>Ga0137359_10003569_pt1 | contig 12623 bp, 9 predicted proteins | sample Mad1_40_16metaG_FD_108281 | JGI IMG/M metagenome (GOLD analysis project Ga0137359, IMG submission 108281) | Vadose zone soil microbial communities from Angelo Coast Range Reserve, California, USA - Mad1_40_16 metaG | ecosystem: Environmental > Terrestrial > Soil > Vadose zone | place: USA... | reverse complement strand
GACCCCGGTTTCAACACGCCAACCCTGGTATCGCCCATGGCCCGCGCCAATTGGGCATCGGCGATCTTGTAGTCATAAATTGTCCGTATATAGGTTGTTTGCGCGTCGGTGTAAAGAGTCTCCGCGTCGGTGACTTCGATGATCGACCCGACGCCGACCTGGTAGCGTCCCTGCGCCAGGTCGAGGTTTTCCTTGGCCGCTTTGGCCGCCGAGTCGGTAGCCTTGATCCGCTCCTGGGTTTCCACCACCCTAAGGTAGCTCTGCTCCACCTCCAGCGCAATCTGCTGCCGGCGGTCCTCTTCCTGGGCCTTCACGTTGTAATAATTGTGCAAAGTTTCCTCCACTCGGTTCGTGGTCCGGAATCCGTCGAAGATCGGGATGTTCAAACTCAACTGCACCGACCACGTGGGTTGCAGCGGGAACGTATTTAGGTTGTGTCCGCCGACGGTTTGATCGCTCACGTGCCGCCGCCCATAGCTGGCGTCAAAAATAATATCCGGCAAATGGCCTCGCCGCGCCGTCGCGATGAGTTGATCCGATGCGCGCCGTTGCGCGTCGAAGCTTTTCAACTCTGATCGCGCATCGAATGCGACATTTCTGGCGCCGGCGAGATTCATCGAGAACACGGTCTCCGGCGAGTCTTCCGCCACCGGTTGTTCGGGCAGCCGCGGCGAACCCATCGCGTTGCGTAACGTCACCCACGCGATTTTGACCGCGTTCTCAGCGGCGATCAGATCGGCTTGCGCGGTATAGAGGTTGGCCTCCGCCCTTGCGACATCGATGCGAGCCCGGGTGCCGACCTCGTAAAAACCACGCGCTTGGCGAACCAGAAGGTCGCGGTTTCGCACCGTGTCCTTGCGCACATTGACGAGTGCTTGGGAGCCTAAGTAAACATAGTAGGCCTGCTTGATCGCCAGAATGGTATCCTGGTTTGTCGTCTCATAGTCTTGCTTGGTCGCGTCCACCGTTTCTCGCGCCGCTTGAACGTTGCCCTCGCGTTTACCGAAATTATAGAGCGTCAAATTAAAGCTCGCCTGGCTAGAGAAACTGTCCGCTGCGTGATCATTGCCCCCGTTGGTGCTGCTCTGGCTGGTGCGATACTGATTGCTCATGCTGATGGTCGGATAGTACGCCGACATCTGCTGACCCAAAACCGCCTGCTGAGAACTGACTCGCTCACTCGCGGATCTGATCCTTGGATGATTTTCCAATCCGATCCGAACCGCGTCTTCTATCGTAAGCAGTTTTCCGGTGGGCGACGGCGAAGTCGAAGTGGACGGCGCCGCTTGAACTTGCATTTGGATTTCAGCTCCCCTGACCGAGGCCGCGAGACTCAGCCACCATCCCGCGACGCAGGCAATTAATCGCAATATCTGACTCACGTTTATTTCGGTCATACAGTTCCTCCGTGTTTAGCGCCGGCAGAATATATGGTTTTTAGTCATTGAAAGCAAAACCGCAGAAGCGCCCAGTTTCCGGTAGCCAAACGGCGCCGGAAAGGCATTTGTAACCGTGGTCTAAGGCAGGATGGCAAAGATTCGCAGCGGCGCGCCGCTGCCTCCTTTGATTTTCATCGGCAGCGCGAAAATGGTCATGCCTTTCGCCGGCAACCGATCCAAAGCTGCGACGTTTTCAAAGATCGGCACATTAGCCGCGCCGAGAATTTGATGGACGACAAAATCGCGCGACGGCCCATGGTCGATGCTCGGCGTGTCGAGTCCGATTGCTTTCACGCTTCTTTGTTTGACGAGAAACTCGGCAATCTGTTTCGACAATCCGGGAAAATGAAGATCCGTGACGTTGCCGGGCTCCTCGGTACCGAAGTAACGCTTGCGGTCACCCCAATACTTCCCCCAGCCGGTGCGCGCCAGCACAATCGAGCCTGGCGCTATCCGTCCATGAGTCTTTTCCCAAGCGCGCAAGTCTTCGACTTGTAATAGATAATCGGGGTTCTTCTCGGTCTTGCCCCGCACATCGATGACGACTCCCGGACCGATGGTTCGGGCCAGCGGAACCTGTTCCGTGGTCCACTTGCCTTCGGCGAAGTGAAACGGCGCATCCATATGGGTGCCAACGTGCTCGGAACCGCTGTAATCGTAAGACGAATACCAATAGCCGGCCGGCGTTCTTCCCTCGCTTACTTTTTCAAGGTGAAACGGTTTGGCAGTGGGCCAGTGATGGGTTTCTTCACTGAAGGGGTAAGTCAAATCGACGAGCTTTTTCTCGTCCAATGCGTGCGCGGGTCGCACCCACAAAATCAGCGAGAACGACAAGACGAGCAGCGTTCTCATAAATCATCCTCCAATTCTTACCTGAATTTAACGACCGGAAGAGCCTAGCGGTTGGCGCGGACGGCATCGAGCTGGCGACGGGCGTCGCCGAAGTCCGGATTGATCTTGAGAGCCGCTTCGAATTCCTTCTCAGCTTCGGCTCGACGTCCGGCGTCGGCGAGGGCGCGGCCCAATTCATAATGCGCGACATCGTCATCCGGGCAAATGATCAACCCTTCGCGATAAAGCGAAATCACTTGATCGCGATCCGTCGATAGTTGTGCCTTGTCGAAATAATCGCGAAAGGCGCGCACGCAGTCTTTCTGCTTTTGATCTTGGACCTGTTGCCCGGCGGCCAGCGCCTCCAACTCTTTGCGCTGACGGGCAATCTCTGTTTCCTGCTGGCGGAGCTGTTCCGCCTGTCGTTCCAGGACTTCCGAGTTGCAGGCCGCTAACGACACTGCAGCAAAAATGCATAGTAGAAAAACCCTGTTTGCAACGCGTTTCATCTCGAAAACCCGGCTCGCGCTTACGATTTATTGCTTTCCAACCCAAGATAAATCTTTTCGGCTTTGATCGGCAAGTCTTTGACGCGCACGCCGACGGCATCGTAAATGGCGTTGGCGATCGCCGGCGCTACGGGAATGAGCGCGCTCTCGCCGATTCCCTTTGCGCCGAAGGGCCCGTTGCGGTCTGGAACTTCGACGCAGATCGGATCGATCACTGAAGGCATGTCACCAAGCGACGGCAAAACATAATCGACCAAATTGGGATTGATCAATTGCCCGTTGTCGTAGGCGATCTCCTCGAACATCGCCTGGCCGATGCCGGTAATCGCCGCGCCGGCGAGCTGCTGGCGGCAGCCGAGCGGGTTGAGCGCTTTGCCGACATCGACGGCAGTGGCATATTTAATAAGTCTAAACTTGCCGGTATCGACGTCGACTTCCACTTCGGCAGCGCCTGCAGCGAGAAACCAAAACGCCGATGTGCTTTTCTCGCCGAACTCGTCTTTTGTCGAAGTCTTCACCTGTCCTTCCCCGACCAGGGTGCCGCCCTGCATGCCGAAACGCTTGAACATCACCTCGGCGTAATCCAGTTGGGTCTCGGGTAGACGAATCTTGCCGCCGGCGAAACTGACTTTGTCTTCGGGCACGTTATACTCTTTGACGACGATCCGCTTGAGCTGGCGCACAATATCCTGCGCGGCCAACTGCACCGCTTTGCCCATGTGAAAAGTCGAACGACTCGATGACGTTGTCAGATCGTAGGGGACAACGTCAGTGTCGACGCCGAGAACCTGGATCGTTTGCAACGGAATCCCAAGCTCTTTGCCGGCTATCTGCGCAAGCACCGTCTCCGAGCCCTGTCCCATCTCCACCGTACCCGCATATATGGACAGGCTCGCGTCCTCGTTGAGCTTTACTACGGCGCAAGAGATCGACGGCGTAATCGTCGCTTTGATCATGCAAGCCAAACCCTTGCCGCGCCGAAGGTTTGTTCCAGTTGAACCTTGAACCTTTGAACTTTTGAACGATTTACCTTCCCATCCGATCGACCTGGCGACTTCGTCCAAGCATTCTTTAAGCCCGACCGCGTGCAGGGTCTCGTCCGTCACGAACTTATCGCCCTCGTTGTAGCCGTTCTGCTTGCGCAGCTCGAGGGGATCCAGCTTGAGCGCCGCCGCGATGATATCCATCTGCGATTCCACCGCCCACGCCGATTGCGACACGCCGAAGCCGCGAAACGCGCCCGCCGGCGGTTTGTTGGTGTAAACGGAATAGGAATCAATCTTCAAATTGGGAATCCGATACGGTCCCGCGGCCGTGTAACCCGACTTCTTCGCCACCCGCGGCCCGATCTCAGCGTAGGCGCCGGTGTCGAGATGAATCTCGCACTCGCGCGCGGTCAACGTGCCGTCTTTCTTGACGCCGGTTTTCATGCGAATCACCGCGGCATGCTTGGTGATCGTGTAAAATACTTCTTCGCGCGACAGCACCACGCGCACGGGTCTTCCTGCTTTTTGCGCCAACGCCACCGTGATCGGTTCGACCTTCGGATAAACCTTGCCGCCATATCCGCCGCCGAGATAGGGCACGATGACGCGCACTTTCGCGACTGGCACTTTGAATATGTTCGCCAACTGCGTACGCACAACAAACGGATTTTGCGTAGTTGCCCAGACCGTGATCCGCCCACCCGGCTCGACGGAAGCAATGCAAGCGTGGGTCTCGAGAAAACAATGCTGCGTTGCCGGCAGCGTGAACGTGTCTTCGAAAATCTGATCCGCCTCGGCAAAACCTTTGTCGATGTCGCCGCGGTTCAGTCTGAAATGAGTGCAGATATTGGTACCGTCGATCGGTTTGAGCTCGGCGAGATCGGCAAAGCCGGATTCCGGTATTCGCACCTTCTCATGCACCAAAATGGGATTTTGCCTAATCGCGTCCTGAACATTGAGCACCGCGGGCAGCTCCTCGTAATCTACTTCGATCAGCTTCAGCGCTTCCTCCGCCGCGTCGACAGTTAAGGCCGCGACAGCGGCCACCGGATCACCGAAGTGGCGAACTTTTTCAACCGCAACGATCGTCTGATCTTTGAACACCGGGCCGAAGTAGGGCTCGATGCCTTCGTCGTGAAGGATGTCGTCGCGCGTCAGCACGGCCATGACCCCGGGGACTTTCTGCGCCTTCGACGTATCGATACGTATGATCCGCGCGTGCGGATAAGGGCTGCGCAGAATTTTGCCGTGACACATCCCCGGCACGCTCATGTCCGCCAAATACTGCGCACGCCCGGTAACTTTGGTTTCGTAATCCAGACGGCGAAATGTTTTTCCGATATCGGCTAATTCCATAGGATGTTCCGTATCCTGCTTTGCGTTCTTTGCACCTTTGCGCGAGATCGCCTCTTTCTAGTCACTCTCCGTTCAAGGTTCCAGGTTCAAAGTTCAAGGCGTGGAGCGGAGACGTCGAACATTGAACGTTTGAACGGCCAGCGTCTGTCGTCGCGTCAAGCCGTAAAGGCCTCTACGGTTCGATCATGTTTATCGACTCAGCCTCCAGCCACGTTCTTCACCGCCTGCACGATCTCCTGGTAACAACCGCAGCGGCAAAAATTACCCGCCAGGTAATCGCGAATCTGTTCCTCCGAAGGCCGCGGGCATTCGTCGAGCAGCGCTTTTGCAGTGAGAATAAAACCGGAAGTGCAATAGCCGCACTGCAACGCGCCGAACTCCATGAAGGCTTCCTGCACGGGATGGAGTTTGCCATTGGCGCTCAATCCTTCCACAGTCAAAATTTCGCGACCGTCGGCATCAACTGCTAAAAACGAGCAAGCGCTGACAGGCTTGCCGTCGAGCAGCACCGTGCACGTGCCGCAAACTTGAATGTCGCAACCGAGCTTCGCGCCGGTCAAACCAAACTGTTCGCGCACGAGGTCCAACAGCGTCGTGCGCGGCTCGACGTCAGTGGACCGATCCAATCCATTGATCTTCAGTGAAATCGCTTTCTTCATCTTACTAAATCAACCGTTCCCTCGCACGCTCAAATGCGTTGACGACTGACCGTTTCACCAGCGTTCCGACGATCGCGCGCTTGTATTGTTCCGACCCGCGGAGATCGTCGGTCGGCTTGCACTCTTGTGCCGCGATCTTGCCCGCTTCGGCAGCCAATTCGGCCGAGACCTTTTTCCCGGTTAGACTTTCTTCCGCTTTGCGCGCGCGCACCGGCGTCGGACCGACACAGCCGAGCACAATGCGCGCATTCTCAATCGAATCTTTTTTTTCCTGCAATGTGAGCCTCACCGCGACGCCGACCGATGGCTTGTCGACCACGGAGCTGCTGGAAAAGCGAATGTATTCGATGCCTGAGCACGCTGGCAGCGGCGGCAACACCACCTGGGTGAGAATTTCGTCCTCAGCTAGGCTGGTCGTGTAAAAATCGAGAAATAGTTCTTCGACGGCAATCGTGCGCGCTCCGTTTGGCCCGGCGATTCTCGCTCTGCCGTCAAGCGCAATGAAAATCTGCGACAGATCCGTCAGCGGCTCGCCGGACGCGAGATTGCCGCCGACCGTGCCCATATTGCGCACGCGAATATTGGCGACTTCTCTTTCGGCTTCGCAAAGAACCGGAAACTTGTCTTTGACCAGCGCCGAGGTTTCCAGCTCGCGATGCGTCGTCAGCGCGCCGATGATCAAGCCCTCGGTAGCGTCGTAGCGAACTCCTTTAAGCTCGGAAATCTTTTTAATGTTGACCAACGACTTGGGCTCGATAAGCCCCTGTTTCATCAGAATCGTCACATGCGCGCCGCCGGCAAACACTTTCGCTTCGCTGCCATGCTGCTTGAGCAACGCGCAGGCTTCAGCGACCGAAGTCGGTTCCAGGTAATCGAAGTTTTTCAACTCGCTTCGCTCGTGTTCAAGGTTCAAAGTTCAACGTTCAAGGCCTGATCCGAAAACGTTGAACCTTGAACCCGGAACCTTGAACTTTCAGATGTATTTCACCTTATCCACGCCGGGAATTTCCACTTTCTCGAAGCGCCAGTGATCGTTCAACGGCGCGGTCGCGTCGATACCCAATCCCGCCGTGACGCGCGCTTCCGGACAAGAAGGATCGAGAGTTGAACAGGCGATGCGCGGAATGATGATGGCGTCCTTGTCGGCCTGAAAACGTGTCGCCATCGCCCAATCGACCTGCATCGGATCGAAGGGATCGATATCGTCATCGACGACGATCACCTGTTTGAGGCCAATGCCCATCGAAAGCAACGCGAGAATCACATTGCGCCCTTCGTTCTCCGCCCGCTTCTTGATCGACACCACGACGTGATGGCGAAACGTGCCGCCCGGAGTCATGTTGACACCGCGCACTTCGGGCACGACCTTTTTCACTTCGCGATACACAACCGCGGCGTTGCCGTATTCGATCAGCGTGTGATTTTCCGTCACCGGCATACCGGTGAGCGCTGTTTGCCAGATCGGATTTTGCCGCATGGTAATCGCGGTAACTTTGAGTACCGGCGCTTGCTTGGCTTCGCTGTAGCAGCCGGGATACTCGCCGTACGGTCCGTCGGCGACGCGCTCGCCGGGAATCGTCACGCCTTCGATCACGACTTCAGCGCACGCGGGAACTTCAACGTCGATGGTGTCGCACTTGGTCAATTTCACCGCCGCGCCGCGCAGGCCGCCGGCGACGTGAAACTCATCGATACCGAAAGGAACCCTTGCCTGTGAGCCGACAACGATGGCCGGCTCGACGCCGACGGCCGTGGCGACTTCCAAGCCTTTGTTCTTTTCTTCCGCTTTCAAAATCATCCGCCCCAGATGATGATCCGCCGGCGCCCAAAGCGAAAGCCTATCTTTGCCGAGAACCAGCATCCGGTGAATCGACAAGTTGCGGATGCCGGTGTCCGGATCTTTGCCGACTTGCACACCGATGGTGACGTACGGACCGACATCTTTATCGGCATGTGTAACAATGGGCAGCTTCGATAAATCGATCTGATCACCGATCCATTTGATTTCTTTGCAAGACGCGCTCGAAACAATTTCGGGCGCTATGCGCTTGTCTTCCAAGGTTAGATAACGCTCCAGCATCTGCTCTTGGGGCACGCCGAGGCCGAGAGCAACCAGCTTACGCGTCGCGAATAATCCGCCTAATACGCGCCAACCGGGATAGCCTTTGACGTTCTCGAACAGCAACGCCGGCCCTTCGATATCCGAAGTCTTGCGCATGCCGGCGGCGATCTCGTATTTGACGTCGACGGCATCTTTTACGCGGAGCAGCTGTTTGTGACTTTCGAGATGAGTTAAAAATCCCCTGAGATCTTCAAACATGGGCCCTCGTCCTTATGCCCTACTCTTGAGGACGAGATCCTTCACTGCATTCAGGATGACACTCGACTGGTTGTCATTCTGAGCGAAGCGAAGAATCTCGACTTGCCGCTTTTCAAGAACAACGCTTTGCACCTTCTCGCTGTGCATTGTTTTATCAGCGACACCGCCGTCACTTCAACCGCAAGAGCGGCAACACTTCTTCGATGAATCGGCGCACTTGGCCCTGCTGATCTTTCGCCGTGAAGCGGAGCACCGGCGTCGTGATGCCCATGTCGATCCATTCTTGGATCAATCGCGCGCAGTCTTTCGCCGGCCCGTGTGCGAGCCACACTTTGATCAAGCTCTCCGGCGGGTAGGTCGGTCCATAGTAATGATTGAAGTAATCTTTCGCTTCGTCGTAAGCCATCTGTCGGTCGTCGTTGATGTTGACCATGCCGTGGATCGCGCACTCAAAGTTGGATAAATCCTTGCCAACCTCATCAGCGGCTTGTTCAATCACGCGCCAGCGTTTGGCAAATTCCTCGCCAGTCACGCCCATTGTGATGTAACTGTCCGCCAATGCGCCGACCCGGCGCATCGCCTGATCGACGACTTTGTCACCCACCAGCTCGCGTTCTGGGCTGACAGCAATCCAGATCGGCGGCGGCTTTTGCACCGGTTTGGGGATAATGTTGTAATTTTCCAACGTGTAAAACTGGCCGCGGTGCGAAAACTCTTCGTCGCCCCAAATCTTGCGCAACAGATCGATGCCTTCTTTCATGCGCCCGATGCGCTCTTCGCGCTTGACGCCAAAGGCTCTAAGCTCGCCCTCATGGGCGCCGCCGATGCAGACACCGAGAAGAGAACGACCCTTGGAAATCTGATCAAGCGAAGCCCACTGGATCGCGAGCAGAACCGGATGGCGCACGGGAAAAGAAGCCATGCAGATCGTGCCGAGGCGCACTCTTTGGGTATGCGTCGCCACTGCCGCGAGCATGGTGATTGCCTCCAGGCGGGGCTTGTGAATCAGGCTGTCGCCGAACCACACCGACTCGAACACGCCGGACTCTTCCGCCATAACCGCAGTTTCGATCAGCTCATCGACGCTGGTCATGCCGAACAACGCGCCGCGATTGGGCAAGCTGATACCCCATTTGACCGGCAGGTTTCGCATTGTTCCTCTCGAGCAACACTGTTAAGAAAAGCCTTCAGACTGTCAAGCCAAATGGTTCTTGACAGGAATTCTCGAATCGAATCATATGGCGATAAGAAACAATCGCGCGACGGGAGGACATTTCCATGGCCAAGGATTTGCGCACGTATTTAGATGAATTGTTGGAAAAGCGGCCCAGAGACGTGGTCGTCGTCGATAAAGAAGTCGATCCGGTCTACGAAGCAAGCGCCATCGTCGAAAAGTTCGAGCGGGAGAATAAATTTCCCCTGGTTTTTTTCAAGAACATCAAAGGCTCGAAAATCCCCCTGGTCATCAATCTCGGCGCCACCTACGAACGGCTGGCATTGTCGTTGGGTTCGCCGTCGGTACCGCAAATGGTTAAAGACTTGGCTTACCGCGAGCACAATCCACTGCCGGTGAAGGAAATCGGCGCCAAAGATGCGCCGTGCAAAGAAGTAATTTTGAAGGGCGATGATGTCGATCTCGATCTCCTACCGGTTCTCACTCTCAACGAGGGCGACGCCGGCGCCTATATCAACGCCGCCGCGCTGATTTGCAAAGAGCGCGGCACCAACGCTGTTAACGTCGGCATCTACCGCAATCAGAAACAAGGCAAACGCCAGCTCGGCTTGATGATCAATCCGGCCAATCACGGCAACTACGTCCGCGCCGAATATGAAGACCACAACGAGCCGATGGAAGTCGCCCTCGCCATCGGCCACCATCCGGCGCTAAACATGGCCGCGGTCAGTAAGCAGGCCGGCGTGGGAATGGAATTGGAAATCGCCGGCGCGTTTCTCGGCGAGCCGCTGGAAGTCGTCAAGGCCGAGACGGTGAGTCTGATGGTGCCGGCGCGTTGCGAGATCGTCATCGAAGGGGTCGTACCGCCGCACAAGCGCCATTACGAAGGCCCCTTCGGCGAGTGGCCGCACTATTATTATAAGGAAGGCGAGCAGCCCTACATCGAGGTCACCGCGATCACCATGCGGAAAAATCCCATCTATCAATGCATCCACAGCGCCCACTTCGAACACAATATCATCGGCGCGGCGCCGCGGCTCGGCAGTCTGTTCAAGCGCATTCAAGAAGCCGTGCCGAGCACGACCGGCGTCAACATGCCGATCTCAGGAGCGGCTCGCTCCCATTGCTACATTTCAGTTAAGAAACGCGCCGAGGGCGAACCGAAGCAAGCCGCCCTTGCAGCCATCGTAACGGATCCCAATATCAAGCACATCATTGTCGTAGACGACGACGTCGATGTGTTCAACGAGACGCAAGTGCTCTGGGCGCTGGCCATGCGCTTCCAGGCGGACCGCGATCTGGTCATCATTCCCAACATCATCGGCTCACATTTGAATCCGACCGCCTACGGTTACGACCGTATGGAGAAGGGACCGATGGAAACCAAGCTGATCTTCGACGCCACCAAGCCGCTGCCGCCGTATGATTTTCCCAAGGAAGCCCAGGCGCCCGACGAGGTGCTGAAGAAAATCGATCTGGCTCGCGACACCCGTCCCTACGAGCCGGAGAAAGACGACCAGGCGATCACAGGCAAATACTGAGGCGAAGCCGAGCTTACGAGCAAACTAAACATGCGGAGGAGAAACATGAACCGATTGTTTCGGACGTCCATTCCATTCGCCGTCGCTCTCCTAGTTGCGCTGTCGCATTCGTTCGTCGCGGCGCAAACTCCGATGGAGAAACTCCGCGTCGCTTACACGGTGATCGCGCCGACGCAATTGAACGTGTGGACAGCCAAAGATATGGGATATTATGCCAAGAACGGTCTCGACGTTGAGCTGGTATTGCTCGTCGGCGCGCCGCTTGCCGTCACCGCGCTGGTGGCCGGAGAAACACCGATCGTGCACACCGGCGCTTCCGCTGTGATCACCAGCAATTTGGCGGGTTCCGGAACCGTTCTGGTTGCCGGCGCGATCAATCGGTTTCCCTATGTTCTTTTTGTCACCGACCAAATCAAGCGAGTCGAGGACTTGAAAGGCAAGAAGTTCGGCGTCAGCCGTATCGGCAGCGCCGACAACGCCGCCGCCGTCACCGTCCTGGACAAACTCGGTGTCAAAGAGAACGACGTGACCTATGTGCAAGCAGGCTCGATACCCGCGCGCCTCGCGGCCATGCAGACCAACGCTCTGCAGGCGACCCTGCTGCAAGCCCCGGAAACTCTCAAAGCTAAAGAAATCGGCCTGCGCGCGTTGCTCGACTTCACCAAACTCGATGTCGAATGGCAGCAGAACGGCGTTGCAGTCACGCGCGACTATATCAAGAAAAAACCCGACACGATCCGCCGCTTCATGCGTGCCTACGTCGAGGCCATTCACTATAACCTGACGAATCCGAAAGGCGCGCAAAAGATCCTGCAAAAGTATTTGGCGATCAAGGATGAGAAGCCGGTCGAAGAAGCCTACAACGAGATCGTCGTTAAGCTAACGCGCCGCGTGCCCTACCCAACCGAACCGGGCATCCAGATATTCCTGGACCAACTAAAAGTCAAAAATCCCAAAGCTGGGCAAGCCAAGCCGAGCGATTTTACCGACGTGAGTTTTTTAAAAGAGCTCGAGTCGAGCGGCTATATCGATAAGATGTATAAATAAAACCCGTTCCAATGGTTCCAGTAGTTCCAATCGTTTCAGTCGTTGCTCGGTCCCTTGGAACTATTGGAACGTTTGGAACGACTGGAACTTCAGTCGCGATCTTAGTTTTTGTAAATCACCACCCGCAAATCCTTCCCCCTCCCACCTTCCGGACAAGCGCTGATGCCGACCAGACAATCCATCTCGCAGCGCAAGTCCATCATGTCGCCGCCTGGCCGCGGCCGGGTCATCGAGTAGCGCATGCTGCCGGTCTTAGCGTTGATCACCATGGTTTGAAAAACATTGAGCGGGCTCGGCACGTCTTCTTTTAGAACACCGTAGGGCTTTAGTGCCTTGGCGAGATTTTCCCAGCAACCGTGCTTGGGCGCGACGACTTTTTTTCTTCCTAATCTTTTCCAAACTCCGCCGTATATCTTGAAAATCTCATCGCCCCATTTTTTGTAGAAAGACGTGCTGCACAGGCCCTTTTCCATGTCGTGGGTGCCGCGGTAAGTGTCTTTGACCACCGTCTGCATCACGTTGTTGTACTTGGAAATGAGCATGTCACCGGTAGTCACGTAGATTTTGCCCTGATCGACTTTAGTGCGCGCCTGATCGAAGCGTTCTTTGACGTTGTGCAGATTGAAGACGACATAGTCAGCCGTGGACTCGCCGATGACGCGGATGATCTGGCCTTTCTTGACCTCGAAAGCTTGCCCCGTGTTGCTCTTGATGATCGACTCGCTGATGATTTTCACTGCGCCCTCCATGTATGCGTAATT
>Ga0137359_10003567_pt1 | contig 12624 bp, 9 predicted proteins | sample Mad1_40_16metaG_FD_108281 | JGI IMG/M metagenome (GOLD analysis project Ga0137359, IMG submission 108281) | Vadose zone soil microbial communities from Angelo Coast Range Reserve, California, USA - Mad1_40_16 metaG | ecosystem: Environmental > Terrestrial > Soil > Vadose zone | place: USA... | reverse complement strand
GTCCAGCACCCAGGCCGCAAACGCTGCTGCCATAGCCGAGGCCGCGACCAGTCTCGCCGATCTCGAGCGCGCAGTGGCCGCTTTTGACGGCTGCGCACTGCGCCAGACGGCCACCAACACGGTGTTCGCGGACGGCAACGCCGCGGCGGCACTGATGCTCATCGGGGAGGCGCCGGGTAGCGAGGAAGACCGGCTTGGCAAGCCTTTCGTCGGGCGCAGCGGCCAGCTCCTCGACCGCATGCTGGCGACAATCGGGATCGACCGCTCGACAGCCTACATCACCAATGTTCTCTATTGGCGGCCGCCCGGCAACCGCAAGCCGACCCCGGCGGAAATCGCCACCTGCCTGCCCTTCGTGCTGCGTCATATTGCCCTGGTGCGCCCGGCGGTGCTGGTGCTCTGCGGGGGCACCGCAGCGAGCACCGTGCTGGCGACCAGCGAGGGAATCACCAGGCTGCGCGGCCGCTGGTTCGACCTCGCGATCCCAGGCCTCGAAGGACCGGTGAAGACGATCGCGACCTATCACCCATCGTATCTCTTACGGACTCCTGACCGGAAAAGAGAATCTTGGCGTGATCTATTAACTATACAAGAAGAGATAAGAACTAAACGTAACGCTTCCTAAATAAACAAGAATTCCTAAACTAACCATAAAGTGAGGCGACTCAGTCGTCAGAATGTTCTTGCCTCTTGCTGTCGAGTGGCTTACTGAGTCCACCATGGCTGGTAAAAATATCTTAACCTATTCTGCAAACACTTGGTTAAGTAATCCTCGCTTAACGAAGTGTAGCACGCTATTGCTGGCGGCGATCGCCGCCGGCATGCCCTTTGTTGCGGCTGCGCAGAACGTGCAGACAGCGGCGCTGACGCCGGGCAATGAGATTGTCCGTGAGAGCGAGCTCCCCACGATCCTCTCCGCCCGCGACGCCGCCCGCTACCGGACCATCCTCGCGCTCCAGGACGAGGCAAAATGGAGAGCTGCGGACGACGAGATTGGCGCGCTCCAGGATCCCCTCCTCCTTGGCCATGTTCTTGCCCAGCGCTACCTCCACCGCGCCTATCTAGCCAAATTCAGCGAATTGCGCGATTGGCTGACGCGCTATGCCGATCATCCCCAGGCGCAGGCGATGCACGCCCTGGCGCTGCGCCGCCAACCGGCGGCGGTCGCAGCCCTGGCCAAGCCGGAAGGCTCGCCGGTCGCGCTGCGCGGCATCGTCGACGATCCCGCCGACCTTCGCCCGCCTACGCGCGGTGCGCAGTCCGACGCCGCTGCGCGGGCCAAGCTGGAGATCCGCCACCTGTCGCGCAGCGAGCCCGCCCAGGCCGAGGAACTGCTGCGCGCAGCCGATGCCGAGCACACGCTCGGTGATCAGGATTACGACGAGGTATGCGCCGACGTTGCCGAGGGGTATCTCTTCGTCGGCGAGAACCAGAAGGCGCTTCTTCTGGCGGCAACCGCACGAACCGCTGCCTTCCGCCCGCTGGCGCATTGGAATGCAGGGCTCGCCGCTTGGCGCCTCGGCCGGCTGGGGGATGCCAGGACGCATTTCGAGACGTTGGCGCGCATGCCTGGCCTGTCGCGCTGGAACCTCAGCGCGGCCGCGTTCTGGGCGGCTCGCATCCATGCGCGCAGCCATCGCGCCGATCTCGTCAAATATTGGCTCGGACTTGCGGCCGAGAACCCGCGCACGTTCTACGGCCTGCTTGCGCGCCGCACGCTCGGGATCGAAACCTATTTCAATTTCGAGCCCGAGATCTTCACCGACATCAACCTCCACGCCCTGACCGGGATCCCGGCGGCGCGGCGTGCCTTCGCCCTGCTCCAGCTCGGCGGAACGGCGGCCGCCGAGCTCGAGCTGCGCACTCTCGCCAAGGCGGCGCCATTTACGATCTACCCGGCGCTCGTCGCGCTCGCCGACCGCGGCAACATGCCGGCCCTCAGCGTCCAGCTCTCCGCGATGCTGTCGGACACCGATGGTAGGCGTCACGACCATGCGCTCTACCCGGTGCCGCGCTGGCAGCCCGAGGGCGGTTTCAAGATCGATCGCGCGCTCGTTTTCGCGGTGGTTCGCCAGGAATCGCAATTCCTGCCTGATGCGCAGAGCTCGGCCGGCGCCGTCGGGCTGATGCAGCTGATGCCCGGCACCGCCCAGGCGATGGCGCAGCGCACCGGCATCAAATTGACCGCCCGCGTCAACGGCGGCACGCTAAACGATCCGACCGTCAATCTGGCGCTCGGCCAGGAATACCTCGGCGAGCTCCGCGGCCACGAGCAGATCAAAGGCAATTTGATCCTGATGGCAGCCGCCTATAACAGCGGCCCCGGCGCGACGCTGCACTGGCGGGCGCGACCGGAATACCGCGATGACCCCCTGCTCTTCGTGGAAAGCCTGCCGTCGCGCGAGACCCGGGTCTTCGTCCAGCGCGTGCTGACCAATTACTGGGTCTACCGCATGCGGCTCGGACAGGCGACGCCCGAGCTCGACAAGCTTGCCAGCGGTCGGTGGCCGGTTTATGTCGGTCTCGACGCCCCGCCAGCGCCGAGGGTGCCAAATCAGGGTGCTCGCCATGCCACGGCTCGATGAATCTCGTCCCTTTATCGCCGTCAACATCGCCGTCCTGACGGTCTCCGACACACGCAGCGAGGCCGACGACAAATCCGGCAACACGCTCGCTGAGCTGATCGCCGTAGCTGGGCATCGCGTCGCGGCGCGCCGCATCGTGCGCGACGACCAGGCCGGTATCGTCGACCAGCTGCGTGCTTGGATCGCCGATCCGGCGATCGACGTGGTGATCGCGACCGGCGGCACCGGCGTGACCGGGCGGGACGTGACGCCCGAGGCCTTCCACGCCGTCTATGACAAGGAAATCACTGGGTTTGGCGAGATTTTCCGCATGCTGAGCTATCAGAAGGTCGGAACGTCGACGATCCAGAGCCGGGCGACCGGCGGCGTCGCCAGCGGCACTTATCTGTTCGCCCTGCCGGGTTCGCCGAGCGCCTGTCGCGATGCCTGGGACGGCATTCTCGTCCACCAGCTCGACAACCGGTTTCGCCCCTGCAACCTGGTCGAGCTCATGCCCCGCCTCCAGGAGCATCTAAAGGCGGGCTAGATCGCCGAACGAACGGCAATAGCCACACGCATCATCAACATCGTCGAGCGTCGCGGCGATGCCGACGCGCACTCGCCGCGGCACATTCGCGAGCGTGTCGGCCAGCGCGTGCGCGCTCGACCATCGCACCGCTCCAAAGAGGTTGCGCGGCAGCGGATGTCGGCGCGCGCCGACCAACCAATAACCGCCGTCGCGCGCAGGACCGAATACCAGATCGTCGTCGCCGAGCAGGCGAAAGGCGGCGGCGATATGGGGTCGCGTGATCGCCGGGATGTCGGAGCCGATGATGACGACGGGTCCGACGCGTCGGCGCGCAAACGCACGTGCCATCCGCTGTCCGAGATCGCCACCGCCCTGCGCGATCCGAGTGCAGGGCACGCGCCAGAAGCGCGGCCCCGCGGCGTAGCGATCGGGCGTCAGCGCCAGCCAGCAGCGCCAGCGGCGATCAAACGCGACGCGGCGCAGCAATCGCGCGGTGTTGTTGCGCTGGAAGCGCAGCGCCACGAGTGCGCCGACCCCGGCCGCAAGGCGCCGCTTGACCCGCCCGAGCATGGGCGCCTTGGCGAAGATCACGAGATGCCGGCGCGACCTCATGCGTAGATGCGCCGGATCAGGCGCGGCGGCAGACCCAGATAGTAGAGCGCGAGGCAGGCAAGGTTGCGGAGGATACGGGCGCCATAGCCGTCGCGGCGGTACCGTGCCGCCGAACTCGTCGCCACCACGTCGAGGCCCACTAGCCGATGCCGTCCAATACGCCGCGCGAGATCGACATCCTCCATCAGCGGCAGCGGCCGGAAACCACCGAGCGAGCGATAGAATGTCTGGGCAAGCAGCAAACCCTGGTCGCCATAGGGTAGGCCAAGCCAGCGGCAGCGCAACGCGACGCCGGCTTCGAGCCAACGTGGCAACCGCCCCGCGTCATCGAGCCGCAGGCGAAAGTAAGCGGCACGGGTGCGGTTCTCCGGTGCCGCCAAGAACGCGGTGACCGGGATCGACCAGCCGGGTGACAATCGAGTATCGACGTGGAGGAAGAGCAGCCATGCGCCGGTCGCCACCTCGCCACCCGCGGCGAGCTGTCCGCCGCGTCCCGCCGGCCGGGAGAGGAGCCGCGCGCCGAGCACGAGCGCACGCTCCTGGCTGCCGTCACGCGAGCCGCCGTCGACCACGATCACCTCGCCGATCAAGCCGTGTTCCTGACCTTCGGCCAGCGCGGCGATGCAGGGTGCCAACAGCGCCGCGCCGTCGAGCACCGGAATGACGACCGAGAGCGGCGGTATCGAATGCATTGACAATCGTTCCCTCGGCGGCACCTTAGCGCGCCGGCGCGGGGACGCCAAACCGGCCCAACCTGCCACGGGAACCCGAAGATTGACAAGATCAGCCGCCATCTCCGACGCCGCCGCGCTCGCCGTGATCCTGGCGCAGCACCCCGCGACTGCCGCGCTGGTTCCGGGATTGCGCGCGGGCGAGCTGGTGCCGATGCGCGAGAAGGGCGTCGCTCACGCGCATTTCAGCCTGCCGCGACACGGCCTCGTGCTGCGCGTGCCGCGCCTGTCGCAATGGGCGTTGCCGCCCGCCGAGAATCTTGCCTACCAGGCGGCCTGCTTCCAGCGCGCCGAGCCCTCGGGCGCGACGCCGCGGCTGCGCGCCGTCTTGCCGGTGAGCGCGAATTTGCCGCGCGGCGCGCTCCTCGTCGAGGCGATCGTCGGGCGACCTCCCCGCCTGCCAGCCGATATGGACTGCATGGCGACGGCGCTGGCGCGGCTGCATGCACTGCCATTGCCCGCTCCACCCGACCGCGCGCCGCTCATCGACCACTCTCGGGAAGGGCCTGTCGCCGGGACGCTGGCGGTCATCGAGCGGCAAGGTCCAGCCTTGGATGAGGCTGGGTTGCCAGTGGCGACGCGTGGCGCCCTCCTCGCCGAGCTGGCTTGGGCGCGCCGGTTCGCCGGCGATGCTAAAGGCGCCGATCAGCCGATCGCTCTCGTCGGCACCGACACGCATCCCGGCAACTTCATCCTGCGCGAGAGCGGCGATGCGGTGCTCGTCGATCTCGAGAAGATGCTTTACGGCTCGCCGGCGATCGATCTCGCGCATTGCAGCCTTCCCACCTCCACCACATGGGATCTCGACGTCCAGACAGTGCTGTCGCGCGACGAGACCGCCGCGTTTTATACCCGCTACCTCAAGCTTGTCGGCGCATCGGCGGCAGCGCGCTTGCGGCCCTGGCTGGCGCCGTGCCGCCGCCTGACTTGGCTGCGGACGATGATGTGGTGCGCACGCTGGCGGGTCGCCGCGGCAAGAAATGCGGAGTGGTCCGGCAGCCTCGTTGACGCGACCCTCCTCGCCCATATCCGCTCCCGGATCGACCACTTCTTCGAACCCGCAACCGTCGCCGCGACGCGCGCGGAGTGGCTCGACTGCCTCGCTCCACTGGTTCCAAGCGGCTGACCAATCAGCGATCGACGGTTCCTATGTCAAATGCCGATGATCGTTCTTGAAATGTTCTCATTGATGAACTATCATCACCGACATGGTGTCCTTCGATCCGACACTGCTGCGCAAGGGCCGCGGCGCTCTCAGCAATGCGGTGGGCCGGTTCGAGCCGGAGCAGCGTGTTGCCTTCGACGATGGTTGGGGCAGCGCTGGCGAGGCGCCGGCGCCCCTTGCCACCACGCTCATCGTCGACAGCACGCGCACGATCATCGCGCGCAATACCTCGCCCGATGTTGGTTTCGACCGCTCGATCAACCCCTATCGCGGCTGCGAGCACGGCTGCGTCTATTGTTTTGCGCGCCCGACCCACGCCTATCTCGGCCTCTCGCCCGGTCTTGATTTCGAGAGCCGGATCTTCGTCAAGCCGGAGGCCGCCAAGCTGCTCGCCGGCGAGCTCGCCAAGCCGGGCTATGCCTGCCAACCCATTGCGATGGGCACCAACACCGATCCCTATCAGCCAACTGAGCGCAAGCTGGAAATCACGCGCGGCATCCTCGAGGTTCTCCAGGCGGCCGACCATCCCGTCTGCATCGTCACCAAATCAGCCCTCATCCAGCGCGACATCGATATTCTCGCGGCGATGGCGAAAAAACGCCTGGCTACCGTCTCGCTTTCGGTGACGACGCTCGACCGCGGCCTCGCGCGCACGCTCGAGCCGCGCGCGGCGACGCCCGAGCGGCGTCTGGAGACAATCCGTGCGCTAGCCGAGGCCGGCATCCCGACCGGTGTGCTCGCCGCGCCGATGATTCCCGCGCTCAACGATGCCGAGCTCGAGGCGATCCTTGCCGCCTGCAGGGAAGCCGGCGCACTCACCGCCGGCTATGTGCTGCTCCGACTGCCGCACGAGCTGAAGGGCCTATTCCGCGAATGGCTCGAGGCGCATGTGCCTGGCCGGGCCAAGCATGTCATGTCCCTGGTCACCGAGATGCACGGCGGCAAGGAGTACGATGCGCAATGGGGCCGCCGCCAGACCGGAACCGGCCGGCACGCCGAGGTGCTGCGCATCCGATTCGAGCTCGCCTGCAAGCGGCTCGGCCTCAAGCATCGCGGCACGAGTGCGCAGCTCGACACAACGCTCTTTCGCAAGCCGGCGCGTCGGGGCGACCAGCTCAGCCTGCTTTAACGGCGGCGAGCGCGCTCAATGCCGGCGGCCAACCGTCCGGCATTCCCCTCGCCCGATGCCGATGCTACTCTCGGTCGCCCGCGGTCGCGGGCTCAAGCAGACAATCGGGAGAGTAGGTGATGGCGGGCAAAGGTCTTCGTGAGCGGTTGGCGGCGGGCCCGGTGATCTGCGCCGAGGGCTATCTATTCGAGATCGAGCGGCGTGGCTATCTGCAAGCCGGCGCCTTCGTGCCCGAGGCGGTGCTCGACCATCCGGAGGTCGTCGAGCAATTGCATCGCGATTTCGTCCATGCCGGCTCCGACGTCGTCGAAGCCTTCACCTATTACGCCCACCGGGAGAAACTCCGTCTCATCGGCCGCGAAGCGCAGCTCGAGGATATGAATCGGCAGGCCTTGCGCATTGGCAAGCGCGTGGCGGATGAGAGCGGGACGTTGTTCGCGGGTGACATCTGCAACACCAATGTCTACGACCCTGCCGACGCGGCCAGCCAGCGCGCAACGCGCGCGATGTTCGAGGAACAAGTCGGCTGGGCCGCCGAGGCGGGCGTCGACTTTATCGTTGCCGAGACCTTCTCGCACGCCGCCGAGGCCAAGATGGCGCTCGAGGCCATCAAGTCAGCGAAGCTGCCCGCCGTCGTCACTATGGCGATCCATCGGGCGCCGGTGACGCGCGACGGCATGACACCCGAGGATTGCTGCAAGATGCTAGCCGATGCTGGCGCCGATGTCGTCGGCCTCAACTGCATACGCGGACCACGCACCATGCTGCCGCTGATCGAGCGGATCGTCGCCGCCGTCGGCGTCCCGGTCGCCGCCTTGCCCGTCCCTTACCGAACGAGCGAGAAGGAACCGACCTTCCAGTCGCTGCGCGACCCCAACTGCGATTGCCTGCCGAGCGAGATGCCCTTTCCGGTCGCGCTCGACCCGATGACCTGCAACCGCTTCGAGATGGCCGAATTCGCCAAGGCGGCCTATGCACTCGGCGCCCGCTATCTCGGCGTCTGCTGCGGCGCCATGCCGCATCACATCCGCAGCGTCGCCGAAGCGCTCGGCCGTAAGCCGCCGGCAAGCCGTTACTCAGCCGACATGTCGAAGCATGCGTTCTTCGGCACGGACCGTACCCTGAAGCCGAAGAACCAGGCATACTCGCGCGAGCTCTAAGCGCGCGAAGCACTCTGCCTGACGTCGCGGCGAGCGACATGATCTCCGTCGCCCATTTGCCGATGTACGACCTTCCCGAGGTCAGAACGGCCACCGATGCATTGTGGCGGGGGATCGCGGCGCGACTCCGTGCCGCCGGGGTGGCGGAGGTTCCCCTCGCGCTCTCGCGGCACCTTACGCACGAGGAGGGTTGGCACCATCCTGGACTGTTATTCGGCCAGAGTTGCGGCTATCCGACGGTGTACGCGTATCGCGCCATGCTCCGCATCGTAGCCGCGCCGATCTACGACGCGCCGGGCTGCAGCGGCACGACGCACCGGAGCTTCCTCCTCGTGCCTGTGGATTCTCCGGCGCGCACCATCGCTGATCTACGCGGTAAGCGCTTTGCCCTCAGTGCCTGGGACTCGAACACTGGGATGAACCTTGCTCGCCTCGCCTTGGCGCCTCTCGCAGAGGGCGGTCGCTTTCTCGGCGAGATCGTCGAGACCGGCGGTCACGCCGCGAGCCTCGTTCTGCTGGCCGATCGCGGCGCGGATGTCGCCGCGATCGATTGTGTCAGCTACGCGCTCTTCGTCCGCAACCGACCGGCGCTGGCCGCGAGGACACGGATCCTCGCGCCGACCGCTCCCAGCCCGACCCTGCCGTTCGTGACGGCGCGGACAAATGGCGATGCGACGGTGCGGGCGTTGCGTGACGCGCTCGCCGGGGCATTCTCCGATCCGGCGCTCGCCGACAGCCGAGCCGTATTGTTCCTCGCGGGAATAATGCCGGCCGACGAAGCGGATTACAGCATTCTGCGCGACTACGAGAACGCGGCGCGGAGTCTAGGCTATGCCCGGCTTGGTTAAAGGAAAGTGCGGTCCATCCGAGCAGGAAAGCTGATACAATACCGCCCTGTTTGCCTCGACGCCGCGGCGGGCCGGCATTCCATGGAGGATGAAAGTTGTTTGGTTCACGCGCTGCGATCCATCCGCCTGCCATTTGGACGTCAGCGCGCTGCCGCTTGCATCTGCGCAGCGTGCTCATCAGTCTTGCTCTCCTCGGATTGACGAATCCGGCCTGGGCCGAGGCCCGTGCATTCCCCGATTCATTCGCCGACCTCGCCGATAGGTTGGTGCCCGCCGTCGTCAACATCTCGACGACGCAGGCGCTCCCCGACAAGAGCGGCGAGAAGGAATCCGCCGAAGCGCCGGAAGTCCCGCCGGGATCGCCATTCGACGATTTCTTTCGCGATTTCTTCAACAATCGCGGCGGCCGTAACGGCTCGACCGCGCCGCGTCCGTCCGTTCACTCACTCGGCTCCGGCTTCGTCATCGATTCCTCTGGCCTGATCGTGACGAACAATCATGTGATCGCGGGCGCCGAGGAGATCGACGTCGTGCTGCCCGATGATACGATCCTCAAGGCACAGATCGTGGGCCGCGACACCGTGACCGATCTCGCTCTCCTCAAGGTCGAGGCGAAACAGCCGCTGCAAGAGATCAAATGGGGCGATTCGAACAAGGCCCGCGTCGGCGATTGGGTGCTCGCCGTCGGCAATCCGTTCGGCCTTGGCGGCTCGGTCACCGCCGGCATCGTCTCGGCGCGGGCTCGCGATATCCATGCCGGGCCTTATGACGACTTCCTGCAGACCGATGCGCCGATCAACCGCGGCAATTCCGGCGGCCCGCTGGTCAACCTCAGCGGGGAGATCATCGGAATCAACACCGCGATCTATTCGCCATCCGGCGGCTCGATCGGCATCGGCTTCGCCATTCCGTCCTCGCTCGCCCGACCGGTCATCGAGCAGCTGCAGAAGAACGGCAAGGTCGAACGCGGCTGGATTGGCGTCCGTATTCAACCCCTCACGGACGAGATTGCCGAAAGCCTTGGCCTCGACAAGGCGCGTGGCGCGCTCGTCACCGACGTCGATCAGAACGGCCCGGCCGCGAAGGCCAAGCTTCAGCCGGGAGACGTCATCCTGAGCTTCGATGGCAAGCCAATCGAGCGAACCCGGCAATTACCGCGTCTGGTGGCCGAGACGCCGGCCGACAAGACGGTCAAGCTGACGCTATGGCGCGACGGCAAAGAGAGCCCCACCGATCTCAAGATCGGCATCCTCAGCGCCGACAAGCTGGCCGCCGTGCCGGCGCCTGCCGCGCCCCCCCAAAAGGATACGCCGACCGTCTCCGCGCCCGGCATGTCGCTTGCCAAGGTCACGCCGGAGCTGCGGCGCGACCTGGAGCTGCCCGAGGATGCGAAGGGTGTGGTCGTCGTCGATGTCGAAGAGGACGGCGTCGCGGCCAAGCGCGGTGTCCAGGCCGGCGACATCGTCGCCGCCGTCGGGCGCGAGCCGGTGACGGCGCCAGAGCAAGTCGTGGAGAAAGTCGAAGCGGCGAAGAAGGCCGGACGCAAGTCGATCCTGCTCCGGATCGAGCGCGACGGCGCGGCGCAGTTCTTCGCGCTTCCGGTCGACGCCAAGTCGAACGGCGGCTAGACCGCGCCTCCTGATGTTCGTGCGCCGCGCGTTCGGGCGAAGCAGCCCTAGCTAGCCCGGCGTTGGCGGCGAGGCTGTACCAGCCATAGGCGCTTTTATTCGAGCGCGCGACGCCATCCCCTTGTTCATAAAGACCGGCAAGCGCCGCCTGGGCGTTGGGAACGCCTTGCTCGGCCGCGCGCCGTAGCCAGCGGACGGCCTCTTCCGAATTTCGCGGTACAGCCCCGCTCGCGAGATAAACCATGCCAAGTTTAGCTTGAGCGAGCGGCTGGTTCTGATCGGCGGCGCTTTGGTACCAGATCACCGCCTCGATCGGATCGCGCGCAAGGCCGAGCCCTTTGTCGTAAAGGATGCCAAGATCGTACTGCGCGGCGGCGACGCCGTTGATCGCCGCTTCACGGAACCAGGCGGCGGCGCGGGTATAGTCCTTCGCCACGCCGCGACCTTCAGCATAACGCACGGCGATTTCGTATTGGGCGGCGGGATCGCCGCTGCTGGCAAGTGCCAGATACCAATCGGCCGCCGCACGCACATTCTGCGGCGGTGCGTTGGTGGTCGGTATGACGCCCACGAAACCGGTCGCCGAAACGGCCGCACGAGACTCCTCTCGGAGCATCGGATGCGGGGAAACGATTGCCCTACCGTATTCCTGGAAGGGGAGCACGAGGACGATAGTGACGACTGCCAGCGCGGCGACGAATCGCCAGCACGGCAATTATCGAAGGTCTGCGGCTGGTGATGGCCTTAACGAGCGCTGCATCCGTGCCTCGGCTTGCCGGGACTATCCGTCCGGCGCCGATCATGGGAGATCTCTTGCCGCTCAATTCGTGTTTCTCAAAGGGTTTCTCAGCCATCCGCGTAATCATAGTGGACAGAAGCCGGAATGCCAGAAACAACCTAAAAAAATGCTTGCGTCCGCTGCGCCTGTATTCAACGGCTATCCGGGCATATCTAGTCCAAATAACCTATTGGTGTTTTGGCACGACGCTGGATCCCTTTTGAAGCTACCGTTCTACTGACCTTGGGAATGGCGCGGTGCCTAGACCGATTGGTTATTTTGGAACAACCAACCCCCTTCGAGCGTCCGCTCACTGTGCGAGATTGACCCAGGCAAGTCGTGCTTGGTATCGCTTGAACTGAGCGAATGGGATGGTGAGCAATGAGCGTGGCGGGTAAGCCGATCTTCAACCTCACCGGTCGACGCGTCTTCGTCGCCGGTCATCGCGGCATGGTCGGCTCCGCGCTGGTGCGGCGGCTCGCCCGCGAGGAATGCGAGATCCTGACGGCGTCGCGCGCTGAACTCGATCTGGAACGGCAGGCCGATGTCGCGGCGTGGCTTGCGGACAAGCGGCCCTCGGCGATCTTCCTGGCCGCGGCAAAGGTCGGCGGCATCATTGCCAACGACACACAACCGGCGGAGTTCATCTACGAAAACCTCGCCATCCAAAATCACGTCATCGAGGGCGCGCGCCGCATTGGAGTCGACAAGCTGATGTTTCTCGGCTCGTCCTGTATCTATCCCCGCCTGGCGCCGCAGCCGATGGCGGAGGATGCTCTGCTCACCGGCCCGCTCGAGCCGACGAACCAGTGGTACGCCATCGCCAAGATCGCCGGGCTAATGATGTGCGCGGCCTATCGCCGACAGTACGGTTGCGACTTCATCTCGGCGATGCCGACGAATGTCTATGGCCCGGGCGACAACTTCCACCCCACGCACAGCCATGTGGTTGCCGCCTTGATCGCCAAGATCCACCGCGCCAAGCAAGAAGGCGCACCCACGGTCGAGATCTGGGGGACGGGAAAGCCGCGCCGCGAGTTCCTCTATGTCGATGATCTTGCCGATGCGATCGTCTTCCTGATGAAGCATTATTCGGCCGAGCCGCATGTCAATATCGGCTGCGGCAGCGACATCAGCATCAAGGAATTCGCCGCTCTCATCGCCGAGGTCGTCGGCTTTCGCGGCGGCTTCACCTTTGCCGCGGACAAACCGGACGGAACGCCGCGCAAGCTGCTCGACGTCAGTCGCATCAACGCGCTTGGCTGGGTGGCGCCGACCCCTCTGCGCGCTGGCTTGGAGCGCGCCTACCGATGGTATGTCGAGCACGTCGCCGAAGCCATGACAACGGTCTGAATCCGTGCAGCCGCGCGGTTGCGGCATCGAGGCTTTGACGCTAAGGTTCGCGCCGCCGCGCTGGTGGGGCGTAGCCAAGCGGTAAGGCAGCGGATTTTGATTCCGCCATTCGGAGGTTCGATCCCTC
>Ga0137359_10003565_pt1 | contig 12626 bp, 15 predicted proteins | sample Mad1_40_16metaG_FD_108281 | JGI IMG/M metagenome (GOLD analysis project Ga0137359, IMG submission 108281) | Vadose zone soil microbial communities from Angelo Coast Range Reserve, California, USA - Mad1_40_16 metaG | ecosystem: Environmental > Terrestrial > Soil > Vadose zone | place: USA... | reverse complement strand
TTCCTAGGCCCAATGCTCAACGAAACTTTCCTTATCGCAGCTATTCTTGTAGTCATCGTGCTCCTCATTTATATCCTGTACTGGAACAGGCTCTTGGCACTCATTCTCAGTCTTGTCTTGCGTGTCGCCCTCTGGAATAAGGGTGGCTCCAGCGTATGGATTCAAATCGGTGCACAAGACTCAACCATTTTCTCTTCTTGTCCACGGCCACTGACCTTGCTCCACCGCCAGGCTCTCTCCACATTTCACTCTTGTCGGGACGAATCCTCCTCAAGGACTTTCGATACCACTCGAGCAACCAATCCATCAAAGTCGTCAAAGTCCAGCTACGGTGGCAATACTGGATTCGTTACCTCACCACTTCCGAGCACATTCAAGCCCATGCCGGCGGCGAAGAGCCAAAACGTGCGCAGTGTTTTCTCATTTCAGGTGGCAGTAATCACAGTTTTTCTCTTGTATGTAGCTGGCCACAAGTTGCGATCACCACGCTGCCGCTTCCATGCAACATTCGAAGGCTTCGAGTGGTTCATCTACAATCGGACTGCGGCATTCAACAACATCGTTGCCCAGATGGAAGCAAAGACACCTGTTCCTGAACGCCGCACCCAGAGCTTCACTGGAGATGGCGCTGCATCCCAGCTAAGGCAGATCTTCAGCAAGTCTTCTACGGGAGGCGAAGGTTCGTATCGTACCCTCACTTTTCTCGAGGGATACATTCGACCTGTTCATCTTCGTTAGATTCTGCGCGCACTCCTCGCACTCGGACTCGATTTACCACTCCCAAGTTTGTCCGCAGGTTCGGGCGATGGCTCTTGAACCAACTCCCCAATCTCGACTCGAAGGATCTCCTTCCTCTCAGCTTCGAGGGCATCAACGGTGGTATTGTGTTGGGGAGCCTTGCGACCTCCAATATCTTGGTGGCCGAATTTTCTCGCGCGGATGGCGTGTATGGGACAGTTCCTGTACGTTAATTCAGTCACGATCGTCACTCAACTCCTCACACCATCGTTCTAGTCAAGGTCACCTTTAGACCTATACAATCAAGTATTGAATGTCAAGTTTCAGAACGCGACCATCACCTTTAAGGAAAACGAGCAATACCAGGCCCCCATGGTCAACACGGGGTCCCACATTCACGGACACCTCCGCAAAACTCAGCAAGTATTATTCTGTCTTCACTTTAATGCCGTGATGACACCTTTTCCAGTTCGCTAAGCTTCCACTACTTCCACTACCTCACTTACTCGGTCTTTTCGAAACTCTACCGTTCCACGCGGCTTCGCGACGGCCTCCGAGACGCGGCACAAAGATTCAAGAGGCAACCTTCCGATACGTCCGCAAGGTCGTTCCTTACTCGATCTAAACGTGCGCAAAGCGTCGAGAATGAGACACCCGTCGGACCCGACTCTGCCAAGCGGGAGTACGCCATACAGAGGAGAGTGCTAGAGTCACCCACCCTCGAGCTCTCATACTACGCGGATGCGGTCGGCGTCGTCCCGGAGAAGCAGCGCCCCGTCGAGAACGAGGGTTGTGACATCGGGAATGGCGACGTGTCGCCTGAGTGGGGTTTTGATTTCGTCGTGCACGGCGGGGTCTTGAGGTATGGTCCTTGGGCAGATAGACAGAGGTGCATTTTCCCAATTTGTTCGACCTCGAATGATTGTGCTAAATCGTTGGTACAGAGCCGAATTGCAGCGCATATTCTTCCCGCCCACGTATCACGACGGTGAGCAGACGCGTCACCTTTCGCCCGGTGATAATCGCCTTTGGACTGCCATGCGGATCTTCGTCGAGCTTCGCGGCGGGTCGACGCTGCACATCCCTTTCCGCGAAGCGTCGAAGGTAACTTTGCGCTTGAAGGGCTAACACTTGTACTCATTGATTGTCGTTCTAGAATTGGCAATGGGACGGCCACGTCGACGTTCCTCGGCCTCGTACACGCGAGGCTGCTTCTCTCAGCATTCGAGCCGGCGACGATTCTACTATCAGTTACGTTATGCCCATGGTCGCCGATGCTCGAGGTTATCATCCACTCCTCGAAGTGCATCTGGATAGCGTCACGGTTTCCAGCAGTCTCAACGACGTCCGTGTGCTCACCACAGAGTCCTGCAGAGTGAGTAGACGCGAGCGATACAAAAAAATGGTATCTGTAGTGCGAGCTGACAAATTGTGCAGGTCTCAGGCGTGATGCCATCCCCACTAGAATGGGACGCTAGTCGCCAGTGGACGTTTCATATATCACTCCGCCAGCCTGTCTTTTACCTTCTGCGTGATCACATCAACATGTTCACCGACCTGGGAAAAGACTGGAGTTCAGGCCCACAGAGCGACTACTTTACCTGGGTTCCGATGCGCTATGGAGTTTATCTAGACTTGCGCAATTACGTGATTCACACTTATGTGAATGACCACAATATCATCGACAAGCCTCTGCTCCGAGAAGAGAACGGTCTGTATGGTTTTTCCGGATCACGACGCCCTGAGTTCCTTACTCTTTGCCTTGCAGCTATGCTTTCGCTGCGCGGCCCGACCCTACGCAATGAAAGTGTGATAATGTCGGACAAGTTCAGGCCAGCTTGGACATCGTTTCCTTTCGCGATCGACGCCCCGGACGTTGCCCTTTGCCTCACCCTCCCAAAGTGGAGCACACATCGTCTACAGACCATGGAGCCTATTACCAAGCTCATGAGTGTTGGCCTGCTCCGTCTCGACGGATCATACCTCTACTTCTCAGAATATCGAGAAGAGAATGTTGACCAGCTCAGGTTGAACTTTACTGTGAGGCGTTTCTGCGACACTAAGTTGAGGATTGATTGTTTATATTATACAGCTCAACGACGCCATATTCAAGTGTTTGGCCTGGTCCATACGACATTTTATGATCTTTCAGCAGAACTACTTTGGCACTTTCACGAACTTTTCAACCCTCGAAGAGTACTTGAAAAAGCGAGAAAAAGGTCAGATTGGGGATCCTATCGACCTGAAGTACCGTCCTGAAGTGGTATGGCCTGTCTCTTCTGCCCCATTGTCCAATCGTCTCTGGCTCACCCTACTCGCTCCCCCACAGTCGAATCAGATGCAGGTTGAAATGCAAATGCGTGTCCACCATTCGTTAACCATCCTACCTGTTGGACTTCCAGGCTATGAGGTGTACTCTCCGCAGCCTGGACAATCGCCTCAGGACGTCAGCCTGGGGGGATGCGTTGTTTTGTCGGCACCTGAGATTGAGCTGCAGCTCCGTTCTCATAATTTCGGCCTCGAGCTGAATCTCAACTATGGGACCATATACGGCGAAATCGAATCCGACTATACCGAGCGCTCGATCTTCACGAGAACTCAGTGGTATCCTACCTCAGAGGCGTTTGTAATCGAAGGTGGGGATGCCTGGTCCATAGGACATGCTCTGCTGCTGACGTAGTCATAGGCATCGATATTCTTGCAGACAGGTTGTTTGGACCTCAGCCACAGGCTGCGGCTTACGTGTGTTTCTGGGAGATTAACTTTGGTGCCATGAAGGGTCGGCTTTCCGCACCACAGGGTCGCACGTTGCAGTCTGCCATCGACGCTTTTACCATAAACTTCAAAGATCCGATCAATGCTCCGGCCGCCGAGTATGCGTTACCAGTGGACCCAGATGGTAGTATTTCGTGCTCTTACTACGATGTGATGCTGACGAACGTATGAATATTAGTTACGTTTTTGAGGGTAACAGTTGCGTCTATGGAATTCACCTGGTCTACCGAGCTTGTATCTGTGCATCTCTCTGTGCCTCAAGGATTGCGTATGGCATCAAACGATTTGGCGGGCAATAACTATCGGAAGGTCGCCAGTTTGTCTATACCTAAAGTCGTTATGCGGTTCCTACACGCCCTTGGGAAGAAGAACGACTGGGTCGAAGTAGGCGAGGTCGTGTTCGATGTCGCTCTCGACAATTATTCCGCTCCATCAGGCTGGAAGGAGGGTGCCTTGTCTCAAGCCAAATTCCTCGCTGAGCAGGATCGGCCAACGGGGCGCTTACGGAAGCTAAAAATCGGCCTCGGAAAGAAGGGCCGCGTATTACCTCGTGCGTTTGTTTCTCTACATACCCTTGGTTGATAAGGGTTAATGGGGATGACCAGCACGTAGTGTACATACCGCTATTTTGAGACTACCCAGGCCTTTCCCCCCAGTCAGCTCTTCCGCGCCGCATGGTGATGGACCAAAGCGCAATGATTTAACGAAGCCAATCCCATTCGCCCATCGTCATCTATACTCCGACTCGGACGACGAAGAGTCTTATACGGTTGTCGATCATGACATTCGTCTCGCGTATGTCCCTTTTGTCGCGGACTCTTGAGATATGCACTAAACTTTTGCAGGAATTCACGCCCTCCGTCGTCGTTACCTTTACGTCCTGCAGACAACGAGAGCATGTCGAGCGGAGACGAATCTGACAACGTGGATCTGACTGAAGTAAGCAGCTCTGTCAGTGATGTGTCTGAGTGGAACGAAGGTACCCCTCTTCTCTCGTGTCGTCGCGCTAGCGAACTTACCTAGCATATTTGGAGATGGCTTTGCAGCGAAGGAACATGCTCTCGCTTTTCGTTACTCCAAGGTGTCCCGTCACTATGGCCTTCCAACACACAAGCCATCCTTCTGGGTTAATGTGCCCGCCCTCGCACTTCGAGTATGGGATTGCATTCTTAACACCAGAAGTCATGTTTGACACCGATTTCTTTAGGACCGCCGTCCATACTCTGGCCCTGTTGTGCACCCTGTAGCCACACCCGAGGAGCACAAAAATGACCTCTTCAGGCAATGGAAGGCCGACTTAACGGAGGACGAGGGCAGCATATCGACGATTCGTACACTGAGTCGCTCATGTGTAGTTTGGGTGACACCACTTTTACCATCAGTGATAATCCACATTCTCGAGGATAACTCACGAGCAGTACGTTGACGTGATGACGTATTCTCGCCGTAGATTTAACTAATTTCGTAAAAGGTAATGAGCCCTGAACAACGCGTCGACGCCTCCACGACGGCCCATATCCGGGACCTTCTGGCGGAACGAGACGCAGTGAAAGATTCGATTTTTGACGTCCAAGCCGTCTCTATCCGTGTCCAGGTCGTCCAGCTGATGCATAGACTGCGGGACCAACATGATGGTTTCCTCAATGTTCCTAGCGCTGTTCACCACCATCCCGAAGAGGAAGCTGCAGTGGTGGACCTCCAACTCTTTGACTTGGGCTTGAAGGGGCAGGTGCACAAAGAAGACAAGCATCCCCGACAGTCGTTTGTAGCATCCGCAGACCACTTTGCGGTCTCCCTTGATCTCCACGACGTGCATGGCCCGCGAGACCTATCAAAGCGTCGTACCGCCGTAAAGGCATCGTTAAGTGGAGTTACAACAGCATTCGTTCATAAGCGCGCCGATTTTGCATGGAGAGCTCTTTCTGTGGAGTTGGAAACAGAAGCAGCAGATTACGTCCCTGAGGTCGTTTCTGTCCATACGGATACCATCACTGATGCCATCGCCGCATATCGTCGCCTGCGTTTGCGTATTCTGTCAGGGGCTCGCGCCCGTGTCCATCTGATCCTCCAGTGGTCCCAGAAGCACTCCGTGGTCGACCCGCTCTCTACCATCCAACCGTCTTATCTCGTGCAAACCGGGAGGCCGCACGAGATCCGCGTGCACCCAGCTTCCAAGATTCTCATCTACATCCGTAGCTGTCTTCGGTTTCTAGCGGCCGACGAACGCCAGACTATCTACCATGTCACTGGCGAGGGGGATGACTCTGTGACTCGAGAAGATGTCATCGCACTGCTCAAGGGCCAACTCGCAGGCCTTGCCATAGAAGATGATGCAACTAGCCTTGCCAACCTCAATATCATCACGCGGATATTCGGAGCACCCGATCTCCAGCGACCAACCTCACCACACGAGCGTCCCATCCAAGCAGTAGGGATCAAATTACAAGCCACGAAGATATCGGTGCTCCATCCCACGCGCAGTGCTTCGTCGGAGGTCAACCTCAGCTCAGTGGACTTCACAGCTGCTTTGAAAAAATCCGAGCTTCACCTAACGTCGTCAAAGGCATCGAAGGATCTTATCGCCTCCCGCGACAAGAGCCGTTCCGTGGTTCAACACATATCGGTCTCTGCTGTGTTCAATGGCTTCGAGGTTCTCATGTTACCACACATACTCACCTTGGCCCACAGCCTCGTCCGGCTGCACAAAAAGCCAAAAACTCCAACGCGATCTCCGTCTCCTCCCGCCCCACAAGCTTCTCAGAGTTTATGGAAGACAACCCTCCTGGTCGATGTAGTCCTCTCATTCAATGCGTTCCACCTCCAGGTAGCAGCTGAAAAACTGATTGTCGCCTTCAATATCTCCCACCTTGACTTCGTCTCCTCTGCCTATACTCGAATCCACTCCGGTCACCCAGCTCGCTCCGAGATCTCCGCTAACTCCTCGCTCCTACTTGATTCGATGGCACTGGAGGCCCACTCGTCCTCAGATAGAGACTTCCCTGTTCCGCAGGACATGTTAGCGGAGATATCGGTTAAGAAGACAAACTTCAACTGTTCCTTGCGTCATGAAGTGGGCCTTACCCCTACTATCCGTGCAGCGCTAGTTGTGGGCTCCCTACGTCTCTCCGTTCCTCGAAGTGCCATCAAGCTGTGGAAGTTCATTGAAGAATGGAAGGCAGATTATCTCCCAGGTTTCGAACGGACCATCCAGGCATTACTATCAGAACTTCGGCAAGCACCTAGCACCCAGTCATCCCCTTCAATTACGCAGCTCAAGTTCCCAACTATAAACATCCAATTGTCAGTGGGATCCTGTGGTGTTTTTCTTCACGTCCTTCCAAGCACTTGGTTGTCATGGGAACTTTTCGATACTCTGGCTTACCTCAAGCTAGGCGCCGGCGTAGGGAAATCACGTCGGTTGAGCTCCTCGTTTGGCCTTAGGTTTTCTTCCCAGCGTGTCAGCATCGCGTCATACACGAAGGGTGGTCGACAGGAAGACGCACCGGAGAAAGGGAAAAGACTCAAAGTTGGCCTTCCGTCGATCACGATCACCGGGACGTGCGAGAACCATGAGGTCCACGTTCTCGTGTCCGCCGGATTCTTTTCCATCACGGTGAAACCATCCTATTGGGACACCTTGCTCTCGGTGCAGCAGAAGTTCGGAAACGATTTCAATGATCTACTTCACGTGATCGCCGACGCACGAGCGAGGAAACCTCCATCTCAGAAGCCGGACGTGTTACCTCCCTCGTCATCACAGTGGACTCTGCAGAGCGGTTCGTTCAGGGCCGAAGGCTTCCGGATCGGTTTGGTGGGCAATTCTTCGACCCTGTTCTTCGAATGCCAAGATATCGCCGGTGGGCTGAAAGGCGAAGAAGGCATGGGCGAGGGTAAGGGGAAATCCTGGCAGATCAACGTAACGGGACTGGCACTATCTCTGGCGCCGAGAGCGTTTGCCGTGATGAAATCCGTCAAGTTTGACGGAAATCGTCGCTCTGCCTTCGTCATCATCGACTGCAAGGTAGAAGCCGATCATGGTACCGCACAGAAGTTCCTGAGGATCAAACTATGTAAGATTCACGCCATTATGCAGCCTAGCTCGATCGGGGAAATTGGCGATTTTGTGGATCATCTCCAAGTGGGTGTCTCTGTGTTCTCTCCTAATATGTGTGCTCTGACACGCCACAAAACAGGCGAAAGTACTTGACCGGAGAGATGAGCGTGTTCGCGAACTCGCAGCATTCAAGGAGAAGACGGAGGGCATAATGGGAGCCTTCGAAATAAAGGACAGGGATTCCACCCCGCGCAATGAAGTAGCGTGGCTCAAGGACCATGCTGTCGTCTTCAGCGTCAGCAATGTTGGAGTCGCGTTCCCCCTTGCCTTGGATGGTGGTTTCGAAATTCCTCTCGGCAAACTTCACCAGCCAGCTGTCCCAGCCTTCCTGTTTTCAGTAAAAACCGTCGAATTTGAGGATCAGAACACGGGTCATAGCCAATTCGTCATGACGGGATTTTCGTTCCAGTTCGTGGATCGGTGAGTAGTGCTTCAGTGGCCCGCGCGCGTTAACACTTATCGATTTTCCCAGGTTCAGGCAATCTGTACCTAGTGACTTTGCGGGGGACAAGCACGACACTGGAAACCGCCTCGTATATCCTGATATGAAGGCTCAGGTGCGAACTGAGCGATCAGCGAGATCACATCGAATTCGCATAGGCGCGAATATCAGCGGTTTCATCCTGGATCTTGAACCCTCCATCGCGGACCATGTTGCCTCGCTCGTTGACGTGTACAGGAGAGGCAAAGAGCGCGTCGACCGTTTTACCGAGCACGTCCCTCGTCAAGCCGCCGTACAGGATCCCGAGCCAACTGCCCCCGATAGGGATGCGTCTCCTGCCGCTTCTAGCATCCTCCTGTCTATGGTATTCCTCAGTGGACAAGTTCGTATGCACAATGCCGCCACGGCATATTCCCCCAGATTGAGTTCTCTTTATGATATGAAGGGTAATAGACGACCTCCGTCCCTCGTTGAGTCCTTCAATCTTCCGATGCTGTCCGTCTGGGGCGAGTACCGCGCCACTTCGAGTCTGAGAGACCCATCCTCTGATCAGGAGACGGAGCCACCTTCTCTCGTGCTCAAGAGTACAGTCCACTCCAGCGAGAACACATTGCGACCACGTTTGCTCCCGTTCATCACTGATCTGGTCAACCATGCTGAACGTCGCATGCGCAAAGCAAGCTCGACTAGTTCATCTTCAGCCTCCACTCGTGGCGCTGTGCTTCCGCTGCCCCTTCAAGTTGACCACTCCCACGAGACCCCAGCCGCCTCGAGCCTGCAGATAACCTTTGCATTGCGCATAGACCAGTCAAAACTTCAACTTACATGCCAACCGGATGTCAACGTTATTGCGGGGGTTTATTGGGAAAGCGGTGGATTCCTCTTGAACGTCTCCAATTCAGGTCGACGGATTTCGTTCATAGGAAATGTTGGAGGATTGAGCATTGGACTCAAGCACGGGTTCCTCAGCGAAGACTGTGTCCGACTCGACGCCCGCAATCTTGCCTTCTCATTAACCTTTGCCGCGGAAGACAAAGCCTCGGGACTCAACGTGAGTTCCATGTCCGTCGTGGTCGACACGGAGGTGTCCGGGGGGCTGCGATTCTCTCGATTCCAGGACGTGCTGTGCTTCAAAGCCGTCTGGCTAGATCGTATCCCAGTGCTCAGCGCTACACCAGGTGGCGAGCCTGAGGTCGCGCTTTCGAAGCCAAAGGCGGTACCAACGTCCGGCGCTTCGCAACCCAAAAGCGGATTCACGACTGCGGTTCTTGTCCGCATCAGACGAATAGGACTCAATGTGGATCTTGGGCAATCGATATCGTCTGTTGCGATGGACATGCTGGATGTGACCCTGCGTAGCAAGATAGAAGATATCTCTGCGGAGCTTTCATTGTCCATAGGTGACCTTACTATGGTGGCTTCTGGCAACATGTCAGGACGCGCTCGTATTCCCGATTTCTCGTTCAGCACCATGCGCCGCAAGGCCCTTGCATTGGATTCTTGTGACTTGTCAGAGGAGCCAAAGATGCTCGATATGTCGTTGAAAAGTGGGAGCCTGGAGATGACACTAGAATCCGATTACCAGAAGATATTGCATCTCTGGTGAGTTGCGCGAAGTGGATCAAGGTCATATATCTTATTATTGTTTTTCAGGTCCGAACCTCTTAGCGTCGTAGTCTGGGACGATTGGTCGCAGATGTCACCTCATGTGGCCGTCCTTGATCGATTGCTCCGCCTCTCTTTCACGGTTACTGGCACAGAAGTCGTCGCCGTAGGCTCTGTGAGCACTATACCAAAACTTGTTTCCTACGGTTCCCGCTTCAGGGCAAATCTTGATGCACAACGGGAAGGTGCAGCGCGGGAGTCAAAGGCATTCCGGGTTGCCCAGTCGCCTAAGCCAGATAACCCTCTCTCTGCCTTCGCCAACGCCATGCTTCAGACGGCACGAACGCGCCTGCGTGAGAAAGAAGACAGCCTGTCGTATGTCGTGCAGCAACGTATGCAATTCTCGCTTGGTTCCCTGAAGCTCGCCGTCTTTCCGAGGATGATGGAAGACCACGAGATGGCTTCATTCAACGCGAGCGATCTGCGTTCCGATCTCGACCTCATCGTTGAATCCAGCGACCTCCCAGCGAAGCGCAAACTGCATTTGGCGTTTTCGGGCATGTCGACCTCACGACTCGGACCGCTTAATCACGTTGCGGTTCCTGCAGACATTCGGACGGACGTTCGACAATGGCTTGGAGCGCTGCGCAAAGACTCGCCTGTCTCGACCATTTTTGAGCTCCCAGCAATGGACATGGAAATGGAGAGTGAGGAAGCCAATGGGGTCCTCGAGTATGATTTTGTCTCGCAGTTTGCTCGGGGAGACCTGAGCGCCGCCAGGAGAGAAGACATCTTCATCACGCTGAACGTAGCGCTATATTCGTGGCTTACTCTGTTGCGGAAAAACCTTACACGCGAGATGAAACAAGCCCAAGCTCAAGGCTCGGTGGATCGTCGCCCGGCTGCTGGCCTTTTGATGCCCACACCTTCAGGCACATCGACGCCAAGACGCAGACGCACAATTACTGAATCTTCGACTCCTGACATGTCTTCCCTACCCGGGTCGACCCTGGCAGCCGACCGGCCTATTTCACCCAGGCCAGGGCCAGTACGCGCTACCACCCACACCGATGTAACAAGGGAGAGGGGCCACAAATCAACGTTCTCCATGTCTGCAATGCCGAGCATAAGCGACGGCGACGAGGGCCAGACCCTTGGACCGCCATTAGATCTCCTCACACCCTCACCTTCCCGTGGCGCATCAACACCATCCCTAAATGCTCAGATCACCAGCTCTTCATCCGCGAATGCACAACCTCCCCCGAGCCCGATCGCACCCGCAGCTTCCTCCTCGGGTAATCCCTCTGGTCTCGTCTACCAAGCACGTCATCGACGCATCGAGCGGTTGCATATGCGGCAGTTGGGCGAAGCGACGCCAGACGTGATGCACCCGTTCTTCACGAAAAAGGCAGGCTTTAGCCTCGAAGACGCACTGCCGCAATACGTGCACGAATATGCAACGATGCCAATTGAGGAGATGACCCGTGCGTTGTTAAAGCTTTATAGTAGGCAGTTGAGTCGCTCGGCGCCACAGTAAACACGTATTAATCTATATGCTACCGCCTCGTTTTCGATTCTGTCAATATTTTTAAAGCTAATAATCTATTGCTCTGCTAATGTGAATCCGGGTACATTGGGTACAATTGGCTGGGAGAGATGAACTACTTGGACCTGCCCACGTTGAACACGCTAAGCAACGCAAAGCAGCAATAAAGAAGTCCAACAGGATAAGCGACAAGAAGACGCTGATCTGACATGCGAAGAACAGCAACGAAGATGCCAGATGCGGCGTAGGTACACCAGACGATGGATAATGAGGAAAACATGTAACCCAGCATGCCACTATGGACGAGTACATCAGAACGAGGAGGCGCGAGAAGAGGGTGGTTACGTACTTCAATGTGATAATGACGCTGAGTGCACCAACGCCCACCATGGGCAGCAAGCAGTAACCGAGCACAGACAGGACGCGGTAGGCGTCGAGGGCCTGCTCGGACATCAGGTTTTGAAGACAGTAGACGCTGACGGAGCCTAATAACGCGAGGCCGTAGATATACTCAAACTGTTGCGTGCCGGACTGCGCGTGTTTGTGAGCGGACGCGAGGCAGCCGTGTGTGTGCAAGCAAAGCGGACACGTACGAAGAGGAGAAACGTGGCGAAGCAAAAGCAAAAGATGAGGGGCCCAGCGAGGTCAGCATCGTCCATTATCCGCTCGTCGACGCGGCGAAAGGGATTTAGAACCGTCATGGACTTGGCCCGTATGTGAGAGAAGTTGATGCCAAGCTCTGTATTTGCGTGCGTGCGTGCGTGCGTGCGCGCGTGAGGAAAGCATGCGCGCGTGGACGAAGGCAAAGCCAGACGCACCTTCGAGCAACGGCGGCTCGCCCTCGAACCCGCCAGTCCCAAACGCGGTCCACCATCCGCCGGTAGGCTGGATGCTGCCTGTGTACCCAGAGGCCCCCGGCGCCACTATCGGGCCCTGTGCGTTGACGTTTCCCTCGAGGCTGGGGCGCGAGCCGACGTAAAACGAGGACTGGTCGTAGAACTGGAGGGGCACACTTGGTTGGTTCCCGCGTCCGTAGTACGAGTTTTGAGAGGAGGAAGCCGCTCCATACGCTGCGCTGTCTTGCCACATTTGCGGTGTTTATGTTATAATATCAAAGTGGTGTCCCGTTTTGACGCCCGCGATGACACGCATCCTCCGTTGATCCTTATTTGTCCGTTCCAGCGCACAAGGTTGGCTTCATGGATACATCAACGCCAGGCTTCATACATTATTCTGATGCCAAACAACGCAGAGAAGTCCCTCCTCTCCTCTCCATGGACATAGATCCAACAAATGCAGTGGGACGGTGTCGTACGAAGGAAGCAAATGTTCTAATTTCTTATCACTGTGTGAGGTAAACGTTTTTGCGATGCCTTCGCTCATCAAATCACGGCAGGTGAGAGAGT
>Ga0137359_10003563_pt1 | contig 12628 bp, 16 predicted proteins | sample Mad1_40_16metaG_FD_108281 | JGI IMG/M metagenome (GOLD analysis project Ga0137359, IMG submission 108281) | Vadose zone soil microbial communities from Angelo Coast Range Reserve, California, USA - Mad1_40_16 metaG | ecosystem: Environmental > Terrestrial > Soil > Vadose zone | place: USA... | reverse complement strand
GATCGACCATCTTGCACCCATGCACGTCCACCCGGAGTGCCAGCACGTGTTTCTAGTGTGCGGATAAGGGTCTGCGCCCACTCCGGTGGTGCAATACTGCCGCTAAGAATTTGCTTAGCGCTGACATCAGCGCGATATGCTTGGGCATTCGCGTCCTGTCGTTCAACTATCACGGAGCCTTCCACAGAGACGCCACCAAAGAGGCCGCGGGTTTTCGAGTAACTGTACCTGAAATGACGTCAGTAAGTCAGCACAAGAATACAGAAGGACAACGATAGGACGGTACGAACATCGCAGCAACCTTACCGCTTGTGCTGAGTGCGGTTGAGGCCTCCCCGTTACGGCCCAGAGGGCCGACAGCCAGACTCATATTACCACCGAGAGTCAATGACCCTGCAGCCATGAATGATCTCTGATAAACAGGAAAGATGGTGGACACATTAGTACACTAGACACGATGGGCGAGGCAAATAACACTGACAACAGCCTTTGAAAGTGAGGCAGGTCCAAACACGTGCCAGAACATGAAATGAGTCAGCCTTGAGCTTGATCAAGGGTCTAGGGGATAACTGACCGAGCGTGAGTTGAGCACGATGAGGAAGTCGGTCATCTCTGCGCCAGCCTGGCCACCTACACCAACTCCTGCAAGGCCAATGGCACTTGGTGCAGACCATGCTGCGGGCAGAATGGTATATGTCCACCCATTTCTAAGGAGAAAAGTTGGAAGCTTACATCCGTCGTCCAGACGCGCAATGACGATGCCGCCCCCTCCGCGTGCGGAGAAGAGGAAGCCGGCTTTGAAGATTGTGAAAATGGCAAAACCACACGCACGCTCGAGAACGGAATGAGGGATGATCTGATCATTTAAGAAGAGTTTAGTCAAGGAGTAGAGGCTCCAGTAGTATAATACGCACGCCGTCGAGTCCATTGTTCCCACTATCCACGAAACCGTTGACTGCGGGCCGATTACGGAGCATTAATGTACAGAGAGCGGGGAAAGGACAAAGGGACATACAGATTCTGTCAGCCTTAGCACATTCTTTGGGAAGGGGCTGTGGAAGAGGATTTCCTAGCTTTGGCATAGATTGGTGTTTTGGGAAGAGGAGGAGAGGAGAGTTGGAGAGTTGAGTCGCTCTCGAGCTGCGTTCCGAACGGGGGCCAGCCGTGTGGGCCAAGCCGACCCGAGCCGAGTATTGCTCGGCATCACCCTCGGCATCACCCGTTACCGAAATTCCTACAAATTAATATCTCTCTCCTCCAACGCCATACGCCATCACCTTATCACTCCTTCCATGTCATTGGAAGGTAGACATTTCGAAATAGCGTAGAGAATATTTCTTCGCTTTCGCTAGCAGCACTACTGTGTCACTTGGCACGATGATGGTCTTCTAGATAGTGGTGTAAGATACAATCTGACATTTTGCAGTGACCCGCTTTGTCAACTTGAACCGAGTACAGTGGTTTCATTCCACACGAGTTTTGCTTGTAGCTAAAGACCGCGAATCCACGATAACTACGACATTTCACACTTTGGCACCAGCAGCAGCCTTGGCCTCCTCTGCGGCAACGACAGCTGGGTTGACTTTCTTACCATCCTTCCACCGAACGCGAGGGGGGGGTGCGCGATTGCGCCGTCCTTCACGCGAGCGAACGCGGACGACTATGAGGATATTATGAGAACCAGAACGGGTCACGGGGAATCAACACACCGTGTGAGTGGATGGCGCACGACACGCAGTATGCAATTTTGATATACAGCTTGGGGATCGCATATTCTTTGCATTGGGTCAAGATTACATAGTAATGGGAGGAAAGCTGCTCAAATAACGCACCATGATAAACGGAAGCCTCGCTGATGTCCCGTATAGCAGCGCTCTCCACCATGTTCCTCACAGTGAAACGCTTGATGGCTTTGTCCTTTGGGACTGCACGCGAGCAGTTGGAACAGCGGAGGAAAGTTACGTGGCCACGGCCCTTTTTGTTGCGGCCACCATTTCTTCTTTTCTTGGTCTGCGAAACCGAGGTTCAGTTATAATCGCCATTAAAGTTGTAAAGAGGAATGGGACATCCAAATGCACAATAAGCCATCCACCATGCGTCTCAACTGTACAAGGGGTACAGAGCATACAGAATAATACTTCCAGAGAACACACAACGGGTCGACTCAAAGCGAGGTGTACTTACCATGCTTAATGTTGATGGCGATGTTGAGGCTGGCTGGCTGGAGGGTAGTTTGGCTGTCGGGAATCTCCAGTCCTAGGTTCTCACGGGTATCTGCCACTTTCTTTGTTTTGTGGTTGCGTTGTGTTGTGAATAGACTCGTCTTTTTGTTGTCTTCGGTCTACAGACATTATATAGCTCGAGGCTCTCGAGCTATGCCTGTTATTCCTAATCCCTCATCTATCTCATTTCTATCCCGAGCCTGGAGCTTCCAACCTTTTGAACGACCCGGTTGTCGATAATCTTCCGTCATGGGTTTCATTACCTTTGTTTTCTTCGCAGTTCTCGCGTCTTCTTTGGTTTCCGCTGGTCCGGTCGTTCTCGACAACGCAATTCTTTTCGAGAATGGACAACAGGCGCAAATTCTCAATGCTGAGTTCAAAAATCTGCACGTGAATGACTCTTGCATCAGTACGTGTCCTTTGTCTTTCTCTCCATATACAGGCCATTAATCACGGGGACGAACAGCTGGCGAGGCGGCATGCATAAATAATTTTCTTGCGGTCTGTATCGACAATGCATGGGAGACACAGCGATGTTTCTCGACTCAATCATGCTTCGCACTTCCTCAACTACGGACCAACGGCACCGTACGTATATTTCCCTCACACCGCACAATCCGCATCTCACAGAAGTGCCTCTTATGCGGGTAGTTTGTCGCTTGCACGAGCCAGAAAAATGCTGCCTCAATAATTGCTGCCACTGGTGCCCACGGTGGGATCACAAGTAACACCACGTCCTGGTGCAACACCACCGTCCCGTTCCCCAGTATCGACTCTTCCCTTGACAACATTGATGACTGCGGGGACGATGCCGATGGGTCACCTTCACGTGATAGTAACAGAAACACCACGCAATGGACCAACGATGGTGGCGATCCGGATTGCAGAGATGATGGAAGGTCGTCCTCTCCGGGACCGGTCACGATTACAATCATTGTCCTTCCTCCCACGACGACAACGATGCTACCTGAGCAAGCCTCGTCGTTGATATCGTCCATCTCAGCTAACGGCATGATTTCCCCCCATTTTTCCGCTTCTGGTGCTAGGCCAAGTGGTGGTAGTAATGAAAATACGAACGATGTACCACCCCCCGTGATTTTACTTACGTCTCAACACCTCTCAACGCCTGCTCAGACCTCATTCCCGAGCCCTTCACCTTCGGCGATGTGACTACGACCAAAGGAGGGCACTCATACCAATGACTTTGTTGTTTGTTGGGACCTTTTATACTCATTGGGATAATGGGCTGTATTCATCTCAACAGTGAATAGCTGTAGTACTTGATCCTTCTTCCTGTAGCGCACCACAATTCAATAATATATTTTACGACCAGACAGAGACATTTCCGTTCAGACGATCACTTTGAGCGACAGATAAGAGCATGACAATATCCACATCCACCACAGGCATATGGTATTAGTACACGGCCACTCGTATATAAGAAAGAAGGGATAACACGCAGAGAGCAATAGGGAAGCACAACAACATCGTGGACAAGCATCGACATTGATAACGCAAACGACACGTAGAAGCATTACATTCAGTCCTCCTCTTCGTCCCCATGAGGCACCCTGGCCTTCTTACCACGACCTGACGCTGGTTTTGCTGCTTTCTTCGATGCCGGTTTCGTGGAAGTCTTTGAGACAGGGCGCTGCTCGCCGATCCGCGTTGAGAAGGTGTTGTATCATTATATCTGACGTACCTTTCGTTTCTTATTTTCAACCTCTGAGAGCTCATCATCGTCATCAACTGGGATATTGTCAATATCCTCAGCAAAGTCCTCGCCGGACTCATCTTCTGCATTCTGTCGAATATGAATAAAAGGGTGACATTTATTCCACGAATAAAAAATACCTTTTTGGCGGCACGCTTCTTCGAAGGGGCCTTCTTCTCAGTGACACCTTTTTCAGCAGCCGGGGCTTTTTTCGGAGGTATAGCTTTCTTCTTTGGTTTCTTCTCCTCATCTTCCTCTGCCCCGTTCATGTCCTGGTCTTCATCTTTAGCTTTCTGAGAGTGCACCTGTCAGTATTCACTAGCACGGTACAGAATGAGAGCAAGATACCTTGGGGCGAGACTTTGCCGCTGTGGCTTTCTTTGGCTTGTCTTTTTCCACATCGTCGTCTCCGGCCTCGCCTTCTTCATCTGACTTCTGTGAACGGTAATGATATCAACGGGTCAGAGGGTGGAACATACGTGTTGACTTGCCTTCTTCGACGTGCGAGCCTTCTTGGGCTTTGCTGCTTCACCCTCATCATCTTTCTTTGCTGTGGTACGTTTCTTCTTGGGCTTTGCCTCCTCGTCTGCACCATCATCGCCTTGTGCTTTGCGCGCCGTCTTGGGAACGTCCTCATCAGCGACATTGCCCTCTTCCCAAGCCTTGCGAATCTTCTCTTGATCCGCGGGCTGAAGTTCGTCGAATCCGTCAAGCTCATCTGCTTCGGAAAAGGACTTCTTCATGTTGTTTATGATGGTATGGGTTGTGCAACCCCAGTGACGCCAAGCACTACATGATAATGAAGAAGAGGGTTAAGAGAATCCAAAGGAGGGGAGGGGGCGATGAGCACGCGCAGGAGTGAAATATAAGCTGGCGTACAAAGAAGGGTTGCCCCTAAAATCGACCACAGAGCCAAGTTTGAGCGTGCCCTTTTCCAGCACTGTTCCTAGATGGATGCGTGTATATCAGATGGATGCGGAAGCGTGTCGGAAGCGACGTAAACACCGACCATTGCAAGGCTTGGGGCCTGTTGGGTGATAAAACGCGTAGAACAGTGAGCAAGATGGGGAGTAAGGGAAATGATAATGAGGAACGAAAACAAACCCTTGCACTTTGCCCGATTATTCTTAGCATATTCGAGACGATAGCCGGATTTTTTTTCTTCGGTGTCGGACATTTTCTGAAGGTGCGGAAGTAAGGAGACAAAATGGGAGGGAGGGAGAGAGGAAAAGGGGGGTAGATTGACGACGCGAGACTGGGAGGCTATATAATAGAAATGAGCAGCTACCTTCAAAGTCCGCTGTATGGTTCAAGTTGGCTGCCTTAGAAGGTGGCGATCTAGACACGCACGCGGGGACTGCTGACACTCACACAACTTGAACCTGGTAAGTATCCACCTCTATCACAGCCCTTAGGTCCTACCTGAGCCTGAGCCTGAGCCGAGCACACCAAATCCACCCTTGTAACCGTCACGTGATTGGCTTTTATATTATCCTCGCAAAGTGGTGCGATTCCGCAAACGTACACTATGGAGGACAATCATCCCTACGACCTACCCACAATGTCTGACTCTACCTCATCTCATACTGATAGCCCTCCGGACTGGTCCCAATTCTCCAGTCTCTGGGATAACGATCAACCCCAGAACGTCAAATTCGACCCGGCTTCCTTTGACTTCGGTTTGAACCTCCCTCTCAGCATGGATCTCGACTTCGATTCTTCTACTCTCTCCATCGACCCTAGCTCCCTCCACTTTGACCCAAAGACATTCCCCTCTACTGAGTTCACTTCTTTCCAACCTCAGCTACTTGGATTTCCACAACCTCTCCCTCGTCGGATGAGCATTACTTCATCTTCGTCGTCCGGTGCATCCCTTTCGGATCTAACTCCTCTGACCTCCATGCCATCCGCACCTTCTACTGCCGCCACCTCCCCCCACCTGTCTCCAGGCCTTCATGTGCCCGTCCACGTACCTGTATCAGTTAATGATCCAGTCGACGAGCTTGCGCAGTCCGTACGCCAGACTGCCGGTGTCACTCTTGCGGTGCCTGTGGAAGGGCAGGCGGAGCAACTCATTTTTTCCAGTATGCTCATTACCTCACCCATCCTTCGTTCAGTTTCTGACATCCTCTACTTAGATGCGCAAAAGCTTCCGATTCCGCGTCTCCAGCGTCATTCCCCTGCCGCGACTAATGCAGGCTCCAAACGTAAATCTCCAGCTGCTGACCATATTTCCTCACTAGACCCAGCTCTGGGTGGGACAGTGGCCGTCATCGGTCGTCCAAAGACGAGTCACACCACTATAGAGCGAAGATACCGCACAAATCTCAACGCACGCATCCAGTCCCTTAAAGACGCCGTGCCTGCTCTTCGAGTCCTTGAGGCTAAGGAGAAGACCAATAAAGGTCAAGACGGCCCGGAAGCCGAGTCACACGAGAAGCCAGACAAACCTGTATGGAACGATGTAGTGGACGAACGCGGCTTCGTGGATGGAGTCAAGGTCGCACGCAAGATCAGCAAGGCTAACGTTCTTGGCAAAGCTGCAGAGTACATTCAGTGAGCATTGTGATACCCCACCCTAATCTTTCTTCTCACATCTTGCGTAGCGTGTTGAAACGCCGCGAAAATCGCCTGAAGCGCGAGCAAGTCGGTCTGCGTTCGCTCATCTCAGGCCTCGTAGGTGGCCCTGCTCTTCTCCGCGAGTGGGAGCGTGAATGGGTCTCTCGTTTTGGGGGACCAGAGCGCGATGAAGCCACTTCTGACATTTCCGACGACGACGACGGCGCCGATGACGGAGAGAGTGACGCTGATGACGACAACTTACACCCCAAGAAGCGCATCAAAGGTGCGCCAAAGAAACCTGCCAAGGACCCAAAGCCCAAGAAGGAGGAAACAAATCTAGGCGTTGTGCCTGAGAAACGCAAGCGTGGGCGGCCGCGAAAGGTACAACCCATCCCCGAGGGGGAGGCGACGCAACTTGGGAATGTAGCCGCTCCCGCCGTCCCAGCTCAGCAAACGCAGTATCTCCTCGCAGTTTTTGCCTTCTTCTCAGTCTTCAATTCGCCGTTCGCCCCATATTCCCGCTCTTCTCCCACTCACACCGGCGTCGTCCTTGCAGATTCTGGCGTCGTTCTTACTCCGACAGACTCTGCATCTAATTTCGGCTGGAAAGAAGTGTTGCAAATTTTCCATTTGGTCGTTTCTGGCCTTGTCTTCCTTTCTGTTCTACTGCCTTTCTTTCCTAAGAGCTTCCCCCAGCTTCTTACGCTCTTTTCGTCTTCCCACTTCCCGCGCACGGACGCGGCCAAACGAATTGCTCTCCTCGATGCTCTGGATTCGTCACGAAGAGGCTCACCCGATGAAGCTGCTGTGCTGCGCACAGCCCTTGGAGTGCACCCTGGGTTCTTGGGGCTTTTGTTAAGTTTCGCAGCACCAAAACGCGGAGGGAAGACCAAGACACTTGAACATAAGCAACTTGAGCAACGTGCGTGGGTGAGGTTGGCAGAACTGGCGGTGTTTGACCGTGCGTACACCTATCCCTGACTATCGTCATGACGGAAAGAGGTACTGATCTCAAGCCTAGGTGCTACATCACTTGGCCTCCGTTTCCAGGCGTATTGGGGAATGGTCTCTCATACTCCCACATTTGCTACTTCGCCAAGTGACTTGGCGACGCTCGCCCTCTTGGTCTTTCCTGTTTGGCGTGCCCGTGCCACAGCCCTTTGGACAAGAGCAAACCATGCGCAAGTTGTGCGACCTTCTGAGCGCGCTGTCATTGAGGCGATGACGGTGGAGGAAGCCTCGATTAGCCTCGCTAAGACGCGCAATGTTCGTCTTACCCCTCTTGGCTCACTCGCAGTACGCAACGTGCGCAAGGCCGTTACACACGTTGCTGCGCAGATATTCGTACATGCTGTCTTTGGCCCAGATGTGCAATCGGGAGATACTGAGATCTATGGTCCAGAAAAGGATGTTCGCGAAGAAGTCGAGCGGCGGGTAGTAGTCGACGCAGGACGCTCTTTGGGCGGGCGCAGCGCCGAGCTCGTGGATCTACTCGAACGCGTCTGCAATGGTGTATACGTTCGGGATGAGGAGATCAAACACTCGGACGATTCAGACGCTGACGACGAGGAACGCGGCGTGCGTCTCCTGCTTTCCGCAATCGTTCTGTATAGACGACTATTCCCTTCCACGTTAACCGGGTCCTCGGGCGTTTCTGTCGTGCTTTCGCCCCCGCCGTCACCTTCGCGTCGTAATACGGGGCTACGTGCAGCCTTAAGGGTTGCCCTGGACGCGGAGGTGTTCTATGGTGGCGGTTCAGAACTCGAGGAGGCAAGGGATCGTGTTATAGACATGCTTGTGGACGTGGACAGGGCCTCAAGGCGGCGAGTATGAACTATTTATCTTTGATGTGACGGTATTGTATCGTGTCGCTAACTTGTTTATTAATTGCCATGTTTTATCTTGTCGAGGTGTTCACTCTCCTCTCCTCGAAGTTTGGCTCATCTCCACCTACACGTGACCGTGATGTGACGCGTCTCATAAAAGCAAAAAGCGTATATATTTCTCACTTGTCTTTCTTAATCCGTCCTTCTCTCAAGTCCGAAAACCTCTCACACGTCCGATCGTTCATATTTTCCGCACCTGATCGATGGCACGCGCCGCTTCGTCAACTGCACCACCTCCGCCTTCTCGACCTGATAGCCCCGTTGAAGAAATAGATGACGTTCGTTTATCTTGTTTTTGACGGATTTTCAATGACATTCATTCGCGCAGTCGCCATATTTCGATTCGGTGGATGAGTTGCAGCAGCACGTTCGCATATATGTGTGCGTGCTTGATACCCAATTTATCTGACACGACCATTGTCAGGGAATCAACGTGCAAGACATTTTAAAGCTCAAGGTATTGTGACATTTGGCTCTGCGCGAGCCATCGCCTGACGTCTTCTTTTTCATAGGCAGCCGCGATCAACACCGTGTCTGGTGTCAACATGACCACTAAGAAACAGATGCTCAAGATTAAGGTCAGTGTGTATTTTGCTGTTCCAAAGGCCAAGTGCTTATTTGGTGTGTTTATCTTGTCAGGGTATGTCCGAGGCCAAGGTTGAGAAAATAAAGGTGCGGGAACATTGTCGCATATATGTGCCTATGGCTCATTCTGGACGTTCATAGGAAGCAGCACACAAGATAACCGTTGACATACCGGTTCCTTATCTTATCACCGCATTGAAAATTGTTTCAGGGCTCTTCCTTTGCGACCGGTCTTGAGCTGCAAGAAAGGCGAAAACGCGTGCTTGTCATCAGTTCGGGTAGCAAATCTGTCGATGCCATGCTTGGAGGTAAATTCAGAATGATTGAATTGAGGAGACGACTCAAAATATCATTTCTTGAGGGGGGCTCATGTCGCAATCTATTACTGAAGGGAGGTATGACTAACACTGCACGTTATTAGTGTGATATCTCTCTACTTAGTTTATGGAGAGTACCGCACTGGAAAGACTCAACTTGCGCATACAATGAGCGTAGTAGCTCAACTACCACCTGAGTTCGGTGGTGCCTCGGGAAAGGTGCGTTAATGAAGCATCTAGGAGTTGATCATATTCGCGAAATCATTCTTCAGGTGGCCTATATAGACACAGAAGGTGTGTATATGTATGGGCGTCCAGTCGTTCCTGAACGCCATGCTATTGCAGGCACTTTTCGACCAGACCGTATCAAATCTATCGCAGATCGGTTTGGGGTTAACGGGGACATGGCCCTGGAAAATATTCTTTATGGTGCCCTAGCCTCTGCGATTAATATCTACTGACGGGCCCTCAATCCGTGTCAGCCCGCGCATATAACAGTGAACATCAGGTAAAAGTTGCCCCAATAGGCTCATTTTTAGAAATAGGTGTTGAGCCGTATCTCGCAGATGGAACTTATCAACGAGTGCTCTCAACGATTTGCCGAGGACAAAGATTTCCGACTCATTGTGAGCACACTCACACCTTGGTCGAGACCTGATATTGTTATCGCAATAAAAGATCGTTGATAGCATAATGGCCCTGTTCCGCGTCGACTTCTCTGGGCGTGGGGAACTCAGCGAGAGACAACAGAAGGTGACGGGGTCCAGACTTCGTCTGGCTTGCTACTCTGTTGACTCTAGCACCCTCGTAGCTTGCTCAGGTGGGATCATCATCTGCTCGTACGCAACTACTCAAGCCATCCAAAGTTCCTTTCTAAGCTCTCCAAGCTTTCCGAAGAATTCAATGCGAGCGTCACTTATGCCTAGTGAATGACATTGGCTCACCGTCGCTCTAAAGGTTGTTGTTCTTATTACTAATCAAGTGCAATGTCAGTGTCACCCGTTTCACAATGTCTGCAAATTCTACTCACCGGGCCTTGTACCATTCGCGTGCAGCTGATCCTGGAGCAACGATGACCTTCGTCGCCGGAGGTGCGCTGAAACCCATCGGCGGCCATATTCTATCACACGCCTCAGCCACGAGGATCTTTCTACGAAAAGGTGTGCCAGATCACTAGAAGCAATTCAGCCACAACTTTGTGCACCCAACTTTTCTACACCGCTAACACTTGAATGTTTGAACGCGAAAATCAGGTCGTGCGGAAGAACGTGTCGCGAAACTTGTGGATAGCCCTGAGAAACCCGAATCTGAAGCTTCGTACAAGCTGGATGAAGGTGGTTGGGCAGATGTTTGATGAGAGAGATAACGGATGTTGTCGTGATAACGTCAGCGACGGACAAGATATCACTCCGGTGGCGCGTTGATACAATGACAATGACATGTCCGCCATGTGGTAAAATCGAAGCGTACTTAATTGACAGACTTCTAGGCATATCAGCCGACGGCCCCGAGCAGCCGGCATTGGCATTGGGACTGACGGATTTAGAAGAATAGCGCAGATCCAAATGATGTTGGCGTCTTGTGCCACGATGTGTCAGGATTCTTCTACGCAGAAAGCGGGTTGTACCTTGGCACGGCTACGCAAGATGGTCGAAAGGAATGTAATCATAGTACGAATTTTGTTTTAATCCCTTGCCCAACCCCAATCGCACACTCGCGGCCGTCATCATCATGTCGCTCCTTCACCCTCCAGAGGTCAGCTTCTCCGCCGCCGCCGTTTCCTCTCCGTCTCCGTTCATCTAATCCTTCCAAATAGCGCGCACAGATCCTTGTAGTAGGCGGCGGCCCCAGCGGAAGCTATGCCGCCGCGTCTCTCGCACTCGAGGGCTTCCATGTCGTTCTTCTCGAAGCTACCGCATTCCCAAGGCTCATACCTTGACCCATCTCATTTTCTCTTCACTACTAATTTTACTTCAGATATCATATAGGAGAAAGTCTGATTCCCTCTGTTCGCCACCACCTTCGTTTTATTGGCGCAGAAGATAAAGTGGCTTCTCATGGATTCTTTAAAAAGGTCTGTCTTGTCTATGTACCTTCCGAGATCATTCTACGATCATTTTTCGAGTACTTAGCCCGGCGCAGCGATGAAATTTAATAAATTCAAAAAGGAAGCTTGTAAGTATCCCGAAGTGATTGTTCAGAACCATAAACCAAGGGCATTGTTTCAGACACCGATTTTATTGCACTTGGCAGCGATAACAACGCCTGGAATGTCGTGCGTAATTTGCGTGCTTTCAGAGATGAGTCTCATGATCGCAATTTAGACTCGTTCTGAATTTGACAAGATACTCTTGGATCATGCCGAGTCCACAGGGGCTCACGTTTTTCAGTCTACCAAAGTCATGTCGCTCAACTTTTCGAGTGAACGCCCGATCTCCGCTTTTTGGACCCATGGACCATCTTCCCAGAGCGGTACAATCACTTTTGACTACCTTGTTGACGCCAGTGGACGAGCGGGATTGATGTCTAGTCGTTACCTCAAAAATCGCCACTTCAACGCGAGCCTTAAGAATGTCGCCATGTGGGCTTATTGGCGAGATACCGATATTTATTCTCGCGGAACAAACGCGGAAGGTGCTCCCTACTTTGAGGCTCTTTCGGGTAAGGTAGACTTGTCTGATAGTGCCAACTGTATCCAACGTGAGACAGATGAATCGGGATGGGCCTGGTTTATACCCCTCGGTGAAAGTCTTACTTCCGTCGGCATTGTGCGCGACCAAACCTCTTTCAATCAATCTGTGCAGGTGCCCGGGTTTCACAGTTCGCCATCATTCAGCTCTTCTCAGGTTACACCGTGGGTGAGGTTCCGGGATGCAAGCCCAACTACCTCTGTGGATTCTCTTCCTCTTCCGTCAGCAAATGCACCGTCATGTGGCACACCACCGTCGTCTCCTTCATCCCCTAGTTTTCTGTTTTCCCCCGGCGGTTCATGGTTTGCACCCGTGGGGGCTGAACAACGGTACCTCAGTGTTTTGGACCTTGCACCAGGGGTCAAGCAACTTTTAAGTCCTGACGGTGTAATGCTTCGAGGGAAATCAGAATCAGAAACTGTGCGTACAGCAAGCGATTACAGCTACTCCGCGTCGTACTACGCTGGCGAAAACTTTCGTATAGTGGGAGATGCTGCCGGTAGGTCCCTTATCTTCAATTTGGCATGGATGTCAACCGAATCATGAACTACTCGGTGGCAGCTTTCATTGACCCGTTCTTTTCGTCGGGCATACACTTAGCCATGACTGGTGGCCTTTCCGCCGCGGCGTCAATCGCAGCCTCTATTCGTGG
>Ga0137359_10003561_pt1 | contig 12629 bp, 15 predicted proteins | sample Mad1_40_16metaG_FD_108281 | JGI IMG/M metagenome (GOLD analysis project Ga0137359, IMG submission 108281) | Vadose zone soil microbial communities from Angelo Coast Range Reserve, California, USA - Mad1_40_16 metaG | ecosystem: Environmental > Terrestrial > Soil > Vadose zone | place: USA... | reverse complement strand
CGGCGGCGCGCTCGCGGCGCTCCTCCTCGCGGCGCAGTTCTTCCGCACGGCGCTGCTGTTCGAGTTGTTTCTGCTCCTCCAGCCGGCGCGCTTCCTCCTCGCGTTTCAGTTTTTCCTGCTCCAGGCGCTTCGCCTCTTCCTCGGCACGGCGCTCCTCTTCCAGTCGGCGCTTCTCCGCCTCGAGCGCTTTTTTCTCCTCCAGGCGTTTGGCTTCCTCCTCCTCCTTCTGCTTGCGGACCTTTTCCCGTAACTCGATCTCGGCCGGCGAGGGCTTGGTCGGCGCCTCCACCTTCGGTGGCGGAGGCGGCGGCTCCTTCCTCACCTCGGGAGCCGGCTTGGGCAGCGCCTCCACTTTCCTTGGCGGCGGATTCACTTTCGTTATCGGCTCGGGCAATTCTTCCCACAGGTCCACCAACACCGGTCCGACGATTTTCTTCTGCCAACTGATGCCGACTACCAGCATGCCGAAGAACAGCAGATGCACCACCAGCGCGAGGATGCCGGAGGCGACGCGGCCGGGTTCGTCAGCCGTGTGCATCGTCAACCCGACCGGGGTTTGGCCAGCAGTCCCACCCTTTTGACCCGGTTCTGCTGCAGCAGGTCCATCACCTGGATCACGAACTCGTACTTGACGTCCTTGTCGGCGGAAATGACGACCGGCTGGTTTGGCTTCTTGGACTGTTTGCTCTTGATCACGTTCAGCAGCTCGTCCCGGTCCCTCAACGGCCTTTCGGCGTTGGAGAGGTCGCGATCGATGTAGGATAGCGCCCCGCTGGCGCGGATCGAGATTTCGATCGGCTGCGCCGGCGGCGCCGAAGCCTTGCCGATGGTCGGCAGATCGATGACGCCGGGATTCATCAGCGGCGCGGTGACCATGAAGATCACCAGCAGCACCAACATCACGTCGATGTAAGGCACGACGTTGATCTGGTTCATCAGGCGCGGGTGGCGGCGCATGCGCGGTCAGGTTCCGGTTGCCGCGACCTGCGCCTGACCCACCACCGGCGGCTGCGCCGCCGCGTTGGCCTGCCGCTGCAGGATGTTGGAAAACTCTTCCATGAAGCTCTCGAAGCGGGTCGAGAGCCGCTCGATGTGGCGTACGAAGTGGTTGAAGGCGATGACTGCCGGGATCGCGGCAAACAGACCCATCGCGGTCGCGACCAGCGCTTCGGCGATGCCGGGCGCCACGTGCGCCAGGGTAGCCTGGCCGACGTTCGCCAGCCCGCGGAACGCATTCATGATTCCCCACACCGTGCCGAACAGGCCGACGTAGGGGCTGACCGATCCCACCGTGGCGAGAAAGGAAAGGTGCGCCTCGAGATGGTCCATCTCGCGCTGGTAGGTGGCGCGCATGGCGCGGCGGGTGCCGTCCATGAGCACCGCCAGGTTGGTCCCGGTCTGCTTGCGCAGTTTCACGAATTCGCGGAATCCGGCCTCGAAAATGCGCTCCATGCTGCCGGCGTTTTGGCGCGAGCCCGCCGCCTGCTGATACAGCGCGCCCAGGTCGGCGCCGCTCCAGAAGCTGCGCTCGAACTGGTCGGTGCGGCGGACGGCGTCGCGAATCACGAACATCTTGCGGAAAATGAACCACCATGAAATCAGGGACACCAGCAGCAACAGCGCCATCACCAGTTGCACCAGCACGCTGGCGTTGGTGAGCAGGCTCATCAGGGAGAGATCTTGGGTAACGTTCATGTCTGTTTGTCTAGCGAGTTAAACACGGCCGCGGCACCGGCGGGATTGCCGGCGTCAAGCGGTCGCTTCCACCGGTAACAGCGCTTCTTCGGCAAACGATGCCCGCAGCTCGTCCGGGACCGGCATCGGCTTCAAGCTGCCGGTCGCCACGCAGGCCAGGTTTACCGAGGCGCGCACTAGCACCTCCTTGCCACGCGTTACTTCCTGCACCAGGGTCACCTGTGCCCGGCCCAATTTTTGCACCGACGCAGTCACGGTCACCAGATCGTCCAGCACTGCCGGCTTGATATAGGCGATATCCAGGTGCCGAACGATGAATACGAGCCGAAACCGGCGCGCGAGTCCCTGCGGCTCGAATCCCTGATTGCGCAGCCACTCGACCCGGGCGCGCTCCATGAAATTCAGATAAGTGGAGTGGAATACCACGCCGGCCGCGTCGGTGTCCTGATAGTAAACCCGTACCGCAATGGCAAAGGCCATCTCAGCCCTCTTGCCACAAGTCGCCGCTCGCCCTGCCCGCAGGCAGGGCGGCGCCGAAATGCCGATAGGTCAACACGGTGGCCATGCGCCCGCGCGGCGTGCGTTGCAGATACCCCTGTTGAATCAGGAACGGCTCCAGCACATCCTCGATGGTGTCGCGCTCCTCGCCGATCGCCGCCGCCAGGTTTTCTATGCCAACCGGTCCGCCGCCGAACTTCTCCAGCACCGCAAGCAGAAGTTTGCGGTCCATCACATCCAGCCCGATGTGGTCGACGTCGAGCATCTTCAGCGCGGCGTCGGCCACGTCTTTGGTCACTTTGCCCTGCGCTTTCACCTCCGCGAAGTCGCGCACGCGGCGCAGCAGGCGGTTGGCGATGCGCGGCGTGCCGCGCGAGCGCGTAGCGATTTCCAGTGCTCCGCCGGCCGCGATGTCCACAACGAGCAGGCGCGCCGAACGCTCGACGATCTGCGTCAACTCTGCTGGTGAGTAAAACTCCAGCCGCGAGACGATGCCGAAGCGGTCGCGCAGCGGATTGGTGAGCATGCCGGCGCGGGTGGTGGCGCCTACCAGCGTGAACGGCGGCAACTCGAGCTTCACCGAGCGCGCCGCCGGACCCTCGCCGATCATGATGTCGAGCTGAAAGTCCTCGAGCGCAGGGTAGAGGATTTCCTCCACCACCGGCGAGAGCCGGTGGATCTCATCGATGAACAGGACATCGTTGGGTTCCAGGTTGGTGAGCAGCGCCGCCAGATCGCCGGGTCGTTCCAGTACCGGGCCCGAAGTCTGGCGCAGATTCACGCCCATTTCCCTGGCGATAATGTGCGCCAGCGTGGTCTTTCCGAGTCCCGGCGGGCCGAACAGCAGCACGTGGTCCAAAGCTTCGCTGCGGTTCCTCGCGGCCTGGATGAAAATCTGCAACTGTCCGCGGATCTTCTCCTGGCCGATGTACTCGTCGAGCTGCTTGGGACGCAACGCGCGCTCGAGCGCTTCCTCCTGCGTCGAGATCGGGACGGGCTGAATCAGACGGTCGGTTTCGATCATCCTCTGGTGCCGCGGCGCAGACGTCTTTGAGGCATCAGCCGCGACCGCTCTTGAATTCCTCTAGCAACGGCCGGACCTGGTCGGCATAGGCATCCACCTGCTTGGGCAGCATGCCGGCCACTTCGTCGATGCGCCGGTTGACGATGCCGGTCAGTTTCAGGATCGCAGTCACGAAATACTTCTTTCCGAGCGGCGACAGGGCAAAGCGTTGCCCCTCGACGTTGGCCGCATCCTGGATGGAAAAACGCATCTCCGCGTCCTCCGCGTTCCACAAGTCCTGCATGCGCGTGCGATCGGCCTCGACACCCGCAACGTCCCTCAGCTTGCCGGAAAATGACAGGGCCATCATCACGTGGGTCGACACCGTATGATCCATGATCCTGACCTGCTTGCGGCCCACGTCGGAGCGCAAGTGCGACAACAGCACGTCGAGTTCCTCGGAAGAAAACTCGCGATTGTCGAGGTCATGCCACTGCGGCCGCAGCCAGTCGAGACTTGCCCAATCCTCGGCAATTCTCGCCGTCACCGCTCCGAGCAGTTTTCCTTCCGCGCGCTGCCAGAGCGGATTGGCGGGATTCCATTCCGGGCCGAGGTTCTGTTCCCGTCCCAGACGGGCCAGCAGCGCGCGAATGGCCAGCAGGCTTTCCTGCTTGAGGTAGTAGTTGCCAATCGAAACCGAGGTCTTGAGATCGTGCAGGTCGATGATTTCGGCGATTTGGTCGTTCTTGCCGCTGGCGGTCTCGGGATTTGCCGCGACGGGCAGCGCGATCGCCAAGGCCAGCAAAGCCGCAGCGACCTGTCGTGTGTCCACAATCATGAAGAACGCGCTCCTGGCTGAGTGCGGCGCCCCACGCCGGCGCCGCGAATTGAGCAGGATTATATCCCAGCGTTCCTGCAAATCACTGTCTTCACGTGCTGTTTTATTGTCGTTTCAAGGCGACATTGCGGCGGTCGATTTCCTCGAGATTTTCATTCAGCCCGATCTCCGCGCCGACGCACATGAAACAGACTGGCGATTGCTGTCGCTACGCTTTCGAGAGCAGCTTCAGCGCCTGCCGGATCGCCTCCGGGACAGCGGCTTCAGGAGAAACCTTGGCAAGCGCGGCACTGGCCTCCTTGTCGCTGTATCCAAGCGCGCTCAGCGCGTTGAGCACATCGCCCCTCACAGACCCGGCACTGCCCGATGCGGACGGCGCCACACCTCCGGCCAGCCTATCGCGAAGTTCGAGCAACAAGCGCTCCGCGGTTTTCCTGCCAATGCCGGGAATCTTGGTAAGACGCGCGCCATCCTGTGTGGACACTGCCCTATATAGCTCCGATACCGACAGACCAGACAATACCGCCAGCGCCGTGCGGGCGCCAACACCGCTGATCTTGAGCAATTGCCGAAACACCTGCCGCTCCTCCTCGGTGCTAAAGCCGAACAGCAGGTGCGCGTCTTCGCGCACCACCAGGTGGGTGTGCAGCGCCACGGTCGAGCCGGTCGCCGGCAGCACAAAGAAAGTGCTCATCGGCACGTCCACTTCGTAGGCGATGCCGTGCACGTCGACCACCACGGTGGGCGGACGTTTTTCGATCAGCTGCCCGGTGATACGGCCGATCACACCAGCCTCCCGCGTTTCATGCGGTACCCCCGCGTCGCGATCTGCCCCATTCCCTGGCCGCCGTGCGCGTGACAGATCGCGCAGGCCAGTGCGTCGGCGGCGTCGGCGCTGGGGTCACCCGACAGCTTGAGCAGCCGGCGCACCATCTCCTGCACCTGTTCCTTGCGCGCGTGGCCGTTGCCGACCACGGCTTGCTTGACCTGTAACGCGGTGTACTCCGATATCGGCAGGCTGCTGATCACCGCGGCACAAATTGCGGCGCCGCGCGCCTGGCCGAGCAGCAAGGTGGATTGCGGATTCACGTTGACGAATACTTTTTCCACCGCGACTTGCTGCGGCTTGATCTCGCCGACCAACTGGCACAACCCCTCGAGAATGGCCTTGATGCGCTCCGGCAGTTCGCCATCGTGCGCGGTGCGGATACAGCCGCTGGTAACGTAAGTGAGCTTCTGGCCAACTTTGTCCAGAACCCCAAACCCCGTCACCCTTAACCCCGGATCGATTCCCAGAATCCTCATGGTCGGTGAGGCGAGAGGCGTGCAGCGGTGAACCTCATTCAGCGTTCCTTCAGCAGGTCGAGCGGATGGCGGAGATTTCCGCTCTGCGGAGCCCCGTGAGGCCGCGTGTCTCTTATCACGCCTCTCGCCTCACGCCTTTTGTCGCTCGCCTCACCCTTCCATCACCGCAGTGGTGTGGATGTCCTGCACATCGTCGATTGCCTCCAAGGCATCGAGGAGCCTTTGCATTTTCGCCGCGTCGTCTCCCACCAGCGCATTCTCCACTGTTGGCTTCATGGTCACCTCCGCGACTTCCGCCCTCAGGCCGCGCTTCTCCAGCTTTTCCTTCACCCCCATGAAATCGTTGGCCGCGGTGATAACCTCGATGCTGCCGTCGTCGTTGGCAATCACGTCTTCGGCGCCCGCATCCAGCGCCGCATTCATGACTTTTTCCTCGCTGGTGCCGGGAGGGAACAGCAATTGTCCGCAATGCTTGAACAGGAAGGCGACCGAACCATCGGTGCCGAGATTGCCGCCGTGCTTGATGAACGCATGGCGCACGTCCGCGACCGTGCGGATGCGATTGTCGGTCATGCAGTCCACCATGACCGCCGCGCCGCCAATTCCGTAACCCTCGTAGCGCACTTCCTCGTAACTCACGCCCTCGAGTTCACCGCTGCCGCGTTTGATCGCGCGCTCCACATTGTCTTTCGGCATGTTGCTGGCATACGCCTTGTCCATCGCCAGGCGCAGCCGCGGATTGGTGCTCGAGTCGGAGCCGCCCAGACGGGCGGCGACGGTGATTTCCTTGATAAGGCGGGTGAAAATCTTGCCGCGCTTGGCATCCGCAGCGGCTTTCTTGTGCTTGATGTTTGCCCACTTGCTGTGGCCTGCCATGACTTCCTCTGCGAAGGCGCCGCAACGGCGGCGGATCCAAATCGCCGCGCCAACCTGAAGTGGTACCGTATACGGCTGATATAATTAAAATTTTATCATACCACCCGATCCTCTCCGGTCCCGGAGAAACCGATGCAACAGTCTCTGCCGATCGGCTCGGAAGTCGGCCGCCGCATCGTCCGCGGCGTGCTCAGCTCGATACTCGGCGGCGGCAGCCGGCGCTGAACGCGGCCGCCCATGCCCTACGACCACTCCCGGCCTTCGCTCGCCGGCACGACTTGTGTCCTGCTTGCGGCGATGGCCTTCTCCGCGAAAGCGGTCATCGTCAAGCTGGCCTATGCCCACGCGGTCGATGCCGCCACCCTGCTGGCGCTGCGCATGCTTTTCTCGGCGCCTTTCTTCGCGCTCATGGCGCTGTGGTCGGGCCGCGGCGCGGCCGCGGTATCTCTGACCCGCAAGGATTGGCTATCGGTGGCGCTGCTCGGATTCATCGGTTACTACCTCGCCAGTTATCTGGATTTCCTCGGCCTCCAGTACATCACCGCGGGCCTCGAGCGGTTGATCCTGTTCCTCTACCCGACCGTGGTGGTGCTGCTGTCAGCGTGGTTGCTGAAGAAGCCCGTTCGCCGCCACCACATTGCCGCGCTGGTACTGTCCTACGGCGGCATCGCACTGGTGTTTGCAGAAAACCTGGAATTTGGCGGTCACTCGTTCGAAGTGGTGCTCGGCGGCGCGCTGGTGTTTGCCAGCGGTGTGATTTACTCGTTCTACCTGATCGGCACCGGGGAAGTGATCGGCAAGCTTGGCGCCGCGCGCTTCACCTCCTACGCCATGCTGGTGGCCTGCATGGTGGCCATCTTGCAGTTCCTGGTCGCCCATGACCTGTCGGCGTTGGCGCTGCCGCGCCAGGTCTACTGGCTGTCGCTTTTGATGGCGGTCGTTTCCACAGTCATTCCGGCATGGCTGATGTCGGAGGGCATCCGCCGCACTGGCGCCAACCATGCCGCGATGGTCGGCTCGGTCGGACCGGTAGTCACGATCTATCTCGGTTACCGGATACTGAATGAGCCTATCAGCGCGATTCAACTGGTCGGCGCGGCGCTGGTGCTTGCCGGCGTGACGCTGGTCAGCGTAAAGAAAAGTTCCTAGACCTTCCTAGACATTAAATCGGAAGTGCATGACGTCGCCGTCCTTGACGACGTACTCCTTGCCCTCGAGGCGCATCTTTCCGGCTTCCTTTGCGCCATGCTCCCCTTTGTAGGCGATGTAGTCGCCGAAGGCGATGACCTCCGCGCGGATGAAGCCTTTCTCGAAATCGGTGTGAATAACCCCGGCGGCCTGCGGCGCGGTGTCGCCCTTGTGGATCGTCCACGCCCGCACTTCCTTTTCCCCGGCGGTGAAGAAGGTCTGCAACCCCAGCAGGTCGTAGCCGGCGCGGATCAACCGGCTCAGGCCCGGTTCCTTCAAGCCCATGTCGGCGAGGAACACCTGCTTGTCTTCGTCGGAAAGATCGGCGATTTCCGCTTCCATGCGCGCACACAACGCCACGACCGGCGCGCCTTCCCGGGCGGCGTGCTGCCTGACCAGTTGAAGTAGCGCATTGTCGTCGCCGAATCCGTGCTCCGCGACGTTGGCGGCATACAGCGCCGGCTTGGCCGTAATCAGGCAGAACGGCTTGATGTTGGTCAGCTCCTCCTTCGAAAGAGCGAGCGAGCGCACCGGCTTGGCCTGGTTCAGTTGCGATTGCACCTTCTCCAGCACGGCAACCAGCAACTTCGCATCCTTGTCGCCGGACTGCGCCGGCTTGCGATATCGGGCGAGCGCCTTGTCCACCGTGGCCAGGTCCGCCAGCGCCAGTTCGGTATCTATGGTTTCGATGTCGGAGAGCGGATCTATTTTTCCGGAGACATGCACCACGTTGTCATCCGTAAAGCAACGCACCACATGCACCACCGCATCGGTCTCACGGATGTTGGCAAGAAACTGGTTGCCCAGACCTTCGCCTTTGGAGGCACCGGCCACCAGACCGGCGATGTCCACGAACTCCACGATCGCGGGAACCACTTTCTGCGGCTTGGCGATAGCAGCGATCTGCGCCAGCCGGGGATCAGGCACTTCGACGATGCCCACGTTCGGCTCGATGGTGCAGAACGGATAGTTCTCCGCCGCGATCCCGGCCCTGGTGAGCGCGTTGAACAGCGTGGACTTGCCGACGTTGGGCAGTCCGACGATTCCGCTCTTTAGCGACATGGCGACGGGTTATGAGAGATGGGCAATGGGAACTGTGGCTGTTTGCTCATTTCCCATTGCTCATTGCTCATCACGCTTCGTGTGCAGTTTCAGCATCGCTGCTTCGGTCTTGCCTTCCAGCAGCAGCGGCCACAGCTCCAGACTGCGCTCGATCGCCCCACGAATCAGCGGCAGCTCTTCCTTGCGCGGCGCGTTCAATACATAGTTCGTCACCTGTCCGCGATCGCCGGGATGGCCGATACCGATGCGCAACCGCCAGAATTCCGGCCCCAGATGCGCGGCGATATCCTTCAAACCGTTGTGCCCGGCGACGCCGCCACCGTTCTTGAGCTTGACCTGGCCCGGCGGCAGGTCAAGTTCGTCGTGGACTACCAGGATCTCCGCCGGCGCGATCTTGTAGAACTGGGTGAGCGCCTGCACCGCGCGGCCGCTGAGGTTCATGAAGGTATTGGGCTTGAGCAACCAGCACTCGCGGCCACCCTCGACCAGCTTGGCAGCCTGGCCGTGAAAACGCGCTTCCTGCCGCAACTGGACGTGGCTGTGCGCGGCCAGACGGTCGACCCACCAGAAACCGGCGTTGTGGCGGGTGCCGTCATGTTCGCGTCCCGGATTTCCCAGTCCTACGACGAGCTTCATGTTGTTTGTCGGCGATTCCGGAAAATGAAACGGCCCGCCGGACGCACGGACGGGCGGGCCGTACAGCCAGGAAGAGGAAAATTACTTCTTGGCGCCCTTGTCGCCTTCCTTCTTTTCGGGCTCCTTCTTGGCGCCTGCAGCGGCCGGTGCCGTGCCCGGAGCCGCTGCTGCGGCGTCGGCGGCGGGTGCACCTTCCACTGCGGCGGCTTCGGCCACAGGAGCGACTTCGGGCTCCGGCTCGACCAGCGCACGCGGTATCTGCACGGTTGCGACTACCGCATTGTCGCCGCGCACCAGTTGCGTCGAATCCACACCCGGGGGCAGCTTCACATCGGCCAGATGCACCGAATGGCCGAGTTCGAGATGCTGCAAGTCAACTTCAACGAATTCGGGCAGATCGTCCGGCAGGCAGGTGATGTCGATTTCGTTCATCACGTGGCTGACGATCCCGCCTCCGGTCTTCACCCCCGGGGCGATGTCGGCGTTGATGAAGTGCAACGGCACCTCCATGTGGATCTTCTTGTTGGCCGATACCCGCTGGAAATCGACGTGCAACACCTGTTGCTTCCACGGATGCATCTGCACGTCGCGCAGCAGCACGCGGTCCTTCTTGCCGTCCAGGTCCATGCTCAGAATCGAAGCGTGGAAGGTCTCCTGCTTGAGCTGATGGAACAGCGAATTGTGGTCCAGCTCGATGTTCTGCGCCGGTTGCTCGCCTCCATAGACGATCCCCGGCACCTTGCCCGTTCTGCGCAGACGGCGGCTCGCACCCGTTCCCTGCAGCGAGCGGGACATCGCATTGACTTCGATCTTTGCCATGTTGCTCTCCTAATGTTGACGCCATCCGCGACCAGATGGCGTTATAAAAAACCGGTGTTGAGTGTTGAGTTTTGAGTTGAAGAGCGAATTCCAGCCTGGCACTCAAAACTCAACACTCAACATTCAGTTCGCTATTCCATGAATAACGAACTGACAGAGTCCTCGTTGCTGATTCGCAGCATCGTCTCGGCCAGCAGCGCCGCGATGCTCAACTGGCGGATGCGTTTGCAGCACCTGGCTTCCTCGCGCAGCGGGATGGTATCGGTCACCACCACCTCGTCCAGAACGGAATTCTCGATGCGCTCGATCGCCTTGCCCGATAATACCGGGTGAGTACAGTAAGCCAGTACCTTCACAGCGCCCGCCTCTTTCAGCGCCAACGCCCCTTCACACAGCGTATTGGCGGTGTCCACCATGTCGTCCATGATGACGCAGGTGCGGTCCGCCACGTCGCCGATGATGTTCATCACCGTCGCCACGTTGGGACGTGGACGACGCTTGTCGATGATGGCCAAGTCCGATTCCAGCCGCTTGGCCAGCGCACGGGCGCGCACCACGCCGCCGACGTCGGGCGAGACCACCACCAGATCCTGATGGCCGCGCTTCCAGATGTCGCCCAGCAGAATCGGCGCCGAGTAAATGTTGTCCACCGGGATGTCGAAAAACCCCTGGATCTGGTCCGCATGCAGATCCATCGTCAGCAGCCGGTCCACACCCGCCACCACCAGCATGTTGGCCACCACCTTGGCGCTGATCGCCACCCGCGCCGAGCGCGGACGCCGGTCCTGACGCGAGTAGCCCAGGTAGGGAATCGCCGTGGTGATGCGCCCGGCCGAGGAGCGCTTCAGCGCATCCACCATCAGCATGACCTCCATCAGGCTGTCGTTGGTCGGTGTGCAGGTCGACTGCAGCACGAATACGTCCTTGCCGCGCACGTTTTCCAGCAGCTCCACCATGACCTCGCCGTCGCTGAAGCGGCCTACGGTGGCCCGCCCAAGCGGGATGTTGAGGTGTTTGACGACGTCCTCGGCAAGCTTGGGATTTGCGTTGCCGGTAAACACCATCAAGCTGTCGTAGGCCATTCTAGAAACTGGAAACTGGAGACTGGAGACTGGAAAAAAACAAACCCTCAGGGCGGCAAAACAACATCCACCGCAAATACTCCGGCAACTGGCGCTTTCCAGTCTCTAGCCTCAAGCCACTAGTCTCTAGACTGGCTGGGGAGGTAGGGATCGAACCTACGAATGCCGGAATCAAAATCCGGTGCCTTACCACTTGGCGACTCCCCAAGAATACTAGTTGCCCTCCGACCACAGAGGGTGCCGGTCCAGTCCGCGCGCCACGAATCCCCGCATGTCTGCCGGCAGCTCCGACAGGACCCGCTGAGCTTGCGCCTCGGTTTCGAACCCGCAGAATACGCAGGCCCCGGATCCGGTCATGCGGGCGTCGCCGTACTGGCGCAACCACTCGAGATGACGGGCCACTCGCGGATAGCGCCGGCACACCACCGGCTCGAGATCATTGCGGCCCTGGCCGACCGAAAAGGCCGCTATTGTGATTGCATTCGTACTACGTGTCAATTCAGGCGCGGAGAAGATTTCCGCAGTGGAAACAGCCGTTTCCGGCACCAGAACCAGGTACCACGCAGGCGCCAGCTGGAGCGCGGCGAGGCGCTCGCCGGCCCCTTCGGCAAAGGCGCTGCGACCGAACACGAACACCGGAACGGCGGCGCCCAGTTCCAGCGCAAGCTCCTGAAGTTGCGCGCGCGAGAGCCCAGTCTGCCACAACCGGTTCAACACGATGAGCGTGGTCGCGGCGTCGGAACTGCCGCCGCCCAGGCCGCCTCCCATGGGCAGCCTCTTGACCAGCTCAATATCCACGCCGAGGCGGGAGCTCGCGCGTTCCTTGAGCAGTTGTGCCGCACGTACGCACAGGTCGGCCGCGGCGGGCACGCCGGCAAGCTCGGTGACTCTGCGCACCGCGCCGTCGTCTCGCACCGTGAATCCCAGTTCGTCGCCGTAGTCGATGAAGCGAAACACCGTCTGCAACAAGTGATAGCCGTCTTCACGCCGCCCGACCACGTGCAGGAATAAGTTGAGCTTGGCCGGCGCAGCAAACCGCGCCGCGGCGGTACCCGCCGCACCAGACTTTACCGCGAGGCTCATTCGGTCAGGTCCCAGCGGTCGATGATGAGCCGCAGGCTGAGACTGTCATACGCGAGCGCCATGCGCGCCGGCAGCGCGCTGTCCCCGGCATAGGCAAGAAAGCTGATGCGCCAATCGTTCTGCGTGAGCCTGGTCAGCCGGCCGCGCGCGTCGCGCTCCTCGGCCTGCACCGGAATTTCCGGATCGGCGCGTCCGACTACCCAGTGCTGCAGGCCTTCGAGCGGCAGGTCCCAGCCCAATACTTCACGGGTCAGCACCTGCACATTGCCGGAGCGGTACACCTTCTTGTCCCCGGTGGTCAGCGTGACACCGGACACATCGGCTTCAAGTTCGGCGATTACCGAGCCAACCGGGGACAACAGACGCAGCCGATCGCCGGCAGCCGCATGCCGCCAGCTCAACTTGGCCGAGTAGCCGCGTTGTTCCAGCTTGACCGCGACCCGCCCGGTGAGGGAGAACGCGTCGATTCCGGCGTTGGAGGCCGGCAGTACCTGCGGCGCCCGCGGGGCTGCGCAGCCTGCCACCACGGCGAGAACGATCCCGG
>Ga0137359_10003559_pt1 | contig 12631 bp, 10 predicted proteins | sample Mad1_40_16metaG_FD_108281 | JGI IMG/M metagenome (GOLD analysis project Ga0137359, IMG submission 108281) | Vadose zone soil microbial communities from Angelo Coast Range Reserve, California, USA - Mad1_40_16 metaG | ecosystem: Environmental > Terrestrial > Soil > Vadose zone | place: USA... | reverse complement strand
TCCCGCACGCCATGCTTGGACGATTCGCTCGTTCGGCACGAGCTCGATGTGCCGTCCCGTTACATATCCGCCGAAGAGCGAAAACGCGCCGCCCGCTTCACGGCTGATCTCCGTCGGTTTGGCGTCCGGCGGCATCCCGGACTTCATCGCCGCACTCAGGCGTATCACTTTGTCGAATTGCTTTGTCTCCGTCAGCGCTTCATACACGCGCTTCCGGCTCGCCTTGAACACCGGCTCCATGTGAATGGATTCCGCTGTTCGGGAAACCTCCTCCTCGGCTCCAGCCCAAGCCCGCGTTGAGCCCAAGGCGAAAACACCAGCCGCGGCTGCAACTCCCGTAATCACTTGCCGCCGTGTCGGCAAATTCATCAGGGCCATCAAATTCGTTCTCTCGCTCATCTTTGTCCTCCATCTTGTCTTCCCTCGACCGCAACGCATCAGACCACCCCTCCAAAATATGTTCAAGATAATCTTTTGCTGGCAAGGTACCATCCTTCGAGGCATACTCAGCGCCACGAGCAAGGAGCCCCCATGCCGTATCCTTCTGGCCATCGCCCGGTAGTCAAGAAAGCCATCATTGAAAGCGCGCGCAAGCTCTTCAATCGCCACGGCTTTGAGTGTGTCTCCATCCACCAGATCATGGCCGGCGCGGGCTTGACCCACGGCGGCTTCTACCGCTATTTCAATAGCAAAAGCGATCTCTACGCCGAGGTGCTCAACTGCTTTTTCACCGACCCCGAATGGAAAAGTTGTTGGGAAGGCGTGAAAGTGGATCTCTCCTCCGGCGACGTCGGGTCGCAGGTCGTCCGCGCCTATCTCTCCCGCCAGCATTTTGAAAACGTCGAGGATTCCTGCCCCATGGTCGCTTTGCCCACCGACGTCGCGCGCAGCGGCAAAGCTGCCAGGAGCGCTTTCGAGACCGTTTTCAAATCTATGGTCAGCGTATTAGAGCGCAGCCTGATCCAGAATGGCCGCCCTCGCCGCGCCACAGCACAAGGTATTGCTTCGCTATGTATCGGCGGGATGGTCGTCGCTCGCGCCCTCCTCGATCGCAATCTCGCCGATGAACTGCGTGACGCCTGCATGTCCGTCGCCCTCGATCTCGGCGGCTGGACCAAGGCGCCCAAATCGAAAAACGGAAAATCCAAAGCAGCCGCCTCCGCCACCCACTAAGGGCGATGTCACAATCTTGCGCAACGTTTCTCGTTGGGGTCGCGTAGCGCCGTCCCTTTAAGGCGCCATCTTTTCCTCTCTGCATCTCCAGTGGCACAGGCTTCAGCTGTCGAAGCTAGTCTTGTGTAGTGGCCGGGTTTTAGCATGATGCTTTTGCGCGGACTGCCATCTTTCTTCCTGTCCGCATCTTTAGTGGCCGTCCGTGGTCGCAAAGGAATCTACTTCACGTAACAAAGTACTTGACAGCAAGAAGTACAGGGGTATCCTACTCCCATGCGCCTCCCTTGGGCGGCCGGAGGTCTCTCGATGGATACCGCACTCCCAGGTCAATCTCAGGATCTTGGCCAATCCCCATCTGGCCAGTTTCGCGCGTTCTTAACTGACGCCATCCGGTTCTGGGAGCCACGTCGCCTTGTCTATAACTTTGTCCTCGCCGTGGTCGTTGTGGTCTGGATTGTGGCGAGTTGGCCCCATTTCCACCCGGCGTTTACGCTGCATTCGCTTCTGCTCCTCTCCGTCCTTGCCGTGCTGGCCAATGTTTGCTACTGCGCCGCCTACTTTGTGGACATTCCCATGCAGAGTCTGTCCGTTGGCACTGCCTTGCGACGTCAGCGCTGGGGACTGTGGGTGATGGGAACGCTCTTTGCCATTCTTTTCGAAAATTACTGGATCGTCGACGAAATTTATCCGTTCGTCCGCTGATACCGGAACCAGGCCGCGGTCCCCTTCCTAGACAACGTTCTAGCCAGGTTTTACACAGGCCTCAGATTAACTCATTGGAATCCGAGCTCTCTGCCGCTGTTGAAATGCAGCCGATCCGGGCCGATCATAGAAGAATCACTCCCTACGTCGAAAGGCAGGTCATGAAACGCTACCTATCGGTGGTCTTGTTCGGACTCTTGTCTGCTTACGCAGCGTTTGCACAGCCCAATTTGGTAAGAGTTCGCGTCCGGGTGATCCTCGTGGACCAGGAACTCAGTCAGAAGCCGGTGCCATTCTTCTTGGTTTCTCTCAAAAGCGGCGGAAAGGCCGCGGAGGTGAAGACCAGCCTGGAGGGAACCGCGGAAGCACAGCTTCCGCCTGGGCGCTACACGGTTTCGTCGCCTAAGCCTGCCGAGCTGGGAGGTAAGCGCTTTTCTTGGAACATTCAAGTATCACTTTCGGGCGGAGAGCAGAATATTGACCTAACCAATGACAACGCCAAAGTGGAGGAGCTTGCTGCTCCCGCATCCTCGGCAAAGCCCGCCACGAACGACCTCACCGAGCAGTTCAAGCGGCTGAAAAACACCGTAGTTACCGTGAGGAGCGAATCGGGGCACGGCACGGGATTCTTCGTGGACGCGAAGGGCCTCATCCTGACGAACCAGCACGTCGTAGGTAATTCGGAGTATCTGGCTGTGCAGTTTGACCGGACGCACAAAATCGCGGCCAAGCTGATTGCCGCCGATCCCCAGAAGGACATCGCATTGCTGTCGGTAAACATGACCGCCTTGCCAAACGCTTCACCCGCGCCGCTGTATCGGGCTGCGAGCGGCCGAACCTCTGTCCAGGAAGGCGAGCGGGTGTTCACCATCGGCAGCCCGCTCAGCCTCGATAAGATCATCACTACCGGCATCGTCAGCAAAGTCGAGCAACACACCATCATGTCCGATATCAACATTAACCCCGGCAGTTCCGGCGGCCCGCTGTTCAACGCCGCGGGACAGGTCATTGGGTTGACCACCTTCGGCACGCGCGGAGAAGGCGGGCCCGGCGTGTCCGGCATTGTCCGTATTGAAGTGGCTCTCGCGCTTCTCGAGCAGCGTCGTGCCAAAACCACGGGCACTCCGCCGCCTGGTGTGCTCCTTCCCGTCGAGCCTCTAACTCCTTACCCCATCGAAGGCCTCAAGGAAGCATTGCGGGCGGAAAAATACGATCCGCGCCCATATTATTTCGCCACGGGAGATTTCAATATCGCTCTTTCTACTCCCCCTCTGGATTACCGCGAACAGGAGGAGCGGCGGCTGCAGGCCGAGCGCGAGCATAATAAGCGCAACAAGAAACAACAAGGCGCGGATGAGAGCGCAAGCGGTGCTGAGGAGCCTAAGGAGTGGGAAGAGGAAGCGGGCGTGCATCCGGCAGTATTCGCCATATATGTGATGCCCAAGGCCAAGGAAGGCCTCGGGTCGGCGTTCGGGCGCTCATTCAGCCTCAATTCGGCCGCAAAACTCAAGTTCAAGACCGATTTCCAGACCATGAAGCTGTTTTGTGGAGACAAGGAAGTGCAGCCAATCCATCCTGGCAGGGTTCCCGTAACCATATCGGTCCAAAACCGGTTGGTAAAGATGGACGATTCCACTTACAAAGGAGTGTATATATATTCGCCAGACGCCGTGAATCCGGATTGCGGTCAGGTGAAGATGCAAATCTTTTCCTCGAAGGGCGGCGATCCTACGGTGAAGACTTTTGACGACAAAACTGTGCAGCACGTCTGGGCGGATTTTGACGCCTTCCGCAGATCTCAGGCAATCGCCGTCCAAGCGGCATCGGCCGCAAAACCCTAGACTGGAGTTTACAGGTGGCTGGCACATACCCGGATTTTGCGTGTGGGCCCTTTCCTGTTCTCCCCAGAAGACAAATCGGCGAGTGCATCCTTAGTGTCTTGAGACGATTTTGACTCTGTGTTTTTCGAGTGTGGCCTACCTTTTCGGGTTTGGTTCTTGTTCGCCTTCTGCTCCCAGATGACCGTTCGCGAAAAAGGTGGGCTACTTCGCCTCGCAGTTCGCTAGCCTCTTTGTTTTTATGTCAGATGCTTTGTTATTCTATCTTCCGTACTTCCAAGGCACTTTGGATGCTTCTAGCTGTACCTCTTCCTCCATCTTCGTGCGTTCCAATAAGTAGCTCCACATCGAGGAGGATTGGCCATACTTGCCAAAATCCGCATTCCACATTTGCTGAGCACAAGCGGGATAGCCCGCTTGGCGCTGGCCTCCCTGCTTGCGCTGAGTGGCTGCACGGCCATGAGAGTCAAGCTGGGGATGAAAGTTTACTTGGACAAGACTCCCATCTCGTCCATACAGGCCAACCTGAGTAACAGCCAGGGAATCGCGCCCGGGCAGAAGTTGCCGCTGGTGGTCCAATTGACGGCGCCGGACGGCAAGGTATTGGTGACGGAAGGGCAAGGCCAGGGAAAGGTGATGTGGAAGGACCTCGAAGTATCGGCCAGTGTCGTGACCATCAATCAGAAAGGTATTGCGTCCCTTCCGGGGGATCCCAGAATCAGCGAAGGGAAGGTGGCACATGTCACCGTCACAGTGCCCAGCCATCCGGGCATCCGCACCGATCTCGACATTCCCATTCGGTACAACCACAAGTTCATCTCAGACTTCTCCGGCAGCAGCGGTTCCAGCGGTATGGACGGCCGCGCTGGAATGGACGGCACAAGCGGGAGCATGGGTTCCATCGATCCCAATAATCCTTCCCCGGGCGGCGACGGGTCAAACGGGAGCATTGGCTCCGAAGGCGACAACGGAGGGGCTGGAGGAGACGCGCCGCCTGTGCAAGTCCGTGTGACGCTCAAGTCTGGGAGCCCACGCCTCCTCCAATTGAGTGTATCCGCGGTTGGCCAGCAGAAGCTGTTCCTCGTGGATCCTCAGGGAGGTTCACTAACGGTGAAGGCGGATGGAGGCCCAGGAGGGTCGGGGGGTAGGGGCGGCCGTGGCGGTCGAGGTGGCTCCGGAGGTATCGGAGCGCCCAATGGACGGAGTGGGAGCGATGGCTTAAGTGGACACGATGGCCGGACCGGGTGGCCGGGGAGGGGTGGAGGCATTACCGTGACCTACGATCCGCAGGTCAAACCCTTTTTGAATGTCATCCACCTCTCCAATCAGGGTGGCCCTCCCACAGTGTTCAAGGAAGAGCCAGTAGCTCCCCTTTGGTAGGCCGCGTCAATTCCTATTCCTTTCCACCTTCAACCGTCTACCATGGACTTCTTCCAGCCGTTCTTACCTCCCCACGTCCTTGCTTCCTTTCCCCAGAGGAAACAGCATCGGCTCGGCGGGAGGAGAATCGGCGATGGACTCGAGTTGCGGGTAATGCCGGCGGAGCGCCTCAGGAACTTTCACTTTCGATCCCTTCAAGATACTGATGAGCTGCAGGGCGTTCACCACTGCCTTTCCCTGAAAGTGATTGTTGGTGATGACAAAGGTCCCGCCAGCCCGCTCCGTGACTTTGTGGACGCGCGTAACCCACGGCGCAAGTTCTTCTGTGGTGTAAAGATAGTTGTATCGTTCGTGTGCGGGAATTGTCGCATCGTCGCTGAACCACGTGTCGTAGCGCCGCCCATGAAGCCGCACGTATCCGACGGCCGAGGTAGTCTGAGCCGACGGCCCCAGGGATCGCCCGATGATGGGCTGATCGATATTGCAGAAACTGACGCCGCTGGTGCGCAGCAATTCCAGCGTCTCGGGAGCATCCCATGAACCGTGGCGCACTTCGACCACCAGCGGATAGTCGGCGAACCGCTTCAATACCGCCGTGAGGTACGCAACAGTTTCCGCAGTGCGATGAAACGAAAAGGGAAATTGCAACAGCACGGCGCCGAGTTTGTTTGCGGCGCGAAGTACATCGAAGCCGGCGCGAACGGCGCGCTCATCCTCCGCCGCGGATCTCGATGTTACCGATCTTACGTCGTGTGTGAATCGCTGCCAGAGTTTGGCGGTGAACACAAAGCGCGGATTGGCCGCCACGCGTTCGATCCATTGCGCCGTGTGGTCCGGGCGCAGCGGCTGGTAAAACGAAGTATTGATCTCGATGGTGTCAAAAAATTCCGCGAGATAAGCCGCCTCGTGGAATCCATTTGCGCGTCGAGAGGGATAAACGTAGCCGGCCCAATCGGGATAAGACCAGCCCGCGGGGCCCACGCGCACAATGCTTGCAGGCGCAGGGTTGGCCGTCCCGGTATCGAGAGCGCCGGGACTTGCAGCACCAGAACTGGGAGCCCCTGGACTGGAAAAAGGATTGGCAGCCCTCGACGACCGTTTAGTTTTTGATTTGCGCTGCCGCATGAGGTGGCGCAAGACATTTGCACCGCAAGCAGAGTAGAGGGAAGGGAGGAGCAGTGTCAACGCAAGCAATTACCAATCGTCGGGTCGCGGTTGCTCCCCGCTTCTCCTGCTGCTATGCTTTTCCACGATGCGGTGCAAGAAGCAGATTCGCGTCTCCCTCCCTCCTCTCAGCTTTTCCTACAGGTGCACACATGAAACTCACCATCAATTACAAGCATGTCGAGTCGCACAAATCAGTCGAAACCGAGGTCGCGCGTCACTTAGCTAAGCTTGAAAAGCTGCTGCAGAGTTACTCGCCGGATCTCGTGCAATTGCACGGCGCTTTTTCAAAAATGCCGCGCACCGACGAGACTTCTTTCGCCCTGAACTTATCTCTGCCAACCGCAACGCTGCATGCCACTGGCACAGGTGCGACCGTGCGAACCAGCTGCAAGAAAGCGTTCAGCGATCTCGAAGCGCAAGTAAAAAAGCACCAGGCCAAACTGCGCAAAGACTATGAATGGCGCCGCAAGCGCCCGCTCCCCAGCGCCGAAGCTCTTTCCTGAATCTTGCCTCGCAGCGCACGCGTTCGCCCGAGCGGTGACTTCAGCGGTTTGGATGGGCGAATAACCATCCCGCAGTTAAAAGAGATTTAATACTGTTTTCAGGAATACGACTTTGATAGTGACATAATCTCGTCACGCGGATTAATCCGATTCGTGCGACTACCTTTGAAGAAGTTGAAGCCATAGCAACAGCGCCCCAGGAAGGGGAAAGCATGAACGATGAGCAAAGCAAACGCCGGCCGGTCGAGAACGGCGGGACAATTCTTTCGCGGCGCAGCTTGTTTGAACTTGCGGGCATGGCTGTTGCAAGTGCAGCGATTCCGGCGGGAGCGGCGATCATGCGGCCGGTTTCCGGCGGTGATTCGAACGGGCAAGGCGTAAGCCCGGTGATGCACAGGCTCAGTACATACATGAGCGAAGCCAGCGGCCGCGCGCTCCCGGAGGAGGTGAGCGAGAAAACAAAACAACACATCCTGGATACGCTGGCGGCGATGATTTCCGGCTCGGAATTAACTCCTGGGCGCGCGGCCCTGCAATTCGCCGGGGCCTACGGCGGAAAAGAGGTCGCGACCGTAGTCGCGTCGAAAATCGTGTGCGGCCCGATCGAGGCGGCGCTGACAAATGGTGTACTGGCTCATGCCGACGAAACGGACGATTCGCACGCCCCGTCGCAATCGCATCCAGGATGCGCGGTAGTGCCGGCTGCGCTTGCGGCTGGGGAGCGATTTGGCATCAGCGGGACACACTTCCTGCGCGCCGTAGCGCTGGGCTACGACGTTGGGCCGCGCTTCACGATGACTCTAGGCGGGCAGCGATTTGAAGCCGAGAGCCACTGGAGCACGCACAGCATCTCGCCACTTTTCGGAGCGGCCGCGGCCGCCGGCTGCGCAGCGAGCTTGAACGTAGCGCAGATGCGATTTCTCCTGGGCTATACGGCCCACCAATCCTCCGGCCTTGGCGCATGGAACCGCGACACCCAACACATCCAGAAGGCCTTCCACTTTGGCGGAATGACGGCGCGCAGCGGCGTCACGTCTGCCTTGATCGTGCAGGCCGGATGGACCGGTGTTGAAGACATTTTCTCGGGGAAAGATAATTTCTTCGAGGCTTACAACCCGCATGCCGATCCCGCAGGACTGGCTGAACAACTTGGCCAACGTTTTGAAATCCTGCGGACGAACATCAAGAAATGGCCGGTTGGTTCGCCGATCCAGGCGGCTCTGGACGCTCTCGAGATCCTCGGAAAGCAGCGCCCCTTTCATTCGAATGAAGTACAGCAGGTTTCCGTGCGGCTGGCGACGGATGAGGCGGCCATCGTGAACAACCGCGAGATCCCGGATATCTGCCTGCAGCACATGGCCGCGGTGATGGTGATGGACAAGACGGTCACGTTCAATTCGGCGCATGACAAAGGGCGCATGAAGGATCCGGCGACGCTCCGGGAACGCGACAAAGTGAAATTGATTCCGGATGACCAATTAGAACGCTTGATGCCTTTGCGCGTGGCGATTGTGGAAGTGCAGTTGACGGACGGAACGCACCTCACGCAGCGGGTTGACAATGTTCGGGGCACTCCCAAGAACCCCATGACCACCGAGGAAATTGTTGCCAAGGCCCGCGATTTGATAGCGCCGATCCTGGGGACGGCACAATGCGCGAGCCTCATTGAGAGAGTGCTAAATCTGGAACAAGTAAAAGATATGCGCGAACTGCGGCCTTTACTGCAGCGAATCTGAGCAAATACGTTTTCGTCAGAAAGGCGGCGTGGTGAGGATTGTAGATATCCGCGAGACCGTTGTACCCATCAAATCGCAAATTCGCAACGCCTACATTGATTTCAGCCAGATGACGGTGAGTGTTCTCGCGCTGATCACGGATGTGATTCGCGAGGGCAAGCCGGTGGTCGGTTTCGGATTCAATTCGAACGGCCGATACGCGCCCAGCGGGCTGCTGCACGATCGTTTTATTCCGCGGCTTAAAGCGGCAGATCCGAAAACGCTGGTCGACGAAAGCGGCGAAAACCTGGATCCGATGCGAATCTGGGACGCGCTCATGCGTAACGAGAAACCTGGAGGACATGGCGAAAGATCAGTGGCGGTAGGGGTCCTGGATATGGCGGTGTGGGATGCGGTGGCGAAGATCGCGGGGCTGCCGCTTTTCCGGTTACTCGCAAACCGTTTTCGGGGAGGAGTCTTCGACGACAAAATCTTCGTCTATGCGGCGGGCGGTTATTACTATCCGGAGAAGGATCTGTCAGCACTACAGAAGGAGATGCAAGGGTATCTCGATCTCGGATATTCCGTGGTGAAGATGAAAATCGGTGGTGCGCCTCTTCCGGAGGACCTGCGACGAATTGAAGAGGTGCTCAAAATCCTGAAAAGTTCGGATCAATTGGCGGTGGATGCCAATGGACGATTTGATTTGCGGAAGGCCATCGCCTATGCAAAGGCGCTTGCCCCGTACCATCTTCGTTGGTATGAGGAGCCAGGCGACCCGCTGGACTTTGAGCTGCAAGCGAAGCTTGCGAATCATTATCCGGGACCAATGGCCACGGGGGAAAACCTATTCTCCATGCAAGACGCCCGAAATCTGATTCGCTACGCGCAACTGCGGCCGGATCGCGACATTTTGCAGTTCGATTGCGCCTTGAGCTACGGACTGGTCGAATACCTTCGAATTTTGGGCATGCTCAAGGATTACGGATGGTCGCCAGTCCGCTGCATTCCACACGGTGGACACCAGATGTCGTTGAACATCGCCGCCGGTTTGGGAATGGGGGGCAACGAATCCTACCCAGGTATTTTTCAGCCGTTCGGTGGATTTGCTGATGGAATACCAGTCAAGGACAGCTATGTCAAACTGCCGGAGATTCCGGGTGTGGGATTCGAGGCAAAAGGCGAATTGTACCGTGTCATGAGGACGCTGACGGAACCCTAGGTGATCTGCCGTGGACGAAATGTGTCCCTTTGAGCTAAAGAAGAATTAATACTGTTTTCAGGTATTTGATTCGGTTAATGACATACCTTCAGTTGCGCGGTTTGGGTCCGTTGTGCGCCTGCATTCTTTAGCAAATTCACTCTAGCGCATAGTGCCGGAGGGGAAGAACACGCATGGAACAAGGCGGACACAAAGACGAGCCGGCAGGGAATGGCGGGCCAGTTTTGACGCGCCGGAACATGCTTGGACTTGCCGGCTTAACATTCGCAACTACGATTATTCCGTCCGAGTTTCTGGCAACAGAAGCAGCGGCAAGGCAAGAAAGTGCGGCACAGGGCGTGAGTCCGGTTATGGACAAGCTCAGCAGGTACATGAGCGAAGCGGCTGAGCGAGCACTACCGGATGAAGTGGTCGAAAAGGCCAAACATCACATTCTGGACACGCTGGGGGCGATGATTTCCGGCTCTGAGATTCGCCCGGGACGCGCAGCCATAGAGTTTGTGCGCGCCTATGGGGGTAAAGAAGTTGCGACGGTAGTGGCCTCGAACATCGTGTGTGGTCCCATCGAGGCGGCGCTGGCCAATGGAGTGCTGGCTCATGCTGACGAGACTGACGATTCTCACGGTCCGTCCCGCTCGCATCCCGGCGTCTCCGTGGTTCCCGCGGCGCTGGCAGCCGGCGAGCAATTTGGAATCAGTGGAAAGCAGTTCGTGCGCGCCGTGACGCTTGGTTATGATGTCGGGACACGGGTAACGATGAGCATGGGTGGTCCCGGCTACCAGGCGGCGACACACAGGAGCACGCATGGCACGGTTGCTGCCTTTGGGGCCGGCGCGGCCGCTGGGTGCGCTGCGGGTCTTGGTGCCCAGCAGATGCGTTTGCTGCTGGATTACAGCGCTCAACAAACATCGGGAATTGGAGCGTGGAGCCGCGACGCGGAGCACATGGAGAAGGCTTTCCTATTTGGGGGGAAACCTGCGGCCGGCGGAGTCACCGCGGCGATGCTGATTCGCTCGGGTTGGACAGGTGTTGACGACATTTTTTCGGGCCCTGACAATTTTTTTGAGGCGTTGGCCCCCCGGGAAAATGGCGTCGTCAAGGCCGACCCGGCGCAACTGGTCGAAAAGCTTGGGGAACGCTACGAGATAACAAGGACGAACATCAAGAAATGGACGGTGGGGTCACCCATTCAAGCTCCGCTCGATGCGCTGGCGGGTTTTTTTCAGAAGCGCTCATTCACAGCTGACGATGTGAAGAAAGTTGTTGTGAGGATCGCCAGCGACGAGGCCAATACAGTAAGCAATCGCGACATGCCGGACATCTGTGCGGAGCACCTGGTTGCGGTGATGTTGCTGGACAGGACGGCCACGTTCAGGTCGGCTCACGACAAAGCGCGCATGAAGGATCCTGCGGTGCTGAAGCAGCGGGCCAAAGTAGTCGTGGTGGCCGACCCGCGGATCGATGCCCGCCGGCCCAGGCGCGAGGCTATTGTCGAGGTGACGTTCGCGGACGGCACACAGATGAACGAGTGGGTCCGGGATGTGCGAGGGACCGCCGAGAACCCAATGCCGCGCGAGGAAGTGGTTGCGAAAGCGCGCGACCTGATCGCGCCGGTCCTGGGAAGCGCAAGTTGTGCGGCGCTGATCGACAAGGTATTGGTTCTCGAGAACGTGAAGGATATCTGCGAACTTCGGCCGGTACTTCAACGAGGCTGAAGGGCGGGCTTAGTTTTTAGTGGCAAGCTTTACCTCGTGCAGAGCAAATGCAGGGAAATTTCAGTCGAGGAGCGAAAGATGAAAAGACACGCAGCAATTTTCTGGGCTTTGTGTGTGGTCTTGACTCCGGCAGCAAGGAGCCAGACGAGCGCGCCGCTGAAACAAATCCAGAGCATCCCATTACCAAATGTTGAAGGTTACTTCGACCATATGGCCGTGGACCTAAAAGGCCAGCGCTTGTTCGTTCCTGGCGAGCACCAGAGGACGATTGAGGTCGTGGACCTGCGCGCGGGCAAGGTGATCCACACGATCACTGGATTCGGAGGAGATCCGCGCAAGACAATTTATCTTCCCGAGACGAATGAAATCTGGGTGGACGACGGAGATGCAACCTGCAAAGCATTCAGCGGAGATACTTACGAGCTCGTCAAGAACATCCCGTTGACGGGACATGAACTGGACAAGGATTCGAGAAGAGTGCCGGACAACGGCGTTTATGATCCGGCCACCCACTTATTTTATCTCGGTGACAGAGCCGATGGCCTCAAAAAAGAGGGCGTGAAAGGTTCGATCGAAATTGTGGACACAAAGAACGGCAAGCTCGCGGGAAGCATTGAGGTCGAGGGGCTGAATCCCGCAGGGCTGGTGCTCGATCCGGGCTCGCCAAGAATGTTTGTAGTGATGGGCGACACCAGCCAGGTGGTGGTCATTGATCGTGAAAAACGCAAGGTGACCGCCATGTGGCCCATCACCGGGGGGCCGGAGCCGCATGCGGTGGACATGGATGCGGCCCACCACCGGCTGTTTATCGGCAGCCGGGTCAAGCGCTCGCACATATATAAACCAGGCAAACTCGTAGTGATGGATTCGGACAGCGGGAAAGTGATCGATGCCATCGACACTGAAGGTGGCGTGGACGAAGTCGTGTTTGACGTGCCGAGCAAACGCATCTACTACACCGGGACAACCGGTTTCGTGGAAGTGTTCAAACAAATTGACGCTGACCATTACGATCGCTTGGGAAGAGTGGCGACCGGGCCGATTGCGAAAACCACGCTGCTGGTGACGGAACTCAAGCGGTTTTACGCGGCGATCCCGAAGCTGGTCATCCTGGTACCTCCCATCCCCCAATCAAAGGAAGCAACCATCGAAGAGGCTAAAATATTGGTTTACGATGTGATTCCATAGAAAGTACGCGAGCTGGGCAGTCAGGATG
>Ga0137359_10003557_pt1 | contig 12634 bp, 15 predicted proteins | sample Mad1_40_16metaG_FD_108281 | JGI IMG/M metagenome (GOLD analysis project Ga0137359, IMG submission 108281) | Vadose zone soil microbial communities from Angelo Coast Range Reserve, California, USA - Mad1_40_16 metaG | ecosystem: Environmental > Terrestrial > Soil > Vadose zone | place: USA... | reverse complement strand
TTCTGTCGACAGCGGCTAATCCGGCGCGGACACCGCGGAACGCCTTGACCATCCTGCTGCCGCCGCCCTACTCTCCTGCGTGATGGACTACAGGCATCTGATCACGATCGAGCCGGGCAAGCGGGGCGGCAAACCCTGCATCCGGGGCCTGCGCATCACTGTCTACGACGTGCTGGACTACCTCGCGTCCGGCATGTCGGAGGACGATATCCTGCGAGACCTCCCTGATCTCACCCGAGACGACATCCGCGCCTGCCTCGCGTTCGCGGCGGACCGCGAGCGTCGCTTGATGTCCATACCGTCCGTGTGAGGCTACTGCTCGACCAGAACCTCTCACCCCGGCTGGCCCAGAGCCTATCCGATCTATTCCCTGACTCCGTGCACGTGCGCGACGTCGGCCTTCAAGGACAGCGATTTTCGTCAGCGGAGCTTTCTGCTCGGCGCACCGCCGAAGGTAGTATGGATTCGACGCGGCAACTGCACGACGGCGGAAATTGAAGCCATGCTGCGCATCCATCACGGCGACCTCTCAGCATTCGTCGATGACGCGACGGCTGCGTTCCTCGCGATCGCGTAGCGCGCCATCGCCGTATCGTGGAAACGGCCTTGCAAGTCGCGATCAACTCGTCTGCGGGAACACCTGCAGGAACGGGTGGAGCTCCACCTCGTTGAAGATGCCGTTTACGACGTAGGGGTCGCGGCCGGCGATCGCCCACGCGTCGGCGAGGGAGTCGGCCTCGAGGACGATGAGGCTGCCGCTGCCGTCGGTGAACGGGCCCGCGAGGGGAACGCGGCCGGCCGCGGAGAGCGGCGCCAAGTGCTCGAGGTGGGCCGGACGGTGTACGGGTCGCTTCGCTTTGGCGTCGGGGGCATCGTGGCCTATCATGACGAAGAGCGGCATCGGGTCTCCTCCTTCGACGATGCCGACGAGGCTATACCGACATGGCCCACGAGTTCGAGTCGCCGCCGCCCCTCGAGATGCTGCTCACGCGCCTCGGCGAGCTCGAGGTCGTCATCGGCGCGCCGGCAGCGGCGCGGCTCGGCGCCGTCCGGGCACATCTGCAACGTGCGGTGGCACTTCGTGCCGACGGTGATCCGCCGGCCGCCGCCGCCGAGGTGCGTCGCGCGATGGAGGAGCTGGCAACGCTCGTCGCCGCCGTCGACCCGGCCGAGGGGTTCCTGATGCGCGCGATCATTGAGCGCTTTAGCGCGGCGCTGATACGTGGCGAGTCGGGCGAGGTCGAGCGCACCGCCGATGTCATGCGCGAGCGCTCCGGCGCGACGAAAGTCGACACGGAAAAGAAATAGTCCTTCCGTCCGCCGCCCGCTGGCGCCGCTCGTGGCCGTTGGAATTGACTTCCTGCGTGACATCGCGAAAAAAGGCTCGATGGCCGAGGCACAAGCGACCAAGGCGTGCTGTCAGCGAACGATCGAGCGCATGCTGCGCATCATTCGCGAGAGCTACGTCTCGTTTCCGGTGATCAAGGACGTGCCGTGCGAAGAGTGCAGGGAGATCCTCGCGATCCGCGTGTACGCGAAGCCGGAGTGACCCCGGCACCCGTCGCGGCGGCACAATGCGCGCGGCCCGCTCGCGGCCGCGGAAATGTCGACGGTCCGCCTTCCCACGCCGGCGCTCGAGATCCGACGGTGAGCTTGCTTCCCATTTTGATGGCGATACGCGTTCGCGGGCGGACGACCCTGGCCGTGGTCGCGTGCGCGACCGGTCTGCCCGAGGCTGACGCGCGCACGCGCTTGGTCGATGCCGCGGCCGCCGGCTTTGTTCACGGCGTCGACGGCGACATTTTGTTGAGCGCCGCGGGCCGTGCCGAGCTCGCTACGCTGCTCGCTCGCGAGTCCAACGACCGCGCCGCTCTCGCGACGCTCTACGACGAGTTCCTCGCGACCGACTCGCGGCTCAAGACCTGCATTACTGCGTGGCAGCTCGCCGCGGCGCCGCCGCGAGCGATGGCCGAGGCACGCACGGCGGCGCAATCGCCTGCCGCGGCAACGCTCGGAGAGCTCCGCGCCGTTGCCGCGGAAGCGCGCGCGTTCGTCGAGCGACTCGCCGCGATCGTGGCGCGTCTCGCGCCGTACGCGCAGCGTCTCGGCGCCGCCGCTGACGCGCTCGCTCGCGGTGACACGCGGTTCGCCGCGAGTCCGCGTGTCGACTCGTTGCATCAGGTATGGTTCGAGCTGCACGAGGATCTGCTGGTGACGCTCGGGCGGGAGCGCGCGGCGTGAGAGTCCCCGAGACGCGCACGCTCGGCGCGCTGATCTTCGACTTCGATCACACGCTCACCGACTTCGGGCGCAACGTCGAGTGGCCGAAGGCGCGGGCAGAGCTCGTCGCGCTCTACCAGGCGACCGGCATCGACACTGACATCGTGGTGCGCGGGCGCGGCGCCCTGTCGGTGATCGCGGCGCTCGACGCCGCCGTCGCCGAGCGGCACTCGGTGGAACACGCGTATGCGACGCGTGTAGAGGCGTCACGCATCCTCGAGCGCGTCGAGATCGCCGGCGCGCCGCGCGCGCGGCTCCTTCCCGGCGCCGCGGACGTCCTCGCCGAGGCGGCGGCGGCCGGCTTGCGGCTCGCGATCGTCAGCGCCAATGCCGAGAGCGCGATCCGAGCCGCGCTCACGCGGCTCGGCGTCGTCGATCGTTTCACCGCGATCATTGGCCGCGATCCGTGCCGGCCGCTCAAGCCCGAGCCCGATCAGCACCGCGAGGCGCTCCGCCTCCTCGGCTGCGCGCCGGACGCGGCGCTTGGGATCGGCGACAGCACGAACGACGTCCGAGCGGCGGTCGCCGCCGGCATGCTCGCAGTCGGCGTCGCCGGCGGCGAGAGCTCACCGGAAGCCATGCTCGAGGCGGGTGCTTCCTTCGTGCTCGCCGATCTGACTGCCGCGCCCGTGCTGCTGGCGCTGTGGCGCGCCGCCGCCGACGAGGCCGAGCCGGCATCATAAAGCGGCGCTACGATTGCGGTCCGCCGGCGCAGACCGGCAGCGCCGGCAGCGCGTCGCGCCTCGTCGCGACGAAATCGCGCATGCGCATGCACGGAAACGTGCGCAAGAACGCATCGAGCTTCGCGCGCGTACCGTCAATTCCCCAGTAGTAGATCAGAGACTCCTTTGCGCTGAGGCGCAGGCGCGGCTGGCGGGCGGAGCCGACCTCGCGCGGATGCACGTAGAGCGCGAACGGTTCGCCGCCCGCGTTCATCGCGCGCGCCCAGCGCAGCTGCAGCCAGAGCGGCAGACCGCGCAGAAAGAACCCGCCGCCGAACCCGACGTTCCGTCCCCACACGCGAAACGTCGCCGGCGGCAGCTCCGCCAGCGCGAGCGGTGCGCCGTCGACGACGGGCACGTAGGGCACGCGCGGCGCGTCGCGGATGCCGTAGAGATACGTCCGGATGGGAAAGATGCTCGAGTCATAGGTGAATCCGAGCGTCTGCAAGACGTCGAGCGCCCACAGCGTATGCGTCGTGATCGACCACGACGGCGCGCGATAGCCGACGACCTGCTCGCCGGTGATGTCCTCGAGGCGGTGCTTGCAGGTGCGCACGTCGGTCTCGAACTCGAGGCGTGTCTGCGACGAGATCAGGCGGTGATCCTCGCCGTGCGAGGCGATCTCGTGGCCGGCGTCGTGGATGCGCTGCACGAGCTGGGGGTGAGCGGCGGCGACCTGGCCGAGGCAGAAGACCGTCGCCCGCACGCGGTGGCGACCCAGCAGCTCCAGCAAGCGGCCGGTGTCGGCTTCGACGGTCGACGTGCTCGACGCTTGCGGCGCACCGACGTAGTTCCCGTGGAACCAATCCTCGAGGTCGATCGTGAAGAAGTTCTCGACGTGATTCGTGTCGTCGTGCATCGCTGGTCCGCTACGCGTCACGCATCCTAGACCGCGTCGTAATCGCCCATCGCCAGCGCCCAGCCGGCGAGCGACGAAACCGGCTTGCCCTCGTTCCATCCCGCCGTCGTCGCGCGGAAGATGACGGGGAACGGCTGCGGCGCGAGGCGTGGCGGGCACACGAAGAATCCGTTCGCCGCGAGCGCGGCCTGCTCCGTCGTGCCGCGGCTCACGAGCGCGCCGGCGAGGTCCGTTCCCATGCGCGCCAGCTCGCCGACGGCGAAGCGCACGAGCTCGTCACCGACGGCGAGTGCGTCGGGGCCGTCATCGACGAAGAAATCGACGAGCATGCCGCTCGCGAATCCCGCTACGACGGTCCGCCGCAGGACGACGTAGCCGCGGACGCGGGCCGCGTCGCGCCAAGCGTAGGTCGCGTACCCGCGGGGGTTCTGCGCGAAGCGCCAGGCGAGAAAGCGTGCGCTGCGCGGTTGGTGGACGCGAAAGCGGCGCGCGAGAGCGCCATCGAGATCGTCGAAGGCGGCGTCGAACTCGTCGACTCTCGCGATCCGCGGGAACTGCCGCGCCCGCGGCCGGTAGTAGAGGTCGACGGGCGCGATCATCGGTCGGAGGACGGCGCCGAGGGTCGGCCCGAGCTTCGCTTCGACGAGCCGCGACGGCTTCAGCGGACGGAGCAGGAGCGGCACGCTGCCGATGTCGCGGAACCCGAGCGCGCGCGTGAAGCCGGGGTACGAGTTCTGGTTCGGGAACCCGATGATGAAGCGGCGGCCGCGGGCGGCGCAGTCGTCGATCACGTCGCGCGCAAGAGTGGTGAAGACGCCCTGCCCACGATAGCGCTGGTCGACGAGCGTGAGCAGCGAGAGCGCGCCGTCGTGCACCGTGCCGTCGATCGTCAACTGCACCGGGATGACGACATATTGCCCGGCGATGGTGCCGTCCGCGTCGACGGCGAGACGAATGATCGCGTCACCGGACGGATTCCGCCGCAGCAGCCATTCGCAATACTCGAGGGTGGCGACGTCCTCGCGGGGATACTCCGCCGCGAGGAGCGCGCGGATGCGTTCGGTCGCCGCCGCCTCGGCCGCGTTCCACGCGACGGATCGCCACGACTGCCGAGGTTGCGATGGAGAAGCGGACATGGAGGCGTCGCCGATGTAGCCGGCGCTCTTCACCGCCGTCAAGGTTCCCCGCCCACCATCTGCTGTATTCTCTTGCAAAAATAGTGCTTTGACTTGCCCGCTCGGGCTATGACACGCTCGCTGCAGATGAAGCTCGTGATCCAGATCCCCTGTCTGGACGAAGAAGAGACGCTCGCCGAGACGATTGCGGCGTTGCCGCAGACGCTTCCCGGCGTCGACGACATCGTCGTGCTGGTGATCGACGACGGCAGCACGGACGGCACCGTCGAGGTCGCCGAAGCCGCCGGCGTCACGGAGATCGTCCGCTTTCCGAATCACCAAGGGCTGGCGCGAGCCTTCGCCGCCGGTCTCGAGCGCGCCTTGCAGCTCGGCGCCGACGTCATCGTCAACACCGACGCCGACAATCAATATTGCGCCGACGACATCCCGGCGCTGATCGCGCCGATCGTGCGCGGCCATGCCGACGTCGTGATCGGCGACCGCGACGCCGCGAACCTCGCGCATTTCAGCCTGCCGAAGCGGCTCTTGCAGCGCCTCGGCAGCTGGATCGTCCGCCAGCTCTCCGGGACGCGCGTGCCGGACGCGTCGAGCGGGTTCCGCGCGTTCAGCCGCGGCGCCGCGCTCAAGCTGAACGTGCTTTCCGACTTCACGTACACGCTCGAGACCGTGATCCAGGCGGGGAAGAAACAGCTCGCCGTCACCCACGTACCGGTGCGCGCCAACCCGACGCATCGGCCGTCGCGCCTCTTCTCCGGGCCGTCGCACTACATCCGCCGCTCGGCGAGCACGATCGTCCGCATCTACGCGATGTACGAGCCGTTCAAGATCTTCACCTTGCTCGGCGGCCTGCTGATCGCGGGGGCGACGACGATCGGGCTGCGGTTCCTCTACTACTATGTGACCGCCGGCGGGGCGGGGCACATCCAATCGTTGATCCTCGCCGCGGCGTTGCTGATCATCGGCTTTCTCACGATGCTGATCGGCCTGCTCGCCGATCTGATCGGCCGCAATCGCCAGCTCTCCGAGGACGTGCTCCTGCGCGTGCGGCGTCTCGAGCTGGCGCTGCGCGCGAGTCGCATCGGCGACTCGCGGCCGTCCGACGCGCGCGAGGCGGAGCGCGTGCTGCTGCGCCGGCGGGCCGACGGCTCGCCGCGATGATCCGGGCGTGCCTCTTCGGGACCTATACCTCGACGCATCCGGCGAATCGCCTTCTCGCGCACGCGCTCGCCGCCGCCGGCTGTGAGCTGAGCGTCTGCCACGAGCCGCTTTGGGAGCGGACGCGTGACAAGATGGCGTCGTTCTTCGGCGCCCGCAGCCTGGCGCGTCTCGGCGTGTCGTACACCGCGGCCGCGGCGCGTCTCGCGCGCCACTGGCGGCAGCTGGCGCCGCCGGACGTCGTCGTCACCGGCTTCAATGGTCAGCTCGACGTGCTGTTGGCGCGGCGTCTCGCCGGGCGACGGGCGCGGATCGTGTTCGCGCCGCTCGTGACGCTCACGGAGACGCTCGTCGACGATCGCCGCGTCTACCGTCGCGGCGGCGTGAAGGCGCGCCTCGCCGCGAGGCTCGACCGCCGAACGCTGCGCGCCGCGGATCTCGTGCTGCTCGACACCGAGGCGCATCGCGCGTACGTCGCCGAGCGCGTCGAAGCGCGCGCCCACACCGCGACGCTCTACCTCGGTGCCGAGCGCATCTTCACGCCCGGCCCCGAGCGCACGCCGGCACCCGGCGAGCCGCTGCGCGTCCTCTTTTACGGCCAATACGTGCCGCTACACGGCGCGCGCACGATCGTCGAGGCGGCGGCGCTCCTCGGCCCCGACGCGGGTATCGAGGTGACGATGATCGGCACCGGGCCGGAGCGCGCCGAGGTCGAGCTGCTCGCGCAGGAGCGCGGCTGCACCCACGTGCGGTTCATCGATTGGGTGCCGTACGAGGATCTTCCGCAGCTGCTGCGCGAGTGCGACGTGGTGCTCGGGATCTTCGGGACGACGGCGAAGACCAAGATCGTCATCCCGACCAAGGTCTACCAGGCAACGGCAACCGGCCGCGCCGTCGTAACCGGCGAGACACCCGCGATCCGCGAGGTCTTCACTCCGGGTACGCACCTCGTCACGGTGCCGCGCGGCGACCCGGGTGCGCTCGCCGTCGCGCTCCGCCAGCTGCGCGACGATCCGCCGCGCCGCGCCGCGCTCGGCGCCGCGGCGGCGCGTCTCCTCGCCGAGCACCTCGACTACGCCGCCCAGGGCGCGCGCCTGCGCAACGTTCTGACCGCCGCGTTTCCCGAGCTCGCCGGCCGCTTCGGTATCGTCCGCACCGCCGAGCAGCCGCGGCGCGCGATCGGTCTCGGAAGTCCGGTGCCGGAACCGGGGAAGCCGTGACGATTGAGGGCGGCCGAGCGGCCGCACGACAGACGCGATGACGACAGCGCGCGAGCGGCCGGAGCGCGTGCCGCGGGTTGATGCCGAGCGGACGAGCCGCATTTCCGCCGCCGCGCCATCGGTCGCGATCGTCGTGCCGACGTGGAACCGCGCCGCCGATGCGGGGCGGTGTCTCGCGTCATTGGCACGCCTCACGTACGCGAATCGCCGCACGATCGTCGTCGACAACGGCTCGCGCGCGAACGAGCGCAAGGCGCTCCACGCGGCCGCGAGTGGCGCGAGCGGTGCGGCGGCTGCGGGCGGCGCGGCGGCTGCCGGCGGCGCGGCGACGGCGCCTGGCGCAGCGACGGCGCCTGGCGCGGCGGCGGCCGTCATCGAGCTGCCGGAGAACCGCGGGTTCGCGACGGCGGTGAACACGGGAGTCGCGGCGGCATTCGCGGCCGGGTGCGACGCGGCGCTGGTTCTGAACGACGACGCCGAGGTCGATCCCGGGCTGCTCGAGGCGCTCGTCGCTGCGGCCGCCGCGGATCCGGCCGCGGGCATCGTCGCGCCGCGCATCGTCGAAGCCGACACGGGACGCGAGGTATCGCGCGGCGAGCGTGTCTACGTGCCGCTCCTCTGTCTGCCGCGCACGTGGCTGCGGGTGCGCGGCGCGGTGCGCGAGCCGTATCGTGCGAGCGGCGTGCTCGGCGCGGCGTTTCTCGTGACGCGGGCGTGTTGGGAGCAGGTCGGCGCGCTCGCGGAGCCGTTCTTCGCGTACTACGAGGAGGTGGACTATTGGCTGCGGGCGCGCGCTGCGGGGTACGCGATCGTCGTCGTGCCGGAGGTCGCGGTCCGCCATCGTGGCTTTCGCGGCTTCGCCGGCGGCTTCACGCCGCTCGCGGCGTATCTCAAGGCGCGCAACTTGCCGCTCGTCGTCCGCCGCCACGGCGGGCCGCTCGACTGGGTCGTGTTCCTGCCGATGTATCTGGCGATGATCGCGGCGAGCGTGCTCGGCTACGCGCTGCGCGGCGGTGGCGGCGCCGTGATTCGCGCGCTGCTCGACGGCGTACGCGAGGCGGCGTACGGGCGCAGCGGGCCGCCGCCGGCGGCGCTCGTGCCCCCAGACGCGGGCTGACGTGCGGATCGCGATCGGCGCCGTCGTCCGTACGCTCGGCGGACCCGCGACCTACGCGAGCGAGCTCGTCGCCGCGCTCGCGGCACGACGCACGCCGGGTTGGGAATATGTCGTCATCACCGACGGTCCCGAGGCGTTCGCGGGCGTCGACGTCGAGCTGATGCGGGCGCCGCTTCCGAGCCCCTACGCGCAGGTGCTGTGGGACCACGTCGCGGTGCCGGCGGCGCTACGCCGCGCGCGCGCCGATCTGTACCACGGCACCAAGAATACGCTGCCGCTCTGGCAACCGTGTCCCGCGGTCGTCACCGTGCACGACCTCGCCGTGTATCGGCATCCGGAGAGCTTCGCGGCGGTGCAGCGCTGGCATCTCCGCACCCACGTGCCGCACGCGATGCGCACTGCGCGCGCCGTGATCACCGTGTCGCAGCATGCCGCCGCCGATCTGCGCGCCGAGTTTCCGGCGGCGGCGGCGAAGGTGCGGCCGATCGCGAACGGGGTGAGCGCGCGCTTTCGGCCGCCGACCGATCCGCAATCGCTCGCCGCGTTTCGTGTCCGCTACGGGCTCGGCGCGGGGCCGCTGGTCGCGTATCTCGGGACGTTGCAGCCGCGGAAGAACGTCGAGCTGCTCGCGGCGGCGTTCGTTCGGGTGCGCGAACGAGTGCCCGACGCCGAGCTCGTCCTCGCCGGCCGCATGCGGCCGGGCTACGAGCCGGTGCTGCCGACCGACGGCGTGCGCCGCATCGGGGCGCTCGCCGCCGCGGAGCTGCCGCTTTTCTACGGCGTCGCGAGCGTGCTCGTGAGCCCGTCGCTGTACGAGGGCTTCGGCCTCACGCTTCTCGAGGCGATGGCGTGCGGCTGCCCGGTGATCGCGCTCGCGCGCAGCGCGGTGCCGGAGGTCGTCGGCGATGCCGGGCTTCTCCTCGATACGGTCGACGAGTCGGCGCTCGTGGACGCGCTCGTGCGGGTGCTGCGCGAACCCGGTTGTGCGGACGAGCTGCGCGCGCGTGGTCTCGCGCGCGCGGCGACGTTCTCCTGGACGCGGGCAGCGGCAGCGACGGAAACTGTGTATCGCGAAGTGATGCAGCCGGTTGAAACCCCACCCGGAAATCCTGACGGGGCTATCAGACGCGCTGCTTCTTGATGTCTCGCGGCGTCAGCGCGGAGGGCGGACCATCGGCGTGATCACCGGCGACGGGCCGACGCGGATCTCGCGGACCACCTCGAAACCATGGCGTTGGTAGAGAGGGATGTTCGCGGGGTTCGACGATTCGAGGTAGCTGTGCACGCCCTCGGCGTCGATCAGCGCGAGCGTGTGCCGCAGCAGGGCGGCGCCGATCCCCTGGCCTTGGTGCGGCGGGTCGACGCCGATGAAGGCGAGATGCCAGTGCGGCTCGTGGGGATGGCACTCCGCCATCTGCTCGATGATCGCGGGAGCCGCGGACCGCGCCGGCTCCTGCAGCGTCTCGGTGATCAATGCCTCCAGCGCCGCGCCGTCCGGAACGACGCCCGCCGGGAGCCACAACGACCCGCCATGGAAGTCGCCGGCCACGTACGCCGTGCCGTGCTCGAACGCGCGGCCGCCGAAGGCGCGTACAAACGGCGGGAAATGGCGGAGGTACTCGTGCGGCTCGCGCCACATCCAACGCATCGCCGGATCCGAGCTGAACGCCATCAGCTGCGTGCTCACGGCGCGCGGCGCCTCGATTTCGGTGACGGCACGAATCTTCACGTCGTCCACTTGAGCTCCTCCAACGCGCGAATCGCCGCGACGCGCGTCTGCTCGCATGAATCGACTACGCCAGCAAGGCGGGCTCCGTGCGTGTTCGCCGAGCTCACGTCGTCGCGGCGGAGGTTAGGTCGGTTCCGCGGAGAGCAGGCGCCGCCGCCAGCCATTGCGCGGCGGCCCATAGGGGACGCGGATGGCATCGAGCCGCTGGTGGCGCTTCTTCGAGCGCAGCCGGACAGGCGTGCCGGTCGCGGGCGCGCCGCCGGCACGCATGAAGGACCCGCAATCGACGAGCACGGTGCCGGCGGGCGCCTCGGAGCAGAGGAACGCCGCCAGGTTCACCGGCTCACCGATGACACCGAACTGCTTCTTCCCCGCAGGGCCGATGTAGCCGATCGTCGCCTGTCCGAAGCTGATGCCGACGCCGAGGCCGATCGGACTCGCGGTTCGTCCGCTGCGCTCCCACTCGGCGCGCCAACGCGCGTACGCGGTGGTGAACTCGTCGTGCAGCTCGCGCGCGAGATCGCGAACCAAGCGATCCAGCATCGACGCGGCATCGCTGGCGGCGATCTCCGGCAGGAACAGCGCGAGGAGGCCGTCGCCGGTGTACTGGAAGACGACGCCGCGATGGCGCTCGACGATCGCCGTCATGAGCGTCAAGTACTCGCCGATCAGCTCGGTCACGTGCTGGGTGTCGTCGAGCGCGTGCGTCAGACGCGAGAAGCCGCGCATGTCGATCGCGACGACTGCGACGTCGTGCGGATGTGGCACGAGAAGCCCGGGGTGCGTCCGGCCGCGCAGCGGGCGCTCGAGGAGCGCGGCGCCGATCTGATCGGCGGCCGCCGCGGCGGCACCGGAGGTCCAGCGTACGATCGCCGACGCGCTCGGTCCGAGCCAGCGTGCCGCGTGTGCCGCGACCGCGCGCACCGCCGCGTGCGGGGCACCCGTCAGGCGCGCGACCGCCGGCTGCTCGCGCGTCGTCGCGACCCACGAAAGCAGCGGCGCCGGCACTCCCGGCTGGCTCGCGCCGCACGCGAGCAACAGCTCGACGTGACGCGGCTGGTAGCGGACGGCGTCGACGGCACGCCGCGCCACGAGCCATGCGACTCGATCCCACCATCCGGTGACCGTGAGGTACTCACGCCACCAGGTGACTGAGGTTTCCCATCCGCTTTTGTCCGCCACAGTGCAGTCGCTCCTTTACGGGAGGACTGTATCAGACGCGCCGCGTCGACGGGAGGTGGATGCCGTTAAGCTACTGAGAAATCAATGCTATCGGCCGGTGACCGAACGGCAAATCGCTGTCCGACGGTAGGGAAGGCGAAGCGGTAGCGAAACCGCGTCGACGACGTACCCTCCCGTAACCAGGTACCAAGGCGCCGGCTCGGCGAGCCAGCGGCCGAGATAGGCGCGATCGGCGCGCCAGCGCTCGATTCCGAAGCCGCCGTCCTCGAGCAGCCGGCGCAGCGACGCCGCGGTGAAGTAGTAGTTGTGGCGCGCGTCGTAGAGGAGCTCGAGCGGCCGCGCGAAGCGCCCGCCGGTCGCGCGTTGGAGGACGTCGCCAAGCCGATTGAAGAGACTCGCGCTGTCGATCGTGAAGACGAGGAGCAATCCGCCCGGAGCGAGGAGTCGCCGCGCCTGCGCGATCACCGCGCGCGGGTCGAGGACGTGCTCGAGGAAGTCCCACATCGTGATGGCATCGAACGACGCCGGGGCGAAGGGCGCCGCGAGAAAGTCGCCTTCCCACACGTCGAGCGCGAAGGTGTCACGCGCGTACGCCGCGTGGCGCGCCGAGAGCTCGACGCCGCGCACGTCCCATCCGGCCGCGCGCGCGAGGTCGAGAAACACGCCGGTCGCGCAGCCGACATCGAGGAGCCGGCGCGACGGCGCGGTCGGCGCGCCGGCCTCCGCTTGCACCGGCGGCGCGAGCTCGGCGAGGTCGGCGAGCGCGCGGCGATAGATGCGGACCTCGGGCGCGTCGGTGTCGTAGCCGGCGCGCGCGTTCTCGAAGTAGACGCTCTCGTGGTAGCGCTCGTCCTCGTACATCGCGCGCAGCTCCGCCGCATCGGGAAGCGGATGCCGGAAGCGCAGCGTGCACGCGTCGCAGCGATAGACGGAGAAGCGGCGCAGGCGGCAGTGCAGCGTGATCGTCGTCGCGCCGCAGAGGGCGCATGCTGCCGGCGCGGCCGTCGACGCGGCGTCGCTCACCGCGGCGGGCCGAGCGCGGTGGGACCGGTGCCGCCCCCGCCGGTTGCGCCGCCGCTCGGACCGGCGCCGCGGTCGGCGAGATCGGCGCGCAGGAGCGCGAGCTCCTGGGCGAGGAGCTTCACGTCCAACGTCAAGCGCGAGAGCCGCACGGCGTAGTTCAGGCACAGCACCAACAAGAAGAGCTCGCCGAAGAAGAAGAGGGTCGAGCTCG
>Ga0137359_10003555_pt1 | contig 12643 bp, 7 predicted proteins | sample Mad1_40_16metaG_FD_108281 | JGI IMG/M metagenome (GOLD analysis project Ga0137359, IMG submission 108281) | Vadose zone soil microbial communities from Angelo Coast Range Reserve, California, USA - Mad1_40_16 metaG | ecosystem: Environmental > Terrestrial > Soil > Vadose zone | place: USA... | reverse complement strand
TTGGCTGGCGCTTTGCCCGCCCAGAATCCGGCGGGCTGGCCTGACCGTTCGGTTGGCGGGCTTGGCCATTAGCCGCAAGGATTTTGGAAAGGTAGCGGCCGGTGTGCGATTGATTGTTGCGTGCAACTTGCTCGGGCGTGCCGGTGGCGACGATTTTTCCGCCTTGGTCGCCTCCTTCGGGGCCGAGGTCGATCAGCCAGTCTGCGGATTTGATGACGTCTAGATTGTGCTCGATGACGAGGAGCGAAGCGCCGGATTCGAGAAGCTTGCGGAAAGCTGCGAGAAGCTTCGCGATGTCATCAAAGTGAAGGCCCGTGGTCGGTTCGTCGAGAATGTAAAGGACGCCGGCATTTTCGGTACGCGTGAGATGCGAAGCGAGCTTGAGGCGCTGGGCTTCGCCGCCGGAAAGCGTCGTGCCGGATTGGCCCAGCCGCAAATAGCCGAGACCGATTTCGTTGAGCACTTTTAGTTTCGCGGTGACTTTGGGGACGTTCACGAAAAAGGCAAGCGCTTCGCGGACGGTCATTTGCAGGACGTCGTGGACATTTTTGCCGTGGTAGTGAACTTCGAGGACGCTCGACTTGTAGCGCGTGCCGCGGCACTCTTCGCAGATCAGCTCGACGTCGGCGAGAAATTGCATCTCGACGGTGACGGTGCCGTCGCCCTGGCAGGTTTCGCAGCGGCCGCCGGGAACGTTGAACGAAAAATGGCCGGCGGTGTAGCCGCGCCGTTTGGCGTCGGGCGTGTCGGCAAAAACTTCGCGAATGGCGTCGAAGGCCTTCATGTACGTGGCGGGGTTCGAACGCGGCGTGCGTCCGATGGGCGACTGATCAACGATGACGACTTCCTTGATAAGGTGGTCGCCTTCGAGACGGTCGCAGAATTCTTTTTCGCTGGCGTTGTTCTTTTTGGCGGTGAGCGCGCGATAGAGAACGTCGTGCACGAGCGTGGATTTGCCTGAACCGCTGACACCCGTAACGACAGCCAGCGTGTGCAGCGGAATCATCAGGTCAACATTTTTCAGATTGTGGAGACTGGCGCCGAAGATACGCAGGAATTTTCCCGTGGGCTTGTGGCGAACGTTTGGAACCGGAATGCGAAGTTCGCCGCTGAGATATTTTCCGGTGAGGGATTTTTGATCGTGGAGAATCTGTTCGTAAGTGCCGGCGAAGAGGAGTTTGCCGCCGAGTTCGCCCGCGCCCGGGCCAAGATCAATGATGTGGCCGGCGGACTGGATGGTGTCCGGATCGTGCTCGACGACGAGGACCGTGTTGCCGAGATCGCGAAGCGATTTGAGGATGTCAATAAGGCGCTGGGTGTCGCGCGGATGGAGGCCGATGCTCGGCTCATCGAGAACATAAAGCGCGCCGACGAGATGCGAGCCGAGCGAAGTGGCGAGTTGAATGCGCTGCGATTCCCCGCCGGAGAGGGTAGAGGTGAGGCGGTCGAGGGCGAGATAGTCGAGCCCGACTTCGTCGAGGAATTGCAGGCGCGAGCGGATTTCTTCGAAGATTTTGTCGGCGATGGTTTTTTGGGCTTCGGTGAGCTGTAATTCGGCGAAAAAGACTCGCGCTTCTTTTACGGTTAGTTTGCAGACTTCCGTGATGGGTTTGCCGGCCACGCGCACGGCGCGGGCTTCGGCGCGTAGACGAGTGCCTCCGCAATCGGGACACGTTGCGTAACCGCGGTAGCGGCTCAGGAAAACGCGGACGTGCAATTTGTACTTCTTGCGTTCGAGCCAGGTGAAAAAACCTTTCACGCCATCGAAATCGTTTTCGGGATCGCCTTCGAGAACAAGGCGGCGGTGCTCGGCAGTGAGTTGGCGCCAGGGAACGTTCGTGGGAATGCCGCAGCTGCGCGCCCATTTCTTGAGTTCGACGACAAGGCTGCGGAAGCGAGGCTTGGTCCACGGCTCGATGGCGCCTTCGTCCAGCGATTTGCTGGGATCAGGAACAACAAGGTTGAGATCGAAATCTATGGTATTGCCAAAGCCCTGGCAGCGAGGGCAAGCGCCGTAAGGATTGTTGAAGGAGAAAAGGCGCGGCTCGGGGACTTGGTAGACCGTGCCGTCGTTCTTGCATTCGAAGCGTTCGTTGAAGATGAGGCGCTGCGTTTTGTCGCCGGTCGTGTCGGGAAGAAATTCGAGAATGGCTTCGCCGCGGCCCTCGCGATAGCAGATTTCAATGGAGTCAATGAGGCGCGAACGCGATTCGGGGCCGACGGAGAGGCGATCGACAAGAACAAAAACAGGCTGCTTGAAATCAACGTCGAGCAAGGTTTCCGGAGAAGAAAACTCGTGGACTGTGCCGCCCTGCACGAGACGGTTGAAGCCGCGACGCTGAAGGTCGAGGAGCGAGGCGCGTAGGGCGTCTTGCGGCAGCTCGGGAGGTTTTCTCCTTGGCGGACGTTTTGACGGCGCGGGCGGCTGGGGTTGCGCAATTTTCAGCTCGTAGAGAACGTAAAACCGGCGCCCCGCAGGAAGGGCGAGGACGCGGTCCGCGATTTCGTCGGGCGAATCGCGCTTCACTTCGGCGCCGCACTTGATGCAAAACGTCTGGCCGCAGCGGGCGTAGAGCAAACGCAAGTAATCGTAAATTTCCGTGGCGGTAGCGACGGTTGAGCGCGGATTGCGTGTGGTGTTCTTCTGGCGAATAGCGACGGCGGGCGCTATGCCGGAGATTTCGTCTACATCGGGCTTTTCCATGCGCTCGAGGAACTGGCGTGCGTAGGCAGAGAGCGATTCGACGTAGCGGCGCTGGCCCTCCGCATAAATGGTGTCGAAGGCGAGGGAGGATTTTCCGGAGCCGCTGACGCCGGTGACGACGGTGATTTCGTTGTGCGGGATGTCAACGCTGACGCTTTTCAGATTGTGCGTGCGCGCGCCCCGGACGCGGAGGGATTCCGAATCGGAAAGGGCGGCAGACGGGTTCGCAGAGATGAGTTCGTTCGTGGCCAAGGGGTAAGCTCAGACAGAAGGCTCGACGCGCTCTGTCTAAACTTTAAAGTATACGGCGCGGAAAAATTTGGAGCAAATGGAGCGGAGTACTATCCGTTGGGCAATGCTGGGAGCCTCGCACATGATTTGGGCAAAACGATTGTTACTCTTATTGCCATTTGTGGTGGCGGCTGTGTTGAACGTACTCATGCTTGCCGCTGACCGACTTCACTTGCACCGGCAACATATCGCCGGATACGGCTTTCTATTCGGTGCGCCCTGGGCGTGGCGCTTGGATCATGGTTGGTTCGGATTTGTTCATAGTCGACTTGCGACGGTCTTAGTTGGATATTCGGTCATCCTATGGATTCCGGCCACGCTATATTCATTCTGCATTTGGCTAGTTTTCGTTGGCGTGAAAGCGATGGAAGCTCGTCGCTCCGCCCGGGCGCCAGTTATCTAATTGACGCGCAACCGAGAATCGGGCCGCTTCTCGAGCGGTTCGCTGCGAATCAAGGTTCCACGGAAAGATCAATGTTCCCGATGCCGCCGTTGACTTCTACATGCATCGTGTGCGGCGTTTTGCCGTAAGCGTCGTTGACGTACTGGCCGTCATTCTTGTGCAGGCCGCCCGTGGTGATGGCGCCAATGCCACCACTCGCGTTCACGGCCACGCCGATGCTTTTGGGCAGGCGGATGATGGCTTGGCCGACGCCCCCGTGAATTGTGACGTCCATGTCGGCTGTTCGATTGCCACCAAGGTCGAGATTGACCTGGCCCGCGCCCATATCAATGCGCAGTTGCTTCAGGTTCACGTCGCGCAGTTTCAAGTTGCCCTGGCCCGCGCCCATTTTGATTTGGAGATCCACGGGCACGGACTTGTTCAAGTGCAGCCACCAGGTGTTGTCCTCGGTTCCAAGCGAAGGACCGCGATTGTCCTGGGAGATATCCAATTCGCCCGTTCCGGAGGAAACGCGATAGTCCACGCGGGGCCGCGACCAAGCTGCGGAGTAATCGAAATCGCTTTCGAAGGCATTCGAGCTGCCACCGCTTAGATTTAATTCGCCCGCGGGCATTTCGATGACCGCGTTCAGGGTTGTTGCCTTTTCGAGTTCGCGAATTTCGCTGATGTGACTAAGGTGATGATCGGCGCGATCCGCAAATCCGTGACCGCGCCAGAGAAGCAGCACAATCACGATGACGAACAGGAGTACGCCGACGGTCGAGCCGATAGAAACAAAGGGCCGTGGAGATTGCTTTGCGCCTTGCGTCGCGTCCCACATTTTTCCGAGGCCAACCAAAATCAAAATGAGCGGCCAATAGGTCCTCAGCACAGGCCACGGGGAAAACGCGGGCTGCCACGTGCGATAGAGAAAAATTCCGCCGATCGCGATTAGTAAAATGGGGAAGACCAGCGACCGGGACCGTAAGCCGTCGTTGTCGGGCATCGCAGACTTCTCCTAATTCCGAGCTTGCATTGCCGCTGCCTGGTAGTACGCACGGGAACCCAAAATGATTCAGACGGAGGCAAGGTAACACATCCGATTGGGCTTAGCCAAAGTTCGCCGGCCGGAAGAGGCGCCGGGGACGCGGACCGCGTTTGAGGATATGCTACCCTGCTTCGCGAATTTGCGAGGATTTTGGAAGATGGCACCTTTTTCGCGCGTAATTTGGACTGTGCTGGACAGCGTCGGAATCGGCGCCCTACCTGACGCGGCGGATTATGGTGATGTGGGGCGCTCGACACTCGGACACATTGCGGAATCGCGTGCGCTGAAGATTCCGACGCTGGTGAAGCTGGGTTTGGCCAACATTGAGCCGCTTTCGCATTTGCCGCCTTCGCCGGCGCCGATTGGCGCGTTTGGAAAAGGGCGGACGCATTCTCCCGGCAAAGATACGACCACGGGCCACTGGGAAATGGCGGGAGTGTGGCTCGATCAGGCGTTTCCTGTTTACAAGCACGGCTTCCCTGCCGATTTGATTGCGGAGTTCGAACGGCAAATTGGCCGCAAGACAATCGGCAACAAGCCCGCGTCAGGAACGGAAATTATCAAGGAGCTTGGCGAAGAACACGTTCGAACGGGCAAGCCGATTGTGTACACGTCCGGTGACAGCGTTTTTCAGATTGCCACGCATGAAGACGTGATTCCTATCAACGAGCTGTATCGCATGTGCGAAATCGCGCGGAAGCTTCTGGATGGACCGAATCGCGTGGGGCGGGTGATTGCGCGGCCGTTTGCGGGAGAAGTTGGGCATTTTGTGCGAACACCGCGACGGCACGACTATGCCGTTGATCCGCCGAAGCCGATGCTGATGGACGTATTGGTCGAGCGAGGCCTGCCGATTTTTGGAATCGGCAAAATTCACGACATTTACAACGGCCGCGGGCTGCAAAACTACGTCACGACAAAATCCAATTCCGATGGAATGGAAAAATTGACGGCCGCTGTGAAGGAGCGCGCGTCGGGACTGATTTTCTGCAATCTCGTGGACTTCGACATGCTTTTTGGCCATCGCAAAGATGTTGAGGGTTTCGCGGAATCGCTGGAAGAGTTCGATGTGCAACTCGCGGCGTTCTTGCCGCAGCTAAAATCGAGCGACTTGTTGATGATTACCGCCGACCATGGCTGCGACCCCGATCCGCGCTGGGAAACAACTGACCATTCGCGTGAGTACGTGCCTATCCTTGCGTATTCGCCGGGAAGTGGCGCAGGCGTGCAGCTCGGCGTCCGCGACACGTTGGCGGACATGGGCCAAACCATCGCCGAAAATTTCGGCGGAAGAATTCCGCACGGCGAAAGTTTTCTCTCAAAATTGCAACAGCGCGTCGTTATCGATTTGAAGGGTTAGTTCGCGCCGGAGCTGATCCCACCGGCCTGCATGGGGGCGTAGTAGCCGTTACGGGTGCGCGCGCTGAGCTTGCCGTGGCCGCGAGGTGGAATGATTTCCACCTGAACGGCGCGATAGGTGCCGTCCTTCCTGGTGTTGGACGGATAGTAGGCGAGCGTGTATTGATTGCGAATATCTTTGGCGACTTGTTCGCAAATGGAGTGCACATCGGCCACGTTCTCCGGGAAGTATGCGACGCCGCCCGATGCGTCGGCAATTTCCTTTAATGCGCGCGTAGCCCTCTTGCGGTTCTTTTTGTCTTCGTCGCTGAAAAGCCCAATGGTGTAAATCACCACGTTGGACTTCTGAATCTCGCGAATTGTTTTTTCCAGCGTATTGCGGCTGGCGTTGTCTACGCCATCGGTCACGGCCAGCAGAACCTTCTTATCTTTGTGGCCCTTCTTGGCGTGATCCATCGAACCGATGAGCGCATCGTAAAACGCCGTGCTGCCGCGCGAATCGATGCGCTCGAGCGCTTCCTTCAATTCCGGAATGCTGCTCGTAAAATCCTTGTCGAGGTCGAGGTAGTAGTCGTCGTTGAAATTCACGACGAAAGCCTCGTCCTGCGGGTTGCTCGTTTGTATGAGCGTTAGCGCGGCTTCGTTTACTCGCGGCCGCTTGTCGCGCATGCTTCCGCTGTTGTCAATGACGAGGCCCATGCTGACGGGAACGTCTTCGCGCTTGAAGACGGAGAGCTTCTGTTCTGCTTTGTCCTCGAGCACGCGGAAATTTTCTTCCTTCAAACCGTCCACAAAACGTCCGCGATCATCAAGCACGGTGGTGTGCAGCACAACGAGGTTGACGTCAACCTTGATGCTCGCGCCGGGCTGTTGCGACCCGGGGGGAGGCGGCTGCTTCATCTGTGGAGCGAGCGGATCCTGCCCGGGCGCCTGCGCATGCGTGGAGATTGCTAGAAGCGCGGCGGCGGAAACGCCGGCGAACAGTGCGCCCGCCAGAAATCGTCCAAGCGAGTTAGTGGCTCGGCGCGTAGTATCCGGTTTTTGAGTAGACGCTGAGAGGAGGCAGTCCCCGCGGTGGGCGCAGTTTGACTTTGACTTTTCTCCAGCGCGCGTCATGTGCTTTGTTGCTCGGCCTGTATCCCAAAACATATTGATTTCTCAGCTCCATGCCAATCTTGGTGGCGATGTCCGGAAGGTCCTCGAGGCGCTCGACCGAAAAAACGCGTCCGCCGGTCATATCGGTGACGTCGGTCAGCAGCGAGGGGCCGTTCAACTCCTCCGGAGTCCGGCCACGATAACCAAGCGGGTCAAAGATGCCAATCGCATAGAGCTGGGTGTCCGCCTCTTTCACCAGCCGCTTGATATCGCTCTCGTTGTACCTACTATGATTGTCACCCCCATCGGATATGATGAGCAAGGCCCGTTTGGCGTTCTTGGCACCCCTCATCTGGCTGAGCCCAAGATAGATTGCATCGAGCAGAGCCGTTCTACCCTTCGTGGGCGTCATCATCATGCGGCTTTGCAGATCCTCGACGCTGTTTGTGAATTCACTGGTAAGCTCCGCTCGTTCGTTGAAGCTGACCAGGAAAAATTCGTCGGCGGTGTTGGCGGTCTTGAAAAACTGCAGCGCCGCTTCCCTCGCCTTGCCGACTTTGTTGCCCATGCTCCCGCTGACGTCAAAAATCACGCCGATGGAAATGGGCACATCTTCGGCGGAAAAGGTCTCGATCTCCTGCTCTACGTTATCTTCAAAAACGCGGAAGTTGTCCGGCTCGAGGCCGGTGACGAGCCGGTTGTAGGGATCTGTCACCGTGACGTTGACCAGAGCGAGGCTGACATCGCTGCGCAATATCCGGCCGGGCTTGATGGCCAAGCCGGGGGTATTGTGCTTGACGTCGTCAGGTTTATCCGACTTTGGAGCGGGCGGGTCGTCGCCGGAAGCCTGTGGGAGCGCAATCGACCGGGGAGCAAGCAAGAACAGGCCAACAACAAGGAATGCGAAGCAACTATAGATAACGCGGATGCCAGTTCTCTCGCGTCTCACGGCTCCCCCGTTTCCCGGCTTGCCGGGACGGCCGCGCGGTTCGGGCTTCAGGGTGGATTCTATCACTCGTTCCTTCCAATTCAAGGGGAATTCAGTCCTTATGGATTTGGACGCGGGAAAGGCCGAATTTATTCCCCGATAATCTAATTCCCAAGTGAGTCATGGATTTAGATTAAGAACTAATCCGGAGGTTGCCGCCCTGCACAGAATCCTCGTGGTAGCATCGCTAGCCCGAAGGCCATTCTGTGGGATAGGATTCCACCCGAAACGTCATGAGCGGGCCCAAAGTAGTCATCGTAATTCCGGCACGGTATGGAAGCACTCGGTTGCCCGGCAAACCGCTGCTCGAGCTGGCGGGCAAGCCGATGGTGCAGCGCGTATATGAGCGCGCCAAGATGGCGAAGACGGCCTCTCGCGTGATTGTCGCTACCGACGACGAGCGCATCGTGAAAGCTGTAGAAAGCTTTGGTGGCGAGGCACGCATGACCCGCCCCGACCACCGCACCGGGACGGAACGCATTGCGGAAGTCGCGGCGCACAGCGAGGGCGATGTTTTTGTGAACGTCCAGGGAGATGAGCCGCTGCTCGACCCGCAAGCCGTGGATACGGCCGTGGGGGCGCTTCTTGAAGACCCGCCCGCCGCAATTTCCACAGTCGCCGTTCCGATCAAAACGCCGAGCGACATCATGGATCCTAACGTAGTAAAGACCGTCCTCGATTTCGACGGCAACGCGCTCTATTTTTCGCGCGCGCCGATTCCGTGGGTGCGTGATTCGGCCTCACATATGGTGGTACGGCATCTGAAACATCTGGGCTTGTATGTTTTTCAGCGTGATGCGCTGCTCGAATATCCGACACTGCCGCCGGGAGAACTCGAGCACATTGAACAGCTCGAACAACTCCGCTGGATGGAAAACGGCTGGAAGATTCGCGTGGCGGAAGTCGAACACGACGCCGTCAGCGTGGACGTTCCCGCGGACGTCGAACGCGTAGAAAAGCTCCTGCAAAAATCCTGAAGCAAAACAAAACCGCCCCGATTTGTGGTCGGGGCGGTCATCAAGCATCGAAGGAACTGCAATTTTTATGGCGGTGTGACTTGACGCGTGAATGTGCCGCCGGTTGAGTTGTCCTTATTCTGCATTACAACGAACAGGGTGTTCGCATTCACGGGATAAAGGGTGAATGTGAACGTCGAGGATGGGCCACCGTTTGTGCCCGCGGCATTAATGACCACCGTGCTGCGGTTTCCGGAAGAGTTGGTACCGTCGCCACTAATGGTCAGCATGCCGCTTAGGGCTGAATCGTGGAATGCGCCTTGATTAGCGGTCAGCTCGGAAAAGTCCATCGCGCCGGTCACGTTGTTGGATGTAGCGCTGGTCACGGTGACGTGGCCGACGAAGTCCTCTTCGGCAGAAACGCCGTTCGTGTTGTTATTGCTGAAGCCGCTCCAATTGAAGCCGTAATCGCCTGCAACAGAGCCGTTCGTGAATGGGCTGCCCGTTTGCGCCAGAATTGTGCCATCGCCAGTGATTCCCGGACTGTTGTCCTGAATCACGCCCTGACTCGCAGAGCTCATGTAAAAAATAAATTGATAAGGTTGCGAATTGCTTGAATCAAGGAATGTAGCTGTGCCGCGGCCTGAGCCTGGGAAATTCGGATCAATTGTGTACGTCATTGCGGAAAGCGTGCCTTTTGGAATCTGTGTAATGGAGGTGCCCAAAAGCTTTTCGTCCATCGCGATGGAGCTTAGCGCTCCATTATTTGCAGTGAATCGCCCGGCCTTGAAATCGTTCGTCGTCGTCCCTACGCCTGAAGTGATGAACGCGTAGCTGCCGTTGAAACCGGCGTTCGTCGTGGGCGGTGCTGTTTGTGCGCTTGCCGTCCCAATGGTCATGGGAAAGCTGGTCCCAGCCGGCGGGATCTCGATCATATGAAACTTCTTGCTATTCACAATGACGAAGCCGTACTGAAAATTGTTCGTCCCGTCGCTAAATGTCAGGGTACCAAGGCCGTTAGTTGTGTCGGTCACGGTGAAGCTCCCGGTGCCATTGCCGATGGTAACTGCACCAGATGAGACAGCGTCGGTGTTTTCGTCGAAGACCCCGCCTTGAACAACTCCGGAATTCAACATAATCTGCCCAACGATCGAATCCGGGAACAAATTGTTGTTCGTGTCGCTGACGGCGCCGGTCACATCGAAAACAAAAGGTCCTGTGACGGCATTGGATGACAGCGCGGAAGAATCCTGAAGTTCAAATGTCCCGCTGGCGCCATTAACGCCATCGGTCTCGCAAATGTAGCCTTGAGTTGGAGAAGTAAAGGTGATGCTATATGCGCTCGGGCCGCTTGTGTTTAATAGATTGATAGCACCACGACCGTCTGAGCTTACACCGTACGTCGTGCCTGCTGAGAAACTCAGTTGTTCAAAGCCAATAGAAACAGTATTCACGAGTTCCGTCCCGCCCTGAATAGTGCCGTTCCCATCTGCGACGAACGTACCAATCCGCACCAGACCAAAACCGTCAAGCGCCTGACCGGTCATGATGAACGCGTACTGTCCTTTAAGGCTCGCCTTCGAAAAACCATTCGGGGGAGGCGGTGGAAGAGCCGTATTGCCGCCGCCACTGCACGCGGCGCCAAAGGCCGCCACGAAAAGTGTCAGAAGGAGTGCGCCGCGCTTCATCGCGCACCTCCCTGCGAATTCGAAGCGGACTTCCGAACGAATGGCAAAAGCGGCATTCCTTGCATCGAGCGCACCGCGAGAACCTGCGTGCCCTGTTGCACGAGGCGCGCAAGGAAGAACGCTCCCTGGTTTGTGGTTACGTTCTCCCCGATGATGCGGATGCTCGCGCCTTGCGAAATCGTGAAATTGTTCAGCTTCAGCAAACGGGAGTCGCCGAGGTGTGCGTCGATTTGCCCCGAACTCGTTTGCACAACTACGTGCGCGCCGGGCGGAAACTCTTTGGAATTTTCTGTGAAACTGACGACTGTGCCCTGAAGCGTAACTTCCTTGCTCGCATCATACGGCGAATTGTTGCGTCCTTGTTCTGCCGCAGCAGCTTGCGCGGCCGCAACGGACTTCGCAGTTCTCTGAGCATTCGCTAACGAAGCAAACAAAAATGCCCCGGCAAACATCCCTGCGCATGCAAACACTGCCATGCTCGCACGCATACAACGGATTGCTTTCATGGTTTTCCTCAGTTTGAATTGATCTTCCGGGAGGCGCGTTGCCGCTTGTTTGACGGCACAAGCCCCGACGAGAAGCCTACCCACGAGATTAGATGTACCTTCTGCCGTTTCAGGTTTCCGGCGCGCGAATGGAATGCGCAAAAACATAAACGTGCCGCCTTTGCGCCAGTGCCAGGAGACATCTATCCCAGCATTTAAACCCGCTGTTTTGCAGAATGTTTCGCTAATTCTCCCGGACTAGAAAATATTCCGCTGCAAGCCTGCAAAGAGTTGGATTTGACAGAACGCTCTCTCGTGCCCATAATTGTGTGTACGTCAATCCTGTGGAGGTCGAAAAAGTCCGGCACATTGGCCGCAAGCCTGTGCGGGCTACCCGGATGGCGCAAAAATATATATTTGTTACCGGCGGTGTTGTTTCCTCACTTGGTAAGGGCGTAGCAGCTTCCTCCATCGGTTGTCTCCTCGAAAGTCGCGGTTTCAAAGTCACCCTTCAAAAATGCGATCCGTATCTGAACGTGGATCCCGGCACGATGAGCCCGTTTCAGCACGGCGAAGTCTTCGTCACCGAAGACGGTGCGGAAACGGACCTCGATCTCGGCCACTACGAGCGCTTCACGCACGCGAAGTTGCGCCGCGATAATAACTGGACCACCGGACGCATCTACGAAACGATTTTGGCAAAGGAACGCCGCGGCGATTATCTCGGCAAGACCGTGCAAGTGATTCCGCACGTCACCGATGAAATCAAAGCCATCATCAAGAAAGTTTCAGAAGATGTTGATGTCGTCATCGTGGAAATTGGCGGTACCGTCGGCGACATCGAATCGCTGCCATTTTTAGAAGCTATTCGGCAAATGCGCCTCGAACTTGGCGCGGAAAATACGCTCTTCGTTCACGTCACGCTGGTTCCCTATATCGCCGCGGCAGGCGAGCAGAAAACCAAGCCGACACAGCACTCTGTAAAGGAAATGCTCGGCATTGGAATTCAGCCTGACATTCTCCTTTGCCGCAGCGACCGCCACATTCCCGCCGAACTTAAGAAAAAAGTTGCGCTGTTTTGCAACGTCGCGGAATCCTGCGTGATTTCGATGGAAGACGTGGACACGATTTACGCCGTTCCCGCCGAGCTCGCGCGCGAAGGCTTGGACAAACAGATTTTGCGTTTGTTGCGCCTGGAAGATCGTCAGCAAAATCTTAAGCCGTGGATTGATTTGGTTCAGCGCATGCATCACCCGGCCGGCGAAGCGCGCATCGCCATCGTCGGCAAATACGTGCAACTGGAAGATGCCTACAAAAGTTTGCGCGAAGCGCTGCTTCACGGCGGACTCGCCCACAATCACAAAACGGTCATTGATTGGATCGAATCCGAAGAAATTGAATCGCCGCAAATCGCCGCAGAACGCTTGCACAGCTATGACGGGATTCTCGTGCCGGGCGGATTCGGCAAACGCGGCATTCAGGGAATGGTCCACACGATCCATTACGCGCGCGAAAACAAAATTCCCTTCTTCGGAATTTGCCTCGGCATGCAGTGTGCCACCATCGAATACGCTCGCGATGTCGCAAACATCTCCGACGCGAACAGCACCGAATTCGATCAGCAAACGCCGCATCACGTTATTTATA
>Ga0137359_10003547_pt1 | contig 12655 bp, 9 predicted proteins | sample Mad1_40_16metaG_FD_108281 | JGI IMG/M metagenome (GOLD analysis project Ga0137359, IMG submission 108281) | Vadose zone soil microbial communities from Angelo Coast Range Reserve, California, USA - Mad1_40_16 metaG | ecosystem: Environmental > Terrestrial > Soil > Vadose zone | place: USA... | reverse complement strand
GATATTGACTCGAGGACGGAGTCGCCGCTCCACCGCGGGCACTACCGCCGCGAGATTGCGCCGCGGCGGGCATCGCCAGCACCGCCGTCATGACCAGCGCCGATGAAAGTCGCATAAAAACAACCTCTCTGAAGCTTTGATTCCGCCTCGCTCAAGGGAGCGCCAGAAATGTGGGCGGCCACAGGCTAAAGCCAGGGCAAGTCAGGCTGTGTACTCATCCCGAAGCCGAAGCGCGGCATCATAAATTGCGTCTCTATTTTTGGCTGTGAATCGAATTGCGGAGTGGGGGTAGTTTTATGGCAGAATCCAAGGCACTGACGAGGAGATGGCTGGGCGAGCTGATTTCGGGCGCAGCAGTTCTCGCTACGCACCCGATGCGCACCCGTCCGGTCATGCGGACCTAGCGGGTAATGTGAAGTTCGCTTCACAGGCTGAAGCGCGTGCCACGGGTCAGGCCAACTTGAAACTTCAAAAGTGGTAGACAGCCTGACCTTTGGCACACGTTCAGCCTGTGTTCTTAAGAGATGAATAAACTCTATTCACAGGCTTTAGCTGTGTTCTTGAACCGAAGTCAGCAGCCGGTCACGGCTCCGGGCTCAAATGGGCGCGCCATCGAAGGTGCCGACCGCGCTGAAAAAGACATTTCCTGACGTATCCCGCATCGTTCTTTCGAAAGTGCCCGACAACAGGTTCCCCGAGGACGCCAGGCGGACGCGAAGATGGACAAGATCGGTACCGATCTCGCCGCCGTTGAAGGCCGGGTTGTTAGGCGCCGCCTGAATCAGCGCGACAAAGCGCGCATCAAAATCGAAGTTGCCGGTCTGTTGCCAGACGCCGTGGCCGGGAGTCTCGAGCAGCGGGCCAAACGCGCTAAACGGCAAAAACAGCAAAGGCGATTCGATTGCCGTGCCGCCGCTCATGAAAGTGACCAAAGTCGTCGTCGAGGTTTGCACCCCGCTGGAAGCTGTCGTTCGAACCGTGACCGCCCACGATCCCGTGAGGCTGGGAGTTTTCGATTGGCCAAAGCCGGTTGCGGTGAAGAGTAAGATCACTGCGCCGAACTTAGCGGCGTGGGAGTAAATGGATGGCGTACCTCGATTCGACATGGTTTGTACCTCTACCCTGGAGGATACGCTTGATTCGCGCACGATGTGAACAAGCAGTTCGAAGGATTCTGTTAAGATTCGCTTAACCCCCGTTTTGGCCTACACCGCTCGTGCGAGCGATGCGTCCAGTGGGGGAAAGGGAGGTAAGATGGTCGACTTCCTGATTAAACTTTTCCCGGCGGATTTCACCGGGCAAGTCCTCTGGGACCGGTTGATCGCTCTTGCCTGCTGCCTCATCGCGGTGGCCTTGGTGTACTTCTCGCGCAAGCGACGCGACCTCCCGTTTCGCTGGATGTTCATCCTGTTCGGCATCTTTCTCTTTGCGATCGGCCTCACGCACCTCACGGCCGTCTGGACGCCCATCAAGGCAATAACGTCAGCTCTGTCTCTGGCGGCGGCCGCGTCGCTGGTCGTGCTGATTCCCCGCGCACTGCGATTGACGGGCCCGGACCAACTGCGCGCCGCGAACGAGAAGCTGGAGAGCGAACTCGGTGAGAGGCGCCGGAAGCAGGAGGCGCTGCAGCAGGCGAGCGGAGAACTGGAAGTCCGCCTGCACCGGCGCACCGCTGAACTCGCCCGCTCCAGGGAACACTTGCAGGCCGAGATCGCGGAGCGCCGGAGTGTCGAAGACGCCCTGAGGAAGCAAGCCAATCTGCTCGATCTCGCTCCGGATGCGATTATCGTTCGCGACATGACGGGAGCGATTTCTTACTGGAACGCCGGCGCCGAACAGATTTACGGATGGAAGCGGGAGGAAGCGGTCGGCAATCTCACACGGCAACTCCTCCAGTCCGTTTATCCGCCGGAAATTGAGAACCTCAAGACAGAATTGATCCGCGACGGCCGCTGGGACGGCGAACTCATCCGAACACAGCGCGACGGCGGCACGGTCGTGGTGGCGAGCCGCTGGGCGCTCCAGCGCGACCCCGCCGGCGAGCCGATCGCCATGCTGGAGATCAACACGGATATCACCGAACAAAAGCGGGCGGAGGCGGCGTTGCGCGAGAGCGAGGAACGCTTCCGGTACATGGCGGACACGGCGCCGGTCATGATGTGGGTGGCCGGTCCGGACAAGCGATGTACGTTCTTCAACAAGACATGGCTGGCCTTCACCGGCCGCACCATGGAACAGGAGTTAGCGCAGGGCTGGGCCGAAGGCGTTCATCCCGAAGACCGGGAGCGCACTTCTTCCGCCTTTGACTCGGCATTCGATGCCCGCCGCAACTTCGCAATCGAGTATCGCTTCCGCCGCGTGGACGGAGAGTATCGATGGGTGTTATCCAGCGGAGTTCCGCGGTTCGCTCCGGACGGCGTCTTTGCGGGTTACATCGGCTCAGACATCGACATCACCGATCTGAGGCGTGCGCAAGAGGAGACTTTCGAAAGACAGAAGCTGGAGAGTCTGGGCGTATTGACGGGTGGTATCGCGCACGATTTTAACAATCTGCTGGGCGGCGTCCTGGCCCACGCGGAGCTTGCGCTGGCGGAGCTTGCCGAGGGTTCGGATCCTGACGAGCAACTGCACAGAATCCGCGACGGAGCGATTCGCGGCGCCGAGATCGTACGGCAGTTGATGATCTACGCGGGACAAGAGAGCGCCGTCTTCGAACTCGTGGATGTCTCTCGCGTGGTCGAGGAGATGGTCGAGCTGCTCAAGGTATCCGTGTCGAAACACGCGACCTTGAAGACGAGCCTCGGCAAGGGGCTTCCGCCGGTGCGAGCCAACCCCGCTCAGATCCGGCAGGTGGTGATGAACCTTGTCACCAACGCGTCAGAGGCGATCGGCGATCAGGCCGGAGTGATCAGCGTAACGAGCTCGTTGGTAGACTCGGCTCGGGATTTGCCGGAAGGCGAGTATTTGTACCTGGAGATCTCCGACACGGGCATCGGCATGACCCAGGAAACGCAAGCCAGGATCTTCGAGCCGTTCTTCACGACGAAATTCGCGGGGCGCGGCCTTGGGCTCGCGGTCGTGCAGGGAATCGTTCGAGGGCTCGGTGGAGCGATTTATCTCAAAAGCGAACCCGGCCGCGGAACCATGTTTCAGATCCTGCTGCCGTGTGCCTCCGAGACGGCCCGCGCGTCGCGGGAAATCATCACGCCCGTCGCCCCGGATAAGATCAGCCCATCGGCTGGGTTGATTCTAATTATCGAGGACGAAAATCCGCTGCGCATGGCAGTATCGAAGATGCTCCGAAAGAGGGGCTTTTCCGTGGTCGAGGCCGGCGATGGATTCGCCGCGCTGAATCTGCTTCGAGCCCATCAGGACGAGCTGAGCGCCGTTCTGCTGGACTTCACGCTGCCGGGGATTTCCAGCCAGGAGATTTTTCAGGAGACGGTACGTCTCCGCCCGGATATCCGGCTCGTGGTGACCAGCGCGTACAGCGAGGAGAGAGTGGCGGCCTCGTTCGGAGCGTTGAGAGTCGCCCGGTTCGTGCGAAAGCCCTACCGGCTTGGTGATCTTGTCGACCTGCTGGTCGAAGGCGCGATCAGCGCCCGGCCGTCCTGAATTTCAAGTCGGCCTTGGGGTAGAGTAGAGGACCGAGGAATCTATGACCCGAAGAACGCTGCTCGCCGCCGGCGCCGCCACGCTTGCCGCACGCACATTGCGCGGAGCGGACATCGCTCCGTACCACGCCGCCGCGGAAAACCTGCGCGCCCGTGAATGGTTTCAGGACGCGAAGTTCGGCCTGTTCATCCACTGGGGAGTGTACAGCGTCCTCGGCAAGGGCGAGTGGGTCATGAACAACGCCCGGATGCCGGTGCAGGAGTACGAAAAACTCCCCGCGCGCTTTAACCCGGTGAAATACGATGCCGCCGAATGGGTCGCGCTCGCCAAGCAGGCGGGCATGCGGTACATCACCATCACGAGCAAGCATCACGACGGCTTCGCGATGTTCGGCACGAAGCAATCGAAGTGGAACATCGTCGACGCTACGCCGTATGGAAAGGATGTGCTCAAGCCTTTGTCGGAAGAATGCCGGCGGCAGGGGCTGCACCTGTTTTTCTACCACTCGCACCTGGACTGGCATCATCCCGATTACTATCCGCTCGGCCGCACCGGCCACGCATCCGCACGCCCCGCGCGCGGGGATTTCAACCGCTATCTCGATTACATGGACGCGCAGTTGACGGAGCTGCTGACGGGCTATGGAGACGTCGCCGGCATCTGGTTCGACGGCATCTGGGACAGACGGGATGCCGATTGGAGGCTGCGCCGGACGTACGATCTGATCCACAAGCTGAGGCCCGCGGCGCTGGTCGGAAACAATCACCATCTCGCGCCGTTCGATGGCGAGGATTTTCAAATGTTCGAGAAGGATCTGCCTGGCAAGAACACCACGGGGTTCAGCGGGGAATCCAAAATCGGGAATCTGCCGCTGGAGACGTGCGAGACGATCAATGGCGCATGGGGATACAATTCTGAGGACAAGAAGTTCAAGAGCACCGTCCAGTTGATCCACTATATGGTAAAGGCAGCCGGCAATAACGCAAATTTCCTGCTGAATATCGGACCAAAGCCGGACGGAACCATCCAGGACGAATTTGCGGCGCGCCTGAAGGAAATGGGCGCATGGCTGGGCAAGAACGGGGCGTCGATCTACGGTACGCGTGGCGGTCCGATTACGCCGCGCCCTTGGGGCGTAACGACGCAGCAAGCGAATAAAACTTACGTGCACGTGCTTGACTGGGATGATGAATTACTCGCGCTGCCGGACTTGCCCAAGCCGCCGAAGAAAGCCTCCCTGCTCACCAGCGGGCGTCCGATAAAGGTGAAGGAAGTGGATGGAGGACTTTTGTTAAGTCTTCCGAAAGCGGAGCGCGATCCAATCGACACCGTGGTAGTTATGGAATCGTAATCGTAGTGGAACGGGCGTCCGGCACGGCCGGCATGCGCTTTTTCGCCAGCCTGAACGAAAATTTAACAAAAATCAGAGAATTCCGATGCTTGCGGGTATGAAACGTAAGGTTCATGCTCCGCATCCAAAAGGTGCGTCCACTCCGTGGCGGGAATGAGCTCGAGCCATCCGCCGCGCCGAAATTGTCGGGTGCACCCCTCTAGGCCGGTTCCCTACACTGTACCCGGTGGTTTCCCTTATTACGTGTGAAGTGAATGCTCCCGATCTACCTTAAGTCGGACTATGCCATGAACTCGTCGGGTACGACCTTGGTACTAAATGTGGACCACGATGACGGCAAGCGCCATGCCTTCACGCGGACACTTGCCGATCGGGGGGTAATGGTCCGGGAGGCTGCAACGGGAGAGGCGGCTCTTCACCTTTGCAGGGCTGAACAGCCCGCCGTCGTGCTGTTGGAACTGAACCTACCCGACATCGATGCCTTCGAGGTGTGCCGCAGGATCAAGTCCGATCCCGGCATCTCCCATCTGCAAGTGCTGCAGATCTCGGCCGCATTCACCGACGAGCGGGTCGTGGTTCAGGGCTACGACAGCGGCGCGGATGCTTGCATCTTGAAACCGTTGAGTCCAGGAGCGCTGGTTGCGGTTGTCGATTCGTTCGCACGGCGGAAAGACCGCGAATCGCACCTGCGCGAATCTGCGCAGCGGTTCCGCCGCCTGCTCGAGAGCGAGACCATCGGAATTCTCGTCTGCGAGGAAGAGCGCATCATCGAGGCGAATGACGTTTTTCTGCGAACAGTCGGACATGCGCGGCAGCAGCTTCAGAATGGCGGGATTCGGTGGCGGCAAATCACCGCACCCGAATACGCTGCCCTGGATGAAGCGGCGCGGCGACAGCTGGTCGAAACAGGCGAATGCAATCCGTATGAAAAGGAGTACATTCGTAGCGACGGAACGCGGGTACCGGTCATGATCGGCGCTGTTCGTCTGCAACTGGAGCCTCGCCTGAAGTGCATCTCGTTTGTTGTGGACTTGACCGAGCGCAAACGCATGGAGGAGCACCGGCTGCTCGCGCAAAAGCTGGAGACCATCGGGCGGCTGGCCAGGGGAGCCGCTCAACGGTTGAATGTCGCGACCATGGGAGTGCTGGGCAACCTTCATCTCGCCTTGGAGTCTTCGGGCGAGAACAACGAGCATCGCCCGTTCGTGAAAGCCGCGATGGAAGAAGCGAATCGCATGGCTGATCTGTCGAAGCACCTGCTCGGCTACGGGGGCAGACCGCGGTTCGTGGTTGAGCCTGTCGCAATTTCGAAGCTGGTGAACAACCTGGAAGGCCTGCTTCGTGCTTCCGTCCCGCCGCGGATTCAATTGACCCTGGCACTCCGCGATGGACTTCCTCTCATTCAGGCCGATGGCGGGCAGATCCAGGAATTGGTGATGAACCTCGTCGATAACGCGGTGGAGGCGATCGGACCGGAACGGCCAGGCGCGATCGCGATCGAGACGAGGGCGGGCGTTCTCGACGAGACCTCGATTCACGATTACGTCGGCTACGAGGCCATCGAACCGGGAGAATACGTTTTTCTCCTCGTTCGGGATTCCGGGTTGGGATTGGATGAGAGCATCAAGGCCAAGATCTTCGATCCTTTTTACTCGACGAAGGATATCGGCCGGGGCCTCGGATTGACCACGGTTCTCGGCATTCTAAGAAGCCATAAGGGCGGCATCCACGTCTCGGGCGTCCCCGGCGAGGGCACAGTCTTTACGGTTTGCCTTCCGATAACTTAGAAGTGTAAACTCGCTCCCGCAAAAAATCTGCGCCCGTGCAATCCCGGCCGTCATCAACGGTGCGGCGGAGAACGGCGTGTAGCTCCGCGAAAAAACACGAAACGAAAGGTACTCGATCCATGCCAGACAAGAACACCGTGATCGCCGTCTATCAAAGTCACGATCAGGCCGAGCAAGGCGTGAAAGAGCTGCAGAGGGCGGGATTCGACATGAAGAAGCTATCCATCATCGCCAAGGGCTACGAAACCGAGGACCGCGTGGTCGGATACTATAACACCGGCGACCGGATGAAGCATTGGGGCAAGTTCGGTGCATTCTGGGGCAGCATCTGGGGGCTGCTGGTCGGGGCCGCCTTCCTGATAATCCCTGGCGTGGGCCCGGTGCTGATCGCCGGACCCCTGATCGCGGCCGTTGCGGGCGCGCTGGAAGGCGCGGTCGTCATTGGCGGACTGAGCGTAATTGGTGCTGCGCTATACAGTCTGGGGATTCCGAAGGACAGCATCGTAGAGTACGAGTCGGCCATCAAAACCGACAAATTTCTGCTGGCTGTCCACGGTTCGGCCGATGAAGTTGCGAAAGCAAAGGACATTCTCACGACTACCGGGCCCTCTGAGGTTAAAGTGCATTCGAGCGCCGATGTGGATGCCACGGTTCGCGCATAAGGGGCGAACTCCTTCTAATCGCGAAGGATAAAGTTCAGGAGCGAGCGGTGGACGCGCAAACCCCCGTCATAATCGATGAACCCCTGGCGCCTGAACTTGTTCATGAAGAAGCTGACGCGGGAACGCGTCGTGCCGATCATTTGCGCCAGCGTCTCCTGGTCCACCCTGGGATAAACCGAGCCGAGCGCGTCATCCTTGCCGAGGCGTGCGAGGAGCAGCAAGGCTCGCGCCAGCCGTTTTTCGCTGGGATTGACGAGCTGATCCGCGAGATCTTCTTCGATCCGCGCGTTCCGGGAGAGCAGGTACGAGATGAAGAACTCAGAGAAATCGTGCTTTTCCTGGATCACGCTCCGCACGTCCTTGCTCTTGAAAGCGGCAACGGAGCACTCCGTCAGCGTGGTGGCGGTTGCCAGTCGTACCCTTTGCCCGGCAAGTCCTCCCTCGCCGAAAAACGAGTTCCTATGCAGAATGGATATGACCGCCTCCTTGCCCCGGCTGGAGACGACGGTCAACTTTACCCTGCCGCGGATGATGTAATACAGCGTGTCTGCGGGGCTGCCTTGCGCGAAGATGATCTGCTTTTCCGCGTAACTGGCAACGGTGCCTGTAACCCCAGCAGCTTGGAGCATGGCCAGGACATCGACGGCTCCCTTCGGTTCGTGTGCCAATTGGTCTTCCTCCGATGACCGTACTCACTATACTAAATGCCAAACGGGAGGGTGGTCGGTGTAAGAAAACTTGGTCACACTTGGTCACCCTGCCGGTTGCAAGGGGCGAGCGGAATACTATGCCCCATAGTGGAACGTCGAATGGCGGGTGTACTAGACCGTTCGGATGGTCAACTCTCGATTGCCTGACCTAATGTTACAGATCGTCCGCATTTGGTTTAGTGATTTACGAGCGGACAATTGTATCGGTGCGGTTACAGCAACGTGAACTTCGTGCAAAAAATGGAAACCAAACACCACACATGTGCAATTTTGCACAGACGCATGGTACCTCCGCCAATAGAGTAGTGGTATGCCTCCCCGCGCCTACGCACGTAGTGTCCTCCCCGAGGTAAAATCTGCCCAAAATCTCACAAGTGCGGCAGGCCCGGCGATCGACCCAAGGCAGAGGCAGCAGCGCCTGGCCTCGGAAGCGGGAGATTTCGGACGCCGGTTCCGCATCTTGGCCGAAGCCTCGCGCACCATGGTCTGGATGTGTGGCACGGATTCGCGATACACCTTCTTTAATAGCAACTGGCTACGGTTCCGCGGTCGAACAATGGAGCAGGAGCTGGGAGAAGGATGGAAGGAAGGCTTGCATCCCGACGACGCAGCGCGATACGTAAGTGCGTCACTGGTGGCCTTTGAGAGCCGCCTGCCGTTCCGGCTGGAGTACCGATTGCGCAAGGGTGACGGCACCTACGCGCTGGTGGTGTGCCACGGAGCGCCCCAGTATATGTTGGACGGTAGATTTTTCGGATATGTGGGCTCGGTGGAGGAGTTGAAGCGGCAGGACGAGCCGGTGAGCGGCAAAGTGGAGTCCGGCAAAGGCTCCTACAGCGTACGCCAGGCGCTCCGCGAAATCGCCGCCAATTCGAGGCCGCTTGGCGAGTTTCGCGGCTTTGAGGCCAGGAAGCCGCAGAAGGTGTCGCCGGGTAAGACCAGCCTTCTGGTACAGGCGTTGCTTTCCTGTCTGGAAACCTCTCCAACGCCCATGATCGTTCTCAACCGGCGGGGTCGAGGTGTTTACTGCAATCAGGCGTTCCGGAACTTTGCCGCGCGGGCGGTTCTTATCGCGGGGATCAATGAAGAAGGCGAGAGATCGGGTTCGGAAGTCAGCCGCAGGCGTGAAGCGTCTCGCAAACGAGTCACACCGGACTGCGCTCCAGAAGCGCAGGCCTGGCTCGATTCTTATTCGATCCCGGACGCGCTGGATGTGCGGCTCGTGGTGCAACCCCTTCCCACCGCGGAAGGCGAATGGACGTGCTTTTCGATCATCGATACGAGTCATGAGCGGCAGAGGCAACTGCTGGAACGGGCATTCCTGCACGATCTTCTGAATGCCGCCGGGGGCATCGAGATGCTGAGCGATCTGCTGGCGGAGAGTACCTTACCGGAGGAACCGGACGAGTACGTGAAGTTGCTGCAGACCGGAGTGAAACATCTTTTGTCTGAGATCTACAACGAGAGAATGTTCCTGGAGAACTCGAACCCGTCGCTTTCGGTGTGCGACGGCCGCGAACTGCTGGATCTCCTGGTGAATCACTACCGCAATCATGCCATTGCGCGAGGCCGCCGGATCGCGTTGATGGGTGATGCCGCCGAGTCTGCCAGGGTATTAAGCGATCGTACGCGTCTTGTCAGAGTGCTCGATAACATGCTGCGGAATGCGGTCGAAGTTACGCCCGAAGGAGGCCTGGTCACGTTGGGCCATCGTCTGATCGAGGGCGAAGTCGAGTTTTGGGTCCATAACCCCGGTGTCCTTTCCGAGAGCGCACGGATGAAGATCCTGCGCCGTTCATTTTCCGCAAAAGGAGACAGTCAGGGGCGGGACACGCAGGGCCTCAGTTTCCTTCGGGAGCTGTACCTGAAGGGAACCGTTGCGTTCTCCTCCGATAAAGAGCACGGAACTACGTTCTCGGTTCGGTATCCGGCGGCGTTCGACACGGTATATAGCAAGCCCGACCAAGCCAGCCGAAAACACGTTTCCTGACTGGGCCAAGCTCCTTCAGTGATTTAAGCAAGGAGCCAGAAGCCAGGAGCCAGAATCGGATCGCCGACGCTTGGTGCGCTCCCGGGTTTTTGCACCCTCGCCGGGGTCTGCTGGTTTTATTCTGGCTTCTGGCTCCTTGCCTGTAGCCCCATTCCTCTTTACACCTCATTCGACCGGACTGTATAGTTCTAAGGAGAAGAGTATGAGGGCCGGTTTGTGATCACCGGTTCGAGGTATATGTATGCAGTTACGAGGCAGCGGACACCTTCTAGCTCGATCTTTTCTACTCGCACTTTTCGCAACTCTCTTTGCGGCGTGGGCTGTATGTCAAGAAGCACGACCCGCGAATATTGTTCCTCGCGCCCGCCCGAATCCCGAACGCAGCGACACGCACGCGATTCGCACGGACGTTAAGATGGTGCTGGTTCCTGCAAGTGTGACGGACAATGGTGACCGGCCGATCATGGACCTGCAGAAGGAAGACTTCCATTTGTTCGAAGACGCCGTCGAACAGAAGATAGAATCTTTCTCCATGGATCAAGCTCCGGTTTCACTGGGGATCGTGTTCGACTCCAGCGGGAGCATGAAGAACAAGATCGACAAGTCCTTCAAAGCAGTCGACCAATTTCTAAAGACGAGCCTGCCTGGCGACGAGTTCTTCCTCGTGCAGTTTAGCGATACACCGGTTCTTCGTGTCGGGTTTACACCCGATGTAGAGGAGATCATGAGTAGTGTAAGCTCCATTCGGCCACAGGGATGGACGGCCCTGCTCGACGCAATCTGCCTGAGCGTCCACCAGATGAAATCCGCCAAGAACTCTCGAAGGGCGCTACTGATCCTTTCGGACGGCGGCGACAACAACAGCCGCTACAGCGATACTGAGATCATCAATCTTCTGCGGGAAGCGGATGTTCGTGTGTATGCTATTGGCCTCTTCGACAATGCCCGCTTTCTAAGAAAGGCTGCTGAAGACACGGGTGGGCACATGATTGTGATCCATAGTCTGAATGATCTCCCCGGCGCCGTTGAGAAATTAAGTATGCAGCTACGCAGCGAGTACTTGTTAGGCTACTATCCGGCCGACGGGCAGAACGATGGCAAGTATCACAGGCTCAAGGTTCAGGTGGCCGAACGGATCCGCCAGTTCCACACATCGTGGCGGCATGGCTATTATGCGCCCGTAATCGACGCGATCAGATAACACTGCGTGTGATCAGTGCGGTTTGATCAGGAATGGGGGTGAGGCCGATATCCGACCCGCGTGCGGATGCGATACTGCTTTCCCTTATCGCCGGCGATTTCCAGATTGATTCTCCGGAAACCTTCGTTCGCGTTGGGCGCCGGATAGTAGGCTGCGGTGTAGGAGCTGGCCAGATCCTCGCGGATCACCGTGAATGCCTCTGCCCAGTCCTTCCAGGTCCTGGTCCAAAACAACGCGCCACCGGTTCCCACCGTGAGGCGCTGGAACACGTTGGCCGAGATGACATCCCTTTGCGCTTCGCGTGTGGAGATGACGTATAACGGAATGCCCTCATCTTCGGCGATTGCGCGAACGTCGTCTGGAGCAACAATGCTGGCGTTGTCCGGCCCGTTGGAGAAAACAACGATGGCCTTTCGGCCCGACACTTTGGCCGCATCTCTCAAAGTCAACAGCAGCGCGTTATAGATCGCCGTATCATCGCCCAATACGGTGTTGCGGATACCCCCGATCACTTGGCCATGGTCCGTCGTCAGGGCAACCGAACGAAAGAGATTACGACTGAACTTGTAAACAGCGACGGAATCCGCCGGGTCCAGATGGCGCACGAACTCGGCGAGGGCGTCTAAAGCGTACGGAAAACCGTCATACATCCAACTGCTCGTGTCGAAGAGGATAAACACATTGTTGCCGGCGCTCTCCGCAGGAACATTCCCGAGCTGGATCGCCGAGTTTCTGCCTTCGGCGAACGTTACGATCTTCTGGATCGCGCCGTCTTCCCGGATGCATAGGTCCGAAGGCCGCAGACCGTGGACGTACTTCCCTTTACCATCGATGACGGTGAAGGTCACCTCCACCATGTCGACGTTGACGCTGAGAAGAGGACGCTGCGGCTCCTGCGAGTCAATGAAGCCTGCGCCGGCCAACACCAGGACAACGGGCAATGCGAAATGCGCGCTCCTTTTCACCGTGTGCTCCTCGTCTAAAACGAGGGAAGCAATAGGCGGACCATCAGTCAACTCTTGTTAATCAAATGGATGGCGCGCAATGTAGGATCGTCGCGGCGCCGAGGTGACATCGATGTCGGCTGGTGGTCACCGCCGGGATTCGGTGTCATCCGTGTTGTTCATTCGCGGCCAGGCGCCGGCAGGTACCCGGCGTACTCGCCGCCCTGAATAGTGTTGCCTTTGTACTCCAGATCGTCGTGGATCCCGATTTTGGACGTGTAGTATCCCCGGATAGTGTGTTCCTTGAGCAGTCGGAAGAACTTTTCGTCCGCCGTCTGGGGACGCTTTTCATTGGCGGCCGCCTTGCTCAGAAGCGCCAATCGCTGGTCGGCCGG
>Ga0137359_10003545_pt1 | contig 12655 bp, 12 predicted proteins | sample Mad1_40_16metaG_FD_108281 | JGI IMG/M metagenome (GOLD analysis project Ga0137359, IMG submission 108281) | Vadose zone soil microbial communities from Angelo Coast Range Reserve, California, USA - Mad1_40_16 metaG | ecosystem: Environmental > Terrestrial > Soil > Vadose zone | place: USA... | reverse complement strand
CGCGTGAAGGATCGTGAACGCGGAGTACCTGGCGGAGTCTACATTTCGTGCTCGGGTTGTGAATTTTTTGAAAAACTGTAGGGGAACAGCTGTCAGCTCTCAGCCAAACCCGCTCGAGTTTGAATTTGTTCCAAGGATTAGAACTCAGTTTCAAATCCGCCAAATAGACAAATCAGCAACGAAAGAGGCGCGGCTTTATGCCACGCCTTTGGTTTTTCTGAGAGGAGCCGAGAACTCACTCACCCGAGTTGCCCGAGAATGGCCCGGGCTTCCGCGGCCGGATTGGCAGCTTCGGTGATTGGTCGGCCGACTACGATATGGGTAGCGCCTGCGGCAATGGCTTCTGATGGCGTCACGACCCTCGCCTGGTCATCCCGACCACTACCAGCCGGGCGGACGCCTGGGGTCACGATCGCGAAATCCTGACCCAGATCATCCCTCAGCGCTGCGGCCTCATGCGCCGAAGCTACAATCCCCCGGCAGCCGTTTTGGAGAGCCAGCGCCGCCAGGCGCAACACCTCGTCGACAACCGTCCCCCGCACCCCTATCTTGTTGAGCTCAGTGTCATCCAGGCTGGTGAGGACCGTAACCGCCAGCACCAGCGGGGAGATGCTCTGCGATGCGGCGGCTTCGGATGCAGCCCGCATCATCGGACCGCCCCCTGAAGCGTGGATGGTCAGCATATTGACGCCAAGTTGAGCTGCCTCATGGACCGCCCCCCCCACCGTGTTGGGGATGTCGTGATATTTCAGATCCAGAAAGACTCTCCGCCCGGAGCTCACCAGTTCGCGGACAATCGAAGGGCCTTCAGCGGTATAAAGCTGCATCCCGACCTTATAACAATGGGCAGAATCGCCCACGGCCGCCACGATCTTCCGGGCGGCCGTGGCCGAAGATACATCCAGAGCAACAATCAGACGATGGCGCGGATCTGTCATCGTTGCCGAGTTTATAGGGTTTTACTGCAGGTTGGCTACAGGCTGCAGCCGCGCCATACTGGCGGGCCGGACCAGGTCCAGGCGGACCTTCTGCAAGCCCCGTCCCTCAAAGCCGAGGACCCGGGCAGTGTTATACGACACGTCGATAATGCGGCCCTCAACCACCGGACCCCTGTCGTTGATTCGAACCACGACCGCCCGTCCGTTGCGCAGGTTGGTGACCCGCACGAACGAACCCAAAGGCAATGTGGGGTGGGCAGCCGTCAAAGCCTGCATGTCGAAGGGTTCTCCGCTGGCTGTCTCTTTCCCCTGGAAAAACTCTCCGTACCAGGAGGCGGTTCCCACTTCGTATGGACTGTTCTTGACTTGCTTCTTGGATGGCCGGCTGACGGCTTTAACCACCGTCGGCTTTTGTACTGTGGCGGCTTCCGAGCTGTTTGGCCCGGATGCGGCTCCGGCTCCCAGACTGGCCACCGATAAAAGCACGGCCAGACTTTCGGCTAAACGTCGTCGCATTCAGTTACCTCGCATCTCTAAAGTCGTGTCTCTATACTCGCTACTCCCCCGAAGACGATCCTGTGATGCTAGCGGGGCCCGAAGGGCTGTGTCAACCCAAACTTTTGCCTTCTTAATTAACTAAGTGGTAATTAATCAATAACTTAACCCCTTGATAAATGGCCTTTTGACTCGTATCTGCTTGATACGCAATGCGCCTGTCCATTAACGATTTGGTTAACATTACCTAATTGGCCGGACTGGAATTTCTTCAACCGCTATTGGAATCAGGTGCTTAGCTTGAAATTGAAGATAACTACATTAAAAACAGTAGTTTGGAATCAGCCTGTAGTTCTGGATTGACCAACCACCATTGTCAGTCGCAGTGAAACACCCTGACTCATCGCGGTTACCCACTTCCGGAAACCACCACCCTGAAAGTGGAGTTCCCACTCTCGGTATTTCGGTTTAGAGTGAGCGTCATGGCTGCGACACCGCCTGTGGTCTTAAGCATCGCTGGATTTGACCCGTCGTCCGGCGCTGGAATTACTGCGGACATCAAAACCATCGCTGCGCATGAATGCTATGGCGTCTCCTGCCTGACCGCGCTTACGGTTCAGTCAACCCAGGGAGTAAGGTCGGTAAAGCCGGTGGCGCCGGAGATCATACGGGCGACCCTCGAAAATCTTGTTTCGGACCTTGAGATCGCAGCAGTTCACGTTGGAATGCTGGGGACTAGCGAGGCGGTGCGGGTGGTCGCGGACTTCCTGGGCCGCGTGAAGTTGCCGCATGTCGTCCTTGACCCGATCCTGAAATCCAGCTCTGGCGCCCATTTGCTGGACCCTGATGGGTGGCAACCGCTGATCGAGAAGCTGATTCCCCTGGTTGAGGTGATTACACCGAACCTCGACGAGGCCAGCGTGCTGACTCGACTTCCGGTCACGAACTTGGCCGAGATGCGCGCCGCCGCGACCGCTCTGCATTCGTTTGGTGCTTCGAGCTTGGTTATTACCGGGGGCGATCTTGAGAAGGCTACCGACTTGTTAAGTTTCACGACCAGCCGGGGAGCTCAGCAGGAAGTGTTCAAGGCTGAGCGGCTGCGATCCAATTCCACTCACGGGACGGGTTGCGCATTTTCATCGGCGCTGGCTTGCCATCTGGCGCAAGGACGCGGATTGCCCGAAGCCGTTCTTCTTTCGAAAGCCTATGTTGCCGCGGCGATTGCGAATGCTCACCCGCTCGGACGCGGGATCGGACCAATAAATCACCTTTACCGGATGAATCGACAGCGCCGCGCCACTGCCAGCGTTCCCGAGGCAGAGACGGCCCATTCGCGAAACTGATTAGAAGTGGAGACTACCGCGATTTCTTCAGAAGACAGCCGGCTACGAATGCCGCGACCGCGCCGAGCAGCCACTCGATCCGCCAGAGCTGGACGGCCTGCCAATCAAGCATAGTCCGGGCGCTGAAAATGAAGCCGATGCCAATCGCTCCGATTAGGCAAACAACTCCAATCGCAAATGCGATGAAGGATCCGACGGAGAGTCCCAGGTTTTCGCCCAAGTCGACGAAGTTCGTAAAGCTGACTTTGTCTCGCAACCTGGCGGCTGCGCTGGGATGAAGGTCGGCGCGACCCGCTCCGCAAGTGTGACAGAAACGCGAGTTCACGAGGAACTCGGTTCCACAACGGTCACAGACTTCGACCAAAGCTGCATGCCCGGCCATTTCGGTCGCCGCCACTGGCGGACGCCAAAAATCATGCTGGGCGGATGTGATTGCATCAGCCATAGAGCCCTCTTCCCCAAAATCACATTCGCAAGTCAACTACCAAAGGAACTCACTGTAAATAAAGCATTTAATTTCATTGAGTACGATACCGAACAGTCCGGTTCGGCAAGAATTACGCGACCCCCGCGAAATTTGCTTAGAGATGTATCTCCCCAAAGGCAACTCATCTTGAGGCGACGCCTTCGGGACTTGTCATCTGCTTCACCAATTCTTCGCCCGGCTGCTTGCGGGCGCTGCTACAATGCGTAGCTCCATGATTCAAGGGAACTTCCTGTTCTACAAAGACGTACTTGTATTGTGTTGTTTGTTCGGGAAGAGTACCCCGAATTAACGCAGCCAACAGGACGAATCAGGAGTTCCGGAGAGTGCCGGTTGGACGAGGCTCAAGTCGTCGGGTTGCTGGTCCGTCGCTGCATTGCCGGCGACTCATCGGCGTGGGAAGAAATCGTCCAGCGCTACCACCGGCGCATTTACAACATCTGCTACCGCTTTGCCGGAACCTCCGACGATGCTCAGGATCTAACTCAGGAGGTCTTCATTAAAATGTACCGGACCCTGAATAGCTATGACGCGAGCAAAGGCGCGTTCATGACCTGGGTTACTACCGTCACACGCAATCTGCTCGTCGATCACTTCCGCAAGACCAAGCAAGACCGAATGACGGATTCGCTGGATGCGGCTCCCTCAGAACACGAAGACGCGCAGCCGCGATCCACGCAGATCGCCGACCCCTCGCGGTCGGCTGATAACCATGTACAGAGCCGGGAGACGCGGGAAGCGGTCCATCAGGCTCTCCAGAAGCTTTCTCCCGAATTGCGCGAGGCCGTGATTCTGCGGGACCTCCAAGACATGGATTACAGAGATATTGCAGGCGCTTTGAAGGTTCCGGAAGGGACCGTTAAGTCCAGAATTAACCGGGGGCGCGCGGAACTTGCACGCCTACTTCAACGTACATATAGGCAGGTGATGTGATGCCAGGCGAAACCAAACACGGGATCGAGTGCAGCCAGTTCGAAGCCCTGCTCAGTGAAGCCCTTGACGGGCAATTGAGCGGGTCCGGCAAGCAAAGCTTCGAGGCGCACGGACGGGTCTGTTCGATCTGCGGGCCTTTGCTCGCAGACGCGGTCGCCGGACGGCAATGGCTGAAATCGCTTGAGGAAGTTGAACCTCCCGCTCACCTGATGAACAGCATTCTGGCGTCGACCAGCGGGATCTCGAGCGCACGGCTGCAAGCCGCCACAACCGGCCGCCCGGCAACAGGCATCGGCGAACGTGTGCGGGAGTGGTGGGACTCATTCATCACGCCGACTACCGCTTTCGTTCGTCAGCCACGCTTCGTGATGTCGTTCGGCATGATCTTCTTCTCGTTCTCGCTGATCCTCACATCAGCGGGCGTGAAGCCGGCAGACCTGGCGGGGATCAGTTTGCGACCCTCCGCTCTGAAGCGGAATTACTATCTCGCTCAGGCAAAGGTCGTAAAGTTTTACGAGAACATTCGTTTCGTGTACGAAATTGAGTCCCGGGTGCGCGAGTTCAAGCGTTCAACGACTCCCGCCGAACCTGGTCCAGAAAAGCCAACCAAAAACCGCAAGAACAACAACGACACAAGTGGACAACCAGACCAGAAACAGGAGCGAAATTATTCCCGTGAGGAGAACCAGCCGGTGTTAGCCGGCCTGCCGGATTTGCCACCTGCCGTGACGATAACCACGAACAGGAGGTTCGTATGAACTGCGCCAATCATGCTGATGCGTCAGCAGTGGCCTATTGCCGTACTTGTGGGAAGCCACTGTGCGCGAACTGCACACGTCCAGTGAAGGGCGTGATCTATTGCGAAGATTGTCTGGGAGCGAAGATGGCGGGAACGGTGCCGCCGCCCGCTCCGGGCTTTGCGCCGGGCGCTGGAGGCACGAACGCGGGCTTTGTTCCGTCTTCGCCCGTGACTCCGGGATCCGGACCGAACCCCGCGCTAGCGGGGGTTCTCGCCGGCTTCTTTCCCTTTGGCGTGGGCGCCGTTTATACCGGCCAGTATGCCAAAGGGCTTGCGCACCTGATCATTTTCGGATTGCTGGTTGCGGGCGCCAGTGCAAGTGATCATGGCGGCAGCGAAATTCTGGGCATCATCTGCGGAATAGGAATTGCCTTCTTTTATGTTTACCAGATCATTGACAGCGTTCGTTCCGCCCGTGCGCTTCAGCTCGGCCAGACTCCTCCCGATCCTTTTAACCTGGCGCAAACTTTCACCGCGGGCGAGCGAATCGATGCGAAAAAAATTCCGACCGGCGCGGTGATTCTGATCCTGATTGGCGCTTTCTTTCTTCTGCATACGCTTGGGCTGAGTGAATTCGGCGTCGACCGCTTCTGGCCGATATTGCTGATCGTGCTGGGAGGCTGGATGTTCGCGCGGAACTTCGGCCTATTGGACAGCGCCAGTGGCACGACAACCGACGCACGCTGCCAACGTAGGCTGTTGATGGGTCCGGCGATGATTACAACGATGGGAATACTGTTCCTGCTTTCGGAACTGCGGGTTGCCAGTTTCAGCCGGACATGGCCGATCATTCTGCTCGTGATTGGCGGGGTGAAGTTGCTGCAAGGCTCGATTGTGGGTGCTGGTTCCACCACCCCACCCGGTCCCGGAGCGCCTGGTTCTGGCTCGGGAACGACAATGCCGCCATCGCCTCCGAGTGAGGTGACTCATGGCTAGCCCAGTCATGACGCCGCGACCGTCTCGCTCTATTGCGGGGCCGGTCGTTCTGATCATCATTGGAGTGCTGTTCCTCCTGATGACGCTGGGCGTCCTCAACCGGTATTCCCTGTTTGAACTTTACGGAAGATACTGGCCAGCACTGCTGATCCTGTGGGGCGTAATCAAGCTCATCGAGCACGAACAGGCGAAGCGCTCCGGCCTACCATCGCGCGGCATTGGCGCCGGAGGCGTGTTTCTGGCGCTGTTCATCGTCTTCACGGGCCTGTCGGCGACTCAGTTTATTCGTGTGTGGCCGAACATCAAGGAGCACATCCAACTCGGCGACAACGAGGATATTGAAGACTGGATGGGCAGGTCCAGCTTCGATTACAGCGACGAACTTAGCAAGGAGTTTCCCGCTGGCGGAATTTTGCGAATCAACAACGAGCGTGGCTCCGTCAACATCAACGTGGCCGAGGATAGTCACATGCTCAAGGTCTCGGTGCGCAAGAAGATTCGCGCTGAGAAGCAGGAAGAAGCCGACAGGTACAACCAAAAGACTAAACCCGAGATCACCGTCAACGACAAGATCGTTACTTTGAATGCCAACACTCAGGGCGCTGGCGACAAGAGTGTAACTACCGACATGGACGTCTACGTGCCCCGCAACGTCGAACTCGTAATCACGGATCGCCGGGGCGATGTCACCGTAACTGGCGTCTCTGGCAATGCTTCGATCAATCACCAACGCGGTGAAGTCAACGTAAGTGAGCACACCGGAAACGTCACGATCGATATGGACGGCAGTTCTGCGCGTGTCCAGCATGTGAAAGGCGATGTGACCATACAGGGACGCGGGAATGAGGTCGCCGTCGAAGATGTGGACGGGGCGGCCCATCTGAACGGTGAGTTCCAGGAAAGCGTGCGTCTGGTGCGGATAGCAAAAGCAGTCACTTTCCGCTCTGCCCGCACCGACATGGAGTTCGCGCGCCTCGATGGCCGTCTCGATCTCGATTCCGGCGATCTGCGCGCTGATTCTCTCACCGGGCCGATGCGCCTGGTCACGCGCTCCAAAGACATCAGCCTCGAGGGCTTGACCGGCGACTTGCGCTTGAAGGACGAAAACGGCACAGTGGAAATAGGCCTGCACAAGCCCGGCAACATTCAGATCGAAAATCGCAAAGGCGACGTGCAAGTGACGATACCCCCGAACGTAGCCGTCAAAATCGAAGCACGTTCCCAAGGCGGCGAGATCTCTAGTGACTTCAGCGAACTGCAAATCAACAATAACGACCATCAAGCCAGCGCCACGGGTGCGATTGGGAGCAATGGTCCAAACCTGGTGATCAACAATGAGCACGGGAGCGTCGAGATTCGCAAAGGGACGGTGGCAGTGACACCGCCAGCGCCGCCGGTCGTACCTGGAGCGCCCGGAAAACCTTCCAAGCCCGCCAAAGCGCTGGCGGCACCGAAAGCAGCGCCGGTCGAGAGCGAGAACTAGTCCAAGAAACTGTCATCCTGAGCGAAGCGAAGGATCTGCTTTCTTGGCGAACGGGAGGACGCAGATCCTTCGCTTCGCTCAGGATGACAGTTTTTCTTGAGAAGGATCTTCTCGACAGAGAGACCTCTCCAAATTTCAGCGTCCTACCCTCATGTTAGATTCGAATCATGCGCGCAATTTTGCAGAAACGCGGGCTGCGTTTCGTTTTTGTGGCCAACGTGATCTCCATGCTGGGCAGCGGCATGAACTCCGCTGCCGTCGCGTGGACGGTTCTGCAACGAACGCATTCTGAGATGGCGCTGGGCACGTTCGCTGTTCTGCAAACGCTCCCCGCCATGCTCATGCTGCCATTCACGGGCGTAATCATTGACCGCGAAGACCGCCGTCGACTGGTCATGATGCTCGACGCCGCGCGCGCCATCATCATTCTCGTGGTCGCGGTACTGGCCTTTCGCGGCCGCGTTCAAGTCTGGCAACTCTATCTGATGAACACGCTGGTCGCCGCCGGCTTCTGGATGTTCTGGCCGACCATCACCGCGCTCATCCAGGAACTCACGCCCGAAGGCGAGTTCGTGTCTTCGAACACGCTCCTGCTGGCTGGCGTGCAAGGCGGATGGATGATTGCCGGCGCGATTGTCGGATTCGTATACGAACACATCGGCCTCGGCGGTGTGCTGCTGATCGACGTCAGCACCTACGTCGTTTCTTTCCTGTGCTATTTCGCCGTACGCCAGGGCCGGGTCGTGCCTCGGGCAGCAGAACTGAAGCATGATCTTGAAGCCGCGGAAACTGCCGTCCAGCGCTTTATTCGCGAGATGAGCGAAGGACTGGTTTTTCTCCGCGACCATCGCAGCGTAATTTTTCTAGGCACCAGCTGGGCGCTTTTTCTGGGCGCGATGATGACCGGCGTAGTCGTCACTCCGCCGCTCAGCGATAAGGTGTTTCATGCCGGCGCAAAGGGCTACGGCTGGCTGAATGGGGGCTGGGGTGTCGGCGCGTTTCTCAGCGCGCTCTACGCTCCCGCGGCAATTGCAAAACTGGGATCACGCGGGTCGATCGCGATTTCGATGGCCATGTTGACCATCGCCATGGCGCTGTCCCCGTATTCGCCATGGCTCGCATTGGCCGTTCTTTTCTATGGCCTGATGGGATCGGCTCGCGGTCTGAGCGGCGTCGCCATGAACACGAGCTTGATGCAGCAGGTGCCTTCTCATTTCATGGGACGCGTCCAGAATACGTTCTATTTTTTCGGGACGCTCTTGCAGATAGTCCTCGGCATCACGGTCGGCTGGATCGCCTCGCGCGTCAGCCTGACAGCGGGCTTTGGCTTGATCGCCGCAGTGTACGCAGTCGCTTTCGGCAGCGCGCTGTGGCCGATCAAAACCGCGCCGGCAGTCGCTTCCGTTGTGGAGTAGCGGCTACTCCGGCGTGATCCGGATTTCGTAATGCACCGATTTCGGATCATAGCGCGAAAGCAGTCCAGCAGCTTGCGGGTGAAGAACTGCGGTCTCGTAGTCTTTGCCCGCGAACTGCCGCACCGCGTCGAGCGATGTAAACATCGTGACGGTGACGAACTCAACTTCCTCGCCGGCCGCGCGCCGCAGCAAATAAGCACCCCGAAACCCGTGGATGCGTCGCATACTGGGAAACATTTCGTCTCGCAGCAGTTTCTCGTAGCTGTCGGCATTTTGTGGATTCGTCCAGCCATGCCACATGCGGGCGATCATGGTGCGTCCTCGTTGGATTCTAGAGATTTAAGGATAATTGGTTGGCAAGGTGTGGTGTGAGTGAAAAGCCGGCGAATGCAATTTTGGAGGAACTACGCTAGAGAGATAATCGCCTTAGCTAACCCTCTAACGGCACAGTCTTGTAGTCGCAGGCGGTGCGGCAAGCTTCGCAATAGAGGAGGCCGTCCGTACACAACCGGATGTTGAGTTGCGATTGGCACAGCACACAGAATTTTTCGCAGTAGCAGCGGGATTCAGTCTGCTCGCACTGAGCACAAAGAATGCGACCGACGGATTTGGTGGACATAGTGGAAGTTTAGTGCGCGCACACCGGCAGGGAAACATAACGGAAGTCACGAGAGCAGGGGCAGGTCGCAGCAGGCAGGTGGCAGAAAAAGCGGGCAACTGTTGGGTTTGCTGCGACCTGCCAACTGCCTTCCGTTTGCTGCGTTTCGCGCGTGGATGTTAATTTAAATAGTTGCACACTCCGAGAGCTTCGACACTGTCTGACCGAGGTTTGTTCTTGTCTGCTGTTCAGGCTACTCCGCCGTTGCTTCGCAAGACTGCGCTGAATGCCGTCCATCGGGCGATGGGCGCGAAGATGGTCGAGTTCGGCGGCTGGGACATGCCGGTCGAGTATCCTGCGTCAATCGGCTGCGGCATTGTGGCCGAGCACATGGCGGTACGCACGGGCGTCGGAATTTTTGACGTCAGCCACATGGGCGACATTCGCCTTTCAGGGCCGGGCGCGCTGGATGCCGTCCAGCACATTTCCATGAACGACGCTTCGCGGCTGGCGATCGGGCAGGCGCAGTATTCGGCGCTGCTGTATCCGCAAGGGACGTTTGTCGACGACGTGATCGTTCATCGACTGGGCGAGGAAGATTATCTTCTCGTGATCAACGCCGGCACGCGAGAGAAGGATTTCAACTGGGTGCGCGACAACACGCGACAGTTCAAGTGCCGTGTCGAGCATCTTTCCGATGATTTCACGCAAATTGCGGTCCAGGGACCCAAGGCAGTCAACCTACTTCAGAAACTCACAGACGCCGATCTGAGCGCGGTGAAGTTTTATTGGGTCACACGCGGGATGGTGTGCGGACTGCGCGATATCCTGATTGCTCGTACCGGATACACCGCGGAAGATGGCTTCGAAATTTACATTCCTTCCGACGATGTGACGAGCGCCCGCGTGTGGAATGAAGTTTTGGCGGCAGGAAAGGAATTCGGCGCGATACCGTGCGGGCTCGGAGCGCGCAACACGCTGCGTCTTGAAGGCAAGCTGCCTCTCTATGGACACGAAATTTCCGACACGATTAATGTCTGGGAGGCGGGCCTGGACCGTTTCTGCAAAATGGAAAAGCCGGAATTTGTGGGACGGGCAGCGCTGGAGAAGGCACGGACTGCGGGCGTGACGAAGACCCTTGTCGGACTCGAGACGGTGGAGCGTGGCATTGCGCGCGACGGCTACAAGGTTCTAGACAATGATGGACGCGAGATCGGATACATCACCAGCGGGTCTCCGGCGCCGTTTTTGAAGAAGAACATTGCGCTTGCGTACGTTCCGCCGGAGCATGCGGCGATCGGAAGCACGGTGAAAATTGAAATTCGTGGGCAAGGCGTGAAGGCGCAGGTAGTACCGACACCTTTTTATAAACGTCCGAAAAGGGCCTAACCACGGGGAGCACGGAGGACACGGGGGAAGACCCGATGTCTTACGGACCACCGCAGGGATCACGCCTTGGTTGCAAGACGCTAGAAGGCAGGAGCTAGAAGCCAAATGTCATATCTGACTGACCGCAAGTACACGAAAGAACATGAGTGGATCACGCCCGACGGTGCCGTCGGCATCACGCAGTATGCGCAGGAGTCGCTGGGGGACATCGTGTTCGTGGATCTTCCAAAGGTAGGGACGGAAGTCACGGCCGGCAAGACGCTTGGCACCGTGGAGTCGGTTAAAGCCGTGTCGGACTTGTACGCTCCCGCGTCGGGAACGGTCATGGAGGTGAATGGCGAGCTTGCGACATCGCCCGAGAAGGTCAACAAAGATCCGCATGGAACCTGGATGGTGAAGCTCAAGCTGAAGAATCCGGACGAACTGAGTGGGCTGCTTTTGGCGGCGGATTACGAGAAATTCGTGAGCGAGGAATCTGGACACTGAGAGATCTGTTGAAAGTGAGAAGTCAGATTGCTGAGGTGAGATCTCCTCCCCCAAAGTGCCTGCTGCATGCCACAATCGAATCGACTGCTAGTCACATCTATATTGGAATCCTATGAGATATCTGCCTAAATCTCCCGCGGATCGCGAAGCCATGCTCAAGGCGATCGGGGTGCGCTCGATTGATGATCTGTTTTCACCGATTCCAGGCGAGTACCGGCTCAGCCGGGACTTGAACGTCCCGCGACAAATGGCTGAGTCGGAAATCGTGGACTGGTTCAAGCTGCGATCCAAGGAAAACGGCGACGATTACACGAGTTTTCTAGGTGCAGGCGCCTACTTCCACTATCGGCCGGTCGTGATTGACGCGCTCGTGCAACGCGGGGAGTTTCTGACCTCCTATACGCCATATCAAGCTGAGTTCGCACAGGGCACGCTCCAGGCAATTTTCGAGTTTCAGACAATGATTTCGGAGCTCACCGGGATGGATCTGGCGAACGCGTCGATGTACGACGGGTCCACCGGGGCCGCCGAGGCTGTGATGATGGCGGTGCGCATCACGGGCAAAAGTTCAGCGGTAATCGCGCGCAGCTTGCATCCAGAGTATCGCGAGGTAATGGCAACATACGCCACCCATCAGGGGATTCCGCTGAAAACGGTCGCGTTCACAGATTCGGGTCGCGTCGATTTGAAAGAACTGGAGAAATCGATCACGGACGATACGGCGTGCGTGCTCATCCAGTCGCCGAATTTTTTTGGGACAGTCGAGGACGTGGAGGCGATTGCCGAGATCGCGCATCGGCGCGGCGCGCTGCTGATTGTCTCGATCGCGGAAGCGGTGTCGCTCGGGATCGTAGAACCGCCGCGCACGGCGGATATCGTCGCGATGGAGGCGCAGTCGTTCGGAGTGCCAATGGGATTCGGCGGTCCGTACTGCGGGGTGATTGCGACGAAAGATAAGTTTGTCCGGCAGATGCCGGGGCGGCTAGCGGGTCAGACTGTCGACAAGAAAGGGAAGCGCGGATTTGTGTTGACGCTAGCCACGCGTGAGCAGCATATCCGGCGCGAGAAAGCGACTTCCAATATCTGCACGAATCAGGCGCTGGTCGCGCTGATGGTGAACATCTTCATGACGGTGTACGGCAAGGTCGGGCTGCGGGAACTCGCGAAGCAGAATCTCGCAAAGACGGCTTATGCGGCCGATCAATTCGGCAAGAACGCTTCGCTGCTATTCACGGGGGCGCCGCGTTTTAACGAGTTCGTAGTGCGAACCAGCGAGGACCCGTCTGCGATTAATTCTCGCTTGCTGGGACACAAAATCGTCGGAGGGCTGCCGCTGAAGAAGTTTTATCCGGAGCT
>Ga0137359_10003538_pt1 | contig 12663 bp, 15 predicted proteins | sample Mad1_40_16metaG_FD_108281 | JGI IMG/M metagenome (GOLD analysis project Ga0137359, IMG submission 108281) | Vadose zone soil microbial communities from Angelo Coast Range Reserve, California, USA - Mad1_40_16 metaG | ecosystem: Environmental > Terrestrial > Soil > Vadose zone | place: USA... | reverse complement strand
GCGCGACAGGACCTGTGATCGGGGGTAGTGCCAGTCAGCCGACGCTCCGTCTCGCTCAAAAGCTGATGATCGTACTACTATGGATCCCAATAGGTAGCCAAAGAAAGCGACATAAGGGGATGCCAAGAGCTAGTTAGTACACAGGTGTCAGTGTGGATAACATAGCAATAATAACTGGGAAAGTGCATACGATAAAGGGTGCACCAGGTCTCTCAAACGTGTCGAAAATAAAGGACCCAGGACTTTGGAACGTTGCCCAGATCTGTTCGTCATCGGGAGATTCATCGATCGTCGTTTCTTGGAAGCGGAAGTAAATGGCAATTTACGTACCTGGAGCACGACCGTGAGGCCAGCCGTTCCTACCCTTCAGTAGGAGTTCAGTCACGAACGGGAGAAGGTAACTCGGAGAGACAGACATTGGAATAACACCCATTATCATACAAGCCTGCACTTCACACAGGGTGTGATTGGGCTGCTCGAGGTGATGTTGCCCACTGTACACTCTGGATAAAGGTCAGCCAACCACTCGATAAGAGACGATGCCGCGGCACAGCGCTCACAGTAAACAGAAAACCAGGGAGTATATGATCACGGTGATACAAAAGTTCACGTATGTCGCTCGTCGGTTTAGTTTCTTGCAACGCAGGAACGTCAAGACGAGGATGGGCAGTCCGATCTGACCGCCCAGCGCCAAAAGCGCTACAAACGCAGGTGCTAGATAGGTGTGCGCTCCCATCGATTTCTGTCGAATACGCATCGTCATGCTAAGCCCGGGTGGCGAAAAAAAAAACGAACTTACCACAATCCCCTCCAGGGGGCGAAAATGTGGAACAAAGGAGAGGCGTTGCGTTAAAGAACGTACGGGTGAACACCTAGGTCATCCTGTACATCCATCAAAGTTTATTTGAAAGATAAACGCGTGTACAGGTCGTGTTTCCGGGCATGCAGGCAAAGCCCGAAACCATGTCAGATGATATCCTCTTTCTCGTCGTCGTCGCCACTGACTACGCAAAACAGCATTTGGCTCTGACGTTTTTCTGTGTTTTCGTTTTCTTCATCAACAGTTGTGCCCCTGAAGGCTGTCCTCTGGGTCAAGATCACTCTAATTCCGAAGTGGTGTCTCACAATTGTATTATTATGGCATCACTCACGAACGTACGCAGGGTCAATGGGCGGTGCTGCGGTGTAAATAAATGGTAGATACATATCCGACGTATACAATAGACCGTGCAGTGTCTGGTATAGGTTGAACAATGATGGTCGTCTGTGTGATCCATTACCGCGTCTAATAGCATTTTGTTGATAAGTCGGATGATCCGGACTGCTTCACGACTCACATCTATGGGTGCACATGCGCGCTCTCTTCAACTGAAGGACAATCACACTAGGAAAAAGTGTGAATGATCTGATCAGGACCATGAACTCAGAGTACTCACAACGAGGTTAGTATCCCCGTACGCTGATGTATCGTATTACTATCGATCGAACAATTCATATCGAATTAGACTCACCATCGTCCACTCGTGAAACAGTCGGCCAAAACTTTCGCTCACGGAGCCACGGGAGTGGGTACGCAGCCTGCTGACGTGAATAGGGACTGTCGTACATTGATGAGGGCTCGCAGCTGCGCCATCATTGATAATTACACACCGATTCCACTCCTCTTCAGAAAGCGCGATGACAGACATGGGATGAGGGGCATTCTTCAGAACGTTGTTATCCCGAGGCTGCTTTCCTGTTATCACTTCCTCTGCCTCACGACGAATGTTTATCATGGCATCACAGAATCTTTCGAGAGTTGGATGTCGGCATACAGTGACCGTGCGCGGGAAAGTAGCCTCACCGATCAATCTCTTCTAGAGATTCCGACTCTGTTGGCTCGATAAGCATACACGTCGAGATAGGCCACGAAACAGTTGGCGGATGGAAACCGTAATCCTAAAGAATTGGGGTATATGAGAGGAACTGTGCCCAGAAGGTAACATCATATGGCTCACGTGGAGGCGCTTTGCAAAGTCGGTGACTTTGAGACCAGCAGATTTATCGAACTCCGCAAAATCAATCAGTAGCTCATGGGCGACACGGCCTTTGGCGTTTTTGTAGCGCAGACTATAATGGCCGGAGAGGCGGTATGCCATGTAATTGGCACTTAGCAACGCTAGTTTGGATGAGCCGACGAGTCCTTGGCCACCTAACATCTTGATGTATGCCCATGAAATAATAAGTATTGACGCACTTCCCCAAGGCGCAGCAGAAACAGCGTCAATAGGCCGTTCACCGCCTGTGGGGATGATGGGATGGGACGGAAGGAACGGCGCCAGGTGTTTGGCAACACATATCGGGCTGCAATAGTGTTTTTAGTTAGTTTTGGGGCACATCTTTTATCGAGTGACGTACCCCATTCCAGGTCCACCTCCACCGTGAGGACTTTCGAATGTGATATCAGTAGAGCATTGATATATCTGAGATTATGACGCACATAGCGAAGGTTTTATGAAGGTTCATGTGACAAACATCACCCCCACACATTGCGGGGTTGGTCAGACCGATTTGAGCGTTGAGATTGGCACCTATTCTCGAAATGAGCATGCTGCAGTAAGGTACTCAGATGCTGGCTTGCCGTCTAGATAAACCTGGCCGCCGTGGTCGTGGATGATTTGACATGCCTGTAGAAACAGATTAGTTTTGATGCCAACGCAGAATCTATCGACGCACGTCAAGGACGCCATCTTCGAAGACGCCGAATGTAGACGGATATGTGATCTAGGCGAATCAATTAGGCATACATATAACGCGGACATGCACTTCTCCAAGCCCTACCATAAACGCAGCCAAGTTATTGCTATGTTCTTCAGCCTTTTCTTTGAGGTCAACAAGGTCCAAGCTACCATCTTGCAAACTCTTGACGGGTACAACCTTCAAACCGGCCATCACGGCAGACTAAACGGGGTCAGCATTTGTTCGCGAATAGAGTCAATGCACACTCACCGCGGGGTTCGTTCCATGCGCACTAAGGGGAATCAAGCAAATGTCGCGATGGCCTTCACCGCGCGACTCGTGGTACGCTCGAATTACACTGAGCCCAGCATATTCGCCTGCAGCCCCAGAATTAGGTTGAAGGGAACACGCATGGAAGCCCGTGATTTTGCAGAGGTATGTCTCTAACTCCTGCTCAGCGGCATCAGCTAAGCTCCGAGTCTTTGGGTCAATCACATACGCTAATAATCTTGGAGTAACCTTTCACTTGTTCCAAGGGTACGAAGGGATGAACTGCGCCAAATTCAGGCCACGTCAGTGGGACCATACTACTTGTGCTATTGAGTTTCATCGTGCAGCTGCCAAGAGGGGTCATGGAGTGAACGAGAGAGAGATCCTTTGACTGAAGGTGGTGAATGTAACGGAGCATCTCTGTTTCTGAGTGATGTTTGTTGAAAACTGGATGAGGAAGGTACTCCGAAGTCCGTCTGAGGGATTCGGGTATAGCCAAAGTGAGCTCTGGAGCCGGTAAGTTTTCGGCGGTGCTTATCGGTGCTCCTACAGACGCAGCAAATACGTTGACGATGCGAAGGAAGTCGATGGCCCCAACACTTTCATCCAAAGTGATACCGACATGCTTGTCGTCCACCTTTCTCAGATTAATTCCGATCTTGGTAGCAGCAGCGTGCAAAGCCTGAGCAGAAGGCACCGTACCAGTGACGTCCAGCGTCAATGTATCAAAGAAGTGCTGATGTATAACGCGGTAGCCAAATTTCTCAATTATCACTTTCAATAACTGGGTTAGGCCGTGCACTTTGTTGGATATGCGCCTGAGACCTTCGGGGCCATGGTAGACGGCATACATGGAAGCCATGTTAGCGAGCAGAGCCTGGCTTGTGCAAATGTTACTGGTAGCCTTCTCGCGCCGGATATGTTGCTCACGAGCTAAACAAAAGATTAGCTAACGGCGATGAGAATAATAAGATGGGTACGTACTTTGAAGTGCAAGCCTGTACGCTGGTAATCCACGCACATCTCGACTTCTACCGATAATCCTTCCGGGCATCTTCCTCTTCAATTTATCCGTACAAGCAAAGAACGCGGCGTGGGGACCACCGTAACCAGCGGGAACGCCGAACCGGGCAGAGTTTCCAAATGCAATATCGGCGCCCCATTCCCCAGGTGGCTTCAGCATTGTGAGAGCGAGAAGGTCAGTAGCCACCGCAACAAGGGCGTTCGCGGCATGGACGGACTCCGTAAGTCCATGGAAATCTTTGACTTGACCATCCAGATCAGGGTAGCTGAGAAGAACCCCACAAAGATCCGAACGTAGTTTCTCGTCGCTCAAGGCAGTTCTAGCATCTCCCACAACCAGCTGGATACCGAATCCTTTTGCCCGGGTTCTAAGAACAGCGAGAGTTTGGTGCAGGACGCCACTGTCAACAAAGAAAGTCTTCCGTTTATAGCTTGAGGCAACCAAGGCCATGACCATGGCTTCCGCGGCTGCCGTAGCTTCATCTAAAAGAGACGAATTTGCAACGTCCATGGACGTTAGGGACATTACCATTGTTTGAAAATTAACCAAAGATTCTAGTCGTCCTGTAGTACAAGGAACGCGGTCAGAATGCGCTGAGGCAATGTGTCGCACGACCTGCCTTGGGCAAGCTCAGCTTGATATGGTGTATACTGGGTATACCACGCTGGGTTCTCCATGACCTGGACATTTGAATAAGATAGTGTTTCTTGGCAGGGTCAGTCTAGGGCTTACATTCCGCAGGATTACAGGCGGAACTACCGCATTATGGTAGCCCAACCCAATATAGCTTTTGTATTGCTTGTTCTCAGCCCCTAACAGCTTTGCCCGCCTGAGCAACTCCGCCTCACTCAGTGGGCCGATGACGTTGTCAGAAACCGCATCCGAAGGTATCCTGATTTTTGACGGCACAACGTCGTCTACGAAAGCATCCATGGATGAGTAGCCCAAATTGGAAAGCATATAGGCTGCTTCTGCATTGTCGGGACCTATATGGCGATCAGAGAAGGTGTCAAGAGCGGCAAATAATGTTGCCGGCTGCTTTGCGGATGCAAGACCCTTTCGCTGTGTGACAGCCAAAAAGGATGAAGCGCCATGAGCCAAGCATCTACGAGAGGAAAAGCGCAAGGTAGCCATCTCTTGTGAAGGCTATGATAATGAAGGGGCGAAAAGAAAGCAAAAAGCGGTGATGCCATTTGAACGTTGCCATTCACCGAGCCATTCACCGAGTAGATCAAACGTTTACACGCTCATACTTTTGACGCGACCCGCGACTCGAACAAACGGGGTTATCATTTAAGCGCCCAGCGCCCACTCATTTTTCCCGAGCCAGTTAGTTGAAAGTGAAAAAAACTTTTTTACACTTTCCTTATCAGACCACCTGGCTCGGAGCAGTTTTAGAGCGAAAACCCGGGCCACACGTGACGCCCGCATTGCGAAGTTACAGGTCTAATTCGCTGGTTCGAGCAAGAGAGAGGTCAAGCCCCTTCTAATAGATACCGATAAATGTCCGTTGTCCGCTGAATCGCCGAATAACGGGTGACAAATGTGTGATAATGATTGCAAAAAGGTAATCGCTTGTTGCATAATCTGACTGATTGGAAATTTCAGGGCATCAGGGCCATTCCATCTGAATACACGTGTCTCAAAAAAATGGTGACCCCCTCAGACCACGACCTGAAAAAGTTGGCAGCTGTCAGTCTAGTTGGTTGACAATTGAGTCAATTCAACGCACGGTGGGTCCTCCGTATATGAGTCACTGGCGCTATGGATACCATCCCGTTCAATCTCCTTCGCAACGACGTGTATCGCGTCATTCGCGCTGCGACTCTTATTTCCAACCTTCTCCTCGTAATAGTTGGTCATATGGAGAAGGCGGATTAGCGCTTTCTCAGAGGGGCTCTCCTGTAGGAGAGTAGATGGTACCGGAGGAGAGATAAACGACCGCAGCAAGGCCGTCAGTCTTCGAAGAGCAGATGCAGACCTGACGAGTTCATACTATTCATGTCAGTTGACAAACAATGATATTCTATCACATGACGACGTACGACGAATTCGTGGATAGCTTGGGGTGACGGAAGGAAGGCTTCGGCTTTCGTCGCTGCTATGTCTAACAGAATGAGTGACTTGACAACTAATGAGCCACGGCTAATAACCAAAGAGATGTTACACCACCTCCTGAAACAGTTGTTCAATGCCTGTAGTGGATGTTAACTCATCAATTTTGCCACCTAGGAAGTCTAACAGTCCAATAATCGCTTTCCAGAGCTGCGACCAATGATAGTCTATTTTGCATCAAGCATCTGCGCACGCGATAAGGCAACACAGACATACCAAATCGAATATGCTCTTTCTGCAGGAACCAAATTGTCCGATGGCATGTCCGCACACATGTCCTTCAAACTCTGGGATTAGCACTAAACGTCTTACGATAGCGAATGTAACTTACAAATACAAAGATGTTTCAAGTCGCTTGTGCAAGTTATGTCGAAGCCAGAGAATACAACAATCTAGAACAGCGAGGACGAGTGGGCGAGGAGACGGTGCAAACGGGAGCATCGGGAGTCTCTTCAGAAATGTTTTGAGGTGGAAGTGATTGATATAACAGAATGACATACTTGGCGACAAAGCCTGACTGGGTGTGGACTTGGCTCACAAAACACCCGTATGACCTCTTCCGTCTCTACGAGAGCCAGCAGGATATTCAGTGCAACGTTAGCGTATGCAATTGCGCGGGAAGAAGTGGATGTCGCATGCGTCAACAAATAAGACGACAGCGATACAATGGTGTGGGGAAGTGGTGGTCGCGACGGTTTGTCACTGGCGACGTCCGTTAGGCCTTCTACAAGGACCGAGGGGAATGTTCGGTTGCGCAAGACAAACTCAAATATCGGTGAGAGAATGATACAAGCCTCGATGGGCCTCCACGTTCTTCAACATTGAGAAACAAGCGAAACCACGGAACGACGTACTGGTCCTTAAAAAGTTCTTTTGGGGTGTTGACTGGCGTGGAGGAAAAAGCTCTGTCTGGACGTAGCGATGACATAAACGAGCCGATCATTGAAGACATAGTCGGGGGAGAGTCGTCGGAGATGTCTTGGTATGCCCTGAAGACGTGACCTCAAACATTAGCCTACCAAGAGTCTGCGGCAAGGGTCTCACTTTATTGTTGTCGCAGCGGCGAACTCAGAAGCCCAACACACCTTACGCAATACACCAACGTCTGTGATCTCCCCTATGTGATGGAGGGAAGGGTTGAGCTTCGCAGCGTCCGACTTGTGAAAGTTTGACAAAAGTGCAAGCAGAAGTAGCGCCTCGAACGTGAATCTCCCCGTCTCCTGCCCTTTAATCAGCTGCGTTCTGCAGATGAGCCAACTGCCGAGACGTAGACGACGCAGACGAACCGAGACAATGGCCAGGGAAAGGTCCTTGCGCAACAGATAAGCTCCAGGGCTAAGCTGATTGATACCACACATGAAGACGATAGCGAGCTGGAGCACTTCGTGCCTTAGAACAACTAGAACTCGGGTCAGGTGCTGGGACCTCGGGACGCTTCGGAGATCGTGCACATGTACCTGGGGCGTCATCGGCACCAAGCAGCGCACCTATAGTGGCGGCGAATTCCTGTAAGGCATCAGATCTTTCTTAGGGCGTCGACATTCCAAATATCTAGTGCCAACTCACATTGAAGAAATTGTCACTTTGGTTTACTCCGCCAGCAAAGAGTTCCATGACTTCCCATCCGGCGAGATCACCCTTGGATAGAACACACCGGGTCAGGACGACCATTATCTGGACGGCATGCGATTTCTTAGGGTCATCGTAAGGCGCTGTACGTGCATGTCGCAAACAAGTCGAGAATAGAGTTACGAGAAGCGGCTACTGCAAGTGCTTGGAATGAGACGCGCATATTCGACATATCGGCCAACGCTTGCTGACCTTCAACCGTCCAAGGCAATCATCCTTGGAAGTTTCGGTGAGTCTCTTCATGAGGTACTCCCTATCCACATCCAAGGAAAGTAGCTCCGACCAGAACTCCTCTGCACTTCCTTTTGGATTGATGTGTGTTGGTGTTAGACCCTATATAACCTCAAAGTAAATATCAATGTCGCGGCATCAGCGAAAACATAGTAGCACATTCCTCAAACAGCTTGTGGAAGAGGGTAACAAATCTCGAAACATACGGTATTGCATTCCTCCGTGCTGGGACACTCATGTCACTCGTCAATGAATGTATTTGGTGGCGGTAAGTGACAGAATCAACCTTTACCCGGACCTACCGGGCCGCGGTGACTAGGTAGTTGCTTGGATCATCTCAGTGATCCAACTCATTAACGCTTCATCCCGGATCTGTACGCCTTCCAACAGTTTCCGCACGCCTATGAACGCCTTCCTACCTCTTCTCTGACCTTCCTGTTCTAAATCAGAGAGATCGCCATCTTCCAAAACATTCGTCCCCTCATCCTCCTCAATAACACCCGGAAACCCAAAGTGGTCGGCATCAGCTCGAGGTGCAGCTTCAATAGAAGTGAATGAAATGCGGAAGAGAATGCGAATGCAGAGCAATGCAGTCAATGAACTCGACGGTGGGTCAACAATCGGCTTCTTCGTCGATAACGTAGTCTTCTGCGGCGGCAGTGGTCTCGTCGTTGGATTGGGCACAGGATGAGAATGTTGGGGAGACGGGAGCGTGATCGTATCACTCTGCGTTGGGTGCTTCGACTGTGGCTGTGCGCTCGGCAGGTGTGTGAGGACGTGTGCGCGTAAGTGAGCCTTAGAATGGGGTTCGCGCGAACATGTCGCCCACAAGCAACTCTGCCCGCCTTCTTCGACCGAAGGGACATGCCCTAGGACATGCTCATACAGTTCGCTAGCGGAACCACACGGAGATAACTCGCATCCGGAGCGATCCCAGAGGCACTTGAAGCGCTCATTCGAGCGGTCGTCTTTTCTGCGGTCGACGCCGCGCACAACAAATTTCTGTGGTGGTCCAGGTAATACCATAGCCTGTGCTTGAGGAAAGACGACATTGACGTTCTTAATCACATCGGATGCAACGAGTAGGTGGAACTGGTCTTGATAAGGGACGAACACATCTTTGTACAAATTCCAAAAGTCAACCTGGGTCAGTTCGCCTTCAGGCTTGGCTACAAACATCAACTTCATCCTGGCAAGGTTTATGAATACCGGCGACTTGGTGAGAACGCTTGGCGTACCATTCATAACAACGTTGAGGTTCGGGCAATGCAATAAGAGTATCCAACTCCTCCTTGCTGAGTTCGTGATCCTTGATGAGAACAGCCTGAGCAGGGGCTGTATGGATGGGCCCACCGATATCAATGGAGACGGTGTCTTCTATTTGTTCAGATAGCATTTGAGTGACAAGAAGTTTCAATACGCTGGGCATATCGGGATGAAGGAGGAAAGCTTTGGCCATCGGAGGGTGGGAAAGGTGAACGTAAAGGTAATTAAGGCAGACATCCACAAGAACTTTATCGGACAGCAGAGGTAGGTAGAGTAGAGACGTAGACAGTGCTGGGGAATTCGCAGTCAGGCGGGACGAGTTGACGGGATTGGAGAACAAGAGGTGAAGACAGGCGAGTGATGAAATTATAAGGGAGCGGTTCGACGTGTGACCTATCAGGTCCAACAAATGCGGTAGTGGGGACGTTGCGTGGGGTGTAGAAGCAGGGGGCAAGGTGTACGTGGGGGCGATGTACTGGAAGAGGTCTGTCACATAGAGTAGAAACTCCACATTGTCGTCGGAGGTGGGTTGAACTCCGCGCAAGGCTGAGAGGATCAAGGGGATAGCTTTCCTGTGATTAACCAGCTCATCGGCATTGGAGTCGTTGACAGCGGCGGCATTGCGCATTATGCAAAGAGCTTCCAATCCATGACGACGCTTGCGCTCCTCCGCGGGCGATATGGCGAACAGGGAAGAAAGGCCAGGCAGGCGCGTCGCGTTCTGTGCGACGTACCATTCCGGCCATTCGAAAAGGGTGTTTGTCAAACCAGGGATGGAACGGAAGAGGAATTGTTCGTTATTGCAGAGACGGCAGAGACGATCAAAGGCCCAGGCTATCTCGCAGGGGATCCCGGAGCGCAAAGATAGTAACATCCGGTTATTGGGGGACGCTTCTGTGTACCATCCTGAAGCACCAAGTTGGAGTGAGCTTTTGAAAGAGGTGTAGCCAAGTTTTCACTAACGTTCATAATCATCTGTGATGTTCGGAGCGGGACGAGGTGCTGTTGCAGCAGAAGTGATGGGGTGAGTGGTGGGAATTAAAGGAGGACGGTAGGCCATGCTGGTTGCTGTTAGGCCAGTTTTGCTCGAAAAGGTCGATATCATTTTTGGGAATGCAGAACACAACGATCGCGTTCGTTCCACCGCACACTCATCCTCACGTGACCTGACGTATGTCACGTGTTACAACAAAAACAACAAAACAAACAAAATGTACAAGTCAAGTCTCTCTGTATCTGTACATACAAATGTCCTAAATTATCTACAATGTCACTGAATCAGAAATTCGCCAATGGCCGCGTGCACGTTCGCCCAGAACAAGTCAATTGTCCCGCGATCATAACCATTCTCGTCGTATCCGAAGCTGATCCAGAGTTTTCCCGCAAATGTGTATGCGAACAACAGCATTCCACTATTACGCTGGCGAGAACCAGTAGTCAACGTATGAAGCTTGATGTCCGGAAAGTTCGCGTGCTTATATATGCCATCCAGGTTTCCGAGGAGCGAAACGCCCAGAAGTGCAACCGACGGACTGCGCGGGGGCGGAGATAGCTTGTCAGAAATCGCCTTGGGCGCGGACGGGATATGCACGCCGGCTTCCTTTTCGTCGTCCTCCTTCGCCCAGGCACGGGACTGCCTCCCGCGCTTTATGGCCATCTCCCGGTTGCGTGACTGGATCATCGGGCTGTTTGCGGCTCGGGAACTCTGTTCCTTTGCTTTACGTGCGCGATGCCAGAACGTTTTGGAGACATGGCAGGAGGCTGGTATAAAGTTTGGGAGAACGACGTTAAAATAACCGACGGCGAGAAACCAGTACGAATCATGGACTGGTTTAGGGAAATATGGCCGAATATTCATGGCCGCGTACATCATCCTGACCAATGGGATGCATCGACTCGTGTGATACCAAATTGGTGATACGACGACTTACATTGGAAGTTCTTGCTTCTCCCGAGGGCTCATCCTGGCCCAGGCAATATTACAAATGGCGAACATAGCGCTCGAAATGGAAACGCCCTGCGCTTTGCATGCTTTGAGCATAGCCTTGGTTTCCTTTTCGTCAAAAGACGTTGTTGGAACAACAGTGTGGCGAACAGGGTCGTTCCTCCGCGGAAACGCTTGTCCACCCTGCAATAATAACCAGTCGGTAAACAAGGTATAACCCCAATTGCGAACATTCTCACAATCTGCTTGTCCAAAAAGGTTTGGAAGTCGACGCGGCCAGCGATGCGCCGGAACTGGCTCTGATCTGTCCCCAAGTTTTCGTCTGCACTCGCCGGTAGCGCTGGTATCTATCCGTTATTTCAGCCGAGGAAAACAATACCAGTTGGGAGACGCACACCCGCTGGGAGAGGCCGACCCCAGCGCTGGTTCCATTCATCAGCAACTAGTTGCTCCATTGCCTTTAGTGAGCTAGCACTACCCAACAAGCCAAAAAGGTCATTTGCAAATTGATGAAGCGCCATGCCATCGCCAATAAAGTGGGCAGCACAGATGAGAAGTTCATAGTCGGTAACATTATCATCGCCCGTGAGGTGCTTGGGCGTCCAGACCGGTGAAACCTCGGAAGTCCGTGGCGTAGAAGGTGGAGTCGGCAACTTCGCAGGCGTACGTGACACGACGAGATAGGAGAGCTTATCGTTGGACAAAGTGCGGGGACCGTTCAGGTACCATTCAATGAGATCTGAGAGGTTCAACGTGAGACACACCGATGCCCAGCCTCACCGAAGCCATGGCATACCATCCTTCGTCTGATGTCTATAATAGTCGAGTTGACTGTCAGCCTCCTCAAGGGCCTGTTCAGGAGATAAGGGCGGGCTATAGCTGTAGCGATCAGATTAGCTGGCATTCCGAAACTAGCAAGAAAGAACATACATGAATCTGACATCATTGTAGTCCCGCATTACAACGTTGGAAGCGAGCAATGGATGCCTCATGCGCAATGTGGCCCAGACAGCGCAAACTCTACGCCTTATCATGACACTCTCAGGGGCCTTGAATCCCAGGTGGAGATACCTGCCACAAGTGGGGTAAGCTAATTTGACTGACCATCAGAATAAGTGGAGCAGGGCACACATGTCGTTAACACCCGCCGCTCTTCCAGGAAGGTAATACGACAGTTCACTGTCCCCTAGCTTGCGTTCGTAAGACACGAGGCCAGAGGTCTCTGGGGTGATGGCGGGTCGTTGCTTTGCTTGCCCCAGAACCGAGTCAACAAGTTCCTCATCCGACAATTGTGGGGAGGGCGGGCGAGCGACAAAGGAATCAACGCCAAGTAAGGTCATCGCGAGTAAACTCTTGCCACGGTAGAGGGGAGAAGAGATGTCAAAAAAAAAGTCCAGCTGGGAGTGGCGACTCGTGAGGACAGCTCTGTCACTAGTCACAGAGGATTATAGATTATAAGTCGTCG
>Ga0137359_10003536_pt1 | contig 12667 bp, 12 predicted proteins | sample Mad1_40_16metaG_FD_108281 | JGI IMG/M metagenome (GOLD analysis project Ga0137359, IMG submission 108281) | Vadose zone soil microbial communities from Angelo Coast Range Reserve, California, USA - Mad1_40_16 metaG | ecosystem: Environmental > Terrestrial > Soil > Vadose zone | place: USA... | reverse complement strand
TCCCGATGTATCAATCACGTCGCAGCCTTGCCAACCCGCAAACGACGGACTCCCGTCACGGTCTGCCGGCTCGACCGGTCCACTTGCGAGCCAAAGTTGCCGCGTGGTGACTGGGTCGAGTTGCGAGCGAGACGAGGCGCGAGGGAAGTGAGCAGCGCAGGCGTAGCGGAGCTACGCCGAGCAGCGGAGCGACCGAGCAACGAAGTATCGCGACGCAAATCGGCCCAGTCACCCCGCCATCGTGAGGCCGCCGCTGACACTCAGCACCTGCCCGGTGACGTAGCGCGCCTCGGGCGAGGCGAAGAACGCGACCGCCGCAGCGACGTCCTCCGGCGTCCCGAGCCGACGAAAGGGGATCGCGCGTGACATCCCCTCGACGACTTTCGCCCCCGCCTCGGTCTCGGCCATCGACTTGAAGAGCGCCGTATCGACGGGGCCGGGACAGACGACGTTCACCGTGACCTTGTCGCGCGCCAACTCGCGCGCGAGCGCCTTGGAGAAGCCGATGATCGCCGCCTTGCAGCCCGAGTAGACCGCCTCGCCGGAGCTGCCGACGCGTCCCGCGTCGGACGCGATGCTGATCACGCGGCCGCGCTCACCCGCCGCGCAGACGTCGGCGAGCGCCGCGTGCGTGCAGCTGAGGAGCCCGCGGAAGTTGATCGCGATGACACGGTCCCAGAGCTCGGCCGTGCTGTCGCGAAATCGCGCGAACGAATCCCATCCGGCGTTGTTCACCAGCACCCGCGGGGGGCCGAGGCGCTCGCGCAATTGGACGAACGCGCGCTGCACTTGCGCCTCGTCCGTGATGTCCGCGTCTGCCGCGGCGCTTTCTACGCCGAGCTCACGAACGGCCGCGCACGCCGACTCCGCGCCGGCGAGATCACGGTCGAGGATCCCGACCGCGAACCCGGCGCGCGCCAGCCGCCGGGCAATCCCGCCGCCGATTCCGCCGGCGCCGCCGGTCACGATCGCGACGGTTCGTTCTTCCGCCATTCGCAAGCGTCTCGCGCGATCACGAACGAATTGTCAAGTCGACGGTGATCCGGCGAAGCGCTCACAGCTCGTGCCATGCCTTCCGCAGGTCAGCGCGGAAGTCCGGGTGCGCGACGGCAATGAGCGCGTCGGCACGAGCGCGATCGGAGCGGTCCTCGAGCTCGGCGATACCCCACTCGGTGACGACGTAGTGCACTTGGTGGCGCGGCGTGGTGACGACGCTGCCCGCGGGCAGCGCGGCGACGATCGACGAGCGGCGCTCGCCCGCGGTCGTGAACGTCGAACGCACGCAGATGATCGATTTCCCGCCCGGGGCTTCCCGGCCGCCCATCGTGAACGTCTCGTGACCGCCAATGCCGGAGTACTGCCGCCCGTTGACGGCATCGGCGACGACTTGTCCGTGCAAGTCGATCCCGAGCGCGGCGTTGATCGCCGTGAATTTTCGCATGCGCGCGAGCTGCGGCGGATCGTTCACGGCCGCGACCGGCAGCATGCGCACGTTCGGGTTCCGATCGAGCCAGTGATACAGGCGCTCGCTGCCGCCGGCGAAGGTCGCGATGGAATAGCCGTCGTGCACGCCCTTGCGGTTGACGACTTTCCCCGCCTGGTGGAGGCGCATGATGCCGTCGACGAACATCTCGCTGTGGACGCCGAAGTCGCCCTTCTGCGCTTCGCAGAGCAGCTCCGCGACCGCGTTCGGAATGCCGCCGATGCCGAACTGCAGCGTCGCGCCGTCCTCGACGAGCTCGCCGACGAAACCGGCGATCGCACGCTCCTCCGCCAGCGGCTGCGCGTAGGGGATCGTGACCAGCGGCGTGTCATCCTCGACGATGACGTCGAGGTCGCGGACGTGCACACGGTGGCCGCCGAACTCCGCGAGGCCGAGCACGCACGGCAGGTGCGGGTTCACCTCCGCGATCGCGAGCCGCGTCGGATCGCGCGCGGCCTCGAGGAACGGCCCGAAGATTGCCCCCGCGTGCAGGCCGAACGAGCAGAAGCCCGCGTCGTCCGGCGGCGACACCGGCGCCGCGACCGCACGTGGCCGGAGCGCGAACGTCAGGCGCTCGAAACCGTGAAAGTCCGACGGCAGAAACTCGACCCCGAGCCCCGCCGCACGCGCCATCCGCTCGATCGGCCCAAAAAACCCGCTCACGACCCGCACCGCCGGATCGCGTAGACAGGGATACGGCTCGACGAGGAGTCCGACGTACAGCGCCAGCGGCCGCGCCGGATCGCGCGGCCCGATCGCCCGCAGCACCGCCCGCGCCTGCCCGGTGATGAGGCCCGTCACCAGCGACTCGACGCCGTCGAGCCGCGCCGTCAGGTCCGCGACGGAGACGCGTTTCGACTCGTACAATGCGCGGTCGGCCGGCGTCATCGCCGCGCATCTCAGCGCATCGGGCCGCGAAAGGGAACCCGGCTAGCTCATGTCCGCGGCAGGCGTCGTCGTCACGGTCGGTGTCGCGATCGCCGTTGGTCCGGAGGCACAATCGCCACCGCCATCTCCGCATCCGTAGACGGTACCACCAAGCGCGAGCAGGACTCCGAGCCACGCGACGCGTGTCACGGTATGCACGCTTCTCCACCACCAGTGGCGGCTGATCGCCATGCGATCCACATTCTGCCTTTTCGTGTGTTGGTCAAGCGCGATCAGATCTCCATGATATCGACCCGTTTGGCTGCTCGCCCGCATCTGCCTTTCGGGCAATAATGGGCGGAACGTGAACACGGAACCGATACGGTGCCCGCTGCCCGCGCGGATCGAAAACGACAGCCTCGCGCAGATTCGGCGCACGGTGTTGCACCAGCATCGCGGCACGACCGTCGTCCTCGATTGCGCCGCGCTCGGTGCCCTCGACCCGCTCGGCGCGGCGCGTCTCCTGCGCGTGATCGCCGAGGCGCGTGCCGCCGGGATCGATGTACGACTCGCGAACCTCAGCGACGGGGCGCGGCGGACTCTCACCGACGTCGACCCGGCGATCCTCGGCGAGGGAGCGCCGCGGCCGCGGCGCCATCCGATCGAGGTGATCGGCGAGCGCGCGCTCGACGCCGCCGACGCGCTCGGCGAGGTCGGCACCCTCCTCACCGAGACGGCGGCGGAACTGGTGCGGCCGTTCGGGCGGCGCGGCATCAAATGGGGCCGCACGGTGCAGCAGATGGCGCTCGTCGGCACCGAGGCGGTGCCGATCGTCGCGTTCATGTCGATTCTGCTCGGCATCGTCTTGGCGTTGAACGGCGCGCAGCAGCTGCGGCAATTCGGCGCGCAGATCTTCATCGCCAACCTCGTCGGCATCTCGATGACGCGCGAGATGGGGCCGCTCATCACCGCGATCATCGTCGCCGGCCGGACGGGCTCGGCCATCGCGGCCGAGATCGGCACGATGGTGATTTCCGAGGAGATCGACGCGATGCGGACGATGGCGCTCAGCCCGATCCGCTTTTTGGTCGTGCCGAAAGTCCTGGCGCTGCTCTGCATGATGCCGCTCCTCACGGTGATCAGTAACGTCGCCGGCATCGGCGGCGGCTACCTCATCGGCGTCTTCGGCTTGAACCTCGGGGACAGCGCCTATCGGATGCAGACCGTGCAGGCGCTCCTCATCTCCGACGTCGTGACCGGGCTCGTGAAGAGCGTCGTCTTCGGGCTGCTGATCGGCCTGATCGGCGTCTACCGCGGCTTCTCCGTCCGCGGCGGCCCCGAGGCCGTCGGGCGCGCGACGACGTCCGCCGTCGTCACCTCGATCATCGCCTGCATCGCCGCCAACGCGTGCTTCACCGCGTTCTTCTACGTGACCGATTGAGCCGCCGGAATGACGCCCGAGAAGAGCACGCACCCGCTCGTCGTCGAGAATCTCGTCGCTGGCTACGGCGAGGCGACGATCCTCGACGGCGTCTCGCTCACGGTCGACGCCGGTGAGATCCTCGTGGTGCTGGGCGCCACCGGGTCGGGCAAGAGCACGCTCCTCCGTTGCATCGTCGGGCTGGTCGCGGCGCGGAAGGGCCGCGTACTGATCGGCAACCGCGACATCAACGCGGCAAACGACGTCGAGCGCGAGGACATCCTGCGCGACGTCGGCCTCGCGTTCCAGGAGGCGGCGCTCCTCAACTCGATGACGACCGCGGAAAACGTCGCGCTGCCGATCATCGAGCATTGGCGGCTCGACGAGGCGACCGCGCTCATGCTCGCGCGCATGCGGCTCGCGCGTGTCGGCCTCGCGGGCGCGGGAAGCAAGATGCCGTCGGAGCTCTCGGGCGGTATGCGCAAGCGCGCGGGTATCGCGCGCGCGATCGCGCTCGAGCCCAGGCTCCTTCTCCTCGACGAGCCCACGGCCGGTCTCGACCCGACGACCGCGCGCGCGATCGACGAGCTCGTCCTCAGTCTCAAGGCGCGCGCCGACATGGCGATCGTCTGCGTCACGCACGAGCTCGGCAGCATCAACACGATCACCGATCGCGCCGTCATGCTCGCCAAGGGCACGGTGATCGCGAGCGGCACGCTCGACGAGGTGCGCGCCAATCCCGACGTCCGCGTCCAAGCGTTTTTCCGCCGCGAGCTCTTGCCGCAAGGCGAGCGGCAGAGCCTGGTCGACGTGCTGGAGTGGCGCGGGTGAGGACGGTGGGAGAGCGATGGCCCGACTGACGGCACCTGGTGTGGTGGAGCGGCGATGGTCGAGGTGACGAGCGGCGAGGCGCGGACGCGCCGCGATACCATGCGCGTCGGCATCTTCGTCCTCGTCGCCGGCGCGCTGCTCATCGGTGGCATCCTCTGGATCGCCGGCGCCCGGATCTTCCGCCCCGTCGACACCTACACGGTGCTCTTCACCGATTCCGTGAGTGGCCTCAATCGCAGCGCCAACGTCGAGTATCAGGGCGTCGTCGTCGGCCGTGTCCGCGACATCTATCTCACCCGCGACCTGCCGCCGCAGGTCGCCGTCATCGTCGACGTCGAGCCCGGGACGCCCGTCCGCACCGACACGGTCGCGGTGCTGCTCGGGTCGCTCGTGACCGGCATCCAGTACATCCAGTTCCAGGGCGGCACCGGGAATCTATTGGAGCCGGGCGGGACCATTCGCGGCGACGTCACGTCGCTCGCGCAGTTCCGCAATCAGCTGTCCGACATCGCCGACCGCGCGGGCCGCATCATGAAGACGCTCGACGAGCAGGTCTTCACCCCCGAGAACAGCACCAAGGTGACCGCGTTCGTCAGCGACCTGCAGGGCGTCGCGCAGAGCCTCAACACCACGATGGCGACCTTCCGCGCCGAGGACACGGGCAAGCAGCTCGCGCAGCTGGTGCGCGATCTCTCGGCGACGACGCAGAACCTGAACCGCTTGATCGCCGACGTGTACGGACGTCGCGAGGCGATCTTCGGCGGCGTCGAGACGACGCTGCGCCACCTCGACGAGACCGTCACCGCGACCCGCGGCCTGGTGCAAACGACGCAGTCGCAGATCTCCGGCACCGGCGGCTCGCTCGGATCGCTCATGGCCGACTTGAACGCCACCACCACGCGTTTGCAGGAGACCCTCGACATCATTCGCAGCGATCCGTCGGTGCTCTTCTGGGGGCGCAAGGTGCCGGAGCGGGAGTTCGACAAAAAATGAGACGTGCCTTCCCTGCTCTTTTCGTCGCGGCGACGCTCGCGGGCTGCTCGCTCGCGCGCTCGATCCCGAACGTCCGCTACTACACGCTCGCGATCACCGCCCCGCCGTCGACGACGATCGGTGCGCCGATCCACCTCGGCACCATCTCCAGCGATCAGCCCTACGCGACCGAGCGCATCGCGTTTCGCACGTCGCCGTACCAGCTCGACTACTATACGTACCACCGCTGGGCCGCCGACCCGCGCAACCTGATCCGTACGGTCGCCCGCGACTACTTCGAGCGTGCCGGCGGCACGTCCGGCGTTCCCTTCGAGCTCGACGGCAACATCCGCCGTCTCGAGGAGGTCGACGAGCCCGCCGCATGGCGCGGCGCGCTCGCGCTCGACGTGCGCCTCGCCCGCGGCGGGCGCGTCGTGCTCGAGCGCGCGTACAGCGAAAGTGAGCCTGCCGAGTCGCACCGCCCGGAAGCCGTCGCGGCGGCGCTCAGCCGCGCGCTGCAACGCATTCTCGACCAGATCCTCGCCGAGGCGGCACGCGCCGACGCCGAGCCGGCGCGTGCCGACGCCGCGGCGGGAGCGCCGGCGCGTGCCGACGCGCCTCCGGCGGTGGCGCCGGCCGGCGCCGGTCGCTAATCTCCGGGGGCCGGTATAATCCCGGCGCTCCCGGAGGTCCGATGTCCGCAACGAACGATCCCGACCGCGCTTCCACGCCCGTGGGCACCGACCCATCGCCGGCGGGTGGTCCGTCCGAGCCGGCGACCGGTGCCGACGACGATTTCGCGGCGCTCCTCGCCGCGAGCGAGGCGGAGCAGCCGGCGACGCGTGTCCAGACCGGCGACGTCGTCCGCGGCCGCGTCGTCGCGCTCGGCCCGGCGACGGCGTTCGTCGCGATCGGCGCGAAAGCGGAGGCGATCATCGACCTCGCGGAGTTTCGCGACCCGACGACGGGCGAGCTCGGCATCAATGTCGGCGATCAGCTGACCGCGACCGTCACCGACGACGGCAGCCGCTCGGGATCGATCGTCCTCAAGCACACACTCGGCCGCGGCGGTCATCTGCCCGGCGAGCTCGAGCAGGCGCACGCCCACGGCCTCGCCGTCGAGGGCCTGGTCACCGGACAAAACAAGGGCGGGTTCGACGTCCAGGTGCTCGGCGTGCGCGCGTTCTGTCCGGCGTCGCAGATCGATCTCCGGCGCGCCGACCCGGGGCAGTACGTCGGCCAGCGGCTGCGCTTTCGCGTCACGCAGATCGGCGCCGGCGGCCGCAACGTCGTCGTCTCGCGGCGGCAGCTCCTCGAGGAGGAGGCCGCGGCGCAGGCGGCAACGGTATGGGAGCGTCTCGCCGTCGGCGCGGTCGTGCGCGGCACGGTGACGTCGCTGCGCGACTTCGGAGCCTTCGTCGACCTCGGCGGCGTCGAGGGGCTGATCCACGTCACCGAGCTCGGCTACGGCCGGCCGAGTCATCCGTCCGAGGTCGTGCAGGTCGGCCAAGAGGTCGAGGCGCAGGTGGTGAAGCTCGAGCGCGCCGCCGAGGGTGGTCGCGATCGCATCAGCCTCTCGCTGCGCGCGCTCGCCGCCGATCCGTGGCTGAGCGCGGCGGAGCGCTTCCCGGTCGGCACGAGCGTCCGCGGGACGGTGCGCCGGCTCGAGCCGTTCGGCGCCTTCGTCGAGCTCGCGCCCGGGCTCGACGGCCTCGTCCACGTGTCGCGCATGTCGCTCCAGGGCCGGGTGGCGCATCCGAAGAACGTCGTGAAGATCGCTGACGAGGTCGAGGTCACCGTCATCACGCTCGAGCCCGAGAAGCGGCGCATCTCGCTGTCCATGGTCGAGGGCGCGCGGCGCGCGCGCGACGACGCCGAAGCCGCCGCGCGTCGCGAGGAGCGCGCAGCGATCACCGAGAAGACGTCCGAAGGCAAGAGCCTCGGCACCCTCGCCGATCTCCTGGCGACGTCGGCGAAGAAGCGACGGTGAGGCGCCGCGCGCGCCGGCGCGTCGAGGCGTTCCCGCGCGCTTTGGTCGCTGCGGCCACCCGCGTCGTACCCGCGCTGGTCACGCATACGCTCGTCGCGGCGGCGCTGATCGCGCTGGCGCTCGTCCTCGGCGCGTCGGGCGCGATGGCGGAGACGACGCCGACGCCCACCGCCGCCACGCCGGCGTGCGACTGTCATCGCTTCGCCCACGAGCTCGCGGCGGCGCGCGCCGTCTACGCGAGTCGCGGCGAGGGCGCGACGAGCCCGCCGTCGCAAGCGGCGCGCACGCGCTTTCGCGAGCGCATCCTCGACGCGTATGCGCGCGCGAGCTCTCTCGTCGCGTGCGACGGCGTCGCCGACGCCGACCGCGACGAGGCGCGCGTCCTCCTCGCGACGACCGCGTTCAAGAGCCGGCGCTTCGGGCCGACGGACGCGGAAGCGGCGGCGCGGATGACGCGCGGCCTCGAGGAGAGCGAGCGTTGCCTCGCCCACACGCCGCACCTTCCGGCGTGCGATCTTTGGCATGGCAGCATCCGCGGCATCCAAGCGAGCGGCTCGTGGAACCCGATGCAGCTCGGGCTCCCGAAGCAGCTCCTCGCCGAGTTTCGCGCCGCGCGCGCCGGGGCCCCGCCGGGCGCCGATCCGCCGGACGGGGCCGCGACGCGAGCCGAGGCCTCGGTGCTGATGCGCGCGCCGAGCGTCGCCGGCGGCGACCTCGAGGCGGCACGCCAGCTGATGCGGGCCGCGTCGGCGGCGCCGATCTTCGCCTGCACCGTCGACAACCGCATTCTCTTGGCCGAGACGGTGGCACGCACCGGCGACGGCACTCGCGCCGTCACCGAGCTGCGCGCGGCGCTCGCGGCGGGGCTCCCGACGTGCGGCGACAACCGCTATGAGAACGCCTCCGACCTCGAGGACGCGGCGCGCTGCCTCGCGCGGCTCGAGGAGCACCCCGACCAAGATCCCGGCTGGGACGACGACTGCGGCTGAGAAGGACGCGATGATGGACCTCGAGCTGAACGACACCGAGCGCATGCTGCGCGACACGTTTCGCGACTTCTTCACCCGCGAGATCGAGCCGCACGTCCCGGCAATGGAGCACGGCGAGCTCCTGCCGTACGATCTCATGCGCCACATGCACCGCACGCTCGGCCTCGACGCGCTCCTGCAGTCGTTCGGCGGCCGCAGCGCTCGCGGGGCAGACGCCGCGGCGTCGCAGTCGGAGGCGATGCCCGCGCTCGACGCCAACGTCGCGCGCTACGCGCGGACCACGTTCACCGTCGAGATGACGCGCATCAGCCCATCCTTCGCGCTCAGCTACGGCGCGAGCACCGGGCTCTTCGCAGGGAACGTCCTCGGCAAAGGCTCCCCCGAGCAGATCGAGCGCTTCGCGCGACCCGTGCTGCGCACCGAGAAGATCGGTGCCTGGGGCCTCACCGAGCCGGGCGCCGGCAGTGACGCGCTCCGCGGCATGCGGACGACGGCGCGGCGCGACGGCGACCACTACGTCCTGAACGGCAGCAAGACCTTCATCACCAACGCGCCCTATGCCGACGTGTTTCTGATCTACGCCCGCACCGACGAGGGTGCGATCCAGCCGTTCATCGTCGAGCGCGGCACGGCCGGCCTGTCGACGGGCCCGGCGATGCAGAAGATGGGCATGCGCGGCTCGCCGACGGGCGAGGTGTTTCTCGACGACGTCCGGGTCGCCGCCGACCAGCTCCTCGGCGGCGGCGTGCGCGAGCGCGATCACGTGAAGTCGAGCCTCGCGGTCGAGCGCGGCGGCCTGTCGGTCATGTCCTACGGCATCGCCGAGCGCTGCTTCGAGATCGCCCGCGACTACGCGCGCGAGCGCCGGCAGTTCGGCCAGCCGATCGCCAACTTCCAACTCGTGCAGGGACGGCTCGCGCGTATGTACGTCGCGGTCTCGAACTGCCGGCGCATCGTGTACGCGGATTGGCTCGCGCGGCGCACGTTGAAGGAGTCGCTCGCCGACGTCTGTGCCGCGAAGCTCTACTGCGCCGAGATGGGAACGTTCGTCGCCTTCGAGGCGATCCACATCCTCGCCGGTAACGGCTACATGGAGGAGTACGTCGTCGAGCGCCTGGCGCGCGACGCCAAGCTGATCGAGCTCGGCGGCGGCACGACCGAGATGCAGATCCTGACGATCGCGCGCGATCTCCTGGGGACGAGCGACCTATGAAGCGGGTCACGATCTTCACCGACGGCGCCTGCCACGGGAATCCCGGTTCGGGCGGGTGGGCGGCCGTGCTGATCGCCGGCAATCATCGGCGCGAGATCAGCGGTTACGAGCCGCACACGACCAACAACCGCATGGAGCTGCGCGCCGCGATCGAGGCGCTGTGCGCGCTGCGCGAGCCCGCCGAGGTCGACCTCCATACCGACTCGCAGTATCTGCGGAACGGCATGGAGCAGTGGCTGCCGAAGTGGAAGCGCAACGCGTGGCGCACCGCCGATCGGAAGCCGGTGAAGAACGTCGATCTGTGGCAGCTCCTCGAGGCGGCGGCGAACGGCCACGTCGTGCGCTGGCACTGGGTTCGCGGCCACGACGGCCACGTCGAGAACGAGCGCTGCGATTTCCTCGCCAACGAGGCGATCCACGCGCGCCACGGCATCGGCACCTCGGTGCTCGGGAGCGAGCCCACGTGAACCAGTCGAGCGAGTGGCGCCGCGGCGAGTACGTGATCAGCACCGATCCGGCGCGTCTCGATCGGCGCGTGATCCACGAGTACCTGTCGCGGTCGTCGTACTGGGCGGCCGAGATTCCCGAGCAGGTCGTCGCGCGCGCCCTCGAGCACTCGCTCTGCTTCGGGCTCTACGCACCCGACGGGCAAGTCGGTCTCGCGCGCGTCGTGACCGACCACGCGACGGTCGCATACCTCGCGGACGTGTTCGTCCTGCCGGCTCATCGCGGACGCGGCGTCGGCAAATGGCTGATGGAGGTCGTGGTCGCGCACCCTGCGTTGCAAGGGCTGCGGCGCTTCCTCCTCAACACCCGCGACGCGCACGGCCTCTACCGGCAGTTCGGCTTCACCAGCCTCGCGAGCGCCGACTGGGCGATGGAGCGCTTCGATCCCGACGTGTACCGGCGCTGAGCCGAGCGGCGCACCGCCGCCGGCGACGTCGGCGAAGGTTACCTGGCGCCGTCGCGCACGGGCGTGCTACGCCGTCCGGACTTGACGCGCCCGACGATCACACGCGGCTACGCGCGCTACGTCCTCGCGCTGCTCTTCGTCGCCTACGTCTTCAACTTCATCGACCGGCAGATCCTCGCGATCCTGCTGCAGCCGATCAAGAACGAGCTGCAGGTCTCCGACTCCGCGATGGGACTCCTCACTGGGATCGCGTTCGCGCTCTTCTATACCGTCGCCGGCATCCCGATCGCGCGCCTCGCCGATCGGCGGTCGCGACGCACGATCATCGCCGTCGGGCTGACCGCATGGAGCGCGCTCACAGCGGCGTCGGGGCTCGCGCGCTCCTTCGCGGAGCTCGCGCTCTTGCGGGTCGGCGTCGGCGTCGGCGAGGCCGCGTTCGTTCCGCCCTCGCACTCGCTCCTCGCGGACTATTTCCCGATCGAGCGCCGCGCGACCGCGATGGCGATCTTCTCGATGGGCGTCCACGTCGGGCTCGCCTTCGGGTTCCTCGTCGGCGGGTGGGTCGGACAGCTCTTCGGGTGGCGCGCCGCGTTCATGGTGGTCGGCGTCCCGGGACTCCTCGTGTCGCTGGCGGTCCGCATGACGGTGCAGGAGCCGACGCGCGGTCACGCCGACGCCGCGCATCCGGCGCGCGCCGCACAGAACGCACACGACGTCGAGCGGATCGGCGCGGCGATGCGCGTGCTCTGGTCGCTGCGCTCGTTTCGTCATCTCGCCCTCGCCGCCGCGTTCACCGCGTTCGGCGGCTACGCCAACGCGATCTGGGGTCCGACGTTCTTCGTGCGCGTCCACGGCATGACGATGGGCGAGCTCGGCACCTGGCTCGGCGCCATCCTCGGCATCGGCGGCGCCGTCGGCGCGATCCTCGGTGGCGTCCTCGCCGACCGCTTCGGCGCCCGCGACACCCGCGCGCAACTCTACCTTCCCGCGATAGCGGCCGTCGCGCAGCTGCCGTTCGCGATCGCGACCCTCTTCTGGCCGACGCCGCATGGCGCGCTGCTCTTCTTCATCCCGTCGGCGGTCGCGAGCGCCATGTGGTTCGGACCCGTCTTCTCGCTGACGCAGACGCTCGTACTCCCGACGATGCGCGCGACGACGTCCGCCGTCCTCGGCTTCGTCATCAATCTGATCGGCCTCGGCCTCGGCCCCCTCGCCGTCGGCGTCCTGAACGACGCCCTCGCCGCCTCCTACGGCGCCCACGCAATCCGCTATTCCCTCCTCACGATCAGCCTCTCGAACGTCGTAGCGGCAGCATTTTTCCTTGCCGCCGCGCGGCACATTCGTACCGATCTCGCGGACCGCCGCTAGCCCGGGGCTAGTGACCGCAGACGTTCGCGAACATCGCGCCGATGCCCGCCACGTCGGCGAGCGCACACGCGTCCGCGTAGGTTGCGGCAATCAGCACGTCGACCCCCGCCTCGTAGGCGTCCAGCGTACAGCCGATGACGTCCGCGAGCGTCGCCGCGTCGCGCGCGCACGGCGTTCCGAGCTCCGCCGCTGAGACCGATCCGCACGCGCGCACGGCCTTCGCCGCGGCGGACGCACGCGCGCGGGCGAGCGCCGAGTCCGGATTTGCGCGATTCGTCCATTCCGCGCACTTCGCGGCGACGCTCGTGGTATCGCGGCCGCGGGCGGCCTCGCGCAGCAGGCCGTCGAAGCACTTCTGCAGCAGCTTGTGGTCTGTGATCGCGAACGCGCGCGCGTGTGTTGCCAGCGCGGCCTCGCAATGGCGCGCGGACTTGTCGAGCAACGGCAGACCTTCCGGCGTCGCGGTCGGCGTCGGCGGCGCAGCGGGCGTGCCGGTCTGTGTGGGAGTGTGAGCGGGGGTCGCGATCGGTGTGGGAGTCGTCACCACGGGTGCGTCCGTTTGGACCAGCGTGAACCCGTGATCGGTGATGACGGCGAGCAGCGCCCCGTCGCGGCTGATCG
>Ga0137359_10003532_pt1 | contig 12672 bp, 9 predicted proteins | sample Mad1_40_16metaG_FD_108281 | JGI IMG/M metagenome (GOLD analysis project Ga0137359, IMG submission 108281) | Vadose zone soil microbial communities from Angelo Coast Range Reserve, California, USA - Mad1_40_16 metaG | ecosystem: Environmental > Terrestrial > Soil > Vadose zone | place: USA... | reverse complement strand
TTGACCGGTCTGGCGGGCGGCGCCACGCCGCACGCCAGCGACATCGTCGTGTCGCTCGAACGCCTCACCGGCATCGAAGAGATCGACGTGGCCGCTGCCACGATGACGTTGCGCGCCGGCACGATCCTGGAAACCGCGCAGCGCGCCGCCGACGAGTCGGGATTTCTCCTCGCTCTCGATCTTGGCGCGCGCGGCTCATGCCAGATCGGCGGCAATCTTTCGACCAACGCGGGGGGCAATCGCGTCATCCGCTACGGCATGGCGCGCGAGCAGGTCTTGGGCCTGGAAGTGGTTCTGGCCGACGGCCAGGTCGTCACCTCCCTCAACAAGATGCTGAAGAACAACGCGGGCTACGACATCAAGCAGGTCTTCATCGGCGCCGAGGGCACGCTGGGCATCATCACCCGGGCGACATTGCGCCTGCATCCCAAGCCGCGCAGCCGGGCCACCGCTTTCTGCGCGCTCGCCGATTATGCCGCGGTGGTGGCGCTGCTGCGCCGAACGCAGAGCGAGCTCGGCGGCATCTCGGCCTTCGAGGTGATGTGGCACGACTTCTACGATTTCATCGCCAACCACGCGACGACCAAGCAGAAGCCCCTGCCCGATCGCTACCCCTTCTACGCACTGATCGAACAATCGGGCAGCGATCCCGCAGCCGATCCGGCGCGCTTCGAGACGCTGCTGGGCGAGGCGATGGCCGATGGCGCCATCCTGGATGCGGTGGTCGCCCAGTCTGAACAGGCGGCGCGCGATTTCTGGCTGATCCGCGAGGGCCATGCCATCGATACCATGCCGCTGGTCATCAATTTCGATGTCAGCCTGCCCATCGGCGGCATCGACGCCTTCGTGACCCGCTGCCGGGCGGCCTTGCAGGCTCGCTGGCGCGGCTCCCACAACCTGTTCTATGGCCATATCGGCGACAGCAATCTGCATATCTCGGTGATGATCGCGGGCGAAGTGCCCACGGTCATGCACGCGGTCGATGCGGTGGTCTATGATGCCGTGCGCGAGATGGCGGGATCGGTTTCCGCCGAGCATGGCGTGGGCACGTTGAAGCGCGCCTATCTCGGATATTCGCGCAGCACGCCCGAACTCGCCATCATGCGGCAATTGAAGCAGGCACTCGATCCCAATGGCATTCTCAATCCCGGCAAGCTGCTTTAGTCCGCGCGGCCAATCCAAGGACCACCGATGCAGGCCCATATCGTCCTCGCCCGTCCCGAACCGCTATCATTCAACGCCCATCTGGCGGAGCTTGCCGGGCGCCGGTTGGAAGATTTGGGCTGGGCCGTCACGCTCTCCGATCTCTATGCCATGGGTTTCGATCCCTGCGAGAGGGCGGAGCACTATGCCGGCCGTCAGCGACCCGAACGCTTCGATGTCCAGGCCGAGCAGCGCCATGCCTCGAATCACGGGACGATGCCACAAGAAGTAGCCGCCGAGATCGAAAGGCTCGACCGCGCCGATCTGTTGATCCTGCAATATCCCATGTGGTGGCACCTGCCGCCGGCGACACTCAAGGGATGGTTCGACCGCGTGCTGATCTATGGCGAGGTCTATACGAGCCAGAAGCGCTTCGAGAAGGGCCGCTTCCTGGGCAAGCGCGCCATGCTGTCAGTCACCGTCGGCACCAGCCCGCAGACCTATGCATTCGACGGCCGCAGCGGCGACATCGACCTGTTGTTTTGGCCCGTCAACTTCACGCTCGCTTATGTGGGCTATTCCATCCTCGCGCCCTTCGTCGCCTATGGCGTGGAAGCCGGCTTGCGCTATTCGGATGCCGAGGTCGTCGAAGCGCGGCTGCGCGCCGTAGAGAGCGACATCGAAGCTGCACTGGGCGATTTGGATCGCCGAGCGATCATCCCCTTCAATCGCATGGAAGAGTGGGGTGCGAAGGGGCGCATCAAACCCCATGCGCCCGTCCATTCGCCGTTCATCCGGCGCAAGGAGCGGCTAGATCTGGCCTAGCCAATGCGCGGCCCCGGGCAGCCGCTTACCGGCGCCCGGCATAGTCTCGGAGTTTCGTCGCCAACTCCTCCGGCACATCGATCCCATTGCGCGCTGCGGCCTGACGATGGTCGTGGCGCTTGTCGCCCGGCAGGCGCGCGCCAGGCTGCTCGGCGATCAGGGCCGCCAGGCCGGCCAAGCGCTTGCCTAGATTCTCGCCCCCGGTCAATCGCGGCGCCAGCGCGATGAAGAGCTGGCCCACGTCCGGTGGCCCACCTTCATTGGTGGCGAATGAAGACGCCTCATGGGACCAACTGGCGCCCGTCAACCCGGCGGCGAGAATATCCACCATCAGGGCAAGGCCGTAGCCCTTGGCCCCGCCCAGCGGACCGACGCTGCCCCCGGCGAGCAGCGCCTTGGGATCCGTGGTGGGTTTCCCCTCGGAATCGAAAACCCAGCCCGGCGGCACCTGTTCGCCGCGGGCCGCCGCCTGAACTATGTTGACTCGCGCCGTGGCACTGGAGGCCATATCGACGACAATCGGCGGACCGCCCGGACGCGGGGCGGCAAATCCGATGGGATTGGTTCCGAACATGGCCTTGCTGCCGCCCCAGGGAGCGATGGAGGCCGAGCTGTTGGCGAAGGCAAGCCCCACCAGCCCGCGCTCGGCCAGCCGCTCGACGAACCAGCCGACGACGCCGGCAGAATATGAGCGCGCGATGGCGAGCGCGGCAATGCCAGATGCATCGGCCATGTCGACGAACCGGGGCAGCGCCAGCAAAAAGGCGGGATGGCAAAAGCCATGGCCACCATCGACCCGCAGCACGGCCGACGCCGCCTCGATCAAGCGGGGCTCGGCATCGCCCTTCACCTTGCCGCAAAGCAGGTGCTCGCAGTAGATGGGCAGATACCCCAGGCCGACATTGCGAATGCCTTCGGCCTCCGCCTCTCGCACGGAATCGGCCACCGGAGCCGCCTGGCCCAGGCTCGCGCCGCTGCCCTGCAGGGCGGCCAGGCTCAGCTGATAGACGTCCTCCAGTGTCATTCGCATTGTTTGCGTCCTGTTTGTCATATTGGATAAAAAAATTGCTGATCGTGCCGCCGCGGCCATCACGAGACCGGCATGGCGCCACCGCCCGCCTTGCGCAGGGCAATGAAAGGATCGAGTATCTCCGCCACGCCCGCCGCGGACACCGGCGCCTGAAATTCGGCGAGCTTTCTCTTCCAGATCGCGTTGGCTCGCACGGTTGCGCTTTTGCCGCCGGATTCGCTCCAGGTCCCGAAATTCGACCAGTCGGCCACCAGCGGATCATAGAAGGCCGTGCGATAGCGCGACATCGTGTGCTGGGCGGAGAAGAAATGTCCGCCCGGCTCGACCTCGGCGATGGCCGCGAATCCAATCGCCGCAGAATCGCCCGGCGTCGGAACGCAAAGCTCGGCGATGGTCTGAAGCGCCTCGATATCGGTGATGAATTTCTCGAAAGAGTCCGTCAGCCCGCCCTCCAGCCAGCCGGCGGAATGGATCAGCACGGTGGTCCCGGCAAGGACGGCGCCCCACAGGCCGAATTGCGTTTCATTGGCCGCCTGAGCATCCGAAATATTGGCCGCGCTGCCACCGCCGGCCCGCCAAGGCAGTCCGACGTGCCGCGCAAGCTGGCCCGCGCCCAGCGTCGCCTTAACATGCTCGGGTGTTCCGAAGGCCGGGGCACCCGATTTCATGTCGACGTTGGAGGAGAAACTTCCATAGATCACTGGTGCACCCGGATGGGTCAATTGCGCCAAGGCGATGCCGGCGAGCGCCTCAGCGTGCTGGAGCGTGAGAGCGCCGGCAACGGTGATGGGCGCCATGGCGCCGGCCAGGCAGAACGGCGTGATGATGGAAACCTGGCCCCATCGGGCGAAGTCGATGATTCCCTGGGCCATGGGAATATCGAGCTGGCGTGGCGAGTTCGTGTTGATGACGGTGTAGCAATGGGCACCGGCCCGGAACTCAGCCTCGGATAGGCCGCGTGCCAGACGGACCATCTCGAATCCATCAGTCACTTGCGCCGTGCCACGGGCATAAAGAAACGGCAGCTTGTCCGACAGAGTCAACTGGGCGCGGTTGACGGCATAGTGGCGAAAGCGCTGCTCGATATCCTGGGGTTCGACATGCGGACATTGCATATGGATGACATCGAAGGACTGCGCGAGACGCACCAGGTCCTCGAAATCCGCCAACCTGCCCGGGCGCCTCCCGCGGTCGATATCGGTGACATTGGGGGCGCCGGCCCCGCCCACGAAGCACAGACTGCCCAGTTCGAGATTCAGATCGCGATGCCGGTCGCCCCCAGAGGCAAGGATCGTCTTGGGCGCAGTAGAGAGAGCGGCCGTTACAATCTCGCGCCCCAGCCGAACGGTTTGTGTCGTTTCGTCCACCCGCGCGCCGGCCTGCCGGAAAATCGCGCGGGCTTCGGGCAACAATACCAGTATCCCCAGTTCCTCCAGCACTCGGAGCGCCGTGTTCTGAATTTCCGCGATCTGGTCGTCGGTAAAGACATTCTGCGGGCGGAACGGATTGCGCAGATTGCGGTAGTTGGTTTTGCGTGTTTCCTCCCGCGCATCGGACGACCGCCCGGGACGCCGACGATCGCGCCTGGCTTCCTGCGCTTGAATATCGACCATGGGCACATTCCCTGTCATAGGCTTCTATTGCTATCCGTCGGTGTTCGGTCCGGCGGATTGAGCCAGCCCTTGCATCGATAGATGGCGCCGTCAGGCGGGCCGTGCTGCTGAAGCTGCCGCCACGGCGGATCCCATCCGTCGGTTTATGTAGTTGTAGAAATCCCAGATTGGACCCTCGCAATCCGCAGGACCCAGGGGGCCTGGCTGATAGTGACGGGACTTCAAGCCCATTGCCAAATTGACGAGCACGGCCTTGTCTTCGGCCATGGTCTTCTGAAACAGGTCGACGGCCCAATCCACCGTTCCCTGCGGCCAGTCGGGGCCAAAGAAGATGAGGCCCTGCTTTACCCGCACCCGATCGATCGATTCGGGCTGAATGCAGATGAACGAGCTGTAGTCGCTCGCACAACCCACGGCCAGCCCCGGCGGCACAGCAAGCATGACGCAATCGTCGAGCTGACTGTTGGAAAGCTCGGGATGGCCCTTCCGGGAGCGCGGCAGATCGGGCGAGAAGCCGGCATGGTAGCCGAAATAGGCCTCGCCGGGCGGGAAGTGATGGCAGAGCTTGGTCGGATTGACTTTGTGCAGCGTCTGGTGGTGGAGAGCCGAGAGGTGATAGCCCTCCATGAAATTTTCCAGCAGGCATTTCCAATTGGTCTGCCAGACCTCGTCGGCCACATAGCGAAGGACCGCCTGCTCCAGATGATAGGGCCGGATCATGTCTTCCAGCGGAGAGAGCCGCGGGGCGAGCGCGGGCGGATCGGAAGCCAGGGACACGAAGAGGAAACCCTGCCAGATGGTGCAGGCGAATTCTGGCAGGCGACAGCTGCCCGGATCGAAATCGGGCCGCTGGTGCATGCGTGGCGCGGCCAAGAGACGACCGGCGGCGTCATAAGACCAATGATGATACGGGCAGACGATTCGCCGCTTGTTGCCGCGCCCGCTCGCCATGACGGTGCCGCGATGGCGGCACACATTGGAGAGAGCGCGGATTTTTCCATCCTCGCCGCGGATGACAATCACAGGTTCGTCGCAAATCTGGATCGCCATGAAATCGCCGGGCTCGGCCACTTCCTCCCGGCGACCAACGCAGATCCACTCGCGCATGAACAATTGCTCGCGTTCCAGGGCGAGAACGCGCGGATCCGTATAAAACCCTCCCGGCATCGCGCGGGCCCGATCATAAGACAGGCCGCCGACCTTCTGGAGGGCACCATCTATCAGAGCAAGACGATCGTCGGTCATGTTTGGCCCTGCCTTAGGTATCCGCGCGATCCCGTCCCGCCTCAGCGAAAGACACCACGATCGACGAAGACATGCGCCATGGCGGTCGTCTCGATTCCCGTGAGGTTCTTCGCCGTCGCAGTCAGAAAATTGTAGAAGTAGGAGAAGATGATGGGCGTCTCGTCCAGCAACAGCTTTTGGATCTGTCCCGCCACCGCCCTTTGCGAGCCCAGATCGAGCGCCGCCACATATTGCGACACCAGACCGTCGTATTCCTTGCTCTTGAAATGCGCCGAGTTCCAGGTGCCATCGCTGGTCAACGGCGCGGCGAGAAGGACGTTCGGCACGCCGCGATGGCCATAGTCGGTGGCCCCAATGATCGAATCGAGCCAATCCGACTGGCCGAAGACGGCCTTGCCATAATAGGCGTCCTGGCTCTCGATGTTGAGATCGATTGAGACGCCGATTGCGCGGACGGCCTGCTGGATGACCTGGCAATAGTTCGGAATCTCGATGAACTTTTCGCTTGTCAGCTTGACCTTGAATCCGTCGGCGAATCCGGCGTCGGCCATCAATTGCTTGGCCTGGCGGATATCCAGATCGCGCTGTCCCACCGAGGTGTCGGTCGAGGGATAGACGGGCGCGAACGGGCTGTCGTTGCCGATGTCGGAGCGGCCGCGGAAGAGGCCATTGACCAGCTTCTTGCGATCGAGGCAGAGCGCGATGGCCCGCCGCACCCGCTTGTCGGTAAAGGGTGCCATGTCGGTGCGCATATGCACCTGCGTATGGGCGCTCGATCGCAGGCTGGTGATGCTTACATTCGGGTCGTTCAGCAGCGCCATGCCTTCCTGCACCGGCACCTGGGCAACCACATCCACCAGACGGCCCTGCAATGCCAGGATCTGGGGCTGTATGTCGGCGTAGAAGGTAAACTCGGTGCGCTCCGGCAAGGCCTTTGGACCCCAGTAGTCGGGATTGCGCTGGAACGAAGCGCCTACCTTGGGCGCGTATTTCTCCAACTTGAAGGGACCGGTGCCGATGAAATTCTTTTCGAAGTCCCCCGCGTAATCCGCCGGCAGGACGATGGTGTTGTAGTTGTCAGAGGAGACGTAGTAGGGGAAGTTGCCATTGGGCGCGTCAAGATGGAATTCGATGGTGTAGTCGTCCACCTTCTTCGTGCCCCCTTTGAAAGGACGCCGCTGAAAGCCGATAGCGCGTTGGAGGAATTCTTCGGATCGGCCAGGCGATCGATCGTTGCCAGCACATCGTCCGCCGACATCGTCTTGCCGTCGTGGAATTTTACGCCCTTGCGCAGCGTGAATGTCCAGACTGACCCGTCCTTATTGGGCTTCCAGCTCTCCGCCAGGACCGGGCGCAATCGAAGATCGCCTCCGGACAGGGCCAGGTATTCGCCTGTCTGGCAAAGCATGATGACGCCGCCCGAGTCCGGAACCGTGATAGGATCGATGGCACCCGAGGGCGTCGTCTGGGCGACGCGAACCGTGCCGCCCGCCGTCGCCGCGCGCGCCGACCGAGGGGCAACTGAATAGGCGAGCCCGCCCAGGGTGGCCAGCAACAGCGGCGCTGACATCCCCAGGACCGTCCCGTGACGCAGGAATTCGCGCCGGCCAATGTGCCCGGCACTCAATTCGTCGATCAGATCGTTTTCGACTTCGGTCGCCTGGCGGCGCAGTTCGTCCAAATGTCGTCTGGAACCGCTCATCGTATCCTCCCTTGCTTACTTCTGTTGTTGCCTGGCTCTTTCAGCAAGTGGCACGCACCTTGCGCGCGACACGTCCTGGTCGATCTCGCAGGGGGACCGTGTTAAGGCTCTTCCCACGGGAAACCATCCAACCGCTTGTTGCCGGTCTCGGTCACGAGAACCTGGGTTTCCAGCTTGACGCTTTCGCTGCCTTCCTCACCCACCAGACTCTCGACACAGACCACCATTCCCGACTCGAATTGGCCCTCGCAGGCCGTCTGGAAGTCGGTGTGCAATGGGATGATGGGCCATTCGTCGGCGAGCCCGGCGCCGTGAGCGGCGAGATTGTACCGGTAAGTCTGGTGCTTTTCGGGTATCCGCCAGGATTTTTCGTTGAACTCGCGAAAGCTGACCCCCGGCGCGACGAGCGCCACATTATGGTGGATTTGCTCCAGCGCGGTGCCATAGATCCGCTTCTGCGTATCGTTCATCCGGCGATGCCCACAGATCCATGAGCGCGAGAGATCGGTGCAATAGCCGTACGGTCCGATCATATCCGTATCGACGGCAATCATGTCGCCTTCTCGACAGGCATAGTCCGAGCACTCTCCATACCAGGGATTTGTTCCGGCGCCGGCCTTCAGCAGCCGCGTCTCGATCCATTCGCCGCCGGAGCGCGCATTCTCGAAGTGCAACTCGGCCCAGATTTCCTGCTCGGTCTTGCCCGGCAGGGAATTTTCATACATCCGCGCCAACCCCGCCTCGCAGACGCGGATGGCCCAACCCATCATCTCGATCTCGGCCGGGTTCTTGATCGCCCGGGCCTTCTCGGTGACCTCTTGGCCCTCGACGTATATGTAACCGGCCTGCTCTAGCGCCCTCAGCCCCAGCGGCTCGATCTTGTCGATGGCGATCCGTTTGTTGCCGCCGCCGTGCGTGCGCAGCAGCTCGACGATTTCCCCGCTCCAGGCCTTGACCTGCCGGTCGACGTTCTCGGCTGCGGCCATGTAGATCCAGGAAACCGAGGGCCTTATTTCATCGACGCCCGGCAGACCGCGGCAAAGATGCTCGCAGCCCTTGAACTCGAACATGATCGCCGGGCCATCGGCGAAGACGAGCGCGTAACGATATGCATTGTGCAACGTCCACAGCTGCATATTCGCGGCGTCGAGCGCATAGCGGATATTTATTGGATCGTAGAGCAAGGCCGCCGCGCAGTCGTGCAACTGAATTTGCCGACGCAACCGCGCGAGCCGATAGCGCCTCGCCAACTCGATGGTGGTGGGCAGAACGGGACTTCTGAGAGGTCCGTCGTTGCCACTCGCGTTAAGGTAGGCGCGCTTACGCGGGTCCTTGAAGATGACGGTCACTCGGTCTCTCTATTTCTTGCGTCGGATCCAGCCGGCAGGCCGAGGTGCTTTGAGCCCTCCCGCATGTAATTCGAGCACTTCACCGCGTGCGACCATAGAACAACAGCCGTGTATGCTCCTTGAGACTTCGACCGGGCTCAGATGCGTAACTCAGGACGGCAATGGTGCGCGCGATGGCACCCCCGCAAGGCGTGACCCGATGCAGCGAGCGTGCGCCCTTGAACAGCACGAGTGCCCCGCGACCCTGTTTCAGTACGCGCACACTGTCCTGGTCACCATCCAGAATGCTTGAGATCGCAGCATAGCCTTCCGGTGTATCCCGTTGGATATTGGGCGCGTATTCAAACACGCCGCCGTTCGCGGGATCGCGCAACAGCAAGGTGACGGCGAAAGGCGAATTGTCGAAATGCCACCCCAACTCCTCTCCTTCGCCGTAGAAACTCACATTGATAGGTGCCAGTGGGTCCTCGAAGGCAAAGAGTCCTTCGACGCCGAGGACCTCGCAGAGGAATGACCGGAAGCAACCGGCGCCATAGAGCCGGCGCAACAGCGAGCCCTGCGGGATCTGGTCATCGGCAAGCACCGCCTTTTCGCTGCGCACAAGACGATTGCGCGCGTGATCGGCCGGATAGGCGGAATCGCCGGGCAGCAGGAAGACGTTGTGGGGTTGGCTGGAAGCAAAGGCGGCCTTTGCCATCGAATCGGCCTGGTCGAGGATTTCCGCCACAGCCGAGGAAAGCAAGAATTCCTTCAGCACAAAGGCGCCGGATTCGGAAAGACTTGTTTTCGCTGCTTCGACTAGGCGCCGGCACTCCGGTGATGCTGGACGGTGGATAGGATAGCGGCCCAGATCGACGATGGCGCTGAGCTCGCCCTCATTTTCGCCCGGTTCCCGTCGTTCCGACTGCGCTCGCGCTGCCATGAACTCTCCCTGGTGGCCGCCTCCGAGACACGCTAGGGCGAGGAGAAATGTGCAGCAATGTCAAAATTATCAAAATCTATTTGAGTTTTTCGCAATCCCAGACACCTCATGCTATGCGGAGGGCCTGATGCCGGCGTCCACGTTGCCGCCGTTGCGTGAAGAAATTTCGCAAGAGCTGGGCGACATCGAATGCCACGGTCCCCTTCCCGTCCGTCGACCGCAAAAGCGCCCCCCAGGTGATTTTCAAGCCCTGCTTCCCCAAGGGAAGCCCGATCAAACGGCCGTCATCCAGATCGGCTTGCACGGCCCATTTGCTGAGGATCGTCAATCCCTGGCCACCGCGGGCCGCGGCTGCCGCGGATTCGGGCGCATCGACGACGACGTAGCGATGCGGCGCGGCATGGGCGGGCAGCAAGAATTCCAGATACTCGAAGCTCGGCCGCACCGCCAGGCTGTAAGTGTAGAAGTCCTCCGGCCCGATGTCTACCGGGCGCATGAAGCGGCGCTTGGCGAGTCGATGGGAAGGCGCTACGAGGGCGACCAGATCGTCAGCGAACAGCTCCACCCTGGATGTTCCCGGAAAGTCGTCGACAAGGGGCGTCATGACAATATCGACGCCATGACCCTTCAGGGCATCGAGTTCGTCTTTATCCACGTCGGCGGCAAGTTCCAGGCGAATCCCGGGCTTGGCCTGGAGCAGGTACGCTGCGAATTCGGGAAACCAGTCGAAGCTGCGATAGACCGACATGCCGATGCGGATGACGTGATGCACGTCGCTGCCCAGGCGTGCGGCAACGCTTTCGGCGCGATCGAGATCCGCCAGAATGCGCTCGGCGGCCTGAAGGATGTATTCGCCCGCCGGGGTAAGCCGCACCCGGTTGCTCGCCTTGACGAATAGAGCGCGGCCTAACCTGGCCTCGGCCTCATCGATCCGGCGGGAAACGGCCGAGGGCGTAAGTTTAAGGAATTCAGCGATCTTGCTCAGGCTTCCGGTGCGGCGAAAGGCGGCAAGAACCTGAAGATGCTTGATGCTGAGGCGCTGAGTCATCGGGCTCGATTCGCGTCCGGGAGCGTGGCTTCGCCAGACAATAATGGCAATTCGTTCGTCCCGCTAATGCCCCGCAGGGACTCGGGCATACTTGCGATCGAGCCCTTCGATCCGCCGGCAGTCCTTCTTTCATCGTATGTCATTGCTATGCTGCGCCACGGGATTGGAAGGAGTTCTGGTGGCCTCTGTCCCCCTCCTCCGCTTCGCCTTATAGTCACCAGCCATGGATAAACTCATCTTTACCCTGCTGATCGTGGCCATGGGGCTGACGCTGGGGGTGCTGTTCCTGGGTCTGTTTTCCATGGCCCGGGGCGGGGAGTTCGCCCGGCGCAATTCCAACCGCTTCATGCGTTGGCGCGTCATCATGCAGGGGATCGCCATTTTGCTGTTCGTCATCTTCATGATGACGTGGCATCGAAGTTAGGCTCGCCACCGTGGTCAAGCTTACCCGCATCTATACCAAGGGCGGCGACAAGGGCCTGACGTCGCTCGGCAGCGGCAAGCGCGTTCCCAAGCATGACCCGCGGGTGGATGCCTATGGTCATGTCGACGAGGCCAATGCCGCCGTCGGGCTGGCGCGCCTGCATACCAAAGGGGCTGCGGACGCCATGCTGGCCCGTATTCAGAACGACCTGTTCGATCTGGGCGCCGATCTTTGCCGGCCCGACGCGAAAGAGGGCGATCTTCGCATCCTCGAAAGCCAGGTCTTGCGGCTGGAACGCGAGATCGACCAGATGAATGCCGCGCTGCAACCGTTGGAGTCCTTCGTGCTGCCGGGTGGATCGCCCGCCGCGGCATATCTCCATCTCGCGCGCACCGTCGCGCGACGGGCGGAGCGCGCCATCACCAGCCTCGCCGAAAGCAACCCGGTCAATCCCATCGTTATCAAATACATCAACAGGTTATCCGACCATTTCTTCGTGCTTTCCCGCTATCTGAACGGCAAGGGCAAGCGCGACATTCTGTGGCGGCCAGGTGCCAATCGCTGAGACGGCGGGTCGTTGACATGAAAATGACGGAGACCTATTGTGCGCCCGCACAAAGCAGGGTCATAAGCGGGTTTTGGGCGCCTCAAATCGAGACGCGAACGCTTCTTCACCTCTCGGAATAAAATCGGATCTAGGCATATGAAGGTTCTGGTCGCGGTCAAGCGCGTCGTCGACTACAACGTTAAGATCCGGGTCAAGGCGGACGGCACGGGCGTCGAGACGGCCAACGTCAAGATGTCCATGAACCCCTTCGACGAAATCGGCGTCGAGGAGGCGGTGCGCCTCAAGGAAGCCGGCAAGGCGAGCGAGATCATCGCGGTGTCGCTAGGCCTTCCTGCAGCCCAGGAAACCATTCGCACGGCACTCGCCATGGGCGCGGATCGCGGCATCCTGATCCAGACCGATGTCGAATTGCAGCCGCTGGCCGTGGCCAAGCTGCTCAAAGCCGTGGTCGACAAGGAAAAGCCCGAGATCTGTATCCTGGGCAAACAGGCCATCGACGACGATGCCAATCAGACCGGCCAAATGCTGTCGGCCCTGCTGGGCTGGTCCCAGGGCTGCTTTGCCTCCAAGCTGGTACTGAACGGTGACGGCACTGCCAATGTGACGCGCGAGGTCGATGGCGGTTTGGAGACGGTGACCCTGAAATTGCCGTTGGTGCTGACCACCGATCTGCGCCTCAACGAGCCGCGCTATGCCTCGCTGCCCAACATCATGAAGGCGAAGAAAAAGCCTATAGAGGTACTGACGCCCGAGCAGTTCGGTGTCGATCCCAGCCCGCGCCTCAAGACCCTCAAGGTTTCGGA
>Ga0137359_10003526_pt1 | contig 12678 bp, 19 predicted proteins | sample Mad1_40_16metaG_FD_108281 | JGI IMG/M metagenome (GOLD analysis project Ga0137359, IMG submission 108281) | Vadose zone soil microbial communities from Angelo Coast Range Reserve, California, USA - Mad1_40_16 metaG | ecosystem: Environmental > Terrestrial > Soil > Vadose zone | place: USA... | reverse complement strand
TTCCATGCTATCGATGATACTTGTACCCATCGCGGTGGGCCGCTTTCGGAAGGGTCCCTTGATGGCAAAGAAGTCACCTGTCCCTTCCATGGCGCAAGGTTCGATGTAACGACTGGCGGGGTCTTAGGACCCCCGGCTCCCCAAGGAGTTGCCCGTTACAATGTCCGCGTCGCTGGTACTGATATCGAAGTAGAGGTGTAGAGGTTGCAAGATACCTATAGAAAGTCCGTCGAGTCTTACAGGAATTATTTACGGTTTGCATAGGTTTGCATAAACTTTCAACGTTCTACGAATTGGCCAAAGCCGGATCTTAGGACCAAGGAGCTACTAAGGATTCAGATCGGGGTTCACTACTTTTAGTCATGTGGGAGGTATGGAGCAATGGCAACAGGAGTTAGCATTACTGATTGTGCTGTAGAGAAAATCAAGCAGCAGCTTGCGGCGGAAAAAAGAGAGGGGCAGGGGTTGCGCGTTAAGGTTGTCGGAGGCGGTTGTTCAGGCCTCCAGAACAAACTGGATTTTGATACGTCACGTGCCGGAGATAAAGTTTTTGAGAAGGACGGGGCTAAGGTCTTGGTGGATATGAAGAGCCTCCTTTATCTGAACGGCACGGAGCTCGACTATAAAGAGGGGCTAATGCAGTCAGGTTTCGTCCTTCAGAACCCCAATGTAAAGCGGTCCTGTGGATGTGGCGTCTCCTTTACGGTTTAGCCCGAGCCAAGGGTGCTTGGTTTCAAAAAGTCGTACCCCGTTACAATGTCCGTATAGAGGATTAGATGGTGCGAGATACTTATAGTAGGCAGATGAAGGACCTGAGGATATCCGTTACGGACAGGTGTAACTTCCGCTGCACTTACTGTATGCCTTTTGATGAGTACGAGTGGGTTGACAAAAAGGAGATCCTTACTTTTGAAGAGATTACCAGACTCGCAAACCTCTTTGTCCAATTAGGGGTGGATAAGATCAGGCTCACCGGTGGGGAGCCGCTCTTGCGGAGCGGTCTGGAAAAATTAATCAGTAAACTTTCATCCTTAAACGGCTTAGAAGATTTGTGCCTGACGACCAATGGCTCGCTGCTCGCGGGAAAAGGTTTCTGCCCTTAAATCCGCCGGACTGAGGCGGGTCAATGTAAGCCTCGATACGCTCAATCCTGAGACGTTTGCGCGGATACGAAGGCGGGGCGATCTGGCAAAGGTGCTGGAGGGCCTCTTTGCTGCCAAGCGCTACGGCCTGCACCCGATCAAGATTAACGCGGTGATCGAGCGGGGCGTCAACGATGATGACATCCTTGATCTCGTGGAGTTCTCCAGGAAGAACGGATTTGCTCTCCGCTTTATCGAGTACATGGATGTAGGCAACTCGAACAACTGGACTTCGGAGAAGCTGGTTTCCAAAAAAGAAATCCTCGAGACCATTAACGCTCGCTACCCCCTAAGAGAAGTGGGCAGAGACAAGGGGAGTGCGTCATCGGTGGATTACGAATTTATTGATGGTGGTGGAGAGCTAGGGGTGATCGCGTCGGTCACCGAGCCCTTCTGCTCGACCTGCACGCGGGCGAGACTCACGGCTGACGGAAAATTGGTGACCTGTCTATTCTCTGCAACCGGGCATGACCTCAAGAAACTGCTGAGAAACGGAGCCACTGACGAAGAAATAATCGAGGTTATTAGTGCTATTTGGGGAAAAAGGACAGATAGATACTCCGACGAAAGACTTGAGGCATTGAATTCGGCCGGCGGTTATAAGGCAAAAGATCATAGAAAGATAGAGATGATCAGCTTAGGTGGATGAGCCGGTGATGCCGGTGGGGTTACCAGTTATAAGGCAATGACATTCTGGTCCGCATTTAGAAAGGTAGGAACGATGATGCAAAACAGTCAGCTAACAGTCACACAGGAAGAAATTCTTGGTGCGCTTGCACAAATTAAAGACCCGGACTTGGGGCGGGACATCGTCACGCTTGGCTTCGTCAAAGATCTCCAGATCAGCGGTGAAAATGTTTCTTTCACCATCGAGCTCACCACGCCGGCTTGTCCTGTCCGCGAGCAAATGAGGGAGAATGCGCACCGCGCGGTGCTCTCGTTACCTGGCGTCAAGAACGTCGAGGTTCAGATGACCTCACAGGTGCGCGCTCTTAAGTCGGAGGAAAAAGATAAGCTCCTGCCACTTGTTAAGAACATTGTTCCCGTCGCCAGCGGAAAGGGTGGAGTAGGAAAGTCTACTGTAAGCGCAAATCTCGCGGTTGCCCTGGCCAAGATGGGCGCTCGGGTGGGCCTGATGGACGCAGATGTATACGGGCCGAGCATTCCGACCATAATGGGGGCCGACACCCCACCCACATCCGAGAATGGAAGGATCATTCCTCCCATTCGTTACGGCGTCAAGATTGTTTCGATGGGCTTCTTTATGCCTAAGGGTGAGGCGACTATCTGGCGGGGTCCTATGCTCGCCAAAGTGGTGGACCAGTTTCTCGGCAGCGTTGAGTGGGGCGAGCTTGACTATCTGATCGTCGATCTGCCGCCGGGCACCGGGGATGTCCAGTTAAGCCTCTGCCAGAAGATTCCTCTTACAGGCGCGGTAATCGTGTCGACGCCGCAAGATCTCGCATTCAATATTGCCGAAAAGGCCATCCTCATGTTCAACAAGCTTCGGACGCCGGTCCTGGGACTAGTAGAGAACATGAGTGGGTTCGAGTGTAGACATTGCGGCCATAGGGAAGAGATCTTTGGCAGCGGCGGGGCCCGGCGATACGGCATGACAAACAACCTACCCTTTCTTGGCGAGGTTCCCCTCTCCACGGATATCCGGACAACTTCAGACGAAGGACGCCCGATTGTCGAGTCGATGCCGGATTCCCCAAGCGCCCGTGCCCTCTTTCGACTCGCCGAGAATATCGCCGCGCAGATCAGCACCCTCAATATGGATGGAGCCTCCACCGATCGACCTGAGATAGCAGAGATTATCCGCCCATCTCAAAACGAGGTCCGGATTCGCTGGAAGGACGGGCATGAAGGCGTCTATACCAGCTATGCCCTGCGCGTGGCCTGTAGCTGTGCGATGTGCATCGATGAGATTTCGGGCAAGAAGCGGCTCCGGGATGAATCGATAAGAAAAGATGTCTATCCGCTCTCAATTGACCCGGTGGGCAGGTATGCGGTCTGTTTCCAGTGGAGTGACGGGCACTCAACCGGCATCTATACCTTCGAGCACCTGCGCGAGCTATGCCCATGCCCGACATGCGCCGGGAAGTCAAACGAGGAGAGAGGCAATGTGGCCCAGAACTTCTGAGTTGGAAAAAATAGCGAAGGATAACGGTCGTACCTGGACTGGCCCTAGTTCTCAAAATCTGATGAAGCATGAGATTATCCCCTTCATCTCGCGGCTGCCCGACCGGTACCGGCCATTTCTGGAGAAGTACCCGTCCCTTGCTCTCATCGGGGGGACGCCGCTCTTGCGCGTCCGTGTCCCTGAACTTCCTGAAAATGGCGCCGAGATCTTCGCCAAGGCGGAGTGGACAAACCCCGGTGGCTCCGTTAAGGACCCCAGCGCCTAGGGGCCTCGGGGCTCACCTTTTTCGATGATGATGTGACGGATTTTTTCTCGCCTCACGTCGCGGGGAAGAGCGTCATGTTCTTGATCGCCCTCGGCAAATCGCCAAAGCGGCGTAGGAGATAGGCAAACTGTGAGAGCTCTGGTGGGCAAGTGACTAAGGGTCTTAACACTAAATAGAATTCAGCGATAAGGGAGCGTATCGTAAAAAATGATTAGAGGGTGAAAGATGCAGGGGACGCTTTATGATCAATTGGGGGGTGAGGCCAAGCTGCGGCAGATTATAGACACGTTCATCGATCGGGTGTTTGAAGATAGGATGATTGGTTTTTTCTTCCGCAATGCGGATAGGAAGCGGATTAAGGAGATGGAGTTGCAACTCACGGCCCGTTTCTTAGGTGCGGATGTGGAGTATCAAGGCAGGCCGCTGGATGAGGTCCATGCCAAACATCCGATCATGGGCGGACAATTTGCCCGCAGACTTCAGATCCTCAGCGAGACGCTGGAGGATTACGGGGTGCCGAGGCATATCCGAGATGCATGGCTCGAACACAGCGAAAGTCTGCGGCCCCTGACTACCAAGGATGCGGGATCCGATTGCGATGCGGTCCGGGCTCAGGAAAAAGTCCAGCGGGCATCCAAAGGATCGTAGGGTGTTTTTGTCGCCAAAAAAGACACAACACTACACTGCGCTTACCTTGACACCCAGTCTTTTCTCCAATCGAAAAATCAATTCAGTCTCCTGACGACGTCACTGGATCTTCTTCCCATGCCTCTCGCTTGGGGGGCATGGTTTTTTTAAGTGACTTTTTTGTGGCTCATCCCTATTTTCTTGTGCTAATGCTCTTCCTCATCTTCGATATTGAGGTTGCTCAAAGAGGACCCCAAATTGGACTTTAACTTTCTAACAGATATCACTGCTGTAGATTATCTGGGGAAAAAGGAGCCGCGGTTTGAGGTTGTGTATCATTTCTACTCCTTCCGGGCTAAGCATCGCCTGCGGGTTAAAGTAGGAGTGCCGGAAGAAGATCCAATAGTGGACCGAGTGCGACAGATAAAATGGCCTTAGAGTTTTCGCAAGAGACACGCAAGAAATTCGCACGATAAGTACCACCAATTATATTACTTATATTACGGCCTGACGCCGATAAGGGAGGTAGAAAGATGTACGTGTCACGTTTCTGTTTCCATAGCATCCCCGGTAAGACCGATGCCGTGGAACAAGAGCTCAAAAGGGTGGCCAACATGGTCGCCAGGGCTGGAGGAAAGAATATCAGGATACATCGCACCCACTTCGCCTCGCTGGGTAGCCCCGATGTGGTATTCGAACAGGAGGCTGAGAACCTACAAGACCTGGAAAATCAGATTCAGAAGGTGACGGGGAGCACGGATTTTCAGAGGTCCACGAAAAGGATGTCCCGTCTTTTGTGGCAATCGCCAAAAAGGGAAATCTATATCGTAGAGACTCGATAGCGATCTAGATTGGAAGACGATTGGGCGTTATATAGCTTCAGGTGGCCAAATAACTACCTTCTCACCCCTCTGCCACTGGACGAGGAGGGTCTGGTGGCCGATCTGGCAGCCGCTCTTTGGATCAATCCGGAACGCCCCGTAGAAGGTATGGATATCGAGATTGGATACTGTCTTACGCAATCGCTCATCCTCTAGTCCGCCTGCTCGCCGAATTGCTTCTTGAATCACTACTCCTGTGGCAAACCCCTGTGCCGCAGTGTAGTCGGGAGGCATGCCGAACTCCTTTTTGAAATGGGCCGAGAACCATTGCGGGCCGGGCCCATTGAGGTGCGAGCAGCGAAGCCCAGCTTCCCACTGGGACGGGCCAATAACCCCTTCTGCCTTAACGCCGAGGCTGCGGCCGAAGGCCATGGAACCTGCTGCTACAGTTATAATTGGCCTTGTCCGGCTCAAGTGCCTGACAATCTTTATATCGTCCTCAAAACTTCCTATTCCAACCAGGAGATCCTGGCTCTGGCTCAGGGTCATTTTAATAATTTCCCTGGCATCCTCTATGGGCGAAGTAAACGGAACGCGAACAACAGTAAGTCCACAAGATTCTGCCGCCTCCTCTAAGCCTTGCGCCACATGGGCTGCGAAGGTCCCGGAAGATGCTATCAGGCAAAGGAGTCGGCGCAACGATGGCTCCCTCATCGTGAGATAAGAGGGGAGAGAGTGAAGGTAGCTGCTCGCCGGGCTAAGCACGCTTACCACGTAGCGCCAACCCTGCTGGCAAATCGCATCCGACGCCCCACCATGGTTCCAGAGGATTTTCTTTTCACTCTCTGCGATAGGCGACACCGCCATTGTCAAGTGACTGGAATAGGGCCCGAAGAGGAAATCGACCCGGTCCTCCTTAAGGAGCCGTACAACGTTGTCCTTGGCTCGATCCATTTTACTCTGGTCATTGTATACAATAACCTCAACCGGCAAAGACTGCGCCCTCTCCTTGAGATGGATCCCACCCTTTTGATTGACGTATGCAACCCAGAGTTGGACCCCGCGCAGGGCCTGAACACCCTGGAGACAAAATTTTCCGCTGAGCGAAATCGATATTCCCACGGTGATTTTTTCGAAAACCGCCGGCTTTGACATGCGTCCTACGATCGCATGGGGAAGGTTTGCTGATCAAGCCATGCTCTAAATGCATAAGTTCAGAGAGGTTAGAATAGTGTTGGATTACTCGATAATCTGATCCCCCGCGAAAGAACTGAAGCGTCGATCGGTTCGATCCTGCGACAAAGTAGAGCCGGTTCGTCATGAGCGCATGAGGAAGTAAACTCCACACCGCGTCCATTCAATGCATGCGTCGCCGTTTCGCGTTTCTTCATTGAATCAATCTTGCTACAGCAGCGTAGCGAATTGACTACTTTCACTAAGTCCTACTCGTAGCTTTGAAAAGACAGGTATCGCGCTTTTCTATGGTATTTCAATACATTCATCTACAACCTCACCCACTTCTCACCTTGGCATTGCAATTGCCATTTAGTCTCGCTGGAGGAGTCGGAGCATAGGATGAAATCTCGTCCAGGTATTCGCAGATGACCGTGGATTTCTCGATGACCGTGCCGTCATCCACCAACGGAACGACAGCATTGGAGTTAAGCTTCAAATATTCCGGCCTCTGCTGATCGCCGGCGCGGAGGTTCAAGTGATGCCCTGAAGCCCTCCGTTTGCCATCCAATATTGATTCCCTTATCTTGACGAGCAGCAACAATTCGATCCGAAAGGAGGCCACCATGGCCGAGGATATCCAGGTCAAGAGAGAGATCACGCTTGAAGCGGATGCGGAAACCCTAGAGAAAATGCGCAAGGAAGGACACGCAAGAGGCTTTACCGTTTATTGCGATGAAGGGGAAGGCATCGGAGGTGATAACTCAGCTCCGCCACCACTGGCTTATTTTGGGCTGTCTTTGGCTTTTTGACTGCTGACACAGATTTCCCGGTACGGGGAAATGATGAAAACTAAGATCGGCAAAGCCAAAGTGGTTGTAACCGCGCGCTTCAAAAGTGAAGGTTCCGTTTTGCGCGAGACTGTGCAAGCGGTTGGCCTGGGTTTCGAAACGCGATGCGACTTACAGTCCACCGAGCCGATAGAAAAAGTCGCAGCCGTAGTGCGGAATGCTGAAAAAGGCTGTTATGTCATGCAGAGTATTCTTAGGCCAACACCGGTGGAGCGGCGATTTACGCTCAATGGCACGGTTTTTGACCCTGAAGAGTTTCCGAGTAAACGGCGGTGATCTACATTAATCGTCAATTTTTATACGCCCGGGAATGGAGCCCTGTTTTCTCCTGTGCTCCATCGCGCGCTCGTAGTCCTCGACTGCCTTTGGCCCGGCCCGGCGCAAGCCCTCCATCACCTTAGCGGGACTGTTCCAGCGATAGCCGACGATCTCTTCATAGAACGGCGCCATGTGAAAGCCCTCCTGCCGGTGCGCTCGGGAGCTTTGAATGTATTGAACCGTCCATTCGATTGTCGGCGGGTCGGTCCAGTCCGCACGGGACAGAATTTTTCCGCCGCGCCCAATCACGTACGTCATGTTCGGAAGCATTCCATAGAGCTTATGCCCTGTGCCAACTAGATCGTCGACTAAAATAGGCCGTTCGATCTGGAATCGCTCTTGGAAAGCGCGCGCATGAGCGAGCTTTTGCTCCAGGCTCCGGAGGGCCAGAAAATTTTCACCCGGATGGGCCTCACGGGTATACAGAAAAAGGAACACGAAGCCTTTATTCACGTATTCGCGCTATCGGCTCAAGCGCTGGTGCCGCCAGCGCGCAGTAAGGTCAGGTAAACGAGCCGAATTCGACTACCAAGTCGTTTTTTTTCCAGTAATCGCTTAGTCGAACCGATTGATTTTTACCGAGCAGGATCAATTGACAGTCGGGCGCTGAGGAACCCACCGGCAGATGCGTTCGAAATGGCAGGAAGTCGGAACTGATAAAGTCGCGATAGTTGTATTTCTCGATCTCTGTTTGCTCGGCCATGAATGGTCTCCAAATCTAGTGTTGCTAAGTTTACTTCCGATTGAGCTTCTCCTCATCCGTAGCATAGGGCAGGTGACCTTTTGCGTTCAGGTAATCTCGAATCGCCTTTTCTCCGGACCTCCGGTAGATCCTTTCTCGGTCCCGCGGATCCATCGGAATCCAGTGCAACCGCTCCGAAATGCCCTTTCGAATGATAGGCACTCCGCGAGCATTCATGTCATCCAACCGAACAAGGCTTTCGCACATCCCATCGATTTCGTGCGCGTCCGTCCAGTCGGACTTATAGACGACAAGGCCGTCGCGGTCAATCAAATAGACCATGTTGGGCAGGAGGCCGTAGGCTCGATGCGCGGTTCCCTCAAGATCATCTAGAAGAATTGGAATTTCCACTCGTTCCAGCTCCTGAAGCTTTCGCGCCTGCGCGATCTTCTGTTCAAACGAAACGTGGTGCGGAAAATTTTCGCCTGGATGGGCCTCGCGAATGTAGACAATAAAGAATTCGAACCCGCATGGCTGGTAGCGTTCGTAAAGCTTTGTGAGTGGAGGAACCTCCCCCACAAAAGGCGGTCAGGTTATGGAGCCGAACTCCAGGAGTACATGCTTCTTTGTCCTAAAGTCCGTCAGGGAAACTTTCTTGCCATCGAGATCCATCATGATAAAGGCCGGCGCCTCTGTTCCGATTTTAGCTACGGAGAAGAAATCGGTCGCGCCTATTTCGCATTGCCCATAACCTTCGTAATTGTAGGAATCCATAATAACCTCCGTCTTGCTTTCATATGTCGGGAGAACTTGGGGAAAGTCAATGTTTTTCCGGCCCTGCGAGACCTCGGAACCGCAGCAGATGTTTCTCTGGATGGAAGTCCTTCCCGAGAAATAAACAAACCGGCAAGGGGTAGAAGCAAAATGAGAGTTGAAACTACGAACTTGGGTGTCATAGGATCCAAGTCTGATTAAGCTCTTTTCCAGTCTGTCGGGTCAAAAGCTTTCATGTCTTGTAAAATGCGCTCTTTCTTTTCAGGTTCAAGCGCTTTATTGAACCCAGGCCTACTGGTAAAACAAACTAGACCCGGAGAAAGTTCCAATTGACGCATTTTGCACGGCTTGGACTGAGCCTGTCGGTGAGCAGCCGCGGCCCGCTAAGCCGACCTTTTACGATCAAGTGTCCCGTGATATTCAGAATTTGTGCCAGTCTTTAGTGGCGAATAGTTTGCGGAGCGCCACAGAGCCAGCCAGTCAAAGAGATTGGGGAACAAAATAAAAAAACTACGTTTAAGTCCAAATGGGAGGATTCGCCATGAAGCTGATAAGTGCATTAGCTTTGGTTTTGCTTTCTTTTTCGGTGGCTCGCGCTCAACTGGGTCCCAAAGACGCGGTCAATTTAAAGCCGACGGATCTGGATAGAGTTAAAGTCGGCGATACGGCACCGGATTTTAGCCTGGAAAATCTGGAAGGGAAGAAAATTAGCCTTTCCGACTTTCGCGGTAACAAGAATGTTGTGCTGATATTTTATCGCGGCCAGTGGTGACCTTACTGCACCCAACAGCTCGGCGAGCTGAAGAGCCTTTTGACTAAAGAAGAGAAAGAGAAGGTTCAAATACTAACAGTCAGCATAGATAGCCACGAAGATTCGAAGAAATTTGTGCAAAAACTGAAGGAGAAGTTTGCCGGAGATCTCGATTTTCCCATACTCGAAGACAAAGACCACAGAGTCATCGACCGTTACGGCATTCTCAATCCCGATGGCAAGGGTTGGCCGCATCCAGCTACCTATGTCATCGACAAACAAGGGGTGGTGCGCTGGAAGTTCATCGAGGTCGACTATAAAAAAAGACCCGCTAATGAGCAGATTCTGGAGGCGCTTCGGAAGATTACTTGAGATGTACCCATGAAAGGAACACCGATGTTAGGAAAGCTAATAGGCGCATCATCATCTACAAAGAAACCTTTCGCCTAAACGGAGGTCGTCCATGAATCCCATCGTTGTCAAAGCCCTCGGTACCAGTCTTCTCGCCTGCGCACTGCTCGCGAGGGGCGGTCACGCCCTCGCGCAGGGTGGCTATCCTTATTCCGGAATGAAGATCGTCGCTTCCAAGCAGCCCTTCGAAAGCCTCGTCGGACGCCTGGAGAAATCAATCGCTGCGAGTGGCATGGGCCTAGTAGCACAGGCTAGTGCGAGCCGAGCAGCAGCCGGGCGCGGCATAAAGATTCCGGGCAACGCCGTGCTCATGGTCTTCCGCAATGATTACGCGGTACGCATGCTCAAGGCCAGCGTGCCGGCAGGCATCGAGGCGCCGTTGCGGCTCTATGTCACGGAAAACCCGGACGGCAGCGCAAGTGTCATCTACCGCTTGCCCACGGCCGTGTTTGCCCCCTACGGGAGCCCGGAGCTCGATGCGATGGCAAAGGAACTCGATCCGATATTCGAGAAGATTGTACGTGATTCTGTCGGCAGCTAACATATTTCCGCACAGCAGATGCGCGGCAGCACGGCGCTGCCCCAGCGGCGCGTTGTTGCACTGGACTTCCAGACGCTGGCAGCTACGAGCCGGAGATCATCGAGGCTGCCAAAAACGAGCACCGCCTCGCGACCGCCACCCTCGTGACCCACTTCAAAGACCAGACACTCCTCGTCAATAAGAAGGGAACGAAGAGCACTTTCCTCGTGGATATCACCCAGGGCTACCATGGCACCCAGCTCAGCATGGTGTTGTTCCAGTTAATATGAGGACTGAAAATCCTCGTGTCGGGAGTGCGCGTCCGTCATTTGCTAACAATGTCGCAGGGGCCAAATTGATTGAATTCTCCATCAACCCAATGCTGAGAGGTCTTCTGCTCAAAAAGCTGCCGATCGTTTTCACTGCGCCCGAAATCTGGCAGTTCATCGCACAAGGAACAGCACACCGTTACAGCACCAATAGATAGACCGATTTTAGTACTGAGGGCTTCGGTTCGAAAGCAGGAAACTAATGCCATAAATGGACGCTCTACTTAGGTCGATGTTCTTAGAGGTACGACGACCTACGGCTGGGTGTTTTTTTCTACCAAGAAAAGAAAATCGCAACTTCGATTCCAAAACGCGCACACCATTGGCCTATATCGAACGAACGGCAAGCGGGAGGTCTCTACCTATGGACCCAAAACCACGTCTCCAAAAATTTTTCATGAACTATCACCCTGACATAACTCCGTTGCCGTTAACCCCTGACAGATTTACTTTGCTACTACACACCCAAGGACGTTGGCCTTGACAGCTTTTGTTTTTTTTGATAGGCCATGTTGTTTGCATAAAACGAAACTATAGTTTCATGACACGAAACTCTCTACACGGTGAAAAGGCAGGGACACATGCGAGTCCTCAATAAGGCTGTCCGAATCGTTGATCTTCTGGCCGCTTCGCGCCAGGGACTCCGGCTCAAAGAGGTGGCCGATAGCCTGCGGCTCAACAAGGCGACGGCGCTTAGGGTTCTCCGCTCGTTAGAAAGTCATTCCCTAGTAAGAAGAGACAGTCAGGGCTGCTTTTTTATCGGCAATCGCATCCTCTGGTGGGAGGCCTATCAACGCCAGAATTTAGACTTTCTCGCTATGGTTCGCTCCACTTTGGAGAGACTGCGGGAGTTAACGTCCGAGACCGCGACCTTTTCCGTTTCGATCTCCGATCGAATGGTTGTCGTCGATCAAGCCACGAGTTTTCAGGTGACCAGCAGCCGATTCGGCCTCGGGACCAGTGCGCCGCTGACTGTAGGGGCAAGTGGAAAAGTCATGTTGTCTCACATGGATCGTAAGGCGCGAGAGAAGTTTCTGAAGGAGGCGGCTTCGAACGGTTCCCAAAGGCCGGGGCCGCAGGAGAGGAAAAGAGTGGAAACGGAGCTGGAGCAGTGCCGAAAGCGCGGTGTGGCGGTGACGCACGGAGAAAGAGACTCCAATACGACCTCTATCGCTGCTCCCATCCTCGGTCCAGCAGGTGAGGTTCTGGGCGTGATTTCGGTCAATGGCCCTTCGGAGCGCCTGGTTTCTTCTCGGGTGAAAGAGATCGCATCGCTGCTTCTCGATGCGCTCGCGCGCTTGACGCAACAATTCGATCAGGTTCCACCCGACGGGAAACTCTTGAAAGCGCCAGATCCGTACGGGCTTCGAATACAAAAAAGCCTAAAGCAGTCAGCCGTATGATGAGTTAACTCAAGATTGAAAGGAGTCTTATGGAAGTCATTAAAGCTGTTTTTAGCGAGACGAAAGGCATTCCCCCGAGCGGCCTGTGCGTGGGGGTGCACCGGGCCGGGGCGATTCAAAAAAAGATGGTCGAGAAATACGGCGAAGGGCTGGCGGTATGGTCGTTAAGGCCCGATCAGGACTTTGTGGCATTTAAGAAAGATGGCCTCGGGGAGAAAGGCATCCGGACCACCAATGACATGGAATCGATTCGGGAAGAGAAGCTCATCTACGGGGTGCGCGGGGCGCCACCACAAATTCGACAAAAGGCGCGCGAGCAGGGGCTGGAGCTATTGGCGGATACAACCTGTCCTTTTGTCACGCAGCAGGAGGAAGCGGAATTGGAGTTGTTGGATCAGGGATGCCATTTGGTTGTGCTCAGCAGCCGCACTCATCACGGGATTCCACGACTACAAGGAATCGCGA
>Ga0137359_10003524_pt1 | contig 12683 bp, 8 predicted proteins | sample Mad1_40_16metaG_FD_108281 | JGI IMG/M metagenome (GOLD analysis project Ga0137359, IMG submission 108281) | Vadose zone soil microbial communities from Angelo Coast Range Reserve, California, USA - Mad1_40_16 metaG | ecosystem: Environmental > Terrestrial > Soil > Vadose zone | place: USA... | reverse complement strand
TGCTTGAGCTGGTGCCAAACATCGTCTTCCGAAACCGCCCCGTTCGTTTTCGCTGCTGCTTTCTCTTTCGTCTCGGCTTTCGGTTTCTCGAGCCCAAGCGCGTCTAAATCGTTTTCCTTGATCTGCGACAAACCGTAGGCCGTCGCGATCGTGTAATTTCCGCCCAATGCCTGCGTGATCACGCCTTTGGTTCCGGACGGAACCGTGTACTTCTGCCCAGCCGGGATCAGAACGACCTCCACTTCGCGGTTCGTTTCGAATTCTTTGTCTTTGTATGACATCGCTAGAATTTAGCGGCGGTCGCGAACCGTCGCAAATCTGCATTCTTCTTTTAAAGCAGGCTGGGACGCCTGCCACCACAGTCAGAGCTTCCTCGGATCTTCGAGCAGCTCGATTACCCGCTTAAGCAGGCGCGCCGCGCCGCCGCCGTCGATGCTTCGGTGATCGAAGCTCAAGGTGATCTGCGCTTGAGTTTTCGGAGCGAACTGTTTCTGTGCGTCGTCCCAAACAGGCGCCTTCTTTCCGGCGCCGAGCCCAAGCAACAAGGTTTGATCGGGCAGGGGAATCGGCGTGCCCCATTCGATTCCGAATGTTCCAAAATTCGAAACCGTCGCGATTCCGCCGGCTTGCATGTCTGGTGAAATTCGGCGTTTCCGCGCAAGATCGACAAGTTCCTGATATTTCGCGACGAGATCGGCGAGCGAAACCTTGTCCGCCGCGCGAATCACCGGGACCATAATTCCGTCCTCGGCTTCAACGGCGACGCCGACGTCGATCGAGTTCGACTGCACTACGCGATTGCCGATCAACTTCGCGGCTGCCGTCGGATTTTCCGCGAGCGCGAGAGCCAGCGCGCGCGTCGCGTAAAGACCGGGACCCGGCTTCGGATCTCGCGATTGTCGATCTTGCAAGACCGGATCGAGATTGACCGATGAACCAACAGTCGAAAGCGGACGCGTCCAACTGCGGCGCATCGCGTCGGCAACGCCGGTCCGAATCGCCGATGCTTCTTTCGCGCTTTGATTGCCGATTTTGTGCAGGAAATTTTCGAGATCCTTGATCGTGACGCGATTGGCGGCGCCGGTTCCGGTGATTCCAGCGAGATCGGCCGGAGTTAATTGCAGCTCGGCCATTCGCGCGCGCACCCGAGGCGAAACGAAACTCGCGCCCTTCAACGTCACAGGAACGGGCAAACCGCCGTCCGATGATCCGCGAGATTTCCCGGCCGTGGCAAAAGTTTTAATCGCGTCTCCATCAACAGCGAAGTGCGGTTTTGACTCCTGCACTTCTTCGTCGGCGCGTGCCGGAATTTCCTCTGCGATCTCTTCTTGCGGCGAAGCCGGCGTGAGTTTCTTGAATCTTGCGGCGTCGGTCTCGCTCGCTTCGATGTAGCCGAGCACCGAACCAATCGGATACGTCTCCTTCAATTTGGCTGTGATCTTGTCGATCTTGCCATTGCACGGCGTCGTGACGCCCATCACTGCCTTTTGCGTTTCGACATCGATGATTTCCTGATCGGCCACGACTTCATCGCCGGGTTTCACTTTGATGTCGACAATCGTCGCTTCGGCGATCGATTCGCCCAATTGCGGCATGATGATTGGAACTTGCGGCATAGATTTATTCTTTGAGTAACGCGCGCGCCTTCTGCGCGATCAATTTCGCGCCCGGCCGATGTGTGCTCCAAAGATTTGGGTGATACGGAATCGGTGTGTCTTTCGCATTGACGCGGACAGGCGCAGCATCGAGCAGATGAAATCCTTCGCTGGTCACGCGCGCGATGATTTCGGCGGTCGCTCCGCCCCACGGAAATGATTCTCCGACCGCAAGCAAGCGGCCAGTCCGCGCAACAGACGCGAGCACCGTGTCCGTGTCGAGTGGTTTCACGGTGCGAAGATCAACAACTTCGATTTCAAAATTTTCGCGCGCGAGCTCTTCGGCGACGGCAAGCGATTCCTGAACCATCGCGCTGTAGGTCACGATCGTGAGATCTCGGCCTTCACGCGCGATTCGCGCTCGTCCCGTTGGCAATCCTTTGTCCGGAAGTTTCTCGGCCTTGAGATGGTAATAGAGATATTTGTGCTCGCAGTAGATGACTGGATCGTCGATCGCTACCGCGTCGATCAACATCGTGTACGCATCCTCGACCGTCGCCGGCGTCATCACAATCAAGCCCGGATAATGCGCGTAGATCGATTCCATCGATTGGCTGTGAAACGGCCCGCTGCCTTTCGTCCCGCCGGATGGAAGTCGCACCGTGATCGGGACCGGAATGTTGGTCCGCCAATAATGCGTGCCGGCTTGATTGAGAATTTGGTTCAGGGCAATGCTGGAGAAATCCGCAAACTGCATTTCGACAATCGGCCGCATTCCCTGCAACGCCGCGCCGATCGCTGTGCCGACGATCGCGTCTTCGCTGATCGGCGTGTTCAATACGCGATTTGGAAATTCTTTCGCGAGCCCTTTCGTTGCCTTGAACGCACCGCCAAAAACGCCGCCGACATCCTGGCCGTAAATGAAAACGCGCTCGTCTTCGCGCAATAGTTTTGCCTGCGCTTCGCGAATGGCCTCGAGATACGTAATGCTCATTCGGGTTGATCGGCGAGCTCGCGCGTCGAGATCGCGCACCAATCTTCTTTTGCGCCCTCCGGTGCCGCTTCTTGTTGCGCCGTTGCCATGGCATCGTCCACTTGTTTGCGCGCATCATCCTTCCAGGATTGCAACTTTGCCGCGTCAACCAATCCAAGATCGACAATCTTCTTCTCCGCGAGCTTCACGCAGTCCTGCGCGAACGGTTGCCGCCTGATTTCGTCCGTCACGTAACTCGCGTCGTCGTGTTCGCCATGCCCGGAGAGTCGCAAAGCCGAAGCGACCACTAATTGCGGCGGACGGCCGGCTCGCGCGCGTTGCACGGCGCTCCCGATCGCCTCGAGACACGTGTTCAAATCTGTTCCGTCGATACTGTAGCCTTCGAATCCATAACCAACCGCACGCTCGACCAGATCGGCACAGGCAAATTCGCGATCGTTCGGCGTTGAATAAGCGTAGTGGTTGTTGGTCGCGACGATGACCAGCGGCACTTGCTCGACCGCTGCGATGTTCATTCCTTCGTGGAACGCGCCAGTTTGCATTCCGCCCTCGCCGATGCACGAGAGGCCAATGAAATTTTTTTCGCCGCGAAGACGTTTCGCCATTAACGAGCCGACGACGACCGAAACCATCGCGCCGAGGTGACTGATCATCGCGAGGCAATTGTCTCCTGGTCGCCCGCGATGAATATTCCCGTCGCGTCCGCGCATTGGGCCTTGTCGCGAGCCGAGGTAGGTGCGCGCAACATCGACAAGCGGTTCGCCAAACGCGGAACGTCCGGCTTGATCACGAATCAGCGGCGCGAAAATGTCCCCCTTTTGCAAAAACAATCCGCACGCGACGCTGACCGCTTCCTGACCTTTGCCAATGTAAACGCCGCCGGTGATATGTCCGCCGCGATACAGGCTAACGAGTTTTTCCTCGAGCGTCCGCGAAAGCAGCATCCAGCGAAACGCTTCCAGAAATCGCTCGTGCACCGCAGGTTTCGTCGCGGCGGCTTTCTCCGGCGCAGTTTTCTTCGATTTTTTCCCGCGCTGCGCTGTCTGAAGCATCGGGCAATTTTACGCAAGATCGACAATCGCGCGCAAAATTTTTTTGCGTGGTTGCGAGATTATCGACGACCGGCGCGTCGCGCTTTTTCTTCGCCGTTTCCGTTTTCCGTGAGAGCAAACTGCCGTTGCGACGCAACGGTTTCGCGCTGCGACGGCTGTGTTTGCTCGGTCGAAGGCGGCGCAGTCAATTTCATGCCGACGAGCTTGCTCACACCGCGTTCTTCCATCGTCACGCCGTAAAGAATGTCCGCTTTGGAGATCGTGCGTTTGTTATGCGTGATGATGATGAACTGACTTTGCGCGACGAACCGGTCGAGCACGCGGACGAAACGATTGATGTTGCTCTCATCCAGCGGCGCATCGATTTCGTCGAGAACGCAAAACGGACTCGGGCGAACCATGTAGATCGCGAAGAGCAGCGCAACTGCGGTCATCGCTCGCTCGCCGCCGCTCAACAGCGAAACACTCTGCAATTGTTTGCCCGGCGGCTTCGCCGAAATCTCGATGCCGCAATTCAGCGGATCGTTTTCGTCCATTAACGAGAGATCTGCGCGACCGCCGCCGAAAAGCTCGGCAAACATTTCCTTAAAGTTCGCGCGGATCTGAGTGAACGTGTCGGCGAACAACTGCTTTGTCGTTGCATTGATCTTGGCGATCACGTCGAGCAGTTCGCGGCGCGAATTCGTGAGATCGGTGTTTTGTGTTTCGAGAAACTTGTAGCGCTCTTCGAGCTCGTCGTACTCTTGGACTGCCTCCAGATTCACAGGGCCCATGTTGTCGAGCTGACGATTGAGATCGGCGATCAGCGTCTGCAAATCTTCATCGCCAAGATCGACATCGGCCTCTTTTTCGGCGCGTTTGAGTTGGACGCGCAATGTCTTGTCGAACGCGGTCTCGTCGGGAGCGAACGCGCGCAGATCAATCTGATAACGGCGCGAGACATTCTCGGCGAGATTTTCGATCTGCATTTGCAATTGTGACTCGCGGACCTGGAGATGGCCGCGCTGCTCCTGCGATTCGCTTAGCGAATCGCGCAATCCGCGAACCTCATTCTCGCATTTCTGAACCGCTGTCGCGCGAGCAGTGCGCTCGGAAGCAATCTTGTTCGCGGCAGCTTCGGCTTCAGCTGCGCGCGCGCCTTGTTCTTTTATTGCGACTTCAGCATCGCGATTTTCCTGGGCCTGGGTTGCAAGCTTGGTTTCGTAACTCGTGATGTCGTTCTTGCGCGCTGCGATCAGTTCCACCAATTCCGCATCGCGTGCGGCCATCGGCTGGCGCTGCCCTTCCAAACTTTCCTGACGTTGGCGCGCGGTTGCGATCGCCAATCGCAAATCGTTCAGCTGTTCGATGTTTTTTTCTTCCTGCGATCGAGCTCCCTTTTCGTCTTTTTCCGCGTCGCTCTGCGCCGCCTCATGGTCGGCCAATTCATCGCGTGCAGCGGCCAATTCCTCCTCGAGATCGGAAACACGTTCGCCGGCAGCCTCGATTTGCTGCTCGAGCGTTGTCTTTTCCGATTTGAGATTGTCGATCTTGCGCTCGGCTTCTTTTTCTTCGGCCGCGAGCAGCGCGATCTTGTTCGCTGCCGTTGAATGCGACAAATGCGCCGCTTGATGTTGTGAACGCGCTTCATCCAACTGGCGTAACGCGCTAGCGACGCTTGTTTTGGCTTGATCACGTTTCTGGACAGCCGTGCCGCGCTGGCTTTCGAAATCAGTCATCTCCTTTTCCAACGCCGCCACCCGCGCCTTGCGTTCGAGCATCGAATCGGCCTTGACGGTACTGCTGCCACCAAAAACGATTCCTTCGGTGGAAATAAATTCGCCATCGAGCGTCGCCATCGCGAGCGTCGGTTCATCCTTCTTGGCTGCGAGTGCGTCACTCAACTTCGAAAAAATCACAACGCCGCTGAGTAGTTGCCGGACAAGCGGCTCGATCGCGCGGGGTGTAACGACTTTGTCGACCGCCCACGCGATTCCGCCTTTCGGCAAACTCTTTCGCACTGATTCGTGACTTGTCGCGCCGAGTTTCGGCATGAACAACGCGGCTTGGCCGAGTTTCTTTTTGGTCAAGCGCGCCAGAATTTCTTCGGCACTTTGAGCGTCCTTCAAAATCACCGCGTGCAAATTTCGACCGAGCGCCGCCTCGATCCCCGGAATGAATTTTGGATCGACATCGATCTGCGCGACGAGCGATCCGACAATCGAATCGCGGTAGCGGCTCGGGTCGTCCAAACCTTTGAGGACTGCCTGCGAACCTTGAGCGAGTCCTTCGCCTTCAGCGTTGAGCTGACGCAAGATTTCCAGACTCGAGCGTTTTTCCGTCAGTGTGCGCTCGATCGCGGCTAGTTCGGCTTCGCTGTCCGCGAGAAGTTCTTGTTGCTTGCGCAGACCTGTTTCGGCGGCCTGCGATTGCGTCAGCAGGTCCTGCAGTTTTTTCTGTTCGCTGTCAGTCGATTTGTGCGCGGCCGCGACGGTGGTCGCGATTTTTTCCCGCGCCGCGATCGCTTCCTTTATTTCGGTCGAGATCTGGCGAATCTGTTCTTGGGTCAGTTCGCGGCGCGCAGTTAGTCCGGCCAGGTCGTCTTCCAGTTTGTCGATCTTCGTTTCGTATTTTGAAAGTGAAGCGCGCGCGGTTTTCCGATCCGCTTCACGCGCTTCCCGTTTTGCACGAAGTTTGTCGAGCAACTCGGTCACTTTGGCGAGCTCGTTCTGTTTCGATTGCAGAAAATGCTGTGTTTTCTCAATCAGCGCGTCGCTTTCGCGAATCTGCGCCTCGTGCTGTTTGCGTTTGTTTTCTGAGCTCGCGATGTCGCCTTTCGCTCGCTCGATCAGGTCGTTCAGCTCGTCTTTGCGTTGCCGATTGAATTCGATCCGGCTCTTGTTCGCGGCAATCTCGCTCTGCAACCTTTGCGCCTCGGCGCGAATGTCCGCGACCTCAACGTCGATCTTATCGAGTGCGCGACGTTCTTCGGTCAAATCGGTTTCGTCCTGATCAATCTTTGCTCGCGTGGTTTGTTCCGTCTTGGCGATCTTCTCGATTTCACCGCGGCAGTGCGCGAGGTCGCCTTCGAGTTTGCCGAGTTGTTTCTTGGAGCAATGCGTATCCAACACGCGCAGGTCCGCATGCAGCGCTTGATAACGCCGCGCTTTGCCAGCCTGACGTTGAAGCGAACCAATTTGCCGCTTCACTTCTTTAATCACGTCGCCGATGCGAAGAAGGTTCGCTTCAGTGGCTTCCAGTTTGCGAAGCGCTTCTTTCTTCTGCGATTTGTACTTGGTAATTCCGGCAGCTTCTTCGAAAACAGCGCGACGATCTTCCGGACGCGAGCTCAAAATCATGTCGATCTTGCCTTGCTCCATCATCGAATAGGCGGAGCGCGCGACGCCGGTGTCGGCGAAAAGATTTTGAATGTCTTTCAAACGGCACTGCGTTTTGTTGAGCAAGTATTCGGAAATGCCGTCGCGATAAACGCGTCGGGTCACGCGCACTTCGTGCCAATCGACATTTAACTCCGACGCGCAATCGGTGAATGTCAGCGAAACCTCGGCGAAGCTTAGCGGCTTGCGATTGTCAGTGCCGTTGAAAATGACATCGGCCATTTCGCCGCCGCGAAGTGACTTGGCGGATTGTTCGCCAAGCACCCACTTGATCGCGTCGAGCAAATTAGACTTGCCGCAACCGTTCGGACCGACGATGGCGGTCACGCCCTCATGAAAATTGAAGAGAGTTTTATCGGCGAAGGATTTGAAGCCGAAGAGCTCGAGTGATTGTAAATGCATTCCGCAACCGCCCAACTACCAGTCTTACAGGCCAATACAGTAGCCTAGGGGCGGTGACAAGCAAAATCACACCATTTGTGGGTTAGGCGCAGAGGCAAAACCCCACATTTTGTGCTTGGTCGGTCGCCTCTTCCCGCTTGCCTCGGCTACCTAAATCCTGCACCATCCCGCGCATGCCCGGCGAGGAGACGATGTCGATCCAGCAGGCCGAGCGTGTCGATGATCAACTCGTCCGCGGCATTGGAGTTCCTGCGCTGACCGCCAATATTGTCAGCTCAACGATTGGCGCCGGCATTTTTGTGATTCCGGCGACGGTCGCGCGCGGTCTTGGACCGGCCGCACCGCTGGCGTTTGTTTGCTGCGCGCTCGCCATGATTTTGTTTGTCACTTGTTTCGCGATCGCCGGAAGTCGCGTCTCGTTGACGGGCGGACTCTACGCGTATGTCGAAGTTGCGTTTGGTCGCTATGTCGGCTTTCTCGCCGGCATGCTTTATTTTCTGACTGCGCTCGGTGCGGTCGCCGGCGTGGTGAACGTGCTGGCGAATTCAATTGCGCTGGTCGTTCCGTTTCTCGCGAGTCCGATGATGCGAATCATTGTCATGCTGGTGGTTTATGGCGCACTCGTGTTGATCAACATTCGCGGCGTGCGCGAAGGTGCTGGCGCGGTCACGGCGATCACCGTCGCAAAACTTTTGCCGCTCCTCTTATTCATTTGCGTCGGATTATTTTTTATTCACGGACCGAACCTAGGTTGGAGCGGTTGGCCAAGCAGCAAATCGTTGGGCGACGCGGTGATCCTGCTGATGTTCGCGTTCGTCGGAATCGAAGTCGCGTTGATCCCAAGCGGTGAAGTGAAAAATCCGTCGCGGACAGTTCCGCGTTCCGCGTATCTGGCACTTGTCGTCACGACAGTCATTTACGTTTTGATTCAAGTCGTAGCGCAAGGAACGCTCGGCCCAGATCTCCTGAATCATCCAGCCGCGCCGCTCGCTGAGTCGGCCGCGAAATTTCTCGGAAACATCGGCCGAACAATCTTGATCGCGGGCGCAACGATTTCCGCTTTCGGTTTCGTCACCAGCGATATTCTGAGCTCGCCACGCATGATCTTCGCATTCGGCCGCGATGGCGCATTGCCTTCATTCTTCGCACACGTCCATCCGCGTTATCGATCGCCCGATGTCGCAATCCTTACCTACGCGACGCTCGCGTTTCTGTTGTCGGTGATTGGAAGGTTCGAGCAACTGGCGATTCTTTCCAATGTCGCGGTGTTGTTACTGTATCTGCTTTGCTGCGCGGGCTGCTGGGTTTTGGTGCGACGCGATGTTCACTCCGATGGCAAACCCCTCAATTTTCCAGGGATGCAGATTGTGCCCTGTCTCGCGATCCTCGCGATCATTTGGATTCTCGCGCAATCAGGGTTGAGTGATAGTCAGGTCGGTAGCGATACCCGTACTGGTCTGCGGAACGCGGCAATCGTGGTCGCGGTCGCGTCGATTTATTATTTAGTCACCACGCGATTGCGCCGGAAGTCGTAGGCAAAGAGCAAAAACCGGTTAACTTTCAGCCATGCGCGATAATTATCTGGAAGAATATTTCACCTTTTTGCGGTTTCCGAGCGTTTCGACCGACCAAAAATACGCGGATAAGGTGCGCGATTGCGCGAATTGGATTTCGCAGAAGCTCGAAAAGATCGGCTTGGAATCGAAAGTGGTTTCGACGAAAGGCCATCCGATTGTTTGGGCGCACAACAAGCATCGCACCGGCCGGCCGACGGTTTTGCTTTACGGGCATTACGACGTTCAACCGCCGGACCCGCTCGAGTTGTGGGAATCGCCGCCGTTCGAACCGGTTTTGAAAAACGGTTACGTGTTCGCGCGCGGCGCAACGGACAACAAAGGCCAGATCTTCGCCCACATTCTCGGCTTGCAGGAGACGATCGAGAAAAACCGGGACCTCCCGGTGAACCTCAATGTGGTCATTGAAGGCGAAGAGGAAGTTGGCAGCCAGAATCTCGGAAAATTTCTTACCGACAATCGCGACGCGTTGAAGTGCGATGTGGTGTTGGTTTCGGACACGGGAATGATCGCGCCGAAAACGCCGACTATCAGTTACGGATTGCGTGGAGTGACCGCGCTCGAAATCAAAGTCACCGGTCCGAAGATGGATTTACACTCGGGAATTTTCGGCGGTGCGGTTGCGAATCCAGCGACCGCGTTGGCCCGAATGCTTGCCACGCTTCACGACGCCGATGGCCACATCGCGGTGCCGGGTTTTTATGACGATGTCCTGCCATTGCAGGATTGGGAACGCGAAGCATGGAAGAAATTGCCGATCGAGGCCGATGCTGAAATACTCGGCGAAACCAAAGCGCCCGCGCTGTTTGGCGAAAAAGGCTTTAGCACGTTGGAAAGAGTCTGGGCCCGGCCGACGGCCGAGATCAACGGAATGGGCAGCGGCTATCAAGGTCCCGGAACCAAGACCGTTTTGCCGAGTCACGCGATGGCAAAGCTGACCTTTCGCCTCGTTCCGAATCAAAACGGTGACAAGATTGTCGAGCTTGTGAAAAAACATCTTCAAAAAAATCTGCCGCCGGGAGTTACAGCGGAGATGGTAAGCGGTCATTCCGGTCCGTGGTATTTGACCGATCCCAAGAGCAAATTTTTCAAGGCGGCGCAGAGCGCGTTAAAAAAGGCCTTCAATAAAGACGTCGCGTTGATTCGCGAAGGCGGCAGCATCCCGATCGTTTCCGATTTCCGAAACATCCTCGGAGTGGAAACGTTACTGATCGGGCTCGCCCTGCAGGATTGCAAAGCGCATTCGCCGAACGAGAATTTTCCGCTGGAGAATTTCGAGGCCGGCATTCGAATGAATCAGGCTGTTCTGCAAGAGCTCGCCGCGTGAAAAGAAAACTCCGCTTCGTGTTCTTGGTCGCAGCGACCATCACGATGACGGTCGGACTTGCGAACGCGACGGAAGAAAAAGAGGAAACGCTCGGCGATAAATTAAAGAAGCTTTTCGTTCGACCGACACCGTCGCCAACGCCACGGAAACGCCACAGGCAAGTATCTCCTTCACCGACGCCGGCCACGGAGTCATCCGTTTCGTCGGCTGAATCGCCTTCGCCCGGCCCTTCGGCGGAAAGCGTAGTAAGTCCAAAGCGCGAAGCTCAACCACAATACTTTGAGCCGGTCCGCGCAATCAGTCCGGGTCCGCGATCTCGGCCACGAATTCCTCGTAGAATGAGTGCGTCACCCGAGATTACGCCAACTGAGTCGCCGAATCCCGAAGCGGAATTAACGCCGGGTGAGAGTCCTGAATCGCGGCCGTTGCCAAGTTTCCCGACGATGATGACCGCTTCGCCGGCACCCGCCAAGACTCCAGCGCCGTCCGCGACACCGAAAACGACGGCCACCCCAGTCGCAAAGAAGAGGGAAGAATTCAAACCGGTTATCCCAACCGACCAGATCGCCGAATCTCCGAGTTATCCGGCTCAAGTTCGGAAGATTGTTGATTTCGGGCTCTACCTGGCCGCGCGGCATCTCACTTATAAATATGCTTCGGCCGATCCTGGGAAGGGCGGCATGGATTGTTCAGGCTTTATTCATTATGTGCTGACCCAATCCGGGATAGCGGATGTGCCGCGCGACGCGCGCGAACAATACGCCTGGATCCGGAAGGCGGGAAACTTCAAAGCTGTTCTGGCGCAGCGCGACGACACGTTTGAGTTGGATGACTTGCAGCCTGGCGATCTCCTCTTTTGGGCGAGCAATTTCGGAGTTAGTCGCGAGCCGGAGATAATCCAAACGATGATTTACATCGGTCGCGACAAAACGACGAACGCGCGGTTGATGATCGGAGCGAGCGAGCGTGGCAGCTTCAAAGGCCAACCCAAATCCGGAGTGAGCGCCTTCGATTTCAAAGTTGGGCGTGCGCAAAAATCTAAAGACGAGGAGACTGGTCCCGTCTTTGTCGGTTACGGACACATTCCCAGCTTGGCGGCCAAGTAGTCGCGCAATTTCACTTCTGGTCGGCGCGCGGTGTTGGCGAAACCGTTGGTGTCGATCTTGCCGACGCTTGTTGTGATGTCTTTGTCCAAAAATGTTTTGCGAGTGCGATTGCAACCAACAGCGTGATGATTGTGATCACGACGCGCTGTTCGAGTTTCGTCAGCTCGAAAATATTTCGCATCAGCTCGAATACGAAATTGGATCGTCAATTCCGGCTTCGCGAAAACCCTTTTGTCGCAATCGGCAGGAATCGCATTGGCCGCAGGCGCGTCCATCCGGCAGCGGATCGTAGCAGCTGTGAGTCAGCGAAAGATCGACTTCGAGATCGACCGCTTTTCGAACGATGTCGGCTTTCGACATTTTGATCAGCGGCGCGTGAATTTGAAGCCGCGCGCCTTCGACTCCCGCTTTGGTCGCAATGTTGGCGAGCGTTTCAAAGAGCGCCATGAACTCCGGCCGGCAATCGGGATAACCGCTGTAATCGATCGCGTTCGCGCCAATGAAGATATGGCCGGCACCGATCGTTTCCGCCCAGGCCAGCGCATGCGCGAGAAAAATTGTGTTGCGCGCCGGAACGTAAGTCACAGGAATGCCGGTGCCGATTTCCTTTTCGGTTCGCGATTTCGGAACATCGACATCATCGGTCAGGGCAGAGCCGCCGAAGATCTGCCTGTCGATCTTGGCGATGAGATGTTTTTTCGCGCCTGACGTTTTTGCGATTTTCTTTGCCGCCTCGAGCTCGCGCTTGTGACGCTGGCCGTAATCGAATGAGAGCGCGTAGGTTTCGTAACCTTGCGAGCGCGCAATCGCGAGAGTGGTCGCTGAATCAAGTCCGCCGCTGAGGAGAACAATCGCGTGCTTCATCGGCCATCGCGGCCAATCGTCTTTTCGGAAACCTGGGGATATTCAGCGCGAACAGTGAGCGCGATACCACCGCGCGCGGAAAATTGCGCGGTCACAACGGCTTCGCGTGGCGAACATGCTTTCACGAAATCGTCGAGAATGCGGTTTGTCACCGCTTCATTGAACGCGCGCTCGTTTCGATACGAGGCGAGATAGAACTTCAGCGACTTGGTTTCGACGCAGAGTTTGTCCGGCACGTAATCGATGTCGATCCTCGCGAAATCTGGCTGGCCGGTGACGGGACAAAGGCAGGTGAAATCATCGGTCTCGAAATGGATGTGATAACTTCGCCGCGCCGGATTCGGAAATGTTTCCAAGCGCGCTTCGGCCGGCGATGCCGGCAGTTTCGATTC
>Ga0137359_10003522_pt1 | contig 12687 bp, 12 predicted proteins | sample Mad1_40_16metaG_FD_108281 | JGI IMG/M metagenome (GOLD analysis project Ga0137359, IMG submission 108281) | Vadose zone soil microbial communities from Angelo Coast Range Reserve, California, USA - Mad1_40_16 metaG | ecosystem: Environmental > Terrestrial > Soil > Vadose zone | place: USA... | reverse complement strand
TTGACCCTGATCTATCAACTACGACGTGCTGTCTCAAGCGAGGTAGAGGGAAAGGGAACCCATCCCAGTCGAGTCGAGCCTGATACTCTTCCGGGCGTCTGCCTATCTGACTTGTCTGTCTCTGATTTTCTTCCTTTGTTTTTCGTACACATTTTTTCTTTCTTACCTCTTTCGCCGCTCTGTCGCTCTCAGGCCCGTCATATATTGAATTGAAAGAGAAAACTAGCATAAGATCGTGTGTGGTTCACCGAGGAATTGCCATTCGCGTACAATCTTATTCAGTGATTTTATCCATCCGCCCCTCGTCCCGTCTGTCACTTCCCCGTCTGTCCCTTTCCTCTTCCCCGCTCTCTTTCAAGTCTCACCATAATCTCACCAACTCACTCACTCACTGGCTCACTCACTCACTCACTCACTCACTCTGTCCCCCCTATCCATTTCATTCTCTCTCCAACCCGAGGGCCTGACGCCCTCCACTGCTTTCACCCTCAAGGTCACATTCACTATTGCTACCTTTCTGGTGCTGAACCCATTCGTATAAGGGTCAAGCAGAGCTTCTTCTCGTGGCTTGCAGCTCGTCCTTTTCTGCCTCTATGGACCCTCTCGTCCACGATGGACCCTCTGATGGACAGTATCAGCATTTGGCCATCGACCCCCTTATAACTTCCATTTCGTCGACCGATCCAATTCCCCAATTCCCCCCCGTCGTTGGCTCTCCCTTGGCCGACACGAACCTCACCTCCCCCCACACCGTCACCTCTTTCCCGGATACTATCAACCCCGCTTCTACCCTTGCAGTTCCACCAGACGTCACGCTTTCTCCTGGTCCCCGTCGCATGGACATTTCGCCCGCTGAGGTCGTCCATCACTCTGCCGTACCCCATGACCCCGTCCCTCTTCCTGGATCCATTGCCGCGTTTCAGTCTGCGTTACGTGAATCCTTTTCAACCGAGCAGCCTTTTGATGTCCCGCGACCCGCCCAGTCCTCCCCGGCGGCGACCTCTGTCTCCAGTTTTACATCTCACACTTCCTCCCCGGCCATGCCGGGCCTGAGTCCAGCTTACACATCCCTTCCTTCGGCTTCACTCGCATCCGCCATGATGGATAGCATGGGTATTCCGGCCCGTAGCCGCTCTGGCTCGGCTGCATCTCCCTGCCGTTTCATGGGCAGCAGCTCAGACGTCGCCTTTCCGACCGTCACCAACAACGGTAATCCGACGTCGACTACGGGATCGGGTTATTGTCTCCCAGTGAATGAATACGATGTGAGCCCTCCGGCAGAGGAAGCGCCATCTCCTGATTTAGGAACACCCCCGATGATGATGGTCGGCAACGTGTTAAAAAAGTCTGTCTTGTATTTCTTTTCATCGCCCAAATTTTTTCTAAGAAGACATGTAGCATCATGCAAACCGCAGACCAAGCGCGCGCCGATTGCAGTGCTGGCCAAACTGCGAATGCGGGCGTCAAAATCGATCAGATCAAAAAGGCCATTGCATTTGTATCGGACGTCCTTGCCGCCACGAGGTTGAGTGATGGGCCCAGCCCACCGAGTGATCAGTCTTCGCCTCCTGTTACCGCTCTTCGTGCTTCACCCCCAAACGTAGCGAGGTCTGGAACAGGTCTACCGCTCGCCCCCCTCCTTCCTAATGGCGATTTTCAGTCACAAGATGTCTCAGGTCTCTCCGATCATGAGTCGAGGAAGCGGTGTGCGTCGTCCATGAACGAGGAGGACAGGGTATTAAAGGCAATGAAGATTGAACCAAATGATGACATGTCACAACCCTCTCTGTCGTCGTCATCCTTTTCCTTCTCCGGTTCTGTGCATCCAGGCCCCGGAGCTGTCGCGACCTCACATTCTGTCGCCTTTTCTTCAAACCCGCCTTCCAGTCCTCCATCGCGCCCTGGCAGCTCAGGTGGCGTGCCCATGCATCCACAGTTGAACATGTATCGGCGTTCGTTACCTTCCATTCCTATCGGATTTCCTCCTCTCAACGTAGCAGCTGCTAATGGGCACGCACCGCCTGATTTTACGCCTCCAGCGTCGGCTACGCATCCTCCAGTATATGGTCACCCCCCAGAACAATGGAGGGAACATCCGGGGCCCTTTGCTTCCTCACATCGGCATACTCTATCTGCTGGGCATCTCGATGGGGATATTGATATGAAAAATATTCTTATGGGTACCTCTTCTGCATTCGCGTCGCCTGCCGCGGTCTTTCCTTCGCCTCCCGGTTCAGCACCGCTCGCTACACCGCCCGCGGCCACCGTCGCGCCTGCATTGCTTCATAGTGCGCGTGCTTCCCGGTCGAATTCACTCTCCAATCAACCACCTAGCGACCAACTCGTGTTCGGCGTCCCTGTCTCAGAGACGACGATAGACGAACGGGCAGAATATCAAGCTGACGTATCTCGTCCCAATACGGGATTCTCGCGCTCCCTTAGCCCTGTCTCATCCCCGGAAGATGACGATGAGCATGATTCCGACACAGGTTCGCCCAGCCATTCACGTTATCGAAACGGTAGTATCTCGGAAGCAAATCATCAATTTTCGCGCACGCCTACTCGTAGGGCGCTCGCGAATCGGTCATCTACGGACAATTTCAGTTCGGGTATGGGTGCTAACGGCAGCAACCATAGTAATGAGGTCCCACAGGAATATCGCGCTGAGGTAGATCGGATCTTCTTCGAGTTTTTGAATCGAACATGCTCGAATTGTGAGTGTGTTGTACGTCCCTTTGGATCCGACGATTGCTAACCCCCTTATCCCTTTCGAATAGTGGAAGCTACCGACGCGAAGGGCGAGCCAATACACCAGACTCTGATGGCAAAGAAGATGCAGCGCTTAGACGAGTCACCTGATTTTCGACCATTCAAATTCCGCATCCAAGCGTTTACGAACGCCTTCCTAGAGGAGGTGCGTCGCTTGTGCGCTCCGCGGAGTATCTTTGTTCCCGGGTTCACCGTTTATTGTTTATTTATTTTTTAATTTTAGCTCGCCCGGCAAGGATATCCTGAAGATAAAATACCCATGAAAAAGGTACGCAAATTGCCGTGATCCGGGCATTATCTGATGAAGCACGTGTCTATCCAGATTCGGAACTATCTTTGGAATTCGCCTTACATCTCCCGTTTCAATGAAGACGGCAAGAAGGCAAAGTCAAAGGGGAATCACATCTGGAACATCGAGGCAAGAAAAACTGGCGAAGGTGGTTGGCTTTTCCGTCCCTTCCAGCGTCGTCTCGCGGGCGTTCCACCAGGCGTGGCATACGTTGGTCTTCGCTGGACATGGACACCGCGAATTTGGGATCCGCAAGCATCTCGAAATAATCTACACGTCACTTATACCTCACCCTCACTGCCACCTTGGCTTTCGTGGAATGAAGACCAATATCTGACAGGTGTACCCAGTCCAGACGCACAGAGCTGCGATGTCACGGTGGAGGCACGGGTAAGTAGGGTTGCATAGAATTTGCAACTCTTCGCCGATCATCTTGCTCTATCAGTTCATGCAAGATGGGAAGGAAGAATTCCTCTCTCAAACCGTGCACATTACAATCGCGCCCGTGGCAAACGTGGACACCACCTCGTTCTCTAGCTCGTCGCGACGGCCATCGCTTGTCGAGTCCCGCAGGATTAGCGACACCATGGTTCCACAGACGTCTCCCTCACGGTGAGCGGGTTTACGGTCTAGATGCTAGCTGTCCTGAAACGTACGTAGGGCACCGCCGCTATTGCGGCCACAGACAACGACAACGCTGCCTCCGCAACCGCAGCCAGTTACATCGCAAGATGCACAGGTGATTCAGGTGCTAACAGCCGCTGCACAACGTGTCGCACAGGAAGCGCAGTCGCAAGTTGTGGCTGCAGGCGCTTCGATTGAGCCTGGACATGAGCTACAGGCGCTCGCGAAACAGCAGCACGTTCTCACGGTGACCGCTCAGGCTGTAGACAATACCGTCTCCGCACAAGGCAGCGTAGTAGCGCAGCCATCGAGCGTCTTGGCTGCCGCTGCTCAACAAGTCGTCTTGCAAGCCGCTCGCCAGGTAGCCGCGGACCGCACTGCCATTGCTGCAGCACAGTTTTCCGCGGGGATGTCGCCACCAGTCACGGGTGCCTCGGCGCAAGTGACCGTGAACGAGGTGTCTGTTGCGACGCAGTCGGCCGTCGCACAGGCGGTCGAGCTCACTGGTCCCCTATCAAGCGAAGTCGACGTGCTTATGACAGCCAGCTCACTCCTTCAGGCACACCAGGCGCACGTGCAGGCTCAGGTGCAGCAAGTTCAAAGCCACCCTCCTGTGGTGACACAACCGACAGTCCCGCCTGCTCTTCGTCACCATTCATCATTCAGCGGGTTGCCTGTGCCCGTATCTCTGCAGCACCCTCCAGAAGGAAATCTCATGACTCCCATGCTATCCATATCAAATGCGGACTTGACGGTGTACTCTCAGCGTTCATAGACTGGATCAAATCCTGCCCATTCATTTTGTTTCTTTTTCAGATCCTTGTTTCCTTTTGTCACCTTGGTTCCTTCTCTTTCTTCCCGTCTTCTCATGCCGTGTTGTACACTAATATTGGAGGGTTGTAAAGTCATCGAAGTCATATTTTTTTGTGTTTTTTTTTCTCAGCTGCTCACTTTTCAATGCTGGCATTTATGCAGATAATAGAGAGAGACTATTTTCATTTCATCGTTGTACGTGTGAGAGGGTACATAGCGCTAACTGTTATTTTTTTGCGAGCTTACCATTGGTGTTACCCTTGTTGCCTTGCTTTGCTGACGAAGAAAAAAAAAGAATGGTTTTTAGATAGACAACGGGATCTACAGGCATGAGGTCGGCGGCGATTCGGAGGTTAGTCGCGTTACTGTAATTGTTCGATCACAATATAGAGCATGGCTGCCTGCTGTTCCTGCTGCATGTTGCCTTTTCCAGTTTATGCATAAATACGATATTCTAACTAAACCAACCGATCACCGTGGGGCCTCTTCCGCGCCGCCTTGCTGGTATAGCCCTTACCACAAAGTTTAGTTTTTTTAGTTTACCCAGGCCACCACATGATACGGTAACGAGACGATCCTGTGTTCGGTGGGTTCGGGGACATCCGTGCTCTCAACAACAACAAGTGCCCACAAGGATGCGCGACGCCCTCGCCAAAAACGAAAAACGAAAAACGACCGCGAGGAGAGAAACGAATATCATATCTCATTCAATTCCGTGCACGGCCACGGCCAATGCCTGCTGGCGTGACCTAGTGCCCGAGTCGCGAAACGAGCTCAGATGACCGGGTACGTAGTACGCGGATTATGTGTTATGGTCGCGTCGCGCGCGTGTTGAGACTTTGAAAAAGCTTGTAAAACCTGCGGATGGGAGTGGCTTTTTGGAGATTTGGGTGTAACGGTTCTATGGTACCGACGGAGAGAGAAAAGGGATCAAGTCATCGCGGTCATGGGTCCCATGGTCAGCGATTATCGCCTATCAAGACCTATCAGTTCACCGCCGCGGCCTGATACATGATCACATGTGACGAGATGGCATCCCCTAGCCATTCATTCAGACGAAAATAAGCATAGTTGCCGTACAATTTTGTGTCACATGTGAGTACATACTGTATTTGCAGAGTGCCGTAAGGTGGTGTACTGAATGGTATGAAATGCTATATACCGTTCCTCAAAGCAGGTGTCCAAACACGTGGGACGGACAGGTCCCGACATATTGGATCGAATACTTCTACAGACGCGACTCACACATCTCACAGACCGTTGCTGTGGGGGCATTCTCGAACGTACACGTGGAACACGCCTTGGTTATGTCCATCGGGACAGGCGACGATGTCGCTGTGCGTTCGCTCATCGTGTCGTCAGGCAGGGACTCGGACGTCCATCCGCGGGCTAGCAACGTCCCGCTGAAACCGCCGCCATCAGTCTCGCGCCGCTGATGGGGCGTTTCCGTGTCCGTATCGAGCAGCTCTTCGTTCTCTTCCTCCTCGCGCAGGTCGACGACGTCGTTAGCTAGGATACCCAGCGTCGCCACGCTCGCGCTGCTGTCCGTTAGCTCGCGACCCTGATAGAACAGTCTCTGGCAGATAGTCGGGATGTTAAATTCTTCTTGAAGCTATACGAGTATGAGGAATGTTTGAGAAAAGAATGCAAATAGTTATGTAAACGTGTATGACATACCAGAAGTTTGATGTCTTTGACAGACATCTGTTTCGAGATGCCTACCCGTCGCACTCTTCGCTTCACAGTGCGAATCCGTTTTGACTGTCGTTGAGGTTCTACATTCCGGGATCGATACGTGAGAATGCTCGTCTGGCGACTGTCTACCATGACTGGACCGGAATTTCTTGTATAAGTCTCTGGGGTAGGGTCTGGGTCCTCACCGCCCAGGACACGGATCGTAACTTCCGTCAGATCGTAGTCCGTTTTTCTGAAAAAATAATATCTGAATGATGTGTCGGCAATTGGCGGGAATGCGACCCACCGCTTGATTCGGCATTCCTCGCATAAAGGAGGATCGTGTATGAACTTAGAACCTAATACCCCGCCATCCGCGGTGGACCGATTCTCTACTGTGATAAGTGGTGCAGCATCGTAACTATGGGCACGAATGATAAGTCTAGGTCTTCAAGTAGGTGCGGTATGACTCACAGCATCTCTAGCGCATCCCAATCCGGGAGGCGAACCAAGCAGACTGAGCGATCTAAATCGCCGCTATTAAGATCGAGTGCCAATAGTCCGTGATCGCACAGGTACGAGGAGTTATCCAAACCAGTCGGACGAGGATGGTGTCCGGGTCGAAGGATCCAAAGTTTCCATTCGCGCACGAAGCTGGCAGGAACTAGAGCACATGCAACATTCTCAAGAAGCGCCGTATTTCCGCTCAGTGCATTTTCTTGCATGTGTCTCAGTCTCGCCTGTCTATGCGTCAGATCTTGTCTTTGATTATGATAAGACGATTTTCAATTAACCTTTTCTTCTTCCGCCTTTTTCCGAAGCTCCCTTTTGTCCTCGCGAGAGTTCTCCATGAGAGCGTCGCACACTGGGCACAAACCAACATCATCAGATAGCGTAGACCACGATGGAAAGAGCGTCTTTAGCAGTGTGAAAGCCTGGGAAAAATGAGCAAGCCTTGCTACAAGGATATAATGGTTAACGGACCGTCTGCGGAATGCGCGTTCGAGCGCTTATGTTGGGCGCTAAACCGCCATGATCACACACGACATGACCTTGGAAAGCCTCAGAGTCTGGAGCTGAGTCGCTTTGTGACGGAACATGCATCTTTGGCCTCGGCTGCCTCCAGTCTAGAAACAGCAGAGATTTAGCCTGGCACTGTTACTGTTCCTTCAACGAATGGTACATACCCTTTAACCAGTGCCTAGAAATCCAATAACCAGGGGTGTTGGCTTCATTTAAAACGGCATCGAATTCAGAGACGTGTCTGGGATGTTCATATTGGTATAATTTCTCTGGATAGCAACTATTATCCCGTTTCGGAAGTCACCCCAATGAACCCACCAAGAAAAATGCCCTCTACACAGTTGCGGCAGATGTCAGTGGGCTCCAGCTCCGGGAAGAATGTTGAACCAGAGGTCAGTATGAGAGACCCGTACGTAGTCTATGGGGATTTGAGCGTCAATCAGGAGTATAACTCGGGGGATGCAACAAACCCGGTCGATTCGCTTCATATATCTAGCCTTTCCCGGATCAAGCTTAGAATGTGGACACAATATCTCTTCTACAGAGATCTCCGCCGAGGGAGTAGTTGGTCCCTGCTCCACTTTCTTGCAATGGTCACTCGTTAAGCCATTCTGAGTACTGTTCAAAGGCTGAGGCGAATCAAATGAGCTCCCTTTGTCCACCGGATCGTTGGCAAGCGTTTCAAAGGGTCGAGAAAGAAATGTGGACAAAGCCTGTTGGCTAACCACAAGTGATGCCTACAAGGGCATGAATGAGGCATGTACAATTGGATATAGAATTGGCCTTCAACCTACCTGGTCACAAGACGACATGTGCCAAGAGCGATAGATCCTCTGCATCTTTGAACGAAGCTCGAGAAATTCGCTTTTGAGTTCCTCTCGTCTGAACTGTTCTGTTAGCGTCTCCTCGAAGCGACTTTTTTTTACTGACCTTGAGGAGTAGGTAGCACAGGCGTCGGCGTGGCTCTGGTTCATCTTAAGCACGACGTCAAGGGCACGCTGCGGAGGACGCGGAATCGTCCCCAAATCCCACGGATGAGCCGAGCGACGCATATATACAAGCATATATGCATCTCTTGACGACATTCGTCTGGATAACAATTCGTGAGATTTAACCTCACTAACATTCGAGAGGGACAGACCCGGATGGGGACGGAGGTTGTATCCTGAGACAGCGGTGAGCAAGATCTAACAGTCTACGTAGACAGGGGCATACTCCGCTATCTCATCATCGCTGCTATCCTCGACTCGTCGGCGCTTCTTGGAAGGCTTAGGTTTCCTGACGATCACCTATCAACTTTATGTAGCCACGATGAGGAAGCTGACACACGCTTTGCCTTTGTCGCGTGTCTGGTTTCCTGATCCCGGAGGTTTCATCTTCGAAACCACTTCGTCGTTGAAAATAAACCACGACCCGTGCCTATTGAGATCTCAGCATGTTGCTTATTTGGCTTAGTCAAGAAACCTACGTAACATCAAACACCATGGCTTCGTAGTGACCATGGTACGCACTGGAACCCTTATGAACCAAGACACCTTTCAGCTCATAAGTGTTTTCTTCATTGGCCGTCTGTTGATTATCAAGAAATTTGTTCATATCAAGCACGACAGGAAAGGATACGTTGTGTTTTCTCTTCTTCCGCTCGAAAGTCGTGACATCAAAGACAAAGCGCAGCAACGAGAAGTGCAGGACAGGAGGGAGACGTCTGAGTACCAGTTGCCGAGTGGCATCTTGCAGTGACTGACATTTGGAACAGTGATATCTAGTGAACGGTTGAGCAAAGCCACCACGAGCTCGACGGAACACATTACTTGTTGTCGCCAGATAGTGTCTCGGACTGAAGGAGTACATTGATACAGTTTTCAAGCGTAGTGTTGTCCTGTCACGTAGGCTCGCCCGACTCACTTTGATATCTTTACAAATGGACCTACCTCAAGATTAACCTCTATTTCGAGAAAGTCTGAGTTATTCTCAGAACGAGTTCTGCACCGCATGCAGGTTGTCGCGTACGTTTGTGTTCCCTCGAACTACGGTCATACTCGTGAGAATAGGGCCAACAGGTCCATATCGAGATTAATAATTACTTGATTCGAGACGAGATGTTTCAGTGCAGGATCAGGCTGTTTCTTGAACTCGTCGTCCAAATGAGTAACGAATAGTTTGGAAAACCTGTGGCTGATCTGAGCGGCGGATACTATGGCAAGACCAGGATTACTTACTCCTGAGCATCCTGTTGTTCGTTTGTCCGGAGGTGCAAGCTGCTAACAAGCTTTTCTGGATTGAAAATACTCAGGTGACTTTCCTGGAGCGCAGCGAATGTTGTCTGTAGTTGAAAGATGGGCGACTCCTACTAAAAGCATCAGTTTTCGCCATAGGGAGGATTGTAAAACGCGTACATCGATACTGTCCTTATCTTGGGCCGGCAAACACTGATATACTCCATTACGAAAACAAATGTCTTGGAACCATACCTATGCCGGGTAAGCATCGCATACACGACACGAGGCAAGCGAATTGACTGACTTGAATGTATGCATTTGCATAACAGGTGGCCCCGAGGTTCTAATTCTGGTGTCGAACTCTAAGGCCAGTACGCAGGGATGGGATGGACTCACCCTGAGACCCACTGGCAAGCCAGGCGTTCTTGTCTGTTGATTAGGGTCTGAACCAAGATCAGTAGCAGATAAGTGTGCTTTCAATCCAACCTCTGACGACCGTTAGCATGAGGACCTGCAACGACAAGCAGGACTACCAACCTTCATCTTCCCACCGATCCTGGGCAAGGTAATTCAAACAATTCGGATTTTTTGAGCAATTCTTTTTGCTGCATGTGGGTTTTCCGTCATCCGAAATGATGGTGACATCCTGAACTTGCTCATCCCCTGACGCAACGGTCTCCACGAGGTCAACCGACTTTGCGGAGCGCTTCTGATACCTGTTGGTACAGAACGGGTGACGAGATCTGCGAGAGAAGCCACACGTAGCTAGGAGATGCTCCTGAGTAATCCTCGACGCGTCCGTGACACTGGTGCCAACCCATCCCCAGGGAGAGTCCCATTCGTCCCCCAGATCTGAGGCAAGTTTGTGTCTTTTGAGTCTCTCCCCAGCGGCAAGACCCTCATTCTGCTGATTTTGGCGTCTCTTGCGTTTCGTATACATAGAGTCTACGCGAATAGTAGAGACCAGCACAGAAAGGGTGATGTGCGGTGTTGGTCAGATGTGCTGACGTGCAACGGTTCGAACATGTCGGGCCGAAACCGGACCGCTGTTCGTAGCTCGACGACAACAGCGCGACCACCCCAAGATCCTAATGTCGAGTTCAGGAATCCCACCAATTAGCCTGGTAGATCGTATCAAGAGAATACTCCCGTCGAAAGATATTGCTGCGCGAATACGTAAACGGAAAAAAGTCGCTGCTGCAATTGGGCGATACTTGCACGTACTCAGGTACGCGACACTCAGTCTACCACTTCTGCGTTGTCTCATTGGAGTAGGTGGGCATTACTGGCAACGGGATATCTTTGGTTCCTTGCCCTTCCGCTATCTCGGCTTCAAGTTGGCACTTACATTGACGAGAATGCACTCCAACCGGGCCAGGTGCCATTTGTCTAAGGTCTTTCCATGAATGTCGGCTATAATCGTTTGTAGGTTAATACTTATTGGAATTGGGAGGACGTCTACCGCACGGATAGGCTTCTCCAAGATGTTACCTCTCTTAGGGATCGTAACCTCACAAGTGCGGAGTATGTTATTTCTATGTTATGGACTCGACAATCGTTCTAGCACGATCCTACAGGCGCGCGACGTTCTTCGCCACCGAATTCGCAAAATCTGGGTTGCTATCCTCTACGCAAAGCTACTCTATTCCAACTGCTCGGGGGGTCAGTCTGATCTACTAGGGCGTGCGTACTAGGCTTTGACCTATGTTCTAGGTTCTGAACGGTACCAATGCCTATGCTATCTTCTCGGCTCCTAGAACATCCGGGACAGAGGCAGTTGTAGTCAGTGCCTCGTGGAAGAGCCTGACTGATGGGCACAACTTGAGGGGCGTATCTATTGTTCTTTCCTTAGCCACATTCATGAAACGTCGGTATCGTGGCTGTCTGCTCTGATTTGTGCTACTTACGAATGAGGACCACAGATTACTCCCACTGGTCCAAAGACGTCATTTTTGTCATCAGCGACAGCCATCTCGACGGTATGCAAGCATGGTTAAGCGCCTATCACACGCCTACGATCCCTAGTACGCGGTTTGGCCTCGTAAATGATAACCGTCCTCATAGCCAAGTAGACCAGAATTTCGAACGTTTATCTATCACATCGGGCGTAATATGGACGGCACTGAACATTGATTACCCTGGTCACTCATTCTCCCATTTGGGTGTATTTCGAGGTACGGTTAGAATATGTCATCACCCTGTTTGTTGCTACAATCCCAACCAGAAGGACTCAATGGACGCCTGCCAAACCAAGACCTCGTTAATTCATTTAGTTTCATTTCTCAGCATACGGGTGGTGTTCCTGTCCTACTTTACGATCACTACGAACCATCGGAATACCCAGGACGCGAACAAATTCAGAGGCTTTATCCCTCGTGGCTTCCTGACTGGATTCGGAAGCACGAGGCTGTCATAGATTATGGGTACAGAGCCAAGAATATCCTGAGACATTTCACCTATCAGGCAAAGGGCAGAGCAAGTGGAGTACACGGGCTTTTCCATCAGTGCGTGGTATTAAGACCAGACTGCACGCTCATCATTCTCTGAGAAGTTTGACCTAGGTATCGCATAGATGCGATCACCCTTTTTGCGGTCCCATCTAATGGTCCTCACGGATTCCACGCCCTCGGACGGTGCGTACTAAAATCACTTAGATCCTCACCTTCTGACATTCTTTAGCACTATCGAATCTACACTGCGTACGATGAACAACCTGCTTGAGAGACTCCACGCGTCATTCTTCTTTTATATAATGACCACCCCTTCCTCCTTCCTCAAGATTGGCAGTTATCTTCCTAGTGCTGTACTTGTCGCCGCTTCCCTGATGTTCGGCGGCCTTGGGGAATGGGTACGCGCGGGTTGGGTGGAGGTGAACGATGTAGACGAGACCCCCGAGAAGGAAATGGGCGCCAATGTCCCACCAAACAACTCAAAAAAGAAGTGGATAGCCCGGCGGCGAGACACGGACGCTTTTATGGTAGTGGTAGCCTCGCATTTGTTTGGTTTGACAACTTTTGTGGTTCTCTGCGGGGCGTGGCTCGATATCAGCCGACTAGTATGTTCTTTGGTTTAGTCATTGAACTGTTGCTTATTGAGATCACAGGCATCCATCGCTCTTCCGGCATGCTGTGTAGGTCTTGTGCTTGCCCGATTCGCCCTCAAGCCTTCTCTGGCGTCTGCCGATGCTGCACCTCTCTCCGTTCTTTTGAAGGCGATTAATATGTGTCTTGCAAGCACGCTCATCTCCGTTACATCAGTCCTCAATTTCTCCCTCGC
>Ga0137359_10003514_pt1 | contig 12707 bp, 9 predicted proteins | sample Mad1_40_16metaG_FD_108281 | JGI IMG/M metagenome (GOLD analysis project Ga0137359, IMG submission 108281) | Vadose zone soil microbial communities from Angelo Coast Range Reserve, California, USA - Mad1_40_16 metaG | ecosystem: Environmental > Terrestrial > Soil > Vadose zone | place: USA... | reverse complement strand
TCGATGCCCATAGTCCTCTGATCGCCCCCGAATCCACGCCCGAAGATACTTTGGAAGCCCAGCAACGCCTCAGTCACATCAGGAACGTGCTGGATGCTGTGAGCCTACGGACACGCGAGATATATTTCGCGCATCGCGCCGGCTATAGCTATTCGGAAATCGCCGATCACATGACCATTTCTCACATCACGATCAAACGGCATATTGCTCGCGCGCTGCTGGCCATCATGGAGCACGGCGAAACGGAAGAAAATGGAACCCCGGACCGCACAGCTGAATAAGATGGCCACTCGACGCATTCGCGTCCAAGCCGCTTTGTGGGTCACAGAATTGCACGGTCCGGACCGCAATGCGGCGCTCGAGGAAAGGGTAAGGCGCTGGATAGCCGAGGATCCACGGCACGCCGCGGCTTTCGAATTGGCTACGGACGCTTGGCAACGGAGCGGAAACCTCCCTGCGCATCTTCCGAAGCGCACCCGCCCAAGGGCCTCCGGCAAGGCACTCGCCGGCATGGCAATTCTGTGCGCAGCGATCATAACCGCTGTCTACTTCCTTCGCGACGGCACATTGGTGACGGGGCCTGGGGAGCAAAGAACAGTCGAATTGGGCGACGGCACACAGGTCTCGCTCAACGCCAATAGCCGGGTCATCGTCCAATTTGATGACCGTGTGCGCAAGGTAACCCTGGCGAGCGGCGAAGTGCTCTTCAATGTGGTCAAACATCAGCCCCGGCCGTTCGTCGTCGTCATTGGCGATCAAAAAATCATCGCCACGGGAACCTCGTTCGTCGTTCGCCGAGAGGAGACCACCGGGCCGGCATTTGCGGTGACCCTGGTCGAAGGCCGAGTGGCGATCGAACCGATTTCATGGCCAGACGTGTTGCCGAGCGAGCCGGCGACCGGTTTGAAGTTCCTGAACCCGGGCGAGCGGCTTCGAATCGCAGACAACGCGACCGAAATCAGGGATTCGCCCTCCATCGAAAGAGTGCTCGCTTGGCAACGAGGCCAGTTGATTTTCGAAGACAGCTCCTTGAGCGAGGCTGCGGCGGAATTCAACCGATACGGCTCCAACAAGATAACGATCGATGGTCCCGTTTTGGGGAAGCTGCGCGTCGGGGGCGTATTTAGAATCGGAGATCCGTCTAGTTTTGCGCAAGCCATAGCCAATGCATATCACCTCCGAGTCATCAACAGCGGTAACACAATTGTTCTTACCGACAAGCACACCGACTCGAGGTAAAAAAATACTTCAAATTGGATGATCCCTAGCGACATGCCGATTACGTCTTAAGTATTCGAGAACCGAATTCGGTTCTCGACAATTAGAAATACTTACAACGTACGAGCAAGGGATTTGCCGGGGATTCATCCATGTGTGGACGCGCAGGGATCATTTTGCTTGCGATTTTCGCGGCTGTTCTGTCACTGGGCCCTTCGACATCTCCAGCCAGCGAAACTCCGTCGGCAAGCTCGGAGACCAAATCGCATTTCGATCTGCCCGCAGAGTCGTTGGACAAAGCACTGCGTGATTTTGCAGCTCAAGCGAATTGCAATATTTCCTACGAGCCGGCGATAGTCGCCGGCCTGCAGGCGCCGGCGATCAAAGGGGACTTCCCGGTTAGCCGCGTGCTTGCGCTTTTGCTCGAGGGCACGAGCCTTCGTGCAGTAGGCGTCAATGAAAATACGATTCAAATATTAGAAAAGCCGCGATCCACGTCGCGCGACGCTACCTCAGCCCCGAACGGCCGCTATCCGCACGGCGTCCCCCACACGGGAACCGATGTACCGACTCCAGCCAGGACATCGTCCGACTCTCGAGCAGACGCGTCCAATGGCGACCGGCATGGAATTGAGGATCTCCAGGAAATCACCGTAACCGGCACGCATATCCGAGGAACCAAAGATTCGCCGTCTCCGGTCCAGGTCTTCACTCGGGCAGAGATCGATGCAACCGGCATGATCACCGTACAGCAGTTCCTACAAACACTGCCGCAAAACTTCGGCGGCGCGTCGGAAAATACCATCTCGTCAATTGCCGCTAGGAGTCGAACAAATAACACGGTCAATGGCAGTGCACCGAACCTGCGTGGGTTGGGAGCTGAAGCCACCCTCGTACTTATCAACGGGCATCGCGTCGCAGCCGGGAATACCGATGGAAGCTTCGTCGATATTTCAATGATCCCTCTAGCAGCCATCGAACGTATCGAGATAGTCACTGATGGGGCGTCCGCGATCTACGGATCTGACGCCGTAGGTGGCGTCGTCAACATCATCTTGCGGAGCAAATCCGATGGCGCGGAAAGTCGCGCGCTATTCGGATCGGTTGGCACTGGCGCGATGCATAACGTGCAGGCAGCTCAAACCGTCGGAGATGCCTGGACCACCGGTTCGGCAGTATTGAGCTACCAGTATTCCGATCAAACTCCTCTGTCAGCGGGGAGTCGTGACTACCTGCATTCCGTCCTGCTGCCATTCAGCCTGCTTCCCGAGCAAGTACAGCATGCCGCGTTCGCCAACATCGATCAAGAAATCAAGCCCGGCTTCGACGTGCATGGCGACGCGATGTACTCGCACCGTTCAACGAATTCCGTGTTTAGCGACAACGGCGGGACGCTAGGCAGCTACTTCACGGTGATTCCCTCGAAGATAGACACCTATAGCGCCTCGCTGGGATCCACCGTGGCGCTGCCCCAGCAAAGCAAGCTTGCTGTAGTGGCAACCTATTCTGAAAGCGATACGAGTCAGGAATATTTTCAAACGCCGCCGGCCAATGCGCCGTTGGTGTACGCTATCAAGAGCAAATCCGGCCTCGTCTCGCTGGATGTGAACGTCGACGGAGTTTTGGCGGCGGTCCCGGCAGGATCGGTTCACTACGCCGTCGGCGCACAGTATCGGCGGGAATCGTTCGGTAACTCTTACTTCTTTCCGCCGACCGACAATACGTTCTACCCAACGCGAAGCGTGGGAGGCGGTTATCTCGAGCTGCGCATCCCCGTGGTCGGTCGGAGTAGCGTAAGTCACGGAGATCCCATTCTCGAGCTTACGGTAGCTGATCGGGGAGAACACTACAGCGACTTTGGAGCTACCAACAATCCGCAAGTGGGAGTGATTTGGAAGCCCACGCCTGATCTGGCGATTCGCGGTACCTATGGCACTTCATTCAAGGCGCCGACGCTCAATGACCTGAACCCTGTTCCGGATCAGGTGGTCTCTTTTCCCGGTGCGATTTTTAATCCAGCGCCGGGCGGAACACCCAATACTTTAATCGTCACCGGCGGAAATCCGGATCTGAAGCCAGAAAAAGCGACCGTCTGGACGATTGGATTGGATGTCAGACCACAGGAAATTGCGGGCCTTACTGCGAAACTTACTTACTACGATATCGCATTCAAGGATGAAATCACAACTGCCCAATCGAGTGTCAGCGTGCTCGACGCATTTGTCGACGAAGCCATATTGGGTTCCGCGATTGTGCAGCGAAACCCGTCCAATTCGCTCATCCAGCGATTGATATCTTTTCCGACGTACGCGAACCCTTTCAACATTGACCCGACAACAATCGGCGCCATTCTTGATAACCGTACCTTGAATCTGTCCACGGTAAAAACGCGAGGATTGGACTTCGGGGTTGGCTATAAGACAATCCTGTTGGGCAGTTCAATCGACACTGGGGTCGACGGCACTTACATCTTTACATTCGACAACCAGTTTTCGAACAGTGCACCTATCGCGTCGTTCTTGAATACGACATACAACCCCACCGATTTACGGCTCCACGGGCGAGCGATCGTTGCCCTAGGACCGATTACCACTGGTTTTTATTTGAATTTTATGAATGCCTATCGGGACACCAACATGGTGCCCAATGGTCACGTGTCGTCATGGACCACAGCCGATGCCGTTGCAAGTTATGAATTCGGATCGACTGAAGTCCCGTATAGCGGCGTCACTATTGCATTCAGCGTCACAAACTTGACTAACCGTGATCCGCCCTATGTATCCAACCCGAACGGGTACGGAATCACTTACGACGGGGTAAATGCTAACGCCTTGGGCAGATTCTTTTCACTCCGACTGCAGAAGCGCTGGTAATGGGCAACACTGAGCGGACGGCGCTTCGGTCTTTCAATCGCATGCAGCTATTCTGTAGTGCGGCGCTGCTGCTTCTCGCGACGGCACTAGTCATACCAGTAACCTATGGGGCTGCCGGCGGCCAACGGCCGCTGACGGTTGATGACCTATTGAAGCTATCCGACGTTGGCAGGGCCATCGTTCAGCCAGGAAGTGAAACTTTTGTATGGGAACAGTCGCCGCCTTACGACACGCTCACTGACTACGGCGCAGGTTCTACCGGAACCTGGCAGGGCAGTGATTACGAGGTATTCGCTGTCGGACCAAACACGAAAGTGCCGAGAAAACTATTTCGACCGCGCGGCGGAACGACCTACCGACTCGGTGATTTTTCGAGGAATGGACGCTTCTTGACCCTTTTGTCCATGCGCGACGGAAGGGTAAGGCTTGCTGCATATGATTTCCGACTGCATCGACTGAGAGAGTTTGCACTTGCGCCGCGTTTCCACCCTATTCAGCCAGACCCTGACTGGGCATGGCTCGACAATCAGCGCCTCGCAGTGGCGGTGTATCCGGCAGCAGAAGGGCCTTGGCAACTCACGTTTCGCCGGGCCATTGGCAAGCACCTAACCGAAAGTTGGGCAAAAACGTGGAAGGGTAAAGAAGCTTCGGTTGACCGGTATGATAGCTCTGCAAGCGACGCCTTGCGGCAGCTACCAGGGCGGCTGGTGGTCCTTGATTTGGTTTCCGGCCATATTCAGCAACTAGGGTCCGGACAATTCTCGGGACTGCACCCGTCCCCCGACGGTCGCTGGCTGGCGGCAGTCCGACAGTCGCTGCTACCTCAATCGACACTAGAGCAGCCCCACCTCGATTGGACCTACGCTCGATCCACTCTAGCGCTGTTCGCCTTAACCGGACCACCCGGTCCCCGAGAAGTAGCGCCGGAATTAGACGTGCTTCCCCACAGCATCGAATGGAGTCCATCGAGCAAGAACTTCGCCTTTTTCGCATCGCATAGCGAAACGGGCTTGCGAAGCGGTGACTTTTGGATCGTAGATCCAACGAACTCCATGATCAGGGTTGAGCCTCACACGGGTCTCAGTCTCGCCTCGCAACGAGAACGCGGCGGACCCCAATGGCCTGAACGGCCCGTATGGGTCGGGGACTCGCTTGCCGTCTTCGCGCGCCCGACACCCGGTCAGCCTGGCACGCTGGCATTTGAAGACATCAAGAGCAACGGGGTCGTAGATCCGCGAGTGGCAGTGGTCTCGGTACCGCCCCATTGGTTTTTGTTGGCACAAAATTCTACCCCGCGCGATTTGACGCCGGGAATGCAAGACGTATCCTCTTTCCCACTCATCGCCGACAAGTCGTCGTTTGTCGTTTTAGGCGATGGACATGCTTGGCGACTCGATGCATCAGAGCCGCCTGTGCGGCTCTTTCTAGAGTCCGTGCAACGACTCTATCCTCTCGCAGATCAAAATTCTATTTCTCTGGCGCGATCAAATGGTGGAGGTGGGATTGTTTCCGTCGCCGGCGGATCGGGAACGCTCGCCCAGATCGTTCTCAACGATGACTCGCCGGTCTTACGGGTGTTGACCGCGCCACCTGAAACTTCGGTACTTGCGCTATCGAATTCCGGCACACTTCTTTTAAAAATTGGCGCCGGAAAGGGGGCCGGATTGGCTCTTGTGCATGCCGGCAGCACGCCAACCACACTGGGTGAACTCAATCCATCTCTCGATGAGATCGCTGAAACCCGCTGGATCGACTTCAAATATGCCAACGCCGAAGGCTCCAAGAGAGCGCAGCTTTCCGGATGCCTGCTTCTTCCCTCCGACTACCACCCCGGGTACAAATACCCGTTGATCGTGGAGGTGTATCCCGATCGGCCCGGCGGTTGCGCCGCGCCTGAGACACGGCATATACATGCCATGGGTGCGTATCCCACCTCTTACAGCGAACATCTCCTGGCCGCTCGAGGCTTCGTTGTTTATCGACCCGATACTGGGGGCGGGATCAGTCGCACGGTAGAAGGGCCACAGGCCCAGTTGTCTGCGACAGTCGATCGTGGCATTGATGCCGTATTAGCTGCGGGTTATGGCGATTCAACCCGCGTGGGTCTTTTGGGCTACAGCCAGGGCGGCTTCGCCTCTCTTTGGATCGCAACGCAAAGCCGGCGCTATAAAGCGGTTGTGTCGCTTAACGGCTGGTCGGATCTCGTCACCAGTTTTTTTGGAATGAATTGGGCGCAAGAACTCGCCCCGACAGAAATGCCCTCTGGGGGCGATGTAGGCCGCTATGTCAGTTCTGCTGGGTCCAGCTTCAGCATGGGCGGCACACCGTGGCAGCTTCCTCAACGATATATTCAAAATAGCCCGCTTTGGCGCTCGGATACCGTCTCCGCGCCGGTTCTGTTGATACATTCAGATATGGATGTATTTGATGACACGAGCTACAAGGCATTTTTTAGTTCTCTTTACACTCAAAGGAAAGACGCGAGGCTGCTCATCTATCGAGGCGAAGGGCATTCGCCTTCAAGTCCGGCGAATATCAGGCACATGTGGAACAATATCTTCTACTGGTTTGACAACTATCTGAGGATCAAACGTGATTCGGACGGGAAAATGGTTCTCAGTGAATAGGTGTAGCGGCCGGTTTTCTATTCACGTCAGGCGCCACGCGGCGGCGGCCCATTTTTGGGCCCACACTTCGGCCGCGATGCAGGACAAGAAGGGCCACAGTGCTTGGAGATTCATTGGACGATTGGCCGCCAAATAAGGTTCGAGAGATGAGCGTTCAATGATTCTCTCTTGAACCAGAACACCGTCCAGTAACAGGTCACGGATGAATGGTAGGGATTCGCGAATTTTGCTCATAAATGCCGTTGCAATTGATCCTTTATTCTGACGTCGAATAATGGATTCCGGCACGCAATCGCGAAACGCGGCACGTTCCAGCGCGCGATCGATCCCGCCGCGCAGCAAGGTGTAAATAGGAATTCGCAGGCAGAGGTCGAACAGTGGTTGGGAGAATAACGGGTGATGCTCGTCTGCATACCGCAGCCCGGGAACCGGGCGATGCCTGTGAATTAGGGACGCAAGATGACTGATTTGCCATCGCTTGCCGGGCGGGAGATCCGAGGTGTCTTCGGACCAGGGCTGCCAAATGTAGTCAATTAGATTTGCTGGCAAGACTTCTGGGTTCAGAAACGTGACCGCTCTGTCATACTCATCCTCTGGATGCCAGTCGGAACGAAATAGCCCCAAGCGAATCGATTCATGAAGGACGCCCCAGTAGGATGACCTGGACAGACGCACTGCATCGCGAACATGCTTGGAAAAGTCGCCGGTGATCCCGTGAGAAAACGCATAGTCCACAGCCCCAAAGGCGGAACGCGCCTGAAAGAAAAGATGATCCCCACCCTGTCCGTCCCATATCGCGTCAGCTCGCCTTTGAGAAGGAATGACCGCTCTTAGATCGGATTCGATGGCGATCCCGAGATGCGCAACGCTTGGCTTCGCTGCTCTGGGAAGTCGGAACATTCCCTCATCGTACCTAGAATGTTGCGAGTACCCGGGTTGAACTATCAGTTCGACGCCTGCGGCGTCGGCAGCGAGCCGCGCAAATGCCGATTCATTTTCTCCCGCCCCGTCCGATTCCAGGTGCACGCAAGTCACCAGCGGTCGATACGGTGAACTTACGAGACAGCCTAAGATCACCGATGAGTCGAGTCCGCCGGAGAGTTGATGCACGATACGATCGTATTTCGAGGCCCAGAAATCGACGCACGCCTGCGTTACTGTCCTTACTTGGCGGGCCGCGTCTGCAAAATCCTCTACAACGTTTTCCTCAGATATTGCGCGCGGATCCCACAAGGCAAATTGAGTCGCGTGCGCGGCCTTCAGTTCAAGGCATTCGCCAGCCAAGAGTTCTTTTACCTCTTTCAGTGCGCACTCACTCTGCGCCAGCTCGGCGTTATAAATAAAGCCTGCCAGGAATCGCGGATTGATGGAAAGTGCGGGCAAGGGAAGGCAAGAAAGGTCCTCGATATCCGCCGTTACGATGCTGATGTCACCCTGGGCGAGTATGTAACATGGGACCTTGCCAGAACAGTCGCGCAAAACATGGTGCACGGTGCCGTCGCGGTTCGCGAGAAATGCGACGTAGGCACCCCAGTACTTTTCCATCAACTGGCGTCCCCTTGTCCGTACTATCTCCTCGGCACAGAGTTCGTCAATCACAGGACTCCAACTCCGAGGCGACACGTCCAAGTTCTTGGGGAACAATGTGCCAAGTACGGCCCCACGTCTCGAGGGCAACACGATTGCAGCGACCGATCGGCCAGCGGGCGGTGAATGAAATAGCGAAAGCCCCTTACCTTCGTCCAACAATATCCATTCCCTATGGAATTGCCCGAACTGATTTATCAGCCCCTGAGCCGCACTATTAGCATGCGGGTTTTGGGCGTCCCTGAGGAATGCGGCGTACCGGTACAAGGGACGACTCTTGCCGCTCAAATGCTCATAATAGGTTTATATCTACCAACCCGCTCGAGGTCATCATTAAGCACGACGTTGCCTTCCTGGAGCCAGCAATGGGCTTGGAACGGATCTGCAACAACACCGAAGACGACTCGCGGAAAAGCACGATAGCTCGCGAGAAATTCCAGCAGTGCGAGAGAATCGAACAGGCAGAGATAGGGGCGCGGATAGAGAGGGCGCAGATGCCTGAATACCGCTATGAGTCTTGAGGCGTGAGCGAAATTGGGGCCTGCCGCAGACGATTGGACGCAAAGTCGGCGCCGCTCAAGCCTTACCAGGGTACGAAAGAGATCTTTCGCCCGCAACTGCCAGTCGATTTTCGCGCACGCCAGGAAAAAGCGGATGACGCAGAAAAGGGAGAGTTTCACCAGAGCGACGGGTTCGAGCATCTCAATTGCGCTCTCACGCACCGGGCACTCGGACTCTGCAAACGGCTTTCCATCGCTCGGGTTGCTAGTGATGATCCCGTACGACATCAACGATGCGATCAACGTATCCTCCTCAACACCGAATTGCGGAAAATTCTCCGCGGTGTTGCCCTGATCCTGCCACCCGTAAAGTCGACGACCAATTGACATAAGATCGGCGTGCGTGACACATAAGTACTTATCGCGACTCGCGCTCAAAATGATCCAATAGTCCTGCGTGTTGCACACAAAGCAATCCTTCGAAAGAAAATACATTGTTGCGCCTCGTGGTCTTACACGGCTGTCCGACAGAAAAAGAGGCACGATGCGCATCGTCGTTTTAGCGCGCACCGTGCCTACAACTATTACTACTCAGCTAGCCGGGGTGGACGCCCGTCGTCGGCTGTATAAAGTTCTCCAATGTGCCACGAAGACCTCTCGTCTCTCCCGAAACCGCACCCAGCTCAATGACCTTACTAGTGCCCATCGCAATCTCCTTCAATCGTGTCGATGTGAGTCCGATCTTTGCTTTTCGCGAAAGCGCTTCTAGATTGAGATGGCAGCGTCGCCAACGCAATACACGGTGCGCGAGACTTTTTATGAGCAATGTTCTTCGAATAGTCACCCAAAAGAACTAATGAGATGAACGAGAGGCGGATGGCCGTTGCCATGAAGTGTAGAGGTTCGACCTCGTACACTGGCACTGTCTGTGCGCATAGCGGCGAATTGCGCCAACATGTGGCATTTCTCAACGCATGGAATAGATCTCCAACCCAATCTGTTCGCCGAGTGCGGCTTGGTCGCGCGAGAGTCGAGTTACCTCGAAATTTGTCCGTAACTATTTGGCCGTCGCACCTGTTCGGCTATACTGAGCGAACGCGTCAGATTCGATGCGACTTGTTCGGTTGCTGGAACCGCATGTTGACCCTAAGGAATGGGGTGTGTAATGCCAAAATTTCGACTTCCCGCGCTCAACTCACTACGAGCGTTTGAGGCCGCCGCGCGGCACCAGAGCATCAAGAAAGCCTGTGACGAACTGCACGTTACCCACGCGGCGGTGAGTAGGCACGTTCAAAAATTGGAGCAGCAATTGAAGAGGGAGCTCTTCGAGCGCCATCACCGGAAACTTGTATTGAACGTTGCTGGAGAAATAATGCTCGCTGCGGTCACCGTGGCCTTTACTCATATTCAGCGAGCGATTACGCAACTGAGCGAAGATCGGGACCCAGACCGGCTCGTCATTTCCGTCGACCCCGACTTTGCCGGTTTATGGCTTGTACCAAGGCTTGCCGAATTCTATGCAATCGTGCCCAGCACTCTGGTGGAGATTATTGCGGAGAAGGGCTTGGGTTCCTTGGACTACTCACGAGTAGATTGCGCCATCCAGTATGCCGAAGCCGGTCTGGACCTTGAAGACGGCGAGGTTCTGTTTAGATCCCGTCTATTCCCGGTCTGCGCTCCAGGTCTCATGCAATCGTTGCCACTGCGTTCGCCGCAGGATCTTCGACGTCATGTGTTGTTGCATGATCGATCGATCGCCGAATGGCAGGAATATCTTCAGAGTTCCTCGGTGACGATCGACGTCAACGTCAACGCCAGATTGGGCGTCATTTTCAGCGAGACCGCCCTGTGCTTGGACGCTGCCGCACGCGGGCAAGGCGTTGCGATCGGTGATGATTATTTAGCGGCAATGCATTTGTCGGAAGGGCGCCTTGTGAGGCCGTTTGATTCCGAATTTCTTTCCAAGAATGCGTACTACTTTATCGCCCCTAAAGCAAATCCGAGACATGCGGCTGTCGACGCATTTCGGAGATGGCTTTTCGAGAGCGTCGATCGTCTACGCAGAGAACAGAGCGCTCTTCACGGAGGCGGCCGCTAACTGCCCGTTCGAGCCCCGATCTAGCGTTATTGAGTGATCGCGGGTCACTCGAAATGCGACTAAACATCGCTTGAGGCGGCGCCGTCGGTCCGGCATGCTCGATTGGGCCAACACGAAATTCGCGCTTCGCTCGCCAAGCACTGTGGGCATTGGAAATCGGCGGGCGGCAACGGACGCAGAAGGAAAAACCATATGTACACTGCACAGGCAGAGATCGACGAAGATACTCCGCACAAACAAGTATTTCGGAAGGCCGAAGCAATTTACGAAGACTGCTTCACTCATCCCGCGATCGCCGCATTGCGGTCGTTCAATCAACACTTTTCGTCCCGATCGCTGACACGATCCGAACTTCTTCTGTTTCTGGCCAGCATGGCGTCTTTCAATCGCCACACGATTGGAGGAATCGCGATCCTCGCGGGACGGCTGTCAGACAAGATTCTGCCTCTTCTACCCAAGGTCGGTCACGAAATCGGCGCCTACGTACTGGACGCGGCGGTCGATGAATATGGCTTGAGGGAGACCATCACTCACGTGGAATTGGCACGGAACTTTGCGGCACATCTGGGGTTCCCAATGGAGGAAATCGAAGCGCGCGAAAATGCGTGCTCGGCGGCGACCGAGCTTGGAGATGCCCTATTTCCCTGGTACCGGGAGAGACCGGTTGCCTTTGCCCTCGGCGTACACACTGCATCAGAGGTCACCAGTGTCGAAGAGTTCGTTCCATGGCACGACATTTTTTTGAAATTTCCTGAGTACCGGTTCTCGCGTGACATGCCGGAGTTTGAGTACATGCGAGCGCACTACGTGCACGAACCGAATCATATCAATAGTGCAAAGCTGTGCATTACACGATACTTGGATGTTCTTCCAGGCGAGCACGCCGCGCTACGGCAGGGTGTGCATGCATATCTAAGGCTATATCGCAGAATGCTTCAGCAATTGGATGCGCGGATTTTTGGATAGCGACGACGCGGGCGCGGATATAACCATGCAGCTGGAGTTCTCAGGGGCAACGTCAGATCGGCAAGTGCGGTATCTTGTGAGACCGACTGCGGACCCGTTGGCGCAGGACGCGCCAAATGTGGTCTTCAATCTCACGAGATCACCCAAGAGGATATCGTCGATCTACGTGTACGATAAGAGAGGTACGGAGCTCTTCGAGCGGCAATGCAGTACGCCAGAATATTACTTGCGGCGGGTCGAATCTAAACTACTGAACGCTTACGCCGGTGACATCGTCGGACTCTGTGGATTCTCACCGATTGTCGAACTGGGGGCCGGCACTGCGGAAAAGACGCGCATCTTAATTGCGGAATATGCGAAGCGTGGCGAGCGCTGCGACTACTTTCCAATCGATGTCGATGCGGAAACCCTTTCTGATTCCGTCCAAAGGCTGGCTTCGGCCATTCCGATTCTCTTTGTTAATTGTCTGGGCGCCACGTATCAGGAAGGCCTGCGCGCACTGCCGCCTTGCCCTCGCGCAAGATTGTTCATGTTCTTGGGAAGTTCCCTTGGAAATATGGAGTGGCCGGAAATCGACGAACTGCTATCGCAGCTTTTCGACAACGGCGCGCCGGGAGACTACCTGTTGCTGGGTGCCGATTTGGATAAGGATCCGGCCATCATTGATAGGGCCTATAACGATTCGGCTGGGTATGGTCCGCGTTCGACGCTCAACATGCTCGATCATCTCAACCACCGCTACGGCGGTAATTTCGTCACGGATAATTTCCGGTATCGATCGAAATATGATTCGCGCATGAAGAAGAACGAAGTCCACATCGAGAGCCTCGTGGATCAG
>Ga0137359_10003511_pt1 | contig 12710 bp, 13 predicted proteins | sample Mad1_40_16metaG_FD_108281 | JGI IMG/M metagenome (GOLD analysis project Ga0137359, IMG submission 108281) | Vadose zone soil microbial communities from Angelo Coast Range Reserve, California, USA - Mad1_40_16 metaG | ecosystem: Environmental > Terrestrial > Soil > Vadose zone | place: USA... | reverse complement strand
GTCCCTGGTTTTGTAAAGGTAAAACTTGGGAGCATCATTGCCCGCGGTTGGCGGCGCTTCAACAGGTTCTCCCGGTTCAGCGCAAAGTACTGGGGCGGTGTGTACGATTTGAATCGTCCCGTTCGACTTTTCTGTCGTCCCTCCTGCAAAGCTTATAATTTCATTCAGTTTAACTTTGCGTAGCGCCTGCATTCGCTGCGGTTCCCTGACCGCTCCGTAAACGGCGATTGGTGGGCGGCTCAAACGGCCGGTTACTCGAACGCTGATCTGCGGATTCTTAAAAAACTTCTCATACGCCGTGGTCACCTCTTTAGCCAAATCCTTGTCCGTTCGACAACTTGCCTGGATGGTTTGCTTCAGGAACGGAAGACTAATCGTGCCATTGGCGTCCACAGTGGTTGTTGTATTCAGATCCGGTTGCTGGAAGAATTTAACTTCCAGTTCGTCACCCGGCCCGAGAAGATATTCTTTAATTCCCATGCTATCAAGCGCAGAACCCGACCCTCCACCGGAACCTCCCTTCGGATCCTGCCCAAATACCGAGGGGACTATGCTAAGGCAAACTAGTGCCAACGAAATCAAAAAGAATCGCATTCTCATCGTTCCAACTCCTCGAATGTGTAAGGACAAATCCCCTTACGTACTCAAACGTGTCCAACCAACCTTCGTTTAAGCAGAAGATCAATATCTACCATGGGGAAAAAGCTGCCGCATATGGCAACGGCCGCGGGGAGAGACAGGGGGCGCGTCCGCATCCATTCATTTTCGCTTGTCATGCGACCTACTATTCTTCAGGCGCTGGCCTCGTTTGCGCACCGTGCCTGGAAACGCGAACCCTTTGAACAGTAGGTTGCAATCATCGCACAAGAGGCTATATATGCCAACCATTCTGAGGAGGACTGGAGTATCCCTGTACCCGCGCCTGACTCGCCTGCTCCTACATTTCGGGCACTGTTTTCCGATCATTATCAGGCCTGTCTCGCTTGTTTGAATCGGTCGCAGATGGGTCAAAGCCCGATCTGCTTATCCTGAGTCGAGCTCTTAACAACTCAATCTCACGTCCAATTCGTGTCGAGGTCTCAATTCGGAGTTCCTCTCGGAGGCTCTCGCGTCCAAGATAAAATAACGCATCATGGTAACGATCTATTGCACGTTTGAACTGACCGCGAAATGCGTTTCTCTCGGCCAGTTCCACCCAGTGTGCCACTTTTACAGACGCAATGAATTCCCTGATCGCATCCTCAGACTCGATCAATTCAATTTCGTCAGGATAGTGCCGTTGTGCTGTCTTTATCACACTGACGCCCCGAAGCGCCGTTTCGATCTTGTCAGAAAGGCGCACTCGTTGCTCAGCATCCTGCGTAATCTGACGGGCAGCGACACGAGCCCACATCAGCATATGATGCCGTTGCATTGATCTCACACGTTCCTGCCCGGACCGAAGGGCCGCTCGGCTTTCTCTGCTGATTTCTGTCCCTCTCATCAGCTCTTCGGTTCCAGTCAGGTATTCTTCGCAGGTATGGTAAGCGTCCAGATGTGGTTCCGGCGATGTTCCGGAATCAGCCTCACTGGACATCTTTTGAAGAGTCTTTAGCGCCGCGGTGTTCCTCGAAAGTGTCCGGCTTCCGGTTCGGTTTGAAGGAGTCTCCCCCGAAGTGCCTTCCCGCCTCTCCCCATAAGGTGCTCGCCGGGCATTTGATTGCCTGCCGACTAGTTCTCTTGCTCCGACAGCGACCAGAACCAACACACCGGCAGCGAGCCCTGCCGGCACCCACGGAGCATCGTCATTCGCACCAGTTGTGAAGGCCCATAACAGGATAAAAAAAAGGGTTGCACCACCAATCCCTGTCGCCACCATATAACCGGCGGTCAGTTGAGATCTCGACCTTGACGGACGATTCGCGGCGGACGGGCCGGCAACCCCCGGTTGTCGTTGCCCTCCCGTAAATGCTCCTGCAGAATTTGCTCGCAATCGATTTCCTCCGTGAAGCTCAGAGCAGATCGTTAACCGGAACGCCTGGCCTGGCGTCAGAACTCTTGCCGGGGACCGAGAACACCTCTAAAGGCAGTTTTTGCCGATTGTTCTTAATATTCATTCATTCAAGCGATAACTGTCAATACATAACGCACGGCTCCCTGTTCGATTTTGCGACGAATTTGGAAACCCGCTTCAAAACACCAGCTCACCCGTTAATGGTCTCAACTTTGACTGAACGAATTCTGATCCAACAAAGGTCGCTCTGAACCAAATCGTCCGCCACCAAATACCCAACACCCTAAGGTTTGAACTTCGGCAAATTTGTAGTAAAGAACAAGGCGGTAATATTACCGGCAAGTTTTCATCTTATTCAAATTGGAGCACATTGTGGGAACAAACGAATTATTGGGAAAAATCGCCCTCGTCACCGGGGGCACTTCTGGCATCGGTCATGCGGTAGCAAAACGATTCGCGGAAGCCGGAGCAGTGGTCGCAGTTGTAGGCAGAAATGCCGAGGCTTTAGCAAATCTCGAATCAGAGCTCGTCCAAATCAGTCCGGGCTCCGTCACGATTGCCGCGGATATAACGGTTGACAGCAACGTTCAAAGCCTCGCAGATTCGATTAGCTCAAGTTTCGGCCGCCTGGATATTCTCGTCAACGCGGCAGGCCATATCTCAAGCGGAACGATCGAAAACACCGAGATTGCAGCATGGGATGCAATGATGAATGTTAATCTCCGCGCGGTCTTTAATTTAATGCAATCGATGGTGCCGCTGCTTGAGCAACGCCGTGGCAATATCGTAAACGTTTCCAGTGTTACAGGGCTGAGGGCGTTCCCTGGCGTGCTCGCATATTGTGTTTCCAAAGCCGGTCTTGACCAACTAACGCGGTGCGCGGCCCTGGAATTGGCTGCGAAAGGGATCCGCGTCAACGCGGTAAATCCGGGTGTCGTCGTAACAGAGATTCACAAACGGGGTGGAATGAGCGAAACTGCGTACGACGCATTTTTGGAACATTCAAAGCAGACTCATCCACTTGGTCGCGTTGGCAGTGCAGAGGAAGTCGCGGAGCTTATTCTCTTCCTTGCTTCCGACAAGGCCTCGTGGATTACCGGGTCGACCTATTCGATCGACGGTGGACGAGCACAAACCTGTGCACGGTAATTTGAACTGATCACAATTTCGGTTTCGGTGTGTTGGCGTCGCAGGTGCCTGTCGCCACTTTCGAATCCGGATTTTTGAACCGATACTGATTGGAGATCCAGTTATGCTCAACCAACAGCAAATTACTCCCATGCCGGCCCAAATGGTTACGCCGCCGGTCAATAAAAACTGGCGGGCTATCAAATGGATCGCAGGGATCACTGCTCTGCTTTTCGCGCTCTTGGTTGGACTTATCGTCTTTGCGCTGATTGGCGCCGACATTTTCAGTCAGGGCGGACAGGGCGGTTTGCTCGCGCTGTTTATCGGACTTGTGTTTGCGACGATTCCAGTCCCGGTTTACGTGATTCTTGTTTTGTGGATTGACCGGTACGAATCGGAACCGATATGGCTACTCGGTGTTGCGTTCGTCTGGGGTGCGACGATTGCCGCATTTCTCGCATTTTTCATCAATTCAATTGGTGGGGCGATCGTCACCGCAGTCGCAAACCAGGCGATTGGCGAGTTTTATGGGGCTGTGATTTCTGCGCCGATTGTGGAGGAAAGCGCAAAAGCTATGGTTCTTTTCGTTCTCTTCTTTTGGAAGAAAGACGAATTCGATGGAATTGTCGATGGGGTCGTATATGCGTCGATGGTTGCTTTGGGCTTTGCGATGACCGAAAACATCAAATATTATTCTCAGGCCGCGCTTGGTGGAGAAGGGGCCCTCACCGTTACTGTGATTTTGCGCGGCATGATGTCACCGTTCGCTCACCCCCTGTTCACGAGTATGACCGGGATTGGGCTTGGCTGGTCCCGTCTTACCGACAACAAGGTTATAAAGTATATCGCGCCTCCGTTGGGATTGCTGACGGCGATGGGCTTTCACGCGACCTGGAATCTATCCGCAATGCTGGCTTCCAGTTCCGGATTGCTATTCCTCTTGATCTACTTCCTCTTGATGGTGCCCGCGTTTGTTGCGGCCCTGACCGTTATATTCTTTGCTCTAAAAGGTGAAGGCAAGATCATTCGCGAGTACTTACAACCCGATGTCCAGACCGGAATGCTTTCGCCGGAGGAATATGCGAGCCTTTCTACAATACGTGGACGAATGGGTGCGTCAATGGGCGCCCTTAGAAACGGCGGGTTTTCGCATTGGCGTGCACGACAGCAAATCAATCAGGTTGCCAGCGAGTTGGCATTCCACAGGCGTCGTGCCCAGAAGGGGCTCTACACTAACCAGCAGGACGTAGTAAACAGGGAAGTTGCATATATTAACCAGCTCTTTGACCTGCGAAAGAGGCTGCAACAACGATAATTGACGTTTCGATTCTGACGTTCGCTTGGAAATCGCATATACTTATAGGGCTTTACCCGAGCGTTGTTGCGGATCTCCTCCAATTGTGAAAATTCAACTTTTGCCCAGCTCGATCGATTCGACAGGCCAGTGTTCTCCGGAACAGCGGCTTACCTGTTTTGTCGTCGACGACCATGTGGCAATCGACGCAGGCAGCCTTGGTATAGGCATTACTGACCATCAACGCTCAACGATTCGCGACGTAATCATCACCCATCCTCATATCGATCATGTCGCGAGCCTTCCGATTTTTATTGACGATCTTTTTTCATCGCTAAAACAACCCGTCAAAATATACGCAACACAGGATGTGATCGATATCCTCGAGCGCGACCTGTTCAATTGGGCGCTTTATCCCAGGTTTTCAGAACTGAGTAATGATTACGGCCGGGTTCTTGAATACGTTCAGGTGTTCCCCAACCAGGAGTTTTCTGTTGGCCACTTAAAAGCGACTGCAATTCCTGTAAGTCACAGCGTACCGACGGTGGGTCTGATCATCTCTGATAGTACTTCGACGATCGCCTTTAGTTCCGATACCGCAAAAACCGATAATTTCTGGACAGCGGTTAACTCTGAAAAGAGCATTGACGCTCTCTTCATTGAATCCTCGTTCCCAAACTCCATGACTCAGCTTGCCGAGGCGTCTTACCACCTTACGCCGCAGTCACTTCTGGAAGAGCTTGCCAAGCTCGAACGGCAGAACTTGGACATCCTTGCAGTTCACATTAAGCCGACTTTCAGGGAGGAAGTCATCGAGGAGCTTAAGGCTCTTAACATGCCCAATCTTCGAGTGATGAAACCTGGAATTGTCTATGAGTTCTGAGCTGTATGGCCGGAGCAACGAGAAGACCGAGCGAAAAATCTCATTTTACACCTTCCTCTGACCTGTGATGTAAATCTGTAACTTCTTGTTTTCCTTGTGAGATGTTATCACCACATATAAGCGACTATACTCACACCATCTTGAAATACTGAGACTTCAGTAATTCAAAATTCAAAATTCGTAATTCAAAATTTCCCAGCTTGCGGCTCTGCCGCGCTGGGACCTTTATCCCGCTAATTGAAGCGAATGGGCTCGAATTCGTTCTCTGTATGCTCTCCCAGGACACCAACCAGGAGCACCCGCCGATTTGAAAGAAGCTCCGAGACCTTGAACGTTCGTTCCGCTGCGTCGCGCCCAGGCTTTAGTTCTGCGCGAAAAGTTACGCTCATCCCTGGTCTTGCCCATACGGCGACCGGAACTTCGCCGGAACACCCGTCCTTCAGCTGTTTCGAGCGTTTCTTTAGGAATGCCCCCGCTGTGCCGATCGCTCCGGCTCCGACAACGAGGACGCCAAATATTTTAAGAGCGCGTTTATTCATTCGAAGGATCAAATTGATGGATTCGGCATTCTTGACACTCGCTTGAAATACAAAGCGAGCGCACGATATTCCATGCAATTAAAAAGGAATCCGTACGCCCGCCAAATCAGTTCGATATCACGGAGACTAGCACAAAGCATCCAGCTTGTCGCTGATCGTTGGCAACCCGCTCAAGGATTTTTCCGCGTTCATCAGAGTGTAATGGGCCCACTCCTCCGGAACTTTATCTTCAGGAAATATGGCCTCAACTGGGCACTCAGGTACACATGCATCACAGTCGATGCACGTTTCCGGGTTAATTACAAGCATATCATCATCCAGATGAAACGCTTCCACGGGACAGACCACAGCGCAATCTGTATATCGACAGTTTACGCATGGTTCTGCAACAACATAGGTCATCTGACGAACCTCCTCCGAAGGCTTATTTTTGCGGTGCGGACGCGACGTTTGCAGGGGAATCGCAAAGGCAAAATCGGCGCCGCTTCCGGCATCCACATCGAAAATTACATTACACTTAGTATATTACGCATGAAAACGCCAGATTTAAAAGGCAAAAGGGCTATTCAGCCGCGATTTTTTTCGTAAGCGATTTGTAAAGCGGAAAATTCAACATTTACATCTATCGCCAATATTCGGATCAGTCTTGTGCTTTGACGGACATCGCGGTGAGTGGCGGAACCGGCGTCTTCGATAAGTCGCTATGAAATGCCGTGTCCTTTTCGGTAATCATTTTCGTAATCATAATGATCTGGCCGGTATGCATGGAGAAGTGCTCGACGACATGGTAAACGGCTTCGAGGATGTTGCGCGGTTTTCCCTGGATCTCTCGCGCCTCCATCAGTGTCTGTTTTTCCAGACTTCCAATTACTTCATCGACGGCCGCAATTGTCTCCGTCAAACGTTTAAGCAGTTCGTCACGTTCGATCGGACCAGTCTCATCAAATTCCTGCTGTCTTGCCCGCTGGTCGGGCAAACCTCCAACACCGGATAATATCCATTGCCTTATATTGCCTTCCAGGTGAAGCACAAGATTTCCGATACTGTTCGAAGCCACATTTGGCCTCCACCAAATTTGATCCTTGGTCAGCAAAGCAAGGCAGTGCCTGATCTTTGGTAGAAAGTCACCGACTAAAAGCCTGCGTGAATAATTAATGAACAGTTCTGCTTGATCCATAAATCCCCTCGATATAAGGAACTGACTGTAACGGTTAGTTCTGAAGTTTACACCAAACCTTAGATCGAGTTCACACTATCGCCTGCCCAGTTGAGGATAACAGCAATGAAAAAGGGGCGACCCAACTTAAGGATCGCCCCATAAATCAATTCAAGATCGACCTTCACCACGTGTAGCGCGTTTTCGTTACGCCCCACTCGGGATAGGGCGATCCGTAAACAACTGCTTTATCGCCTCTGACGTTTCCGTTCTCCGTCGCTGCTGGAATTCACTTACCCAGGTCGAAACCGTCGAGACCATTTCCCGCGCTGTTTCGCGTGGAGTGGCCACCTTCGGTTCAGGAGTTTCAGTCCGATTTCTCTGCTCGCGCTTTATTACCTTTATTGTGCCCTTCATGATTTCACTTTCCTATGAATCCAATGTATGAATAACCGATGTCACTTTTACGAATTTAACCACCACAAGTTCGATTATTATTTCCCAACCGACTAAACGATGATGTGCTCCGTCCCTTGCAAACCCAGGGCCATAGTCATTTCATTCTCTCAACGTCTGCCCCGCATGGAACCTTAGACGCGCATCGACACTTGAATAGTCGACCCTTTTTTCGACAACTTTTGCATATAAAGAGAAGGTTTTCCCAGTGTTATCGCGTATCCAGGGAGAAGAGGAAAAGTCTTTCAGGGCAATAACAATCAAAATCACAACTCCCTCATTTCGCTAAAAGCGCGAGAGCTCTGGCCGCCCAGGTGCACGAATTGAGTACGCTACTCCCAATTCGTATAATGCAACTGAATCCTAAATAAGACACTTGACGTATTCCCTAAAGTCGTCCGTCCCTCGTGCGCACTCCTAATTGTCAGAATTGAGTTACATTTGACGTAGAAATTCAACATTTCGATTTATGCCGCGCTCCGACTATTGCCTGGCTACTCATGAATGGACGAGGCCTTACTCACAGATCAAAGCAATCTGGATTCTTCGCACAATGCAAAAGCAAGCGCTCCCGTTACGCGGATTGCCAAATGTTGCCGGCCGGCCGTCAAAGTTTCGTAATCTCAACTTGTGATTTCGTTGAATAATTTGACATTTCAACTCGATTCCACCTCGTTTCGACTTTGGCACGTCCGTTGCGCTTTACGCCGCTTATGATGCGACTGATAGATTTCATCGTGATTTATCTTGCAGCGGCAGCGCCATTCGCTGCCCGCCAACTTGTGAGGTCTTCCGGACCGCGCAGTGTGCTGCCGATCATGAAATCCGTGGCGCATGGGATAACGTGGCCACTGTCATTGCTGAACTATCTGTCGGGCCGCTCTGACACCGAGCAAATTACGTCTACTGCAAGCAATACTGTTTCGACTCGGTGTGGCGTCGATGTCGCTCTGCTTCAATTCGTGAATGACCTTGATCTTCTGTCCTGTACCATCTTCTTCAACACCGATAAGCAGAGCTCTGCCTTTGAAGATGTAGTCAAAAGGGTTCGACTTGCCGCAGAGAAATTTGCTGCATTAACGTTGGCAATGGGTGAAATGGCGCACGATGATAGCCCCGCTCCGCATCAAAGCGAGTTGGCGCGAATTGCGGGACGGACAGGTGACGATTTGCTGATCGCCGGCATCTGCGCACATCGGCAAAGCCTTCTGAAACTGGCTGCTCAGCGGACCAAATCAAGGAACGAGCTTTTCGATGATCTGAGTAAGCTTTTGGAACTGGTTTACGATTCCGCAAATTTCTGGCACCGGCGATTAGCAACAGCGGGCAAAGCACGCGTCGCTCTCGAAGAATTTTACTATTCGATTCGCCGACTATTTCAAGCGGCCGGAGACGAAACGACGGCGGATCGTCTCACTGCATCCTATACCAGGCGAATGACAACTGGGCTTCTGGATACACCTTTGTACCGGAAACATGATGTAACCAGTTCAGGAGAGGAATCATGCATGACCGATTCGGGCGACCCCGCCCTCCATTTTCCGGACCCAAACTCAAAGGTAACACTCCGAGTCAGTGGGTAGCTGTAAACGAAAGCTTTATGTCGAATACTGAATTGGAATTCGCTGAACGTGATCGAGAAGAGTTGTTAAGGATGGACAACCCTGTGGACTTACATTGCGCGTTGGGTCGATTCGGGTTAGTCCTGGCAGGCCTGCCGGCAGCAGCCATCTTCTACAGACTCATCTTTTTACTTGGTGGTCAAAATTCACGGGCCGTCCTTGTGGTTGCTGCGCTGATGCTCCTGGTAGGTCTTTTTGTGGGGAAACAAGTTGGATCAGGTCTGGCTGACGCAGTCAGTGCTATCGAACGACGGCAATGGCCCTTGATGCTCGCCGGCAGCTTGGCAATTGGACTGCTTTGGGGATTGGCAACGGGTGGAGCAAGTGGCGTTTTAGCATTTGGGATTGGAGCTCCGATTGGTGCGATCATCGGAGCAATCGTTGGCGCCGTGGCGTTTCCGATTTTCATTTCCCTGCATCGAATGCTTTCCAGGGGTGGTAAGATTGAAGCGAGCCTATTGAGGCCAATTTCGTTTGGCGTCGCAGCAGTGATCGCCGGCCTCATTCTCGGCCTTTGATTTATCGTAAAGCGGTATGAAATTCCGCTTTACTTCGCTGTTTGTAGCGCCCCCAAGTTAGTCATGCTGACTTCCCTGACATGCTGCTCCTCCTTCTTTTAATCTCGCTAATGCTGCTGGTCCTGCTCGGCTTCTACGTTTTCGTCGGAGCTCCTCGCAGCAGAACCCACCAAACCTTTACAGCATTTCTTGCTTCGCTCGCACTCTGGACTGTCAAGGATATCGTGGTGTGGGGGTTCGGCGTTCACGAGGGTTCTGCAGCCTGGTGGGCCGGGGCGAGTTTCATCATCGCACTCTGGCTACAGTACTCTCTGTCCGTTTTCGCATGGGTTTTCCCCGAGGATTATCCGGTGCCGCGAAAAAAAGCAGCGATTCTGTTCTCGCCTGGAATCGTTTTTGTTCCTGCAATTCTGGCGGGACTGCTGTGGAGAGATGTGCGCTTTGCCGATGGTAGCCTCAGCTTGAAACTAACCGGCCTTGCTTACGCATTTGGCATTTACATTTATGCTTTGTTTGGCTATGGCTTTCATATTCTTTGGACGAAATATGTTAGTTATCGCGGCACACTTCAGGGACAGCAGCTCGGCGCAGTGTTATGGGCGTTGGTCATTACAGTTACTCTGATGACGTTCGCCAGCGTTGTGCTTCCACTTGCGGGCGTCTTCAGTCTGCTACCGGGAAGTTCGATTTTCGTGCTCCCGGGAGTTTTGATTTATGCCTATGCGATTTCAAGTTTCAAATTATTTTCACTTCAGTCCGCGCTTGACCAGTTTCGTCTCTTTCCCGTTGCCTATAAGGTTGCACTTTCAATTGCCATTGTAGCAGTGATAAGTTTTGCCCTTCTGCAGGTGCCGATCGTGTGGTGGAGCTTTGGCGACGGAGCCTCCCTTGATACCTGGAAGCACTATCTGGTGTATAGCGTTATAACCGCTCTCGCTCCAAATCTTATTCTTGTAGCACTGGTCATTCGAACCATATCGCGACCTTTGCGCCAGCTAACGGAAGCGGCAGTCGAGGTCGCCGGGGGGAAATACGGCGCGCAGGCAGAGCTTCAGAGCAACGACGAAGTTGGACTTCTTGCGAATTCGTTTAATGAAATGAGTCGCAAGATGGCGGTCGACATCGAACGGCTCAGGCAATTAAACGAACAGCTGATAAGGACCGAAAAGCTTGCCGCAGCCGGTACCCTTGCTGCCGGCGTAGCTCACGAAGTCAATAACCCGCTCGCATCTATTTCCTCCCTTATACAGATCCTGCAGGCGCGGCCAGATGCGGATGACGATGCAAAGGAAATGCTGCGTTTGATCTCGATGCAGATCTCCAGAATTTCTCGCGTCTTAAAAGATATGATGGATTTCGCTCGAGTAAGACCCTCTTCGCGGACTTCCCTTGATATCGGAAAGGTGATCGACGCCAGCATTCGGCTCGCAAATTTCGACAAGCGATTCAGTTCTCTAAAGGTCGAGCGCGTGATTGAAGATAACATTCCGCTTGTTGATGCGGACCCGGATCAAATTCAGCAGGTCTTCCTGAATCTGCTTTTGAATGCTCGCGATGCGATGGCCGGCTGCGGAGATTTGATGATCAGGACACATTACGATTCACGCATTGACTCAGTCGTAATCGAATTTGTGGACACTGGTCTGGGTATTGCGCCCGAAGATCTTCCACATATTTTTGACCCATTCTTTTCCACGAAACCGACTGGCAGCGGAACGGGACTCGGACTCGCGGTTTGTTATGGCATCATCACGTCACACGGTGGCCGCATTGAAGTCAGGGCGAACAACACAAGAGGAACAAAGGTTGAAGTAGTACTACCGGTCCGCTCGCCTAAAACGATTGCAACAAATGGCACACTTTCAACTTGAAACCATTATTGCCGCGCCGATTGAACTCTGTTTCGATCTCGCGCGGAATATTGATGTCCATCTGGCTGCGGCGACCGCCAGAGGGCAAAAGGCGATCGCCGGAACTACGTCTGGATTGATCGGCCTGGGCGAAACCGTTACATGGGAAGGCCGATACTTGCTGCTACGGCGACAAATGACCTCCCGTATTGTCTCGTTTGACTTCCCTAACATGTTTGCGGATGAAATGCAGCGGGGTGCGTTTCATCACTGGCGTCATACACACACGTTCACGCAATTCCGGGGTGTAACCAAAATGCATGATGATGTGGATTTCGCATCGCCGTTTGGGCTGATCGGGTATATGACGGACGTTCTTTTTATGAGAAACTACATGCGAAAGCTTCTGCTAGGCCAAAACGCATTTCTTAAGAACCTTGCGGAGAACCCATCCCAACTCAGAGGATTGTCGAACAATTTATCAGACACCAAAGGATAAGACTTGATATGCCGACTGCTCCGCTAATATTGGTTGCCGAAGACGAGGAATTGATGCGGGCGATTCTTTGTCGACTGATCGAAGGGGCGGGTTTTCGCGCTGCTGTAGTCTCAAGTGCCGAAGAAGCTCTTGAGAAGTTCGCCACTGATGACATCGCGTTGACCTTAACGGATATCCGAATGGCAGGCATCGATGGCCTGACGCTTCTTGATCGTATAAAGGATCTGGATGCAGAGGCGCTGGTCATTGTGATGACGGCCTATTCCTCGGTCGACTCTGCCGTGGCGGCTTTACGAAAGGGTGCATACGACTATGTAACCAAACCGTTTGTTAACGAAGATCTACTGCAGTCGATCAGGAACGGGATCAAGCAACGCGAGTTGTTTCGTGAGAATCGCGCACTGCGCCGCGAGTTGACCGCAAGATATAGTTTTTCTGAGATTGTTGGGACCTCCGACGCACTTCAGCGAGTGTTTCGACTAGTGGAAAAAGTGGCGCCTACCAATACGAACATTCTTGTTCAGGGAGAGAGCGGGACAGGAAAAGAATTAATCGCCAGAGCGATTCACTATAACAGTCAACGCGCGGACAGACCGTTTGTAGCGATAAATTGCGGCGCGCTACCGGAAACACTTCTTGAATCCGAACTCTTCGGACATGTCAAAGGTGCATTTACCGGCGCCATAAGCAATAAGTCCGGTCTGTTACGCTCGGCCGAGGGCGGCACGGTCTTTCTCGACTAAATCCGCGAAATTTCTAAGGCGATGCAGGT
>Ga0137359_10003509_pt1 | contig 12711 bp, 7 predicted proteins | sample Mad1_40_16metaG_FD_108281 | JGI IMG/M metagenome (GOLD analysis project Ga0137359, IMG submission 108281) | Vadose zone soil microbial communities from Angelo Coast Range Reserve, California, USA - Mad1_40_16 metaG | ecosystem: Environmental > Terrestrial > Soil > Vadose zone | place: USA... | reverse complement strand
CGTTACTGAAGATGACCCACGGTTCCTGGGGACCGGTGAGGAAGCCCTTCCAGAAAACATGAAAAGCAACCGGCACATCAGGGCTGTCGCTGGTCACGCGGGCTTCGGCAATTCTGCGGTTCAAAAAGCGGTCCGTGGCAACGGCGACGACGGAGGCGAGCACGACGGAGAGTGCAACGATAGTGAAAATCCCCGAGCGAGAGGTCCGGTCACTGACTTCCAAGTTGTTTGGCGCCTCATGAGAAGTAATCGCATGGCCTCGCCCCGCCCCGTGGGGACGCGGGTGGAACGTGAGGGCGTAGGTGCCTTTTGGGAATTCCACCATAATCTGGTCGTCCGCGCCCTCCGATGCATAGTATTCGGCCAACTTGGTACGCAGACGCCCAGCCTGTACTCGCACCATGGAATCTACATGGGGATCGAAGTCCTGCTGCCGCCCAAAGACCTCCGTAGCAATCTGGTATTCCTTGGGTGAAGTTCCAGGGTGTTCCAGGGAATGATTTGCCAGATAACGCAGAAGCTTACAGAGAGACTCCGACCCGTGGAGGCAGTGACTGGCAAGCAGTTTTTCGATTTGTCCGAGCTGCAGCGCTTTCTCAGTCACGGGGACCACCGAACGGGGATTGTAACACCAAAGTAACGCTGGCGCATCTCTTTGTGGCGGCACATCTTATTTCGCGTAACCGTATCAGACCCTCGGACACTTACCCTGTTACTCAAAAAACTGATAAAAGGCATCACAAATACGGACCGACTCCTGTTTGGGTGCCCGCACCCATGGTTTTTTCAGAGGTTTGATGAGGCGGGGGTGATCGGTGCTCGTCGTAGCGAGATTGTAGGTCGAGGAGTTTGGGGGGCTGTTCACTGCGGTTGGTTCGGCAGATTGCCGGATTTCCATTTTCATAGTTTAGGAGTACGTGTGTGCCATGAGTTTCGCTGGCGCGACGATATCCCATCTGCCTGAGTCAGGTGAACCGGTCAACGCAGTGGTTCAGCAACTCACGGGGCAAGTGATTGCGATCGAATTTGATGGAAGTCTGAAGGGGCAAAGAGTCCTGAGGAGGAGTGCAATGAAAAGGCAATCCATACTGGGGTGCATTCTAGTTCTTTGTCTGACGCTTGGTTTCGGCACGAGCACGTCTCTGGGCCAGGCGGTGTATGGCAGCATTATTGGCACGGTGACAGACCCGCAAGGCAACGCGGTGGCTGGAGCCAAAGTTACGGTGATTTCGGTGACGAAGAACACCAGCGAAGAAACCACCACGAATGACAGCGGAAATTTTTCGGTAATCCACCTGATCCCGGACACCTACAGGGTCAAAATTGAGGGTTCTGGATTCAAGGCTTACGACGTGGCAAGCGTCCTAGTGCAAGTGGATACGGCGGTGCGCCTTGATGCGCAGTTGCAGGTTGGCGCGGTCACGCAAACCGTAGAGGTCACGGGCGAGGTTCCGCAGCTCAAGACCGACCGTGCCGATGTTGCGCTTGATTTCAATTCGGATTACGTCGAGAAACTCCCTCTTGTAAACCGCAACTTTCAGTCGCTGTTGCTCTCCGCTCCGGGTACGCAGCAAATAGGCTGGAGCCACGCCGCCACGGAGAACCCGCAAGGGTCGCAGCAGACGTTCGTCCAGGGCCAGCACTTTAGTGGCACGGGCTACGAATTGGATGGAACCGATAATCAGGATCCTATCCTGGGCATCATTGTCATCAATCCTAACCTGGACTCTGTGGAAGAAGCTAAGATCACTCTAATGAATTATGACGCTGAATTCGGCAAGTCCATCGCTGGCTTAATGGTGGCTTCAACCAAGTCCGGCACTAATGATATCCACGGCAGCGCTTTTTGGTTCCGGAACTCCGATGCGACACAGGCGCGCAACCCCTTTAACCAAGCGCCAAACGTGCCCTTACCCCATTCGAAGTGGAATCAATTTGGCGGTTCTGTGGGCGGGGCAGTCATCAAGAACAAATTGTTCTATTTTGGCGATTATCAGGGGACTCGGCAAGCCAATGGTGTCACGAACAACATAACCATTCCCAGCAAAACGGTTTTGGACAGTTGTACGGTTGACCCGGTAGCGAATCCCAACGCGATGTGCAATTTGAGCCAATACCTCGGCAGCGTTCCTAACGGTACTGGCCAAGTCTTTGACCCCAATACAGGAGACCAGAATACAGGTGCGGGACGCACTGCATTTGCAGGAAATCTGATTCCGGTGAGCCGATTGTCTCCGGCTGCCGTGGGCATTTTAAAACTCTTCCCCGCACCGATTAACACCAACTTGACCAATAACTTTTTCGGTTCTGGATCCGGTCCTTTCCACGGCAACGCATTCGACGTCCGTAGCGACTACCAGGCACCCGGAAACTTGCATATCTTTGGCCGGTACACGCGGGCGTACTACAGCCTTACTGGAGAACCCAATCTTGGCATTGGCCTCGGAGGTTTGGGAGGCGGAATCGGCGGTCTAAGCGGTAGCTCCGTCATTCATAACCATAGCCTGGCGGCGGGATTCGACAAGGCGATCAGTACGACGCTGCTTACTGACTTCCGTTTCGGGTGGTTTAAGTACAATCCGCACTCGATCAAGCCGGACGCAAACGTTGCGGCGGCGGAAGCTTTGGGGCTGCACGGCCTGAACCTCCCGGGCGATTCCTCCACTGGAGGTCTACCAACGTTCAAGTGGGATAGCGGAGACAATAAGAATACGCAGCTGACGGACTTTGGCGACGGCCTGGATCCCTCACGATGCAACTGTCCGCTGATTGAGAATGAACATCAATACCAGTTCGTGAACAACTGGACCAAAATAGCGGGCAATCATTCCATGAAGTTTGGAGTGGACTTGCGCTTCGCCCATAACCTGCGCTTCCCGAGCGACGCGAACCGAACGGGGGAGCTATCTTTCAGCAAAAAGCAAACTGGCAATGCCCTCGTTGACCCTGCGACTCTCAAGCTCACGGGTTCCGTCGACGGCGGGTTGGATCTTGCCTCGTTTCTCTTAGGTGATGTTTCCCATTTCGAGCGCTTCGCCAGCCAGAGCCAAACTGCTGCAGAAAGTCAAAAGCGCTTTTTCATCTACGCCCAAGACCAATTCCGGATCAGCAGCAAATTGACAGTTACATACGGCATCCGGTGGGAGGACTATCTCCCTGAATCTGTGAATGCCAAGGGTAACGGAGGTTTTGCAAACGTCGACCAAGGCGTCATCCGCGTGGGCGGTTTCGGCCCGTTCGGATTAAACGGCAACATTAGCAGCTATCTCGGCGCGTTCGGGCCACGGCTGGGCATTGCGTATCAATTGCGGCCAAAAACTGTCGTACGTATCGGCTACGGCCGCAGTTTCGACATCGGAGTGTTCGGGTCGAACTTTGGTCACGCTGTCACGCAAAACCTACCCGTGCTGGTCCACGAGTCAATCAGCGCGCATGATGTTAATTCAAACAAAATCAGTGACAACGTCCCGGTTTACCATATGGATTCTGCTGCAGGGCCGCCACCCGCTGCGTTCCCGACCGTTCCCTCGTCGGGCGTACTGCCTCTTAGAGGTCCGGACGGGTCAGTGGACCCAAGGATTCGTCCGACGACGCAACGGATTGCAGCTATAGATATGTGGAACGCGACGGTCGAGCATCAGTTAACGTCCACTATGACAGTGGAAGTGGCTTACGTCGGGAATAAGGGCACGCACGGGTTCGCCGGTAACGGGCCAGCCTATAACCTGAATCAGAGAAGCATCGTTGGTTTTGGCAGCATCGCCCCGGACCAGCGGCGCCCGTTTGCTGGCAGATTCACTTATCCAGGTTACTTGGTCCCGGATCCGAACAACCCGGGCCAGTTCGTAACGTTGACTTGCTGCACGTCGGACTTGGGCAACTACTTTGGTATGGATGCGAGCAGCAATTACAATGCGTTGCAGATCAAAGCCGAAAAACGATTCTCCCAGGGACTTCAGTTCGTCTCGCATTACACGTTCTCGCGCGCGAGATACTATGACGGCAACTATTTCGCCGTCGATCCTAAGGTCGCCTATGGCCCCATGAACGTGAACCGGAATCACGTGTGGATAACGAACCTCATCTATGAGCTACCGTTCGGCAAAGGCAAAAAGTACATGAGCGATGCCAACTCGCTGCTGGACCATGTCATTGGCGGATGGAGAGTGACCAGCATCACCAACTGGAGCGGGGGTCTGCCGTGGACTCCGCAATTCAGTGACTGCGGTCTGGACCAGGATGTCGGCGTTTGCCGTCCCGACGTGGCCGCTGGCGCGTTGAAGGAGGGTCTTAAGAGAGACGCGAACGGATTCCTTACTTGGTTTACTCCCACGTTTACTACTTTTACGGATCCTGTTGCTAATAAGACTTGTACCATACCCGGGCTTAGCATATTTATTCCGGGTACATGTACTCCTGACCCCAACCAATGTGCCAAGCCAAGACCGACCATATCAGGATTCGCTCGAACGGCTTGCGGTACACTGGGGCACATCGGGCTCGACTCGTTCCGCGGACCGCACCTGTTTACGTCGAATCTCTCGCTCGCGAAGAACTTCCGCATCACCGAGCGTTACAAGGCGGAGTTCCGCATGGATGCCAACAACATCTTTAACCACCCGGTCATGGGCTTCAATTACACCCAGGGCAATACTTGCATCGATTGCGGTGGCGATGCGGGACGAATTACCAACATCGAAAACAACACGTCTATGCGGCTGCTGACGTTTGGACTACGTTTCTCTTTCTAACAAGGACGAAGACGCCTGACCACCCCGACGGGGAGCCTCCTGACAGGCTCCCCGTTTTTTATGCTCTAATCGCGGCCCAGTCACTTTCGGGAAGTTTCAAAATGATGTGGCTCCGAATCCATTTTCGATGGTTGCTGGCTGGCGTGTTGAGCGCTTGTGCGGTGTTGCCGGTGCGAGCACAGGCGCTACAGGATGTGTCGATGCAAGATTCCGCGCCGCCGGCTGCATCGTCAGCACGACGAGACAGTAGCCTCGAGCAAGCCACTCTGCTGATGCAGCAAGGAAAGAACGATGAAGCCCTGGCGCTGCTTGAAAGCATTGCTGCGGCGGAACCGGCGCGCCGCGGAGTGCTGCGGCAAATCGGCATCGCCAACTACCGCAAGGGCGATTTCCTGAACGCCGCGGCAAACTTTAAAAAGGCGTTAGACGAAGATCCGGGCGATAACGAAGCGGTGCAGTTGATGGGGCTTGCGTATTACCTCGCGGGACGGCCTGCGGAAGCGATTGCGCCGCTGGAGAAGGTACAGACGTGGTTTCCGAGCGCAAACGTGGATGCCGCGTATATTTTGGGCGTTTGCTACATGCAGACGAAGGATTATCCCAGCGCTCGCAAGGCGTTTGCCAGGATGTTCGGTGTGCCGGCTGATTCCGCGGCGGCGTATTTGTTTACCGCGCGCATGCTGCTGCGGCAGGATTTTGCTCCGGTGGCAGAAGAGTATGCGAAGAAGGCCGTGGAACTCGATCCGAAGCTTCCGCGTGCGCACATGCTGTTGGGAGAGCTGTACCTTTATAAGTCGCGGATTCCGGAGGCTGTCGAGCAGCTTCAAAAGGAACTGGAGCTGAATCCCGGTGAGGCCGCGGCGTACTACAAGCTAGCGGATGCCTACAGCCGTCTGCAGAAATATGAGGAAGCGGAAAAGCTGCTGCAAAGGTCCATCTGGCTCGATTCCACCGCGACCGGGCCGTATATCTTGATGGGGAAGGTTTTGGAGAAGAAAGGCGAGACCGCCCTTGCCGTGCGGGCCCTGCAACGCGCCATCTCCATGGATCCCAATAATCCGATGCCCCACCATCTCCTCGGGCAAGCTTACCGCGAGCTGGGCCGCACGGAAGAGGCGGAGCGCGAGCTTAAATTGGCGGAACAATTACAGACTCATGAAAACGCAAAGCCGTGAGACGCAGTTGAGAAGCAGCACAAACAGGGAGAGCAGCCGTGTTGAACCGCGTTAAATATTTCTTCGCGATTGTGACCCTCGGCCTTTGCCTCGCAGCAAACCCGTGCCGAGGGCAGCAGGCTCCGCCTCAAAGTTCGCGAGCGGCTCATGCTCATCAGCAGGCGCGAGATCCTTGGTGGAAGCACGCGGTCATTTACGAGATTTATCCGCGCAGCTTCCAGGATTCGAATGGGGACGGGGTTGGCGACATCAACGGAATTGCCTCGCGCCTGGATTATCTTCGCGACTTGGGCATCGATGCCATCTGGATCAGTCCGATGTATCCATCGCCATTGGTGGATTTCGGCTATGACATTTCGGATTACACGGCTATCGATCCGCTCTACGGCACGCTCGCGGATTTTGATCGAATGGTCAGTGAAGCGAAGAAGCGCAACATTCGAGTGATCATGGATTTTGTACCGAATCACACTTCAGACCAGCACCCGTGGTTTAAGGAATCGCGTTCCTCGCGAAACAATCCGAAGCGCGACTGGTACATGTGGCGCGACGGGAAAGGGGAGGGGCAGCCTCCCAACAACTGGCAATCGTGGTTTGGCCATTCGGCTTGGAAATTCGACCACACAACCAATCAGTATTACTACCATCACTTTTACACCGAACAGCCCGATCTGAACTGGCGCAATCCTCAAGTGCGCAAGGCTATGTACGACGCCATGCGCTTCTGGCTCGATCGCGGCGTAGCCGGTTTTCGTATTGATGCCGTCTCTCGGCTGTTTGAAGACCCCAACTTGCACGACGACCCGATTCTGCCTGGGAAGAACGCTTATGGTGATCCGAATATCGCGCACAAATACACGGACAATTTGCCGGAAGTGCATGAAGTTCTGCGTGAGATGAGAAAGGTAGCGAATGAGTATCCGGGGAACCCAGTGCTGATCAGCGAGGCCGACGAGCCGAATATCGCAGAGCTCACCAAAATGTACGGCGGAAGAGATGATGAGGTTCAGTTGCCGATGGATTTTCAGATTGCCGACGTTAATAAACTTTCCGCGCCGGATTTCCGCCGCCTGCTCAACGAGATAGACCATAACGCCGCCGGCGGGCAGCCGCACTATTTTTTCAGCAATCACGATCAGCCGCGCCAGTGGGACCGTTACGGCGACGGCGCGCACAACGATCAAATTGCCAAACTGACGGCCGCACTGCTCCTCACCACTCGCGCGACGCCGCTGATGTATTACGGCGAAGAGATCGGCATGCGCACCACGGAACCCGCTCGAAAAGAGGACGTCCAGGATCCCATTGGGAAAATCGGCTGGCCTGAGGAGAAGGGCCGCGACGGCGAACGAACACCGATGCAATGGGATGCCTCGACGAACGCCGGCTTCAGCACGTCGCAGCGGCCTTGGCTGCCCGTGCCGCCGAGCGCTGCCACATATAATGTCGCCGCCGAATCGCAGGACCCCAACTCGGTTTTGTCTTTCTACAAACGCCTCCTCGCACTGCGCCGAAGCGAGCCCGCACTCCGGGATGGGCTCTATCTGCCGCTGAATCAAGAAGATCCCCACGTTTTCGCTTTCTTGCGCAAGAAGCCGGGCAGCAGCGATACGATTCTCGTCGTGCTCAACATGAGCGCCGAGGCCCGGACGGTCAAGTTCGATCTGTCTGCCGAGGGAGTCCAGGAGAGTTCTGCGAAGCCGTTGATTGCCGCTCCGGAGATTGGCCCTGAGTCAACGCAGCTTGCTCATTTCACCGTTCCCGCATTCGGAGTCTTTATCGGGTTGGTGCGCTGAGAGAATCAAGGTCCTCTTGAAATGACCTGAGTTTTCCTCAGCCTCGCGAATTCTCAGTGAAATATTTGCCTAAGTACCGTTAGAATCAGGCCGTCGCCATTTTTGCAAATGAACAAAATCATCATCGCCGTCGGCAGCAAGCGCGGCCCGAAGCTTAATGCCGTCACCGAAGCACTTCAGTCCTTTTCAGCGGCTCTTGCTCCTGATGCCGAATTCGAAGTGGTCGGCGTGGAAGTCGAGAGCGGTGTCAGCCACACGCCTGCGTCACGCGACGAATTGATGCGCGGCGCTCGCCAGCGCGCGGAAGCGTTGGTGAAGATGGCGCGCCTAAACGGGGCGGCCTGGCAATACTTCGCTGGCCTGGAAGGTGGGCTCGATGTCGTCCGCGATGGCGCCTCAGCGGACGAGGTGCTCGGTCATTCCGGCTTACGGCAGAACGGACATCGCCGCGTCTTCCTGGAAAGCTGGGCCTACGTTTCCGATGGCGTACGGGGCCACTACGGCCGTTCGGGAGGTATCGAGCTCCCCGAAGCGCTGGCGCATGAAGTTCTCGAAAATGGCGTGGAGCTGGCCATTGCAATCGACCGGTTTGCCGGCGTCGTTGGCATCCGCGATGCGCAAGGCGCTTGGGGCGTGCTTTCGAGCAATTTCATCACTCGCCAGGAGGCTTTTCGAGTTGCCGTGCTTGCTGCGTTCGCCCCGTTCTATAATGAGAAGATGTACCGCGCTGCGGCTGCTCGCTCCGCGGCGTCTAATCCGTAGGGGCGCGGCACAACGCGCGCATGCTGCGACCGATAGGTATCGCAAACCGGCGAGGGAACGCGGGACGCTTGGTACTTATGACCAAGAACTGAAACTGCTTTCGAGGGAGCAAACGTGGACATCGTCAAAGGCAATATGGGCTGGATCGAAGTCGTCGTCGGCCCGATGTTTTCCGGCAAGAGCGAAGAGCTGATCCGCCGTCTGCGCCGCGCGGAGATCGCGCGCCAGCGCGTGCAGATCTTCAAGCCGGCCATCGACGAACGTTATGCCGCCAACGAAATCGTCTCGCACTCCGGCCTCGGCATTCCTTCGGACGCCGTCTTCAAAGCCGTCGAAATCATGGAGAAACTTTCGCCGCGCACCGAAGTGATCGGCATCGACGAAGCGCAATTTCTTGGCGATGAAGTAGTGGATGTTTGCACCAAGCTTGCCAATCTCGGCAAACGCGTCATCGTTGCAGGCCTGGACACCGATTACCGTGGCCGCCCATTTGAACCGATGCCGCGCCTCCTCGCCATTGCCGAGGAAATCACCAAGCTGCTGGCCATTTGCGTTCGCTGCGGCAACCCCGCGGTTCACACGCAGCGCCTCGTCGAAAGCGAAGAACTGATCGTCGTTGGCGCCATGGGCGCGTACGAAGCCCGCTGCCGCCGCTGCTTCGAGCCCAACCCTGCTCTCGCGCAAGAGAAAAAAGACGGCCCCCAACTCATCGCTCGCAACCGCGCCGCCGGCGGCTGACTTTTCCTCTTTTACCGAGGACAAGCCTATTCCCGGGTGTGAGTGTCGTTGCCTTTCCGTAGACACGCACTGCCGTCATTGCTTGAGATGGCTGTCCGAATCCGTCAAACTGGCTCGACTGAAAATCCCGTGAATCGAGTTAACTCGTACCCATGATCATCGAATCCAAAGCACCGACACGCGTGGACTTCGCCGGCAGCACGCTCGATATCTGGCCGCTCTATCTCTTTCATCCCGGTGCCGTCACGCTAAACGCCGCGATTTCCCTCTACGCTTCCTGTGTCATCGAAACGCATCCCAGCGACGACAACCGCATCAAGCTGATTTCCCGCGACATCAAGCGCGAAGAAAGTTTCGCTTCTTTCGCTGCGCTCGTGAAAGCCAAGCGCTATCGCCTTCCGCTCCTCGCGGAAATCGCCAAATTTTTTCATCCGCAGGGCGGCTTCACGCTCACTACGGATTCCGAAGCTCCCGCAGGCGCAGGCATTGGCGGCTCCAGTGCCATGGCCGTAGCCATTTGCGCCGCGCTCGACCGCTTCACCGGAGCAGGGAAGAGCAAGGTGGACTGGATCCACATCAGCCGCGACGCGGAAGCCATCGTCATCAATGTTCCCACGGGAACGCAGGATCACTACCCTCCGGCCTTTGGTGGCGCCGCCGCCATCGAACTCCCGCCCGGCGGCGAACATCGCGTCGAACTGCGTGTCAATCTCGACGAACTAGAGCGCCGCGTAATGGTCGCTTACACCGGCAAGCCGCGCCAGCATGGCATCAACAACTGGGAAGTCTTTAAGGCCCACATCGGCGGCAAGCTCGCCGTGCAGAACAGCCTCGAGCGCATTTCTGAAATAGCTCAGGAAATGCGCTTGGCTTTCGAAAAGCCCGACTGGCCCGAGGCCGGCCGCCTGATGCGCGAAGAGTGGTCCTTCCGCAAGCGGAACTTGCCCACTATCTCCACGAAGACCATTGACCGGGTCATCGACAACGCCCGCCGCAATGGCGCGCTGGCTGGCAAAGTCTGCGGAGCCGGTGGCGGTGGCTGTGTGGTCCTTTTAATCGAACCAGACGCCCGGGACCGCGTGGAGACTACCATTCGCGAGTCTGGCGCCGAAGTTCTGCCCATGACCATCGACCGCCAAGGGGTCCAAGTCGTGTCTCGCTAGGGAGATGGCGCACATCCCGTCCGGTGGTACAGTTCACCCTGATAGAGGTCAGGTAAGCGAGAGGTGTCCGCTCCCAAACGAGGCACCTGTTCAGGGCCTTCGAGGCATCGTAGAATAGAGTGAGTGGTCCCAGCTATCCTAGGTCGGAAGCGCGCATGTCAAACTGGCTCGCCTTATCGCTAACGCTTTTGCTTTTGTCCGACGCGGACGTCCCGCGGGTCAATAGCCTTCGTCCGCCCGCGAGCCCCGCCCCAAGCTTTCCTTCGGACGAAGACATTCCTCTTTTCCCGAACACCGGTGCATCCTCGGACAGCGCGCAGTCCCAGAACCAATCCCAGTCGAAGGTCCCGCCCGCTGCGAAGAACACGACGCTGCAGGAGAGATCAAAGCTCGACCTGATCCGCTACGTCTCCGGTGAATTTGCCAAAGCCATTAAGCCCTTGCCAGCGGGCAAGGAAGGTTTCCACGTTACCGTGGGCAAGCCGCTGGAGGCCGAGCAGCTCGATCGCGCTGTCGCCACGCATGGCCCAGCCGTCAACACCGGCGATAACGTGCAAATCACCAGGCTGGAGTTTCGCGACCATCAAATCATCGTCGATGTAAACGGCGGCGGACGTGGTAAGCGGCACTGGCGCGATCATATCCAGATCGGTATGGGGGGTGCCGGCTATCCTCCAATGCAGACGTCTTCAACGCAGGATCAAGGCCCGCCGGGAGTACAGCCCGGCATGGGCAGCACCATTTTCCTGGAATTCAACAAGCCGCTGCCGGACCTTACCCCGGACGAACTGAAGCAGCTCCTTTCGCCCTTCTTGAATTTCGCCAAAGAACGTTCCGCCGCCGTGCAGTGGTTCGATACGCTGCCGCCGGAAATGAAGAAGGCCATCCAGGAGCGCAAGCCAGTCGTGGGTATGGACCGTGAGGAACTGATTGCGGCGATCGGCAAGCCCGATCACAAGGTGCGCGAGCGCGATTCCGACGGCAACGACATCGAAGACTGGATTTACGGTCAGCCCCCCTCGAAAACCGTCTTCATCCGATTCCAGGGCGACCGCGTCACCTCGATAAAACAATTCCCGCAGTAAGACTTATCAATCACCATTCATTCCCGCGGTTCCGCCACGGGCGGCCATTCCAAGACGGCAATTCTTCCGTCCGATTCACGTTCTAGCGTTGGGGCGTACAGACCGAGCCGCTGCCTTCTCCACCACATGCCCTGCCCGCGCTTCTCTTCCGGCGTCGTGAACCAATATTGCCAGATAACGCAACGCACTTGCCGTGGCGGGGCGTGCGGAAACGGGTTACCCGAAAAAAGCAGCAGCACATCGGAATCGCCGCGAATCAAACTTTGCTCCGTGCGCACGACGATCGGCTCCTGCCTCCACGAACTGAGCGACGCAAACCACAAATTCCAATCGAACCGTGGCTGGTACGGCGCGTAAATCCTCGGCGGCCTGCTTGGGTCTTGTGGCTTGTAGCGGAACGGATAAACGAGCCACGTTTGCCCATCGTCCGAGCCTTGAAACTCGATTTCGTACCGGCCGCGCGTCATCACTGCGAATAGCCCATAGCGGTTGGCGATTCGAAAAGGTTCCAGCGCGGAGACCAGCGTCGGCACCCGCCACGGCTTGACCATCCACACCATTTGCGCCAGCGTCGCATAGAAAATCCACGTGAGCATCACCGCCGTCGCGGCGATCCTCAGCGCGGAGCCTTGCGCGCGAAGTGTTTTTCTCCATTTATCTTCGGGAGCCAGGGCGGCAAGAGGCCTGGCCTCTTTGGTGGCCAGGTAACTCTTTTTCAGGAATCCCGGGAAGTAGGCCAGCAAGAATTGGTCATCGAGCAGCAAAAACCCTAGAGCCAGCACCAGATAATTCAAGAACGTGTAGTTTGCCGAAAGGATGATGCCGATCTGCCAGGGCGTGATGACCAAAAAGCACAAAATTCGCAGCCGCCTCGGCAGAAACATCATCCACGCGAGCCCCAGCTCCAGCACCAGTGTTCCAAACGTGGTCGCCGCGTGGAACCAGTGCGGAAAATGCTGCATGTACCATCCGATCCATGTCGGCAGCGGCCCGTTCTGATAATACTCGTCCAGCGCCGTGAAATTGCGCCATTGCGGGTCGCCGCCGATGATTTTCGCCACGCCCGATTCGAAATAAATCCGGAAGCATTCCCAAACCAGCAAAAACAAGCTCGCGCGCGATGGCTTGCTCTCTTCGCCCCAACCTGGCCGAAATCCCGCGGGCGCGAAGAACAGGGAAATGAAACCCGCCTCCAGCAGCATTCCGTCCGATTGATAAGCGGAGAAATCCTGCGCCGCGCT
>Ga0137359_10003505_pt1 | contig 12721 bp, 9 predicted proteins | sample Mad1_40_16metaG_FD_108281 | JGI IMG/M metagenome (GOLD analysis project Ga0137359, IMG submission 108281) | Vadose zone soil microbial communities from Angelo Coast Range Reserve, California, USA - Mad1_40_16 metaG | ecosystem: Environmental > Terrestrial > Soil > Vadose zone | place: USA... | reverse complement strand
GTCATCTGGGAGTTCGATCGCAGCCAGGGATTTCAGTTGACCGCCTCGCCGCCCTCCGACAATCGTTCGCATGGTGTGTTTGCAACCCGGTCGCCGCTGCGTCCCAATCCAATTGCGTTGACCACCGTCGAGCTGCGCCACCGCGAAGGCACCGAGCTGCACGTTCGGGGCGTCGATATGCTGGATGGCACACCGATTCTCGATATCAAACCCTACCTGTCCAACATTCCAGATGAGAAGCTACGCCGTGGCTGGCTAGCCGAAGCTGAGGCACGGAAAAACTAAAAGCTAGGGAAAAAAGTTGGTTCCATAACCTCAGCGGCTGAAGCCGCCACCAAGAATGAATCCGTTATCGCAGCGCTCAAAGCAGTGCGCCACCCAAAATCCGACTCGTCCTCGTCGCACTCTTCCGCTTGCCTGAAGCTAATCGCACCAAAAGCGTGAAACTAATGCGCAGCAAAGCCTGAAACTAGGTGGCAAAGTAAAAGGGCGGCTATGAGCCGCCCCAATTTCTAAATTAGGTTGAGAGACGTTTACGCCGGCGCCGGATGCTCGCCGCCCTTGGCAATTCCTGGCCTGCCGGGCTCGGGCTTCAGTACTTGCTGTATACCGCCATCGTCCGGCTTGGAAGGAGGCGCCATCTTCGGCAGTTCTTTGCCTTCGATGATCATCTTGATCTCATTCGCGTCGAGCACTTCGCGTTCGAGCAGTGCCAGGGCGATTCGGACCAAAGTGTCATGGTTTGAAGCCAGAACACCTTTGGCGGTTTCGTATCCCTTGCCCACCAGGCGTTTCACTTCCTCGTCGATCTTGATCGCCGTGGCCTCGCTGTAGTCGCGGTGTTGCGCGATTTCGCGGCCCAGGAAGATTTGCTCTTCTTTCTTGCCGAAGGTCAGCGGGCCAAGATCGCTCATGCCGAATTCGCAAACCATTTTGCGGGCGAGCTCGGTTGCACGCTCAATGTCATTGCCAGCACCGGTGCTCATCTGGCTGAGGAAAATTTCCTCTGCCAAACGTCCCCCCATCATGATGGCGATTTCGGTCTCGAGATATTCCTTGGTGTAGTTATGCTTGTCGTCAATGGGCAACTGCATGGTGACGCCCAGCGCCATTCCGCGAGGAATGATCGTGACCTTGTGCAGCGGATCGGAGTTAGGCAGCTTGGCTGCAACCAGCGCGTGGCCAGCCTCGTGATAAGCCGTGACTTTCTTTTCCTCGTCCGAAAGCAGAAGCGACTTGCGCTCGACTCCCATCAGGACTTTGTCTTTGGCGAGCTCGAAGTCATACATCAGCACAGCTTTGCGATTCTGCCGCGCCGCAGCCAACGCCGCCTCGTTGACCATGTTAGCCAGGTCAGCGCCAGAGAATCCCGGGGTCCCACGGGCCAATACCGAAAGCTCAACATCATCGGCAAGAGGAATCTTGCGGGTATGTACGCGCAGAATCTCTTCGCGCCCGCGGACGTCAGGCCTGTTAACGACCACGCGGCGGTCAAATCTTCCAGGCCGCAGCAGCGCCGGATCAAGCACGTCCGGACGATTGGTGGCCGCCATCAGGATGACGCCTTCGTTGGATTCGAATCCGTCCATCTCGACCAGCAGTTGATTCAGTGTCTGCTCGCGCTCATCGTGCCCGCCACCGAGTCCGGCGCCACGATGCCGCCCGACAGCGTCAATCTCGTCAATAAAGATGATGCAAGGCGCGTTCTTCTTGCCCTGCTCGAACAGGTCGCGAACCCGCGACGCGCCCACGCCCACAAACATTTCAACGAAGTCTGAACCCGAGATGGAGAAGAATGGGACGTTAGCTTCTCCAGCAACCGCTCTGGCAAGCAGGGTCTTACCCGTTCCAGGAGGCCCGACCAGCAGCACACCTTTGGGAATCCGCCCACCCAACTTCTGGAATTTCTGGGCCTCGCGCAGAAACTCAATAATCTCTTTCAGCTCCTCTTTGGCCTCATCTACTCCGGCGACGTCCTTAAACGTCACTTTCTTCTGCTGCATGGAGAGCAGGCGCGCACGGCTCTTCCCGAATGAAAGCGCCTTGTTTCCGCCGGTCTGCATTTGGCGGATCATGAAATACCAGAGTGCCGCCAGCAGGGCGAGTGGCGCGAACAGGTTCACCAGCCAGCCCCAACTGCTGTTGCTCACATCTTTTACGGTGATGCTGACACCCTTGTCCTGCAACTTCTTGATCATCTCCGGATAGTTGGCCGGGGTCGTGGTGTGGAACTGCGACCCATCAGCCTTCTTTCCGGTAATTTCCATGCCCGTCAGGGTCACTTCTTTCACTGCGCCCTGGTCCACGTCTGCCATGAACTGCGAGAAATTGGGTTCCTGGACCTTTTGACCCGAGTTCGCGTTCTTGACAACCTGCCAGAGCAGGACCGCGGACACCAAAATAACTACCCAAAAAATAACCGTCTTAACCGTTGAATTCACTGAAAAAGCTCCTGAGAAAGGCCGCCTTGTCTCTCACCCCGGCACGCGAAAACCGCGCGCATTGGAGACCCGGTAGGGAAACCCGGCGGAACTGCATCTCTCCCATCAGATTAGATGCTGGCCCCGGAATTTAGATCGACAAAATGCCGCTACCACATTCTACCCCGCTCTGGGGGAAAATGCGGCAGCATGTTCAAATAACTTAGGTCACAAGAGAGCGTCGTTGGCTGCTCGCCGTTGGTCGGTGGCCAACATAGGGTGAATCGTACTTACCTCTCCTGCTCCAGGATGGGAGATTCTCGAATCAGGACACCCTTGTGACCCTTCGCTGTCGCGTCGCGCCTCACACCGAGGCCGCGTACCCAAACAATCTCATCGCCTCTCGCGACGACCGTCCACTGCTTCTTTTCCTCTCCGATAATGTGGCGGTCCTGCAGCAGCTCCTTTAATTTTTTGGGCTCTTTTGTATGGGGCGGCCAGAACCGCTCCCCCGCCCGCCAATTTCGGACAATCAGTCCATTCTCCGCTAAGTCGAAATCGAGCAACTGTACGGGACCAGAAGGACCAGACTGATCGGAACCCGCAGCCCCACCTACAATCAGGGCTTCCAGCACGAGACTTGCTTCAAACACAGCGACTCTCCCCGGCACCGGCAGAGGATATTCGTAATCAGGCAAATCGATCTGTGCCGTGCGAAACTCAAGCTTGCCGTTTTGCCGCGAGACTGTCCATCCTGCGGAGAGAACACAGCAGCTGCCGTCCTTCAGAGCTAGCACTTCTTCGACCTGCCGGAATTCCAGGCCGAGCCCAAGCGACTCGGCAGCTGCTCGCACCATTCTTCTCTGCAAGGCAAGTGGCAGATCGCCAAGGCCTTTGCCGTGCAGTACTCCGCCCGATTCATTTTCAGCTTTGTTCCATAAGCCGGGTAGCTGCCGTACAACCGTCTCCGTCCAATATTCTTCTTCCCCTCTCGCGATTTCCGCCGCTTCTGCCAGCGTCTCCCGCACAGCCGGATTCACATGTTTCTCAAGGCGGGGAATAATGCCGTGCCGGACACCGTTTCGCGTGTGCCGCAAGTCGCGGTTACTTGAATCCTCGCGCCAGCTCTGGCCGATTTCGGTTAGATACGCTTCCAGCTCTTTTCGCGATGTTGACAGCAGTGGTCTCACGACGGCGCAGTTAGTTTGCGGTGAGGTCTGGCTGAAAGCTGACGGCTGAGAGCTGAGAGCTAGCTTGGGATAAATTCCTGCCAGTCCGCGCGTCCCCGCCCCGCGCGCAAGTTTTAAGAGCACAGTTTCCGCCTGATCGTCGATAGTGTGGGCGGTCGCAATCTTGTCCAACTCCCTCGTCTGGAGAAGGCGCTCAAAGAATTCATATCGGAGGCGGCGTGCCGCCGTCTCGAGGCTCAGCTTCTTCTCAGCTGCATAAGCCTTAGCATCCTGACTCTCGATGACAAATTCCAGACCATGACTCGCCGCCATCTCGCGGACGAATTGCTCGTCCTGATCCGATTCCGTTCCTCTTAATTTGTGGTTGAGATGAACAACAGAAAGGACAAGTCCAAGTTCGGTCCGCAGTTCAACGAGTAATCGGAGCAGCGCAATCGAATCCGCCCCGCCGGAAACCGCAACGCCCACACGATCTCCCGGCCGCAGCAGATCATGTTTCCGGACATAGCCAACCACCGAATTCGCCAGCTTGTGCACGGCTCAATGGTAATCCCAACCCGTGTGGGTCGGACATTCTTGTCCGCCATGGGCCAGCCATTAGGCACAGCATTTCTGTTCAGCGCTCCCAGGTAAGCACAGTGAGGTAAACTTGACAGCCCCAGTTGCACGCTACGCACAGTCAAATGCGTCGGATCCGAATGTCCGACCCACACGGTCTGTGCTCACTCCAGCATCCGGTTCACTTCCGCATGGGAAGGCGCTCCGTCCAGCATCCGATACGTGCCCGAGGTTTGTAGTTCCTCTGCAATCCGACGCGCCAGTCCAAGTGCAGCTCGCATCGGAGATGACCCCAGGCTGACCCGCGCCACTCCGAGTTTCTGTAAATCGGGAATCGACGGAGAGCCCGGCCCAGCAAGAATATTGACTGGGAACCGCAACTCTTGTACCAACTGGCCAATTGTTTCAGGATCCCGCAACCCCGGCGTGAACAGGCAATCCACGCCTGCATCGCGAAAAGCCGCAAGCCGGCGAATAGTTTCGCCGAACCGTGTTATTGGCTTCCCCACCTCTAGGAGATAAACATCGGTACGCGCATTCAGAACCAGCGGAACTCCAGCACGCTGCGCTGCCTCTCGCACTGCCACGATCTTCTCAAGCTGCAAAGACAACGCGCATAACGGATGCTCGCGATCACCCGTCGCGTCCTCAAGGTTCAAACCAACCGCTCCAGCTTCAATCACGCGGCTTGCCGTTAACGCGGCATCTTCCGGTCTATCGCCATACCCAGCCTCGACGTCAGCCGTCACCGGGATTTTCACCTTTGCCGTAATTCGTGCGACAGCAGCGAGCATCTCGTCGCGCGAAATCTTCTGCCCGTCAGGATAGCCGAGCGAGAATGCGATTCCCGCGCTGCTGGTCGCGATCGCCGCCATTCCGGCTTCTTCGAAAATACGCGAGCTGGCCACGTCCCAGGCGTTAGGCAGGACTAGTATCTTCGGGCCGCGATGCATTGCACGAAAGGCATTCGCGTTGGCGGACTGCTCTGCAATGTTGATTGCACCGTTCATGGAAATCAGGCGCTGGTGCCCTTCTGTTGATGTACTTGTGCCCTCAGCCTGTCCAGAAATTTCCCGACGCTCACGACCGCGCGGCCCACAGTTCCCCGCCCAATCTCCTGCACACCATCTCGCGCTGAAACCCGCACGGTGTAGAACCGGCCGTCAAAAGATTCCACCACCGCTTCTGCCCGGATGTGCGCGCCCACCAGGCTTGCCACGCGGTGCTCAACATTTATCGCCGTCCCGACACTGATCTCATCACCTTCACAATAGGGTTGCAGAGCATGAAAGGCAGCGGTTTCCATCAACCGAATCATGTCGGGAGTGGAATACACCGGCGGTAGTTCCGAGTGATGCGAGGTCAGCGTGTGCTTGAACTCGATCGTCTCTTCCGCTTCGCCGCGCGCGTCAATGGGGACGGGTTTTATGGAATTGAATCACTGAATGATTGAATCATTGAGGGATTGAGCGACTCATTCAGCCTCGGACAGGTAGCGGGTTTCAATGATTCAATCCCCCGATGATTCAATGATTCAATCTCATCTTTCCGTCCAGAATCTTTCGCTTAAATATTTGTCGCCGGAGTCGGGCAGAATAGTGACAAACACTGCTTCCTGATCTTTCGGGAGCTTGTGAGCCACCTGCAGGCATCCTGCGATGGCCGAGCCCGCGGAAATTCCGATCAGCAGGCCTTCCTCGCGCGCTGCGCGGATCGCGGTCGCATAAGCGTCTTCAGTCGCGATGCCCAAGTCTTCGTCGGCGAGCGATGCGTCGTAAATCTTCGGCACAATCGCGCTCGCCATGTGCTTCGCGCCTTCGATGCCGTGGAATGGAGAATCAGGTTGGAGCGAAATGCAACGAATCTCCGCATTCAGTTCTTTGAGGCGGCGCGCCGTTCCCATGAAGGTTCCGCTGGTGCCCATCATGGAAACGAAGTGGGTGATACGTCCTTCGGTCTGTTGCCAGATTTCGTTGGCTGTGCCATGGTAGTGAGCTTGCCAGTTGGCGTCATTTGAGTACTGGTCGGCGTAAAAATATTTTTCCGGCTCGCGCGCGTAAAGTTCGCGGGCCGCGCGGATAGCGCCGTCCGAGCCATCGCCAGGATCGGTGTAAATGATGTTGGCGGCATAGGCGAAGAGGATACGTTTGCGCTCGACCGAGACGTTCTCCGGCATGCACAGTGTGACTGGAAATCCCTCGGCGGCGCCAATCATTGCGTAGGCGATGCCGGTGTTGCCGCTTGTCGAGTCGAGCAGAGTTTTGCCAGGAGTAAATTTTCCGGCTCGGCGACCTTCGTTCACGATGTTCAAGGCAGCGCGGTCTTTGACCGATCCACCCGGGTTATACCATTCGGCCTTGCCGAGCAGTTGAATGTTGGGCAGATCACGGCCGATACGCTCGAGGCGAAGCAGCGGCGTATTGCCGATACGCGAAATACTGCGCTCACCCAACGGAGCGCCGGCGAGTGGTTCTGCTTCCGCGAATTTGCTCGAAGGACGCATGCAGTAACAGCTGTCAGCTTTCAGCCATCAGTCTCAGGCATTGCGCAGGCAATCCAGAAAGCTGAGAGCCGATAGCTGAGAGCCTATGACTAACGTAACGTTGCCGTAGAGCACAAAACGGCAACTTGTCGTTAGATTATAGAGGAGCGCGGGACTACATCGGGTGATCTGCCGATCTGGTCCTCGGGCGATTGCGATATACAGTGCTCCCGGTATGAGTCAATTCAGAGTGCGGCGCATCAAACGAAAAGTAGCAGACGCGGAATTTGTTTTAGCTAAAAGCTGGAAGCTGAGAGCTAGGAGCTGATTTTGCCAACCAAAGTTGAAGAACGAACCTTCGAAGACGCCGTGCAGTGGCTTCGCGATCATGGCTTTGATCTCATTGAAGCGCCGGGTACCAAGGACCGTGTCTTCCTGAAGAAGTACAACGTCTCGGCGGCAATCCAGAAGGATGGCGACGAAGGCGTGAAGATTTTCGCCTACCCTGGCTACCTGATCAGCGGAGAAATTTCCAAGCTCATCAACCGCGGCTACCAGCAGGTGCTGAAGACCTCGAAGACCGAAGTCGCAGCCACCGCCGACCATCTCAAAGCCTTGCAGCAGTTCACAGAGGAGCTCAAGGAAGCTCTCGGGCTACCCAGCCTGTACAACGAGTCTCTCGGCACCGTGAGCGAAGCTTACCAATACGACCGCATCGTGGACCGCGATAAGCCCGCGACTGAACGTCCAAAGCGGCCATGGGAGAAGGTAAAAGCGGCTGTGGCGAGCAAAAAGAGCCGCGCGTAGCGGTCAGCTCATCCTGATCGTGTAGTTGTTTCGCAACGAAGCTGAGAAATCCTCCCGCGTCGCAGACCAGGCGTCCGCTCCACACCGCCGCCCATAAGGTAAAGTAGATACAGCCATATTTCCCGCCGGGAAGGAACCCATTGAGTTCAGGTATTCGCAACATAGCAATCATTGCGCACGTGGACCACGGCAAGACCACTCTGGTGGATGCCATGCTTCGCCAGAGCGGCACCTTTCGCGCCAACGAAGCCGTGGTCGAGCGCGTGATGGATTCGAACGAGCTCGAGCGCGAGCGCGGCATTACGATTTTGGCCAAGAACACGGCAGTGTTCTATCACGGAACGAAAATCAACATTGTGGACACGCCCGGCCACAGCGATTTTGGCGGAGAAGTGGAGCGCGCACTGAAAATGGTGGACGGCGCCATGTTGCTGGTGGACGCCAGCGAAGGCCCTCTGCCCCAGACCCGCTACGTGCTAGGCAAGGCGCTTGAGGCGCATCTGCCGCCTATTGTGGTCATCAACAAGATTGATAGGCCTGATGCGCGTCCGCAGGAAGTGCTCAACGAGATCTACGATCTGTTTATTGATCTAGACGCCGCCGAAGAACAACTGGACTTTCCAGTTCTCTATACGAATGCCAAGTCGGGCACGGCTTCGACCGATATTAATGGTAGAGGCGAAGACCTGCGACTGCTATTCGACGCCATCGTAGAAAGAATTCCCGCTCCCAAAGGCGATCCCACGGGAACGCTCCAGATTATGGTCGCAAATCTCGATTACAGCGATTACCTCGGACGCCTGGCGATTGCCCGCGTCTTCAACGGAACCATGCGGACCGGCGAGGAAGTTGCGATCGCCAAGCTGGACGGCGCCGTGCAGAAGACGAAAATCACGAAACTGTTTTCGTTCTCCGGCCTGAAGCGGACCGACATCACCGAAACCGAACTCGGCGATATCGTGGCGGTCGCGGGGGTGGAAGGCATCACCATCGGCGAAACCATTACCAGTGCCGAAAATCCGGCTCCGCTGGCCCATATCGCCATCGATGAGCCGACGATCGCCATGCAGTTCACCATCAACACCTCGCCTTTTTGCGGTCGCGAAGGCACCTATGTGACCTCGCGCAATCTGCGGGAGCGCCTCGACAAAGAACTGCTCACCAACGTTTCTTTGCGGATTGAAGACACCGAGAGCACGGACTCATTCAAAGTGCTAGGCCGGGGAGAACTTCAGCTTTCGATTTTTATTGAAATGATGCGGCGCGAAGGCTACGAGCTCATGGTGGGTAAGCCGGAGATCGTTACTAAAAGAGTTGATGGCAAGCTGATGGAGCCGGTGGAGCACCTCACTGTCGATGTCCCTGAAGGATTTGTCGGCGTGGTCATGCAGCAGCTGGGCGCGCGCAAAGGCGAAGTGGCGAACATGCACAACCATGGCTATGGCCGCGTCAGGCTGGAATTTCGTGTTCCTAGCCGGGGGCTAATCGGATTACGCAGCCAGTTGCTGACGGACACGCGCGGCACCATTGTGATGAATTCATTGTTTGATGGATACACGGAGTGGCAGGGTGAAATCCCACATCGTCCGACGGGCGCGTTGGTATCAGACCGCGCGGGTGTGACCACGTCCTACGCGCTATGGAACCTGCAGGAGCGCGGCGAACTGTTCGTAGGGCCCGGTGTCGAAGTGTACGAAGGTATGATCATCGGCGAAAACGCCAAAGATACCGACCTCGACGTGAACGTGGTGCGCGAGAAGAAGCTGACCAACATGCGCTCGTCCACTGCCGACGAGGCAATTCGCCTGATCCCGTTCAAGCAACTGAATCTGGAGCAGGCGATTGAGTTCATCGCCGACGACGAGTTCGTCGAAGTCACGCCCAAAACGCTGCGCCTGAGGAAGAAGACTCTCCAGTCGAACCAAAGAAAGAAGCGCACGGCCAGCGCGGTTGCGGTGGAATCCTAGCTCGTTTCTGAATGCCCGAAAACCTCGCTAGATCCTGACTCGCTTCGTGTATCCCGCGTACGAGGATCGCTCGTGAGTGCGACTCTGAGTTCACAAAATGTAATTTCTACTTCATCCCGAGCCGCGCGTTGCGCGCTCTTGTTCCACATTCGTAACAAAATCAAACTGGTAAACAGGGGAGAACAATTAATATGCGACATTTATCCCAAGTGGGGAGGTTCAAACTTGAACGTGAGGTGGGACGCGTGCAGTGGATCGAGAAAGACGTACGAAAGAGTTATCAGAAACCAGCCTTCAAGAAATTAAACTTTTCACAAGCCACGCAAGGTCTGCTGGGCCGGGCCAGAGAATTCTTGGACAGCTTTCGCCCGGAACGCCCGCAGCCGGTTCAGCAAGAACTTCCAAAGCGCTACGAAAGTCCAGCGGTTAGAAAGCTAACAGCTGAACAAGCCAGGCTGCTCCTCATCGGTCATGCCAGCGTTGGAGACCAGGGAGCGAAAGATCTCCTGGAATTAATCTTTCCGGACAAGCGTCAAGAAGATTGAATTCCTTAAACGTAGTGATTCGGGGAAGCTGCTGTCGACTTGAGTAGAGTCCACCCGAGTACTGTGCTGAACCCAAAACCACATCTTCAATCAGCGACTAAAGAACAAAGGGCGGCTCGCGCCGCCCTGTTTGACGTAAGTGCCACGTGTAACTGGCTAAGTTCCCTCGCTCCAGCCCGCCAAATATTCTTCCTGCTCCGGAGTCAGTCGGTCGATCTTGATGCCTATGGACTCCAGCTTCAGCCGGGCTACGCGCTTGTCGAGTTCTTCAGGTACGCGATAGACCTTCTTTTCGAGGGTCGAGTGGTTCTTGACCATGTACTCGACTGAGAGCGCCTGGTCGGCAAAGCTCATATCCATGACTGACGGGGGATGACCTTCGGCTGCAGCCAGGTTGATAAGGCGGCCTTCGCCGAGCAAATTGATCTTGCGACCATCACGCAGCGAATACTCTTCCACGAACTCGCGCGTGGTGCGTTTTGACGACGACATTTTGTCGAGCGCCGGGATGTCGATTTCCACGTTGAAGTGGCCGGAGTTCGAAATGATGGCACCGTCTTTCATTACCTCGAAATGTTCTTTGGCCAGCACGTTCTTATTGCCAGTGACGGTACAGAAAACGTCGCCTAGTTTCGCCGCTTCCGGCATCGACATCACGCGGAAACCATCCATTGTGGCTTCCAACGCCTTGGTCGGATCGACTTCCGTGACGATCACTTCTGCGCCAGCGCCGCGCGCGCGGCTGGCTAACCCGCGGCCGCACCAGCCGTATCCTGCGATCACGAACTTTGATCCAGCGAGCAGAAAGTTGGTCGCGCGAATGATTCCGTCAATCGTGGATTGTCCGGTGCCGTAGCGGTTGTCGAACAGGTGCTTGGTGTCGGCGTCATTCACAGCGACGATCGGGTACTGCAGCACGCCTTCTTTGGCCATGGCGCGCAGGCGGATCACGCCGGTTGTGGTTTCTTCCGTACCGCCAATCACGCTATCAAGCGCGTCCTGGCGCTTGGTATGCAGGATGCTGACAAGGTCGGCGCCATCGTCCATGGTGATGTGCGGCTTGTGGTCGAGCGCCGCAAGGATGTGGTTGTAGTAAGTGTCATTGTCCTCGCCCTTGATAGCAAACACGGGAATGCTGTGGTCGCGAACCAGACTGGCGGCAACATCGTCCTGAGTCGACAGCGGATTGGACGCGCACAGCACGACATCCGCGCCTCCGTCACGAAGGCAAATGGCCAGATTTGCCGTCTCCGCAGTCACGTGCAGACACGCGGCAATGCGCGTGCCCCTCAGCGGCTGGTTCTTGATGAATTCTTTGCGGATGATCTGCAGGACCTTCATCGACTGGTTGGCCCACTCAATCCGCTTCTTGCCGAGATCGGCGAACTCGATGCCTTTGATATCGCCCTGCAACTGCGTCGTAGTCGTTGACATGCTTCTCCTGTAAGTTCAGTGGCTAAATGGTCAGTTGTCAGTGGTCAGCAAAACCTATCAGTGGAGCTGACCACTAGCCACTGACTATTGACCACTGAATTTCCTCTGTGCTCTCTGTGTACTCTGTGGTGAAAAGCTTCTTGCCTGGGACTATTTCCGAACTGCAGCTCCAACCGGCTCACGCAATCCCGCGTCTGTTGCCAGTCGCGCGGCCTTGTCGGTTGCTTCCCAAGTGAAATCAGGATCGTTCCGGCCGAAATGTCCGTATGCAGCCGTCTTGCAGTAAATCGGACGTCGCAGCTTCAGAGAATCAATGATGCCCTTCGGCGTCAGCTTGAAGTGCGCGCGAACGAGATCCGGAATAACGGTTGGATCCACTTTGCAGGTGCCAAATGTCTCAACCAAAATACTCACCGGCTCCGCCACTCCGATCGCATACGCAAGTTGCACTTCACACCGGTCTGCTAAGCTGGCGGCGACAATGTTCTTTGCGATGTAGCGGGCCACGTATGCCGCCGACCGATCAACTTTAGTCGGATCCTTGCCGCTAAAAGCGCCGCCGCCGTGGCGGCCCATTCCGCCGTAGGTATCGACGATAATCTTCCGTCCCGTCAGCCCGGTGTCACCCATAGGGCCGCCGATCACAAAACGACCTGTCGGGTTGATGTGGTACTTGGTGTCTTCATCCAGCAGTTCAGCCGGAATGGTCGCCTGAATGACATGCTTAAGAACATCGGCACGAAGCTCGTCGTTCGTTACTGTCTCCGCATGCTGGGTTGAAATGACGACCGCGTCCACGCGAACCGGTTTCTTGTTCGCGTCATATTCAACTGTAACTTGGGATTTTCCATCAGGACGGAGGTAGGGAAGTTTTCCTTGCTTGCGAACCTGCGAGAGCCGCATGGTGAGCTTATGCGCCAGCAGGATTGGAGTCGGCATCAGCTCTGCATTTTCATTGCACGCATAGCCAAACATCATTCCCTGGTCGCCGGCGCCGCCGGCGTCCACGCCCATGGCGATGTCGCCGGATTGCTTGTTGATGCTGGATATCACGGCGCAGGTATTCGAGTCGAATCCGTAAAGCGCATTGTTGTAGCCAATAGAGGAAATAGTTCCACGGACTAGGGCTTGGAAATCGACGTAGGCCTTGGTGGTGATTTCACCGGCAATGACGACCAGCCCGGTTGCGGTCAGAGTCTCGCAGGCGACGCGGCTGAACGGGTCTTCGGCCAGGCAGGCGTCGAGTACGGCGTCCGAAATCTGGTCGGCGATCTTGTCGGGATGTCCTTCGGTCACGGATTCAGACGTAAAAAGATAC
>Ga0137359_10003504_pt1 | contig 12721 bp, 10 predicted proteins | sample Mad1_40_16metaG_FD_108281 | JGI IMG/M metagenome (GOLD analysis project Ga0137359, IMG submission 108281) | Vadose zone soil microbial communities from Angelo Coast Range Reserve, California, USA - Mad1_40_16 metaG | ecosystem: Environmental > Terrestrial > Soil > Vadose zone | place: USA... | reverse complement strand
GGACTGCGCCGCGCCGCCGCCCGGTGCGATCGCCGCCGGCGCGTGCCCGCTCGCGCGTACCGCCGCCGGCATGCCGGCCCGTCGCGCCGCCGCCGGCGCGCGGCCGCGGCGTCATGCCGCGGCCGCGACGAGCGGGAGGTACCGCGCGCCCTCGGGAAGCACGTAGCCCTCGACGTCGTGTCCGTACCGCCGCGCGACCGCGGCGAAGAACTCGTCGACGCGGCCGACGGGACGCATGCCGGTGCGCGCCACGACGTCGGGCGGCAGCGCCGAGTGCAGGTACACCTCCGCACGCTCGGCGTGCTCGCGCAGCGCGAGCGCCGTTTGGCCGGGAACGCTGAAGCGCGCGTGCAACGCCCGCAGATGCGCGGCGCGGTCGGCGTGATCGAACCAACGCAGCAGCTCCGCTTGGCCGGCGCCTTCGCGGCAGCGGGCGAGGACGAGCATCATGCCGCCGGGCGCGAGCGCGGCGGCGCCCGCGGCGATCGCCTTCTGCGCCTGCACGAGATCGCCGTCGCGCGGCGCGCCGCCGGCGCTCACGATGACGACCGGCCGCCGCACCGGGATCGTCGCGGTGAACGCGGCGCGATAGGCGTCGCAGCCGCGCGCGAACGCCGCCTCGACGTCGCCGGCGAAGATCCCGCCGATCGCGCCGCCGGGCGCCATCATCGTGTTCACGAGAAAGGTGCGCGGCACGCGCGCCGCCGCCGCAGCGGCGAGCGCGTCGAGCGGATTGCCGGCGCGCACACCCGGCGCGACGGCGGCATGACGTCCCGCCGCCGGATCGGCAGCCAGCGAGTGGCGGTGGAAGGCCTGGACGCTGGCGCGCGCCGCGACGCCCGGCAACAGCGCTTTCCGCCCGCCGCCGAATCCGGCGAGATAGTGGAAGCCGACGGCGCCCGTCACCAGGACGAGATCGCCGTCGAGCACGCGGCGGTTCAGCCGAAAGCCGGCGAGCGCGCCGTCGCCGGCGAGCGGCGCGTGCGCGCCGTCGTCGTCGCAGTCGTGATCGGCGTGCATGACGCGCGCGGCGACCTCCGGGCCGATGATCGCGGCGCGCTCGGCGTCCGTCTGGCGACGGTGGATGCCGAGCGCGAAGAGCACGTGCACGCGCGTCGACGGCACGCCTGCCGCATCGAGGGCGGCGAGCAGCGTCGGCATGAGCGCGCGAATCCCGGTCGCGCGCGTGCCGTCTGAGACGACGATGGTGACGTGGTCGCCCGGCCGCACGCATGCCGCGAGCGGCGGCGCGCCGATCGGCGCCGCCAGCGCCTCGCGCAGCGCGGTCGCCGGGTCTGCGAGCGCTGCCGGCGGCGCCGGCGCGATCGTGGTGAAGCGGCCGGCGGCGAGGACGACTTGCTGGCGCGTGTCGCCGTACGGCAGGGCGATCGTCGCGCCGCGGCTGAGGTGTCGCGTCGCGTAGCCAGCATCGCTCATCCGTCGCTCACCGTGGCGCGATGCGGCCGAGCGCGCGGGCGAGCGCCGCAACGACCGCGGCCGGCGCATCCTCGGGCAACTCGGGATAGAGCGGCAGCGCGAGCGCTTCACGGCTCGCGCGCTCCGCCTCCGGCAGATCGCCGGGTTTGTAGCCGAGGTTGGCGAAGCATGGCTGAAGGTGCAGCGGAATCGGATAATACACTTGCGTCTCGATGCCGTCGGCGGCGAGGCCGGCACGTACGCGATCGCGGTCGGGCACACGGACGACGTATTGATGATACACGTGCGCGGCGACGAGCCCCGGCGTCCACACCGGCCTGTCGACGCCGAACGTCGCCGCGATCAGCTCCTCGTAACGGGCGGCGTGACGCCGTCGCGCCGCGTTCCACTCGTCGAGCCGCGGCAGCTTCACCGCGAGCACCGCCGCCTGCAGGGCGTCGAGGCGCGATGCGAGCCCGAGCAGCACGTGGCGATACGGGCCGCCGTCGGCGCCCTGGCGGGCGATCGTCCGCACCGTCGCCGCGTCGGTTTGGCGCGCACAGATCACCGCGCCGCCGTCGCCGGCGCCGCCGAGGTTCTTCGTCGGATAGAAGGAGAGGCAGCCGAAGCGGGTCATCGCTCCCGCTGCGCGGCCGTCGGCGCTGCGCGCGCCGATCGCCTGCGCCGCATCCTCGACGACCTCGAGCGCCGCGTCCGCCGCGAGCGCCGCCAGCGTGTCGACGTCGCACATCCTGCCGAAGAGATGCACCGGCAGAATCGCGCGCACGCGCTCGCCGCCCGGCGCATGGAGCGTGTCACCGTCGCGCCGGCACGCCGCGAGCCAACGTCGCACCGCGACCGGGTCGAGGTTGAACGACGCCGGCTCGATGTCGGCGAAGTACGGGCGTGCGCCGGCGCGCGCGATCTGCGTCGCGGTCGAGACGAAGCTGAACGGGGTCGTCAGCACCGCGTCGCCGACGCCGATGTCTGCCGCGCGCAGCGCCAGATAGAGGGCGTCGGTACCGGAGGCGACGCCGACGACCGCCGCCGCGCCGAGATAGCGGGCGAGCGCCGCCTCGAAACCCGCGACCCGCGCCCCGAGGATGAACGCCTGCGTGCCGAACACCTCGTCGACCGCGGCCCGCATCTCGTCGGCGAGCGTCGCGTACTGCGCCGGCAGGTCGAGGAAGCGCACGCGTACGTCGGGCACGGCGCATTGTTTCGACGGTTGAACGAGGAGTCAATCCTCGAGCGCGGGCAGCTCGAGGACGAACGTGGTGCCCCTGCCCTCCTCGCTCTCGAACGTGACGCGGCCGCCGTGGGCGGCGGCGATCGCGCGCGCGACGGCGACGCCGAGGCCGATGCCGCCGGAGCGGAACGCGATCGGGTCGCTGCGATGATGGTCGAGCGGCGTCGCGGTGAAGAACGGCTCGCCGATCCGCCCGCGGACCGCCGCCGGAATGCCGATGCCGGTATCCGTCACGCGGACGCGTGTCACGGCGGCGCTCGTATCGACGGCGACCGTGATGCGGCCGCCGTCGGGGGTGAAGCGCACCGCGTTCAGCAAGAGGTGCATGAGCGCGTGCTGCAGGTCGTCGGCGTCGCCGCGCGCCGGCACGCGCTCGGGGACCTCGGCGGTGAGCGTCAGGCGGCGCGCGGCGCAGAGCGGCGCGACCTCTTCCAGCGCGCGACGCGCGAGCGCGGCGAGACAGAGCGGCGTCGCGGAAGCCGCCGCCGCCCGCGCCTCCGTGGCGGACGACGTCGCGCGAGCACCGGGGGCGAGCGCGTCCGCGGTCGGGGGCGCCGCACGTGCGAAGCGCGCGAGGTCGGTCATCGCACGCACGCTGCGACCGAGCCACGCCAGATTGCGTCGCGCCGTCTCGACGAGCGGGCGCGCCTCCCCGGCCGGCGCCAGCGCGGCGAGCGCCTCGACGGTGCCGGCGAGGACGTGCAGCGGCGTCCGCAGCTCGTGCGCCGCGAGCGTCACGACGCGCGTCTTCATCTCGTCGACGGCGCGCAGGCGCGCGTACGCGTCGGCGATCTCGCCGGCGAGACGCCGCCGCTCGCGCTCCGCCTCGGCGCCGGCGATCGCCTGCCCGACCGCAGCGCGGAGCTCGCGCGGGTCCCACGGTTTCGTCAGATAACGATGGACGTGGCCCTCGTTGATCGCGCGCATCAGGACCTCGGCGTCGACGTACGCGGTGAGGAGAATGCGGCCGATCGTCGCGTCGCGCGCGCGCACCTCGGCGAGAAACGCGGCGCCCGACGTCCCCGGCATGCGGTGGTCGCTCACGACCGCCGCGATCTCGGGTCCGAGCGCCGCCCGCGCCTCCGCGGCCGACGACGCCGCCACGACCGGTGCGATGGCGCGCAGCGCACGCATGACGGTCGCGAGCGCGGCGCGGTCGTCGTCGACGCAGAGGACCGATGGCATGCGGCAAGGAGAGACGCACGGCGCGCGCCGCGCAAGGATGCGAGTTGACGGTCCGCACAGGCGTGCGTATGACGAGAGCAGCGGTCGAAGATGGCCAAGCGCGCGCAAGCGAAGAAGCCGCGGTGGCGGGTGTGGAGGCGGATCCTGATCGGCGTGGCGCTGGTCGTCGTCGCCACCGCCGGCGTCGCCAGCTGGCTGATTTATCAGGAGCTGAGCGCCAACCTGCCGGCCGTCGACAAGCTGCTGCGCTACCAGCTCCCCGTCGCGACCCGCGTCTACGCCGACGACGGCACGCTGCTCGGCGAGTTCTACACGCAGAAGCGCTACCTGGTCTCGATCGCGCAGATCCCGTCCGTGGTTCGACGGGCGTTCATCGCCGCCGAGGACGCCAACTTCTACAAGCACAAAGGCGTCGATTTTCTCGGCATGACGCGCGCGCTGTTCGCGAATTTGACCGCCGGCGGCGTCGTGCAAGGCGGCAGCACGATCACGCAGCAAGTCGTGAAGGCGCTCCTCCTCACGCCCGAGCGCAGCTACGAGCGCAAAGCGAAAGAGGTCCTCCTCGCGATGCGGCTCGAGCAGCAGCTCAGCAAGGACGAAATCCTCTACCTGTACTTGAATCTGATCTATCTCGGGAACGGCGCGTACGGCGTCGGCGCCGCCTCGCAGGAGTACTTCGGGAAAGACGTCGGCGAGCTGAACCTCGCCGAGGCGGCGCTCCTCGCCGGCTTGCCGCAAGCGCCGAGCCGCTACTCGCCGGTGCGCCACTGGAAAAACGCCAGGCTTCGCCAGCGCTACGTGCTCGAGCGCATGGCGCGCGAGGGCTACATCACCTGGGAGGACGCCGAGACGGCGCTCAAGGCGCCGGTGCAGCTCGTCAAGCACGAGCCGCAGGCGCCGACGTACCTCGCCGCCGCGCACTTCGTCGAGTACGTGCGACGTCTGCTCGAAGAGCGCTACGGCGGCACCGCGCCGTATCAGGCGGGGCTGAACGTCTACACCACGCTGAACCTGACCTTGCAGAAGCAGGCGGAAGACGCGGTACGCGCCGGCGTCGACGCGATCGACCACGGCCGCGCGCACGCCCACCCGATCAAGCACCTCGACGCGCGCGAGGCACCGCACTTCCTCGCCGCGCTGCGCGGCTCTCGGCCCGGACCGGCGCCGGCCATCGGCAAATCGACGCGCGCCGTGATCATCAGCCCCTCCGACAACGGCAGCTTCCGCGTGCAGGTGTCGCACGCGACCGGCCGCCTCGTTTCGACACCAGAGCACCCCCTGCCGCCTGGCCTCACCGCGAACGACCTCGTCGCCGTCCGCCGCATCTCCGGCCCCGGCGACACGCCGCAGTTCGCACTCGACGCCGACCCGCAGCTCGAAGGCGCGCTGGTCTCGATGGATCTGGCAACCGGCTACGTGAAAGCGATGGTCGGCGGCTACGACTACGAGCGCAGCCAGTTCAATCGTGCGACGCAGGCCCTCCGCCAGCCCGGCTCCTCATTCAAACCGTTCATCTACGCCGCGGCGCTCGACCGCGGCTACACGCCGGCGTCGGTGATCGTCGACGAGCCGATCGTGCTCACCGGCGGCAACCAGACGTGGATGCCGCAGAACTACGACGAGAAGTTCAACGGCCCGACGACCCTGCGCGACGCGCTCACGTTCTCGCGCAACGTCGTCACGGTGAAGGTGGCGCAGAGCATCGGCCTCAACTACCTCGTCGGCTACTTGCCGCGCTTCGGCTTCGCGCGGCCGTTCCAGAAGAACCTCTCGATCGCGCTCGGCTCGGCGGAAGTGACGCTGCTCGAGCTGACGCGCGGCTACACCGTCTTCGCGAACCAGGGCCGCCGCGTCGATCCGATCTTCATCACCAAGATCACCGACCCGCGCGGCACGGTGCTCGAGGAGTTCAAGCCGCACTCCGAGTCGGTGCTGTCGCCGGAGACGGCGTATCTCATCACGAGCATGATGGAGAGCGTCGTCCAGCGCGGCACCGGCAAGAAGGTGAAGGCGCTCGGCCGTCCGGTGGCCGGCAAGACCGGCACGACCAACGACATGCACGACGCCTGGTTCATCGGCTTCACGCCCGATATCGCGACCGGCGTCTGGATCGGCTACGACAGCGATCGCAGTCTCGGGAAAGAGCAGACCGGCGGCCACGTCGCTGCGCCGGTCTTCTTGCAGTTCATGCAGTCGGCGCTCGGCGACAGCCCCGTGCACGACTTCCAGGTGCCGGAGGGCATCACCTTCGTCAGCATGGAGTCCGGCACCGGCCGCCGCGCGTCGCCTGACAGCACATCCGCCTTCCTTGAGTGCTTCAAGGAAGGCACCGAGCCGCACCTCGCCGCGCACGAGGAGCCCATCTTCGACGACGACCTGGAGCGCGCCGTCAGCGCGCTGCGCAGCCGCGAGCAGAGCGACCTCGACGGCGACACCGAGGTCGCCCCGCGCGGCGGCGAGCGCGCCCTCGTGCCGGTCCCCGAGCCCGACGACGACGGCGGCCGCCCACGCATCGACATCGACGAGCAGGGGATCGATCGGCGGTCGCCGCCGCGCGCGGAGGACTATCTCGCGCCGCCGCGCGACGAGCGTCGCGCCGAGCGGTACGAGCCTCGTCCGCGCCGTGGCGACGAGGCGGAGGCGGGGGAGTATCGCTCGAACGCGCGGGCGCCGCGCGGGCGGGTGGAGGAAGAGCCGCTCGGGTATTGAGGGGCGGTGGTTCCGTCGGCCGCGGCTGGTGGCGATGTTGGCGGAGCTGTGCGGAGGTCAGTCGCGGCGGGCGCGATGCGATCGGGCGGATCGTCGGGAGCATCGGGCGTGGCTGACCACACGGACGCTGGGGAGAGTACACGAACCTAACCCTGGGCTAGTGCACGTCCCAGAACGGCCGCTGCGCCGCCCGCGTCGCGTCGAGGACACCCGGTCGCGGCTGCGGCCTCGCCAGCGCGGCGCCCGCAGCCACACCACCGAACTCGTCGAGCACCGCCGGGATCGCTGTCTGCAAGGCACGCAGGTCGTAGCCGCCCTCGAGGATCGCCGCCAGTCGCCCGTCGGCGTGCTGCTCGGCCAGCCGGACGAGGAGCCGTGCCATCGCGCGGAAGCCCTCATCGGTGACGGTCATCGCCGCGAGCGGGTCGCGGCGGTGCGCGTCGAAGCCCGCGGACACGAGGACGAACTCGGGGCGGAACTGCGCCGCGATCGGCACGATCACGTCGGTGAAGGCCGCAATGTACTCGTCGTCGCCGCAGCCGGCGGGAAACGGCACGTTGAGCGTCCGTCCGGCACCGGCGCCGGCGCCGACCTCGGTCGCCGCGCCCGTCCCCGGATAGAACGGATACTGATGTGCCGACACGTAGAGCACGTCGGAATCGGTGAAGAAGGCATCTTGCGTGCCGTTCCCGTGGTGCACGTCCCAGTCGACGATGAGCACGCGACGGATGCCGAAACGCTGCTGCAGATGACGCGCGGCGATCGCGACGTTGTTGAACAGACAAAACCCCATCGCGCGATCGGGCTCGGCGTGGTGTCCCGGCGGACGCACGAAGGCGAAGCCGTTCTCCACCTCACCCGCCATGATCGCCTCGACGAGCGCGAGGTAGCCGCCCGCGGCGAGCAACGCCGTGTCGAACGAGCGCGCCGACGTCGGCGTGTCGGCGTCGAAGGCATAGCGCGGCCGTCCCGCGGTCGCTGCAACGTGTGCGATGTGCGAGGGCGCATGGACGAGCGCGAGCTCATCGACGGTCGCCGGCCGCGGATCGAGCCGGACGAGGCCGGATCTCTGATACTGCGCGAGCGCGTCGAGAATCGCGCGGATCCGCGCCGGGCTCTCGGGATGTCCCGGCCCAGGGTCGTGCGCTTGGAACCGGTCGTCGATCACGAGTGCCGTGCGCATCGCCGCCACTATAACGCCGAGCGCGGCGGAGAAAAACGCGACGTCCATTGCGCTCGCCGGGCGGAGCGTGAATTGACTCCTCACCCTCTATTGCGTACCGTCGCGCACGTTGCGACGCGCTCAGCGCGGCGCCCCCGAGGGTTCAATGTTCGGCATCGGCATGCCCGAGTTGATGGTGATCATGGTCGTCGCGCTCATCGTCCTTGGACCGAAGCGGCTGCCGGAGATCGCGCGCGCGCTCGGTAAGGGTCTCGCCGAGTTCCGCCGCGCCACCGCCGACATCAACGAGGAGCTGCAAAAGGCGCAACACGCGATCGAGACCGAGGCGCGCCTCGCCGAGGCGGAGCGGCGCGAGGCGGCGCGAAAAGCGGCGGCGCAGCAAACGGTGGGCGGCGCGCAGCAGATTGCAGCCGTACCGCAGCAGACTGCAGCCGTGTCGCAGCCGGCGGCCGTGCCGCAGCAGCCGGCGCCGGTACCGCAGCAGCCGGCGCCGCAATCAGCAACCGCGTCTCCGTCGCGTCCATTGCCAGCGTCGCCGTCGACGTCGGCAGCGGCGAGTGCGCCTGGCCTGGCGGCCACCGGCGTCGCCGAGTCGCCCGGCTTCGCAGGTGCGGCGGTCGCCGACGCGGTGCCGCCCGGCCGAACCGCCAGCGCCGACACGCAGCCGTCGAAGCCCGGTGAACCGTCGCATTCGTGAATGAACGACGCGACGATGCCGCTCACGGCGCACCTCGAAGAGTTGCGCTGGCGGTTGGTCAAGTCGCTCGCGGCAATCGCGGTCGCGTTCTGCGTTTGCTACGCGTTCTCTGATCAGGTCTTTGCACTGCTGACGCGTCCGCTCATCGGCGCCGCCACCGGCGACGATCACGTGCAGCTGATCGGCACCGGTGTGACGGAGGCATTCTTCACCCGTATGAAGGTCACGTTCATCGCGGCGATCTTCGCCGCGAGCCCGGTGCTCTTCTATCAGGCGTGGCGCTTCATCGCTCCCGGACTCTACGCCAACGAGCGGCGCACGGCGGCGCCCTTCGTGCTCGCGGGAACGTTCTTCTTCGTCGTCGGAGCGTGGTTCTGCTACGTCGCCGTCTTCCCGGTCGGCTATGCCTTCTTCCTCGAGGAGTACCGCACGATCGGGGTCGCGCCGCAGATCCGCATCAGCGAGTACCTGTCGTTCGCCTCGCGCATGCTGCTCGCCTTCGGCGTCACGTTCGAGCTGCCGGTCATCACGTTCTTCCTCGCGCGCTTCGGCGTCGTCACGCATCGCATGCTGATCTCGTGGTTCCGCTATGCGATCGTCGTCATCTTCATCGTCGCCGCCGTCCTCACGCCCGGTCCCGACGCCGCCTCGCAGTTCCTCATGGCGACGCCGCTCTGCGTCCTCTACGGCATCAGCATCGGCGTCGCGTATTTCTTCGGCCGCGCGCGCACGACGTCCGCGAGTGAAGACGAGGCGTCGTCCGGCGGCGGCGGGTGAGAACGGGGCGCGCATGGCCGGCACGCGCGCCCCGTTCTCACCCGCCGCCGCCGGACGACGGTACCTCTTCCCACGGGACCTCGTGACGCAGTGACTCGAGTATCGCACGCGCATCGCGCTCGAAATCGGCGGCAACGATCAAGACGACGCGCGCGGCGGCGCGGTCGATCGTGCGCATGACGCCGATGCCTTCGTACGACTCCACGATGAATTTCACGTAGGCGATGTCGCCGGGCGGCAGCTCGAGATGAATCTCGACGACCTCGTCGCGGCCGGCGCTCATGGCCGCAACAAGCGCTCGAAGCGTTCGACGGCCGGCGCATCGAGCGGGCGATCTTCCTCGTCGCGCTTCTCACGCCGACTGCCGGGCGCCGGCAGCGCGTCGATGCCGCGGAGCCGCATCCGTTTCAGATCCGGCTCGGGAACCGGATCGCCGAGCGGGCCGTGGATGCGGAACGGAAAGATGAGCTGGCCGTCGTTGCGCGTGAGGTAGCGCAGCGCCGGGACGTCGGCACGTAACGCCGTCGACACGTCGGGCGCCAAGACGAGATCGCCGCGCGCCCGCAGTTCGCGGGCGGTGTCGAGCGTGGCATCGCCCTCCACCGTGTACGTCCCGGCGTCGATGACGGCACGCGAGCTCGCGAGGACGCCGTCGGTGATCGTGAACGGCAGCGTCGCCGTTCGGATGCCGGTGCCGGGCGCGTCGAAGATCTCGGGAAATCGCGCGCGCGTCGGCGCCGAGACGACGCGCGGCAAGAGGCGGACCGCGGGAAAGCGCCGCAAGATGCGGCCGGCGAGGTTCACGACGTCGATGCGGCCGTCGACGAGTCGGCCCGTGCCCGTCCCCGAGAGCGCCGCGAGCGGCCGCGGCGCCGCCCACGGCATCGCGACGTCCCCCGAGACGTCGGCCCGACCGACGACCACCGGCGTCGCCGACCAGCGCGAGGCGATCGCACCGACGTCGACGCCCGTCGCCTCGACCCGGGCGCTGATCGTCCGCGTACTGTCGGCGGCGAACGTGGCGTCGAGGACGCCGCCGAATCCGGTCGCACGTACGTGACCGTCGGCGACGAATGGGTCGAGCGTCGTGACGCGCGCCGTACCTTCGAGGTGCACGTCGTCGAGACGGGCGCGCAGCGACTCGACGTGCAGCGCGTCGGTGCCGCCCACCGTCACCGCGACGTCGGAGAGCCGCCACGGCGGGCGCGCGTCGCCGATCGCGAGCGCGCTCTCGGGCGCGCTCTGCAGTGTCAGCTCGACGTGCCACGGGCGCAGCTCGACGAGACCCGCGGCAGTCCACTCCAACGTCCCGAACGCGCCGCTCGCGCGCTCGACACGAATCGCGTCGCGCGTCGCCTGCGCGCGCAGGCTCAGGTGTGACGGCAGACGCGGAACCGCGACCTGCGGTCCCAGCCGCCATGCATCGTCCGCCGACGCATCGACGTCGACGGCGAAGCGATCGAGTACCCCCGTCGCGTCTGCGACGACCTGCGCCAGGCGACCGGACCAGCGCTCGCGCCGCCCGGCGACCGTCGCCAAGGTGCCGAGGTCGGCATCGTGGAGATCGAGGTGCAGGCTGAACGGCGTATCGGCGCCGTCCTGGAGACCGAGTCGCGTGATCTGCAGCTCCGCGTGCGCGTCCGGCCGGACGCTCCCCGGAAACAGCGCGGCGTCGACGCGGACACGCGCGTCGCCGCCGAGTCGGAGCGCCGACGCGCGCAGGCGTACGCTCGCGGCGCTGAGGCGGCGCGGGGTCGGTCCGCTACGGTCCTCGAGGTCGACGTGGCCGTCGCGGATCTCGGTCGCGGCGAGGCCGAGCCACAGCGGCGGGACGCGGATGGCGTGATGGCGCATCCGGCGCTCGCCGTTCGTGGCGCGGCGTTCGCCGTCGTGTTCCCTCTCGCCGTCGCCGAGGCTCGCGACGTTCCACCGCCCGGCGGCGTCACGGACGAGCGTGATGCGCGGGCGGTCGAGGACGATCGCCGAGACTTCGAGTCGCCCGAGGACGAGCGGACCCGGCCGGACGGCGATGCGCACGGCCGCCGCATCGACGCACGGACCGGCGCCGAAGCGCGGGTCCTCGCCGATCACGACATCGGCGAAACGGATGCCGATCGGCCACCACGACGGGGTGACGTCGCCGATCTGCACCGTGCGGCCGAGCGTGCGTTCTCCGCGCGTGACCAGCTCGTCGCGGTGTGCGTCGATGAAGACGTGGAGGTTGAAGGCAGCGAGCGCGAGCAGCCCGAGTATGACGGCCGCGGCGGTCGCGAGCGCCGCAACGAGGACCCGCATCGCGACTCAGTGCCGTCGGAACAGGCGATCGAGTTCGGCGCGTGCGCCGCCGCTGCTCGCCGTCCCGGCGGTCGAGCGCGGCGGCCGCAGCGCGCGCCCGCCGACGGCGGATCCCGCCGTCGCCCGCGCCTCGGACGGCGCGAACCAATCGCAGAAGTTCGCCCGCTCCTTGTCGAGGACGCGCTCCGCCTGCGACTCGTGACACTCGTTGGAGGCACGCACGTCGTAGAAGCGGCATTGACGGCAGCTGTGCAGATCGACGCCGCAGGACGGACAGGTGTCGCGCCGGCCGACACGCTCGCGCGCCCCGATGTCGGCGCCGCAGCCGTAGCACGCGACGCGCATCAGCGGCCGGGCGCGGCGCGCCGCATCGGCGACGGGCGCTGATCGGCGACGGGGAAACGCGTCGCGATCCATGCGACGGCGCGGTCGAGCAGCGCCGCAAGGTGCGCCGGATCGGAGTAGCGGTGGTCGCAGCCCGGCGTCACGGCGAGCGCCTTCGGCTCCGGCAACGCGGCGAAGAGCGCGTGGGCGTCCGCGACCGGGACGACGTCGTCGGCGTCGCCGTGCGCGACGAGGGTCGCGGCGCGCAGCGCGCGTGCGGCGCCGAGCACGTCGTGCCGTGCAAGATCGTCGAGGAAGTCGCGCTTCAGGCGGCCGGTCGCTTCCTGGCGATACCCGGTGCGGCGCCAGGTCTCGACCCGCGTCGGACCGAGACGGTCGACGATGCCGAGCGGGCGCGACACCGCGGCGATCGTCACCAGCGCGCGGATGCGGGAATCGGTCGCGGCGTAGAGGAGCGCGACCGTGCCGCCGAGGCTCGAGCCGACGAGCGCGAGGTCGCCGGCGCCGCGGCGCCGCAGCTCGTCGCAGGCGCCGCCGAGGTCGTCGACCTCGCCGCTGATCGTCAGGTCTTCGAACGCGCCCTCCGACTCGCCGACGTACGAGAAATCGAAGCGCAAGCTGGCATAGCCGAGCGTTGCGAGCCGCGTCGCGAGCGCGCTGTGCTTCGTCCCTTCCTTGGTCGATTCCATGCCGTGACAGAGGACGACCGTCGTGCAGGCGCGGAGATCGCTTGCACCACCCGTGGCGCGTGCGCCGGGTGCCAGGGTATCGGCGGGAACCTGGAGCAGCCCCGCGAGACGAGCGCCGCGGCGACTGCGGAGCGTGATGCGCTCGATCCTCGTGTCGTCGCGTTGCGGCATCACGT
>Ga0137359_10003503_pt1 | contig 12723 bp, 15 predicted proteins | sample Mad1_40_16metaG_FD_108281 | JGI IMG/M metagenome (GOLD analysis project Ga0137359, IMG submission 108281) | Vadose zone soil microbial communities from Angelo Coast Range Reserve, California, USA - Mad1_40_16 metaG | ecosystem: Environmental > Terrestrial > Soil > Vadose zone | place: USA... | reverse complement strand
CGACATGTTATCCACCTCGTTCTTCGCAGACCCCTCCAGGAACGTGACGCCGTCCGAGACCAGTCGCACTATCCTGCGTGGAGGGGCGTCCCCAAATATTGCGTACTGAAGCGACCCAATCCGCACCCTCCGCAGGGCTGGCAACACAGAAGGGCCGGTGTTAGACTTCCACGCGTCGTCCAAAGCATCCCCGCTAGTAGAAGAGAGCTCCAGCTCTTCGATTCCGGGAAGGCCTTTCAGTAATTTCCACCAGTACGTCTTCAGCACGCCAGAAGAGGGCGAATCGATCACGAGGCTGCGCACACGTGCCCCGTCTAGCAGGTCACAGAATGCAATCAAGTAGGACGATACATCGCAACTCGAAATGTCTTTCCATCTCACAGAAAGACAGAACTCGGCATCCTCCCAGGGGGTGTCGGTGGGCCCAGTCCACATGCGAAAGCAGCCTTCATTTCTCTCCCCCGAAAAGTGGATGTGACGGAATCCGTTCGCGGCCTCAACGAGCGTTGAAACGCCCTCAAGAAAATCATCATCAAGGCCCCTTTCGTAACGATCCCCTTGCGCACTCCACTCCAGCCGCCTCTTCACACCCGCGGGCAACGAAAGGATCCGGTTCAGCTGTAGGAAATCACAGGGATATAGTGGGCGGACTATTAAATTCTCAAGGTGTGGCAATGGAACCGGTAAGTTGCGCAAATTGCCCGGGTTCGGTCCTTCCCGATGATATCTGTAATCAATGGTGATCTCAAGACAGATAAGTGCAGACATTTGATGGAGGAAGTCAACAAGTGTGAACAACACTGGATCTGTGATCGTGAAATGTGTGACACCCTGGAGGAGCCAAAAAGGTGCGACAATGCGACAAACTCCAGAATCGAACTGTAGATGGCGGATTGATACCTTTCCTCCAAATAGATCTTCGGGGAGGACCAAATCGAATCCAAGATCCAGAAGGCATATCGAAAGGCTCTGAATGGGTAGCGGGTTGCGGAGAGTGTCCACGATAGTATGGAGAAAGACACGAGTTCCAGTAAGGCGGAGAGAGCTAGGACAATATCTCTTGGATTGAGCACGATAGAGTTGCGCCGGTCACTCCACCAAACCACACAGATGTCGAGGTCAATCAGCATTGTTCGGGAGCGCTCCATGAAAGCCTTAATCCAACGTAATGGCAATCCTTTGGGAACTGATGTCCATAGTGGGGCATGACCAAGCGCCATTGTGCGCCAACGATGACAGACATGAGTAACCGGTAACCAGGCAGAATATCGGATTAGATGCCTCCACGCAAAAGGTAAAGATGTACGTGAGAAGTTCGACGGGCAGTGCTTGGAAGTCAGCAGTGCAGGATGGATGGGATGTGGACGACAAATTTGGTGCGTCTTTGACTGGGTTCGTCGATGGTTGTCTATGAACACGATGTCAACGAGCTGTATCGTACATGAAAGTGGATGTGCGTACGGGGCATGAGGCTCATTCAATCCTGACAGGCCTGACCGTCTAAGCGGGCCCCGTGATACACTCAATGAATCGTGCACCACGACACCCTCTTGCATCGTACCTGGTGCCAGAGACCCGAGGGAGTCGGTGACCGTATTATGTATGAGAAGCAACAAGTTTTGGCACAAATAGAATTATGTAATTTTTTCATCAAGCCTGTTCCTCATTACCTTGTTTACAAGGGCAAACACCATTTCCTCGCACAGTCAGCAACGCGCTTCCACTGGCAGACGCCCTGCGCGGGCACGTAGAGACTGCTGTACCAATGACATACTTCGGCCATCCGTTCACGGAGTGGGCGAAACCACTCAACGATTGGTACGAGCACGGCGATATCTAGAACAAAATATACACGCAATAATTCGAGGGCCGCACTACACGGCCGTAGTCGCGCGATTATGACCTCCTGTATGCCCCACGTCTTGTTCACGCCCCATGGGGGGTATATCATGGGCCATGGCTACGTCAGTTGGTAGTGGTGGAGACCGTGGCAGACAATGAGCAGTGGCCGTAGCTCGTGCGTGGATTGCGCGTTCCACCCAAGGGAGTTAAAGAACATTTGTTTCCTTTCGCAAGGCGACTTACAAATTGAGCGGTAGCTAGTATTGAGAGACGAGACTCTGCCAGTGGGCAACAAGGTGCGACGTGAGTAGTCAGGGGCAACCCGGGCAAATGTCGAGACAGTGCAGGGCAGGTGGGATGCATAGTTTCGAGATGGAATGAAGATGTGCTGAAGATGGGATATCTCAGGAGGTGTAAGGGGGTCTCCACTGAGTTGGGGTGCAGCTGCGCTGCGTGAGGGATAATAAGGAGAGGCAGAAGACGATGACTCTCGGTGTGACGTGGAGGTTAGATCCAGTGCATTGTGCATTAGCAGGACTGAGGGGGCTTCAATAGTGGTCTAATGAGCGTTATGGACGGCACTGAAATGTATACTAGTATGTATGTTATTCTGGGGCGGCAGCGGACGCAAGTTGTCTTAGAATGGTTGCCTGATTGCTAGTCGAGGCGGAGATTGTGTTGGAGCAGCTTGAGTAATGTGCCTCAGGCATTGAATATTGAATTCTAAAGTGGATCCTAGAACTTCCGAGTACTTTAACGATACCATCGCCAATTTCAGAGAGGAATTGACGGCGTGAGATGAATCAGGATGTGCGGCGTAGTCTCGGAGAGATCCCGGGGCAGCCATTCCATTCGGGGTGAGGAATCGAGGATAAACCAAGAGTCGTCTCGTTGGTAGAATTATTGCCCTAGCGGCCTAGCCTTTTATAAGATCAATTTCGGAAGCCATGGTACCCTGTTGTTACCTTGTCACTCAGCTCGGAAATTAGCTAAGGTGGGTGCGGTGCACCAGCGTGGGAAACTTCACGCGACCACCACGTTCGACGCTCTTCTATCTTGTCACGCGACTGTCTCCTGATTTGAAACGTCGTCACCCATGATGTCGTTCGTCTCCCGGTGTACACGTCGATGTGTAAGGACATGTCAAGCTGATACGCTCAACGCAGCGGGCAAGTACGAAGGCGAGTGGGAAGGCGAAAGGGGTGTGGCACATGGTGCGTCTTGTCCCTACGTGATGCATGCAACTGCTGTCTCGACGCTCCTTTCATGTTATTAACTCGTATGATCGCGTCCGATTTCTTTCATCGTCAGGCAGTCGAATCACCAGTTCTGCTTTAGACAACATTCGACTTCCGTCCTTTCTCTTTCCACTCAACTTCTTATATCTTTGCTTTCATGTTCTTCCACCGCATTTGCAAGACGACATCCACATGTCTTTCTGTGTGGCGTCCCTACACTCGTCGACCAACTTACTACTAGACTCTATCCAGTCTGACTGATAGACGACAACGCCCCCGGTGGAAGAAAATGCGACCACAGCCCACTGTGAACCCTGCCGTCACTATCACAGGAATAGTTCGCCATTTCACTCCTTGCGCTCAGATGGCGTTGACGAGCATTTCTTACATGAAAGACACGCCGGAACAGCCCACGGCGCCCCTCGCAACTAATGAACACATGCGTGCCAAAGTGAGGTCCGCGATGGAAAAGCTAAACAGTTGACAAACTTTCCAGTCGACCGTTTCCTCCTCGACCGCTTCCTCCTCAGTAGATTCCTCCTCAGTAGATTCCTCCTCAGCAGTTAAACTAGGGAAACGTCCAGCTTCAAATTCCGAGGATGAGGTCGACGGTACAAACAACGCGAGAGTAAACACAGATTACCGGTCGGTTTTTTCACTCGTACTCAATAGTGTCTTATCTATCAAATCTTGCCACACCTTTTGTATGCCTATCTTTTCCTAAAACGTGAACTCTTCCTCGTCTGTTTCGCGCACACAAAAAAAGAGTGGTTGGTAAATCAGTGATCACGAAATTGGAATACCCTTATTGGTGTGAACAAGGTCATTGCCAACGAAGTCGGCCGTATTCTAGTTAGTCAGTGACGTAAAATGCGGAGATATGTGCTAATGCTGGGTCGATGGCTTTCGCCGCAGTCACGGTTTCGCGCATATTATGGCCCTCCGTTTTTCGACAGACCCCGCCGGCAGAAAATAGGACGAGAGTGTTTTGTTTAACAATTTCTACATAGCATCTAAGGGGTTTGACTTTCAATTGCTCGTAGCTGAAGCCGGGCAGGGTATCGTGAACCACCTGGATTTACGGAAGCCGGATAGGCTGGCAAACAGCGTCCAAAGAGTCCGAGTCGAATGTCCACATACATCGTGTCTCGGTCATGTGTAGACACTTCCTACTACACTGCCTAGGAGGATCGGACGCCACATCAGAAAGGCCAGGTAAGGCCTCACCGGCGAGCGTACACCTTTTCAGGGTCATCGGTTGGCATGGAGGACACGTGCGGATGATAGCCTGACTCAATCTGTGCACGCGCATGCGTGTACAGCACAAAAATGAGGCTTCTACACTACAAAAAGTATCAGGTTTATATATGAAATATTGAGGGAAGCCCGCGGAAATGTAGCATGGAGACGACATAAAAAGCAAGATACTTAACTGAGAGGGCAACCACGCGGATTTACACGCTCGTACCTCACATGCCCGGGAACAACGCTAACGCCAACTTGAAAATGATATGGCCCGAAGGAAACAACTGATATGCCATCATTCAAACGACTAACATGACGCCCTTGTTCGCGATCTGCACGGTCTAATAAGTTGGGTCCGAGTCCTGAACTGTGGATGGAGGTACGTGCGTCACGGTCTTGCCTCGTGGCATATGGAAGTTAAGATTAAGAGACAAGCCATTGCGGCTACCAATCGTTGAGCCTGAGACGCTGTACGCTTGGTGACATGGAAAGGGCTACTACGACCGTTTCCTCGCTTCTTACACGTCTCTCGCCTCGAATCGCGGAACGGCGAAACCCCTCTTTGGTGAGCTGTCCAGCTGCGCGCGAGGCTCCCTTCATATGCGTCAGACGCGTATGCTTGTTTTATAAATTAGTTATTATCTATTATTATTTTTGATGCAACATGATCACATGATTCATTACACAGCACTTCCTAACCGTCAACCCCGAGAACCCCGAGACGCTGTACGTTTGGTGATGAGGCCTTGTGATCGCTGTGACAGTGGGGCACGCATTGCTACCAGATGGCGGGACGATGCATTTTTCTGGCATCAACATGGACACTGCCTTACCTGGCCTTTCTGATGCGGCAATCGGATCCTACTAGGCAGTGTAGTAGCCCATGAGTCATGACCACACGACCTCGCCTCCATCATCTCATCATCTCAGCCGCCCGGGAGCCGCAGCGGCGTGTCTCTTATTAACTTTCACATGACACGAGGCAAGACCGTGACGCACGTACCCTCATGATCTCATCCACCGTTCAGGCCGTTCAGGATCCAACTTATTAGGCTGTGCAGATCATTAACTGGGGCGTCCAGATTTGAATGATGGCACATCAGTTGTTCCCTTCAGGCCGTATCATTATGTTCAAGTTGGCGTTAGCGTATAGTATATATAACTTAAACCCTCGTCTCTTCATGACTCCAGAGTAGCAGTATTGGCTATCTGCACGCTGCTCAACATCTCTGGCTAGTCACCATGCGCATACCCGTCACCTTTCTCCGTTTCCTCGTCTTGGTCACCTTACTTAGAGTTACTTCTGGAGCTACCTGCGCATTCAAACTGCGTCAGAGCATTGACCCCCCACGCGACTGGGTCAACCGAGGTCGCGCGTCGCCTTCTCAGGTCATCTCCCTTCGTATCGCCCTTCACCAGCCACGCTTCTCTGAGCTCGAGCAGTATCTCGCCGAGTCTAGTAATCCGTTCCACTCAAATTATGGGGATCACCTGTCGAAGGAGCAAGTCGAAGCCCTTGTGGCGCCGCATCCAAGCAGCGTCGAGGCAGTCCACGAGTGGCTAGAAAGTCATGGGATCAGGAAAGAGGCGTGTCACCCGTCACCTGCGGGCGATTGGGTCACCTTGCATGTGCCTGTCGCGCAGGCGGAAAAGATTCTCAGCACGGTTAGCCATCACGCCTCGCTTTTGCCAAGTCCGGCTCATCGCTCGTTACAGGAGTTCCATTTGTGGCAGCACGCTCAGGATGGCGATTTCCTTGTGCGCACAACCCAGTACAGCCTGCCAGCTAACCTCGACCAGCACATCGAGCTTGTCCAACCAACGACAACATTCAATCGTGTCAAGGCACAGCGCATCACATCCCATCTCTCTTCCCCTCCTGACGTTCAAGTTTCCGCCCTCTCCTCGGACGCAAAGATCACCGTACCTGAGTCGGGGGTGACCGTCGACGCGAGCTGCAACAAGACGATCACGGTTTCGTGTTTCAAGCAGCTTTACAATGCGGTCGATTACGTCCCCGAGGCCACACATAAGAACGCGATTGGGGTCACGGGATATTTGGGGCAGTTCGCCAACTCTGATGATCTGCAGGCGTTCTACGCGGACCAAGTCCCAGCAGCAGTCAACACGTCATTTAATGTCGAACTTATCAATGGTGAGTGATATATTGCCTCCTCGCGCCTTATCTTAGGGATAGGCTAACTGATCCGAAGGTGGTCTGAACAACCAAACTTTGGATGAGGCCGGAAATGAGGCCGGTTTAGACGTGCAGTTCGCTTTTGGTATCTCATTTCCGACTCCTGGCACATTCTATTCGACGGGTGGAAAGCCGTCATTCCAGCCGGATGTGTCAACGCCAAATAACACGAATGAACCTTATATGGATGTAAGCGTGCGTTCCCCCACTCAGAGGTCGATTCCTGAAACTAGTCGTACGTTAGTGGCTTGACCACGTACTGGGGCAAGATTCAATCCCTCAAGTAATCTCTACAAGTTATAGTGACGATGAGCAAACTGGTGAGGATATGCTCTGTCTGCCCGTCCCGTTCTTCTCGTGGACTCACCCTCGCTTGCCCCTATAGTTCCCGTGGACTATGCGCACCGTCTGTGCAGAGGCTTAGCGCAACTCGGTACTACCTTCTCTCCCCATATTTGCATGATATACTTAAGATAATTAATAGGCGCACGTGGTGTCTCCATACTGTTTTCTACCGGAGATTTCGGTGTTGGACCCGAGACCTGCCTCACGAACGATGGCAAGAACCAGACCAAATTCGTTCCTACTTTCCCTCCGAGCTGTCCATAGTAAGCCAACGTGATTCTTTCTGTTTCTCCTGCATTCTTAACGTGGTTCGTGCACAGCGTAACCACAGTTGGTGGCACGACTCAAATCCCAGAAATTGCTGCTGGCTTGTCAGGAGGCGGGTTCAGCAACTATGTGCGCCTTCTTTCTCTCCACACGACCTTGTCCACCTCATACTAGGCCCACTTCAGTTCAAACGCCCGTCCTGGCAAGAGGACGCAGTGGAGGAGTTCCTAGCATCGTTACCGCAGGGCACGTATGAGGGACTTTTCAATTACTCGGGACGCGTATGAGCCCTCTATTTAGCGATTGAGTTCTGAACCCGACGATGCATGGTTGTTCTCTTAACAGGCATACCCGGACGTCTCAGCGCAGGCAATGTCGTTCCGGATCTTCAACAAGGGGTCCCCACAGGAAATTAGTGGAACATCTGCGTCGACGCCAGCGTTTGCTGCCTTAGTCGCCCTACTCAACGATGCGCGGATTGCTGCGGGAAAACCTCCGCTTGGCTATCTCAATCCGCTTATATATGCGTTGAATGGAAAAGGATTCAATGACATCACATCTGGGAATGCCCCAGGATGTGGTACGCCTGGGTTCAACGTAAGTGCTTCTTTGATTTTTCGACCGGCGTGCGTGGTTCTGAACAGATGATGGTCAGGCGACAGTAGGGTGGGACCCTGTGACAGGACTCGGGTCACCTAATTTCGATATTCTGAAACAGATCGTGTTGGGAGTGGAGCCCTGTGGGGATTCATGTCCTTCTTATGTTGGCAACTCCTCAGGCTGGCAGTGAGTGACTCACTCGCTCGGGAATGCATGAGCACGCCAGTTTCAAATTATGCCACTCTTCGCGCCATTTTCTTGAGCATCTAGAGTTTACGTTCTTTTCCCCGTCTTTTGAATGAAAACCTATTTATGAACCACACGATAAGATATAAGTTAAGTTAACAGACGGCATAATACAAGGCAGAATCAAAGCACATGGTCTGCACTTAATGACCTCTCGAGTCCCTGTGCCTGCCGCGATCGTGGCCCCGGTTATTGTAGCAGTACCAGCAGCGATCCATGATCCTGTGGCTGGTACCTTGATCACATCGTCGATCGTACCTGCCCCGCATATTGCGCCATCTAATCACTCGTCTGACAGCGAAACAGATGCGAGTTTACCTTGTAGTGTACATTGTATTCACTTGTGCTCACTTGCCCTAGCTAGGCTATCTTTTGTACAGGTGAATGAATAGCGAGTTCTGTGCTATACACCCGTGCACAAGATGAACCAGGCTATCTTGTTGTACATATAACCCTCTGCACGCATACCCTATACTAATCTATTTATTCCCTAACTCGTGCCCATAACTACGTCAGAATACACCATCGTACAGTTAAATAGGCAGAAAGATGAGTTATACAACATCGTACTGGTTGGGAAAGGCGTCAGGAGGGCGATCTATATCATCATGATATCTGGCATCTGATTCGCACTCTGAAAGATCCACGATGGCCATATTGGTAACCGGTAGGAGTGGTGACGACGGTAGTGGAAGGAAGCGGGTGTCCATGGTGAGTGCAGGGCCTACGCGTTCGTTCGAAGGGCGACTCGGATCAAAAGGATCCTCGTGTATGCGCAGACCAGATTCTGGGCTACGTTCATCCTCGGCAGCGGCGCTCAGATAAGGCGCAGAAGGCGGCCTTGGAGAAGTGCCGGGAGCAGTGGTTGCTAGTACAGAGAGTCGCGGTTCTAGGAAAGAACATGAATGGTCAGATTCGGTTGTGGGAGAGGCCAAAGACAGCGGACCTGCAGGGAGTATATCGCCGAGAGCTGGGTTTGGAGAAGCTGAACCTGGAACGGCCAATGCACCGAAAGACGTCGAGAGGTCTGTGTTGTGTCGGAAGGTGGCTGTGCCAGTCGAGCGAACTGGGGAGGGGGGAGTCGAGGTATTACTAGAGGATATAGGGGGCATTGCACTAGCGGAAATGTCAATTTCTCGTGTTTCACCAGCGGCGGTTAGACCTGGCGAAGTTGCAGAAACGTGGAGGCTTGCGCTGGCTGTCTGCAGTGCGGGGTTGGATGGTGGAACAGACCAGTCGTGTTCGAGTAGCCGCATGTGCGCGACGTCTTGGTCAACACCAACTGGGATAGGTACGGCAGAGGAAGGCGCAGGGACCAGTGCAGCATTATCTCGCAAGATAGAGTGAGAAAACGATGGGAAAGTAGCGTCGACGTGGATATGAGGTGTCAAGTTCGGATGATGGTTAGGAACATTACACAACGGATACGAGGATGGTCGCCACAGAATCTCATCCTGGTTGCTAGTGGAGACAGAGAGTCGTGTAGTTGTAGAGGTACCTTGGTGTAAAGCGACGTAAACGTTGCGAATCGGTCTGAGAATATCCCATGCAATCAAGCGATCGCGGTCTTTCTGCGCTCTGAGGACTATTTCATTCCAGAGTGCGCAGAAGTCGTGCTGCAATTCGGTTGACGTGTTTTGTACATCGACATCGGAAGCTGCTTCTAGCACATTCGCGAAATTGGACTGAAGTGTGAGGAGTTTATGAAAGAGGCTGAACTGCTGGCGAGTGATGTGAATCAAGACAGCGAGTGACAGGTTATCGCCGTGCGCAGCGTAATCTCGGAGGACAGCCTGCTGTATCCCCAGTTCACTGGAAGCGAGAATAAACCATGAGTCATCGCGCCTTTGTGCTCTTGCAACAACACTAGATATTGTGGCTTGTGCAACCAAAGCAGCATCTTCGCCCCTGTTGTCGCTCCAGCCCTTCGCGATCCGCAAAATTTCAGCAGCCAGCGGGCCACTATGCTGGTAATTGGACAATATTGTGTTAAGGACAAGTATCGGCGTGACAGAATGTGCCGGGTCGATAGCTTTCGCGCAAATGACGGCTCTCCGGTTTTTAACGGAGTCGGGCAGTACATCAGATGAAAATGTGCGATTCAAAAAGCCAATCATTGTTTGTGTGAACTTCCACCTTTGAGCGTAGGTGAGGGTGGGAAGAGGAATCTCGAGAGTGAATCCAGGCACGCCCGCAAAGAAGCGTTCCAGTTCGTGATCTTCGTCCAAAATGTCGAAGGTCCACAGAAATGCACGAATATCGATCTCCGGTGGTGTATGCCGAGCAGTGAATTCAGCCGTCTTCGACATGCCGTGCACAAGGGAGTCGCCGTATTTTTCCTCGAAGATAGCAAAGCGATAATTAATTTCACTACTAAAGTATTTCAGGCGAGTCAGCCTCTCAAAAAGCCAGGAGATGACATATAATATTCCAGAAACAATGTGCCATGCTGGCAGAGAGAGTGGGGTATAATATGGGCTGTCGTGATGAAAGACCGGCATGAATGTAATGCATCCATATAGGACTACGCATATGCCGACCCAGGAGAGCGCCAACTTGAAGATTGTGAGATCGATGTTGCACAAGAAAAGGACCACGCCAGCGAAGAACAGGAATAGGGAAATGTGTAGCAACATGGGCAATGTTTCGACCACCCACGGAAAGAGAAACTTATCAACCCCTTCAGCAAAGAACGAACGGATCCGCGCTCGCTTATGTGGAGTGTAACGCGTCTGAGTGATCCTGAGATATCTTCGTGCCCATTGTTGAAGCAAAGTCGCGAGCAGAGCACAGGTAAGACTTATGAGCAAGCTCAAGAACCAAAACGAGTTGACCCAAACGGCATACTTTGGAGCAGTGAAGGGGGGCGGAGAAGAGAGGGAACTCGAGATATTAGATCGACTTGGGTCGGAAATAGTCTGATAGATATTTGCGAGATAGAAGTTGGAGGTGTCCTGTGGATTCGGTCGAAGGTCCTGAATCGACACCGAGACCAATGATGCAACAGCAGCAGAAAATAAACCGGTCTATGACGATTGAGTCGGTGCGCAACATAGAATTAGAAAAGAGACGCACAAATATGAGCATCCCATCAGCGTCCGCTTTCCAGTTTTCGACCCTCTGCCTGTCTTCTTCAGCCGCCATTTCCAGATACATTGAGAAAATTGGCTCAGATCCACCCGAGCCGACAAAGGTGTCAGAGATGCCATGTGGTGTTTGACTCGGCGTCGGCTGGGGTGCGTATTGGTTATCACCTATGGAAGCGGTAGTGGCAGGTGAGAACAGGGACGATGAAGCAAATTGGGAGTAATGTACCCGTGCCCGGGCCTACGCCCACCTTCGTTAAGTTGACATCATCGAGAGGAGGGGACATTGTAAGATTTGCGAAAGATTTTGCGAGGGTACGATGGAGGTACGATGTGGTAGGGTAGAAAGCGTGTAGGAACGCGCAAACGTGTGAATGGTTGTCGTCGCGTTGCTCATACAGTAAGCAAAGCTTCCATTCATGTAACTTACTAGAAGGGCCAATCTCACGATACCACTAACTCCCTCAATTCAACCCGCCACGCCGGACAAATGCAGCTCGTCGAGCTCGTCGAACAGCAAGCACCCAAATCTTAGTCAGCCATTTTCATGATTTTGCAACACAACATTAATTTTACTTTAAAAACAATGGATTCACGTTGACTAGTAGTAGTAGACATAGTATACAAAATTTTGTAACGATTGACTAAGATTTGAGTGAGAAAAATAGAAGTGTCCGAACTAGTAGGGGTCCCGTCCGAAGTACAGGACATAGTATATCAGTGTCATGTCGCTATCAAGTATGGAGCGACGGTGATCAAGATTCTATTCGCAATAAACATAGTGATGCATTAAACGATATCTCCCTCATAGTCGACATCTCGATAGTACTGGGAAGGATTTGCGATGGCAACTGGCGACGGAGAGCGTGATGTTAACGGAACATCTGGTGCAATCAGACTGCTAGTGGCGCGATCCATCGATGTGAGGCCAAGAACGTCACTGTCCTTGCGCAGTACAGTCATTTCAGTATGTTCGCTTTCTGCAGTGGCGCTCAGATCATGTGAGTAGGTCGATTGCGGAGAAGCGCGTGTAATAGCGGCGCCGAGCATGGAAGAACTTGAAGATTCTCGCCAAGATTGTCTGTGATCAGATCCCATCAAGGGCGAGAGTGCGGACGATGGCAGATACGAAAGCAGTATATTTGGGAGAGTCGGGATGGGAGGAGATGAAGACGCGAGGTCTGGTGGATGGGAGTCGGTCTGAACGTCTCCGTCTTGACCAAAGGTGTTCCGGAAAAGAGGAGGGAGGGGTGCTGAGGTTTTAGGCATTTTTGAGACGGGTCGTCGTTCTGAGCTTGCAGAGGGGTGGATGCCGCTAGGAACTGGGTCCTGTGGATTGGAGGAATCGCGGCGTCTTCCGGTCGTCGTCGTCTGATGAGCTGGTTGGAACAACAGTGGAACAGAGGCACTGTCGACGAAAATGCACTGGCGCTTGACGACAGGAAGGGGGTTGGGCAGTATGGAAGAGAAAGACGCATTGGGACTGCAGGCGAGGGAGGTATGGACAAGGTCAGTGTTGTCACCGTCACGCAATATAGCATGGGCAGGAGTTAAGGAGGAAGAGATGTCGTGAGTGTGAAGTGCTAAGTCCGGATGGTGGCTAGTGTCCTTGCACAATGGATACGAGGATGGCTCCATCACCACGCGCTTGTTGGTT
>Ga0137359_10003502_pt1 | contig 12726 bp, 15 predicted proteins | sample Mad1_40_16metaG_FD_108281 | JGI IMG/M metagenome (GOLD analysis project Ga0137359, IMG submission 108281) | Vadose zone soil microbial communities from Angelo Coast Range Reserve, California, USA - Mad1_40_16 metaG | ecosystem: Environmental > Terrestrial > Soil > Vadose zone | place: USA... | reverse complement strand
GGATTACTTGTGAAAAGTAGACATGTGCTTTTCATAGTGTTACTTTTTTTCCTTCAAAAAGCACCAAAAGCACAAAAAAGCATGAAAAAGCACAATAAAGTAAAATGTAGGTTTTCCTGATGTCTTTGCACGCGCCAAGAGCCCCTCATCCAAGAGCCCCTCATCGCCAATTTGGACGGGGGCCGTCGCTGTCGCCATTGCCAGAAGGTCCCAGGCCATCGAGATCACTCTCCCCGACAGATTGTACTCATCATCGCCCTCACTTTGAAATCGATGTTCTGAACCTACACTCTCAAAGTCGTGGTAGAAAGAGTCCCATAAATTCCTCCTCCGCTACATCCCACGCACATACACCACTAAGTCCACCAAGTATCTCCAGACATCGCAGAAGACAGTCTTTGACGGACCAATCGCCGTACACCATAGGCTCTCCGACACCTCCCGACGCCCCCGAAGGGCGTACAGGATCACCCCATCACAGCCCTACGGCATCCTCCCCTTCCGTTACACTGAACCTCGACTTTCCTGCTGGACGTTTGGTGCAATTGATACACTCTGAACAAGTTCCGAGATACGCAAAGGCCCGGGATGTCACCGTGCAAGTAGATTACATACATATCACGACCTCCAAACTACTGAGCCTTTTGGCAGACCCCGCGAAAAGGCATACTATGATATTCCACCTCTGACAAGGTCGTTTATTCAGTATGTATGACACCTGTATAGTTACCAATGTCTGATTGAAACCCCTCTCTAGTGTCTCGGAGCAGACGGGCAATGAGCGAGGCTCAGCCAAGGAGGACTGTGCACCCTGGGTGCCAGCTACTCATCAGATGGTGCCCTCTACTTCTATGACCAAGACAGGGTGCGTGTGTCAGGGCATTTGCATTTGGAATAATAAAGCGTGACCAACCGGCATTTGAAGAGGTTATTCACCGACACCGACATGCATGACCCCGTGTTGAGGAATGAGATGGAAGATTTCTATATCCACCTGCAGAAGATTCTGCAATACGATAACGTGGCCATCCCATCAAAAAATTACGACTTGACTCTTGATATTATGCCCGATGGGCATATAGTAACGTGGTCTTATTACTATGCTTGCCATGAAACTCGGTGTTTGTTCTGGTTAGACACATATGTCGGACGCGACCTTCATGATATCTGAATTGTTGGGTGTCAAGTCGCCTGCCCATATCAGTGCGTCGCAGATTTCATCCGTAAATGCATGCTCCATTTCTATTGACCTGCTGCCACAGAGCATCAAATAGAGGCTCTTTATTGGTGGGTTGGCTATCAAGTAGATTACACATTGATTATATCCTCCTTTTAGGACCCACTGGTCTCTCTTTCCAGCTGTTTTCGATGGTCGCCGTCTTGAATCTGACATCTGCGATGAATTAGTGGGAATATTAACACATGGGAGCATGGGTGAATTTGTGTTACCGTGTTACCCTCGCCATAGGCTAACGGCTGATATTACAGATATGATGACCTCAAAGTCATCGACTCTGCCATACGATGCTGACACAATGCAGCAAATGACTAGACTTGTCCACAACGCCAAAGGTACGCTGGGGACTCATCCTGAGGTGATTTTGGCTGACTTTGTGGCTCAGGGTCAGAGGCAGGTTTTGTGTACCATACTGCTGCAATCAGTAAGTCACAGTATGAGTCATGTATTGTTGTACTCTCTTAACGTGAGATCTGTTTCCCAAGCTCGTTTGCTTTCCTTTTTTGGTAGGTACTGCCATCCCGAATAGTCCCAGGCGAGGTAATTGTCATTTGCTAATGAGTGTGTATTTAGCACACTGGAGATTTTTATTCTTCCACGGACAGTATAGCGCCCGTTTGGAAAGGCACAAGACGGTTTATACTAAGTCCGACCGAGAAAGAACCTGGCTCATCACTTTACTCTCAGCCTCCCCGTTGTTATTCCTGGCACCAGAAGTTCATCTCCGAGATTTGGAGATATCGTGGGTCGATGAACTCATTTTTGATTGGAAAGGTATCATGAGCAAGCTGTTAGAGGAATGGGGAGAACTGATTCTCTGGGTATGTCATCCTCCTACCCACAAACTACGTTCTCACGCATCTATTGTTGGCATACCAGTCGACCGTGATGCTTACAGCGAACGTGGGATTCCTCGCCATACCTGGCGTCATCATTTCTAATATCAACAGCAATATCCAGAGAACAAGCGATCTTCTCATTTTCACGTCCTATGCACAGATCGCCAGCTGCTTGTCGGTAGAGGCCAGCATCGGAAGCATTGTGATCGGCATGCTCTTGGTTCGTCACAACCGCCCTAAACAGAAGGAAGACCATGCCGGTGCGGTGAGTGAACAGCAGCACCTAGACCTTTGTTCATGGCTAATCGCATTTTGGCAGGCAACTTACCTCTACACTCATACTCATCGAATCTTCGGTCTGGAACTGATGGCCATTATATTCAGTCTCCCATGGGCACTGCTGATGTGGGCGTAGGTCGTCTCCCATCTATTCTGGTTTCTACGAGCTAATCTATGAATCACCTTTCGGTCTGTGGATAGGATGGTCACGTTTTCAATCGCGCTGTTACTGTTTTGCTTCCAAATCTCGAACCGGTCGACACGGATCTTCGTTGTGGTAACGTCGGTCATGGTGGCTGCCCTGATTGCGTGGTGCATCCGAAGTTTTTGGGAATCGAGTAGCGTACGAGGGGTGTGGCTGAGCAACTTGCTACTGTCTGTCACTCGTGTGCTAGACCATGTCTGCGTTGTGTGCAAACGAATATTCGCACGTCAGGAGAACCCCACCTCACTCGCATTGGGTCATATTAGTGGTGTACAGCCGACACTTGATCGTGAGGGAACGGAAACCGTGGCTGTCTAGGACCCATTATGGAATTACGACGTATACACTGTGTCATCACACAAACAGTGCTTCACGTTCACACCCGGACACTTACCATTGTCACTTTCTACTCTATAAAACATCTTTCTGTTTGTTAGTTAATAAATAATTATTGTACAAGTTGACGTTTTATTCCCTGTTTAAAATTTGCTTAAATACGTTTATACAAGCTGATACTTGATTCGGAGCCATTGTGCCTACAATACTAAAGGGGAATGTGCGAAACGCAGACTCCAATAACTGCAAGAGGGAATAAGATGATGGAGGACAAGGAGTGCGGCTGTACAGAAGGGTGTCATGCTATATTCCGGGCGAAGGGTCAGGATATAGCAATCATCTATGACAGTTGGAAAAGTGAGTGTTACATAGGGTTCTGTATCCCAAGGTGCACGGAAATCGGATACAAAAAAAATGTTAATTGATTTGGAGTGATTGGGGTACTGGGTCGTACCACAGGGGAAACTGAGAAACTATGAGACGACGGAGAAGAGAAATCGTACAAAAACCGGAGGGCATACAACCACAGACCCAGCACCGTGGTAACCACAGCGTGTACGTATACAAGCGCCATCCGAATCGTGCGGGACTGGCGCATCTGATCAGCCATGACGAGCACAGCGAGCGTGAGCACAAAGGCATCGCGCGCCGAGACTTGATGCGCGCGACGGAGGTGAGGCATATACGGGAGCGGATGGAAGTTTAGCTCCGGTTCTGGTGGGTAGGACGAGCGGGAAGAGTTCTGGGTTCAGGACACTGTGCCTGACACAGAGGCAATGCACGCGAAGATCCCGGCGCCGAAAAAGGATTCAACACAGGCATTCATCGCTTCGTGGGCGATGAACCATCGGAGTGTCCTGCGGAGAAGGCGGAGTGGAGACCACGAGGTGCCAGTGGAAGCGAGATTGAAGAAGGTGAGAATAGAGAGGAGGAAGGAGGGTCCAAGCTCAGGCCCACTCTGTCAAGGTGCGATAGAAAAATCTGCGTTTGAAGGCGAGCACTTCTGTGATTGCGTGTGGGTGCGATTGGGAGGTTAGGAAGGGGTCCGAGGCTTCCAGGTATGTGTTGTGTTGGGTGGAATAGAAAGTGCTGTGGATTACGCGTCAGCGTCCTTCTCACAAGTGGGGTCGACGGGTCGACGACATCCGCGCTCGGGACTGCAAGGCCAATGACATGTCCGGACGGATCCAATTGATCCCCGAATTCCCCGCATCATGTACATGTAATGTTCAAATTGTTCCTGAAAATAGGACGGACGCGTATGTACTACAAGTACTGTGTCCGTAACATTCGGGAGCCCAACCGTAAATACAAGTAGATTTCAAGTAGATCGCACTGACATAAGAGGAGAAAATATGAACAGAGATCCAACCACTCCCAAGGGGAAAGATTGTGAATAGGAAATCCCACCACTCAGCGGAAGACGACGAGGGGAAGGACGACACCTTCCCTTCACATTGCCTCGTCACAAAGATTACTTGTGTGTCACCTTCTACCTCAAGAAGTACTCAGCACTCAAGCTTTACATATACCCTCAACAAGCTTGGCCGGTGCCGGAGCTGTGTATGCGTAAGGAACATCAACCGAGCGTGACGGAGTTGGTAGGCCAAAAAGCCTCCAAAGTGCACACGCATGTTTACCGACCTAGTAACACTCTATGGGGGACATCAGACATCCGAGCCAAGACGGGCGAGATGCATGGTAAATACGTACTGCGATGGACGATGCCGGGGCCAGATTCGTCGTACTCCTGCTTTGAACACCAGAGGTTTTGGAACGTGCTGAGCGATGCAAGGATGGAACCACCGATCCAGGCGGTGTACTTGCGTTCAGGAGGGGCAACAACCTTGACCTTCATGTCTCCGGGCAAGAGCTTCGTGAGTTCCTTTTGCATGCGGTCTGCAATGCCAGGGAACATGGTCGTTCCACCAGAGAGGGCCACGATACGAGACAAGTCACGACGAATATCGAAGTCGCATTTGAAGATCGAGTCGTACCTGCAGAATAAAAGTATCAACACGTAGCCAATGTTACGGAACAATTGCTACCTACGTCATTTGGTGGACGCTGGAAGAAGCCTCGAAGGAGAGGAAAGAGGGCTGGAACAGAGCCTCTGGTGCGCGGAACCTGGCCACCATTTAGTTGGACTCATGGAAAAGTAACTAGCACGCTCACCGCTCGTTTCCGATATCAATTACCTGACCATCGGGAAGCTCGTAGCTCAATTCAAGTGCTGAGGACCGTGGAGCCGTCCGAAGCTCTTGTTCGAAGTCGAAAGCGACGTAGCATAACTTCTCCTTCATGTCACGGACAATTTCACGTTCAGCATACGTCGTGAGAGAATAGCCACGCTCTTTGAGGTTCTTCACGAGAAACTCGGTGATGTCGCGGCCAGCAAGGTCAAGGCGCAGGACGGCATGGGGGAGAGCAAACCCCTCAAAGACCGGTACAGTGTACGAAACGCCATCGCCAGAATCAAGTACGATGCCCGTCGTGCGACCAGAAGAGGCATACAGTGACAACACGGCCTGGTTCTGCATATAGAATGCGGGACAGTTGAAGGTTTCGAACATGATTTGGGTCGCCTTCTCCCGGTTAGCTTTAGAAGTGAGAGGAGCCTCGGTGAACAGGACAGGATGCTCTTCGGAGGGAACGCGCAGTTCATCGTAGAATGTATGGTGCCAAATCTGCTCCATGTCATCCCAGTTGGTGACGATGCCACGCTCGATTGGGTATCTCAGAGTCAAAATCTCGCGCTTTGACTGTGCCTCATATCTGCAATATGTAAGTCACACGACGCAAAACAGACTTAATGAATGTCTGCTCACCCGACGTAGGAGTCCTTCTGAACCATACCCACCGTCACACCTTGAAGACGGCGACCGACGATGGATCTGTCATGCAACGGATATTAGATGCTAGAGCTGGGTACAATAACCCCATAACCCACGGGAAAACGGCACGAGGTGCATCTTCTCCGGCAACTGAGGATGGGGTGAGTCTCAAACAGCGTAGAAGTCAGTGGAGCACTTACAGCCGGCCTTACACGTGTAAGAACCGTTGTCGATAACCTGAGTGCGATGGCAGATCAATAGATGTGATTCTGGGTGATAGACTAAAGAGCTGACAATAGCGGCGACTTCGTCTTCCATACTTGATTACCGTTGAGTGGAAAAGGTATTTTGTGTAGTTGTGGACAAAGAAAAGATGAGAGATGTACAGCGGGCCTCAGGGTTTTGAAGCTGACCTATTACCTTGATCACGATTGCCGCCACATCACGGAAGCGGTACGGGCTGCGCAGCCCAAATCTGCGCCAATTCTTTCTCTGTCCCTTGAAGCGAGGAACCGAGATCGGGTCGCATTGAAGGTCGCATTCAACTTTGCTTTGGTCGTGTACAGTATAAATTACGTAATCAATAAAGCGGAATACAAAACAAGACAAGATAAAATAAGCGTGCGACACTCGACCCATCTCGTCTGGAGCCACACGTCTCAGCTTTCGCAAGAGGGAATATGTTAGCGTCGTTGGTTCGTTTGGTCTTTGCGGCAAATTTGTGTGCCTCTGGCCGAAGCGCTGGCAGTTGCTAATGTTCTGCAAATCTGACAACCAGAAAATGAATTGTGAGACTTTGGGTCACTGTAGACGGGAATGTCAGTCACGCGATCCACAACCACATGTGAAAAGCGTCTCTACTGCTGCCGACGACGACTTCCGATGATGAATACAGTTTTGGCGACCTTGTCCTTGATGATCGTACTCTTGCCATGCTCGACGCGGCCGAATGAAACCATCCTCCAAACTCTCCTCAGAAGAACGACCACCCGCGAAGTGGCTCAAGGCAAATCAAGGCTGGGTCCCTCTTCTTGGACAACAACGCGAGCCATCCGCGTCAGTTGCGCGGGGTCTGCCCAGGTCAATGTTTCCCTTGAAGACACCGAAATCACCATCAAGCAAAGCCAGTTTCACTATTAACCACGGGTTCTACAGCGGTCCCCGTCCCCCTCCAGACCGCTTCTTCGCACCGAGCTCGCGACCCCTCGGCTCTCCACGAATCCTCCAAGCGGAACAGCAGACTCGGACATCGTCCTACTTCCCACTTCCACCATTCGAAACGTCCACGCCCCCGCGGCTGGACGGAATATCTCCGTGCAACCTAATCGCCAACCCAGAGTTTCCGCGCTATAGCCATCCACGGTTGTTTCGATACCCAGCAGCAGCACCGCAGCGCGGTCCGTCGTCGCTCTAGGACGGAGGAGTCCACCTCTTCGCGAGCCCAGTCCCGCCGCCCCTCTTCGCGCACGTCCCCTCAGTCGCTCTTCGCCACTCAGCGACGAAACGCGCGCAGCAGTACGCATTGCCATTTCCGAAAGCGCCCCTTCGAGGGCATCGTCCAGCTCGCCCTCGCCTCTCTCTGCAGGTCCCCAAGCGCACTCTCAAAGACTCCCGCTGCCAAACCAGACTCAGATCGACATTCATTCGAGGCCCGAACGGCCGTCCCATCTGCGTCGCGAGCTATCGTTGCCTCCGTCACAGCATCCGCATGTATCGTGGCGGCCCTCGTTCCATTTGCTACTCGGATATCAACAAGCCACGCCGAGATCGCCCATCGGTGACGCGTCTGCTCTCCGGGATGAGCTAGGGTCCCTGATATCTGAAGCGGAAGAGGTGTGTCTCTCCTACAGAGCTATTTTTCTCTCCCCCTGATCAGGTCTGTTATTTTAGCTCAAACGACGGAATGCAGAACAACAACAAACCCTCGACCAGGCAATCAACGAAAAATGAGAGAAGTGGAGATTCTACGAGCGAACCTGCAAAAGGTACTGTTTACGCTTATCCGCACCGAGTTCGAGTACTGACGATCTACCAGGCCACGACGGCGCACAACGAGGAGACGCCAAAGCTACGCGCGGCAAAGGAGAGCCTTGAAGCCACCCAAATCACAGCGTGGAAAAAGCAAGAAGCGGAACTGGAGCGTCCGCGCACACAGCCCAGCTTCAAGCAGCACGAAATGGAATCCTCGCGCAAAGCTCGACCTCCTCCTCCTCACTCGCAACAACAAGCACCACCTCCACACTCCCAATTCCCGCGCTGGGACGCACCCCGTCAGCACACCCAAAGCCCAAAGCAGCCAGTTCCAGGCCCGTCAAAGGCGCGTCCGTCGCTGCCAACATGAAGAAGGCCGAGGAGACGACGTCCCGGGTCCATCGGCGTGGCCCCGATCCACAGCCGCGGACACAGCTCGACGCGAGCCTTTGGAAATCGATAGAAATTATGCCGCCGACTACGCTGAGGCCGACCTGCAGATGGATTTGGACGACCAAGTTAAACCGCAGCAGGTCACTGGTCCTTCGAGGACTCGCAAATCGTTCGATTGGCTCGGTTGGGTACGTTTTCTTTTTTCGTCTGGTTTTTTTTTAATCGTGTTTAGGGGGTCTGTTTGGATAGATGAGACAACTGGTTCTGGAGCATTCGATGTCGCCGACTGATTTCAGTACTATCCAACTCTTGCTCACTCAACCACAATTCGATGCGAACAACACGACTACCTTCAATCCGGCCTGCTCGTCACTGATGGGCGCTGTAGCTGCAAGCGCGGGCAGCTCGAGCCCATGCCACACATCATAATCAACTCTTTGGCCCAAATAGTAAATATCCTCTTAACGAACCTTCGGGTCAGTCAAAGTTCCCCCCCTCAGCTCTACGGCGCAGGACTTAACGTATCCCAGTTAAATGCTCTAGCTTCCACACTTAATCTATTGGATTTCATCGTCATCGCCCTCCCTCCTCTCCTTATACGCCCATCCCATCCCATCCCATTCTCTCATATCTGATTTGATTTGATGACGGTAGGACAGTTGCCGGAATCGGGCGGGGCGTGCTGCTTCCGCACTACGTCGTCTTCCGCGCCCCCAAAGGCACCACGTGTCTCCGCGCGCGTCTACAAACGGCCCCACCGCGCTATTTTAACGGTATCGGACACCAATTCGTAGTCGCGCTCGGAAGACTCAGCTTCGCGGAGCCGCCGGATGACGTGGAGCCGCGGGACCGTGGGTGGCTCGAGCAGCTGGCGGATCAGGCGCGCGATGTGATGGATTTGGTCATGACGAGCGAGAGGGTGTGGGGGGTGTTTCAGGAGGAGGAATGGCTACTAGTAGTAAACAGTCCCGCCCTCCAATTCAGAGTCCTCATTGATGCAGGACATAACTGTTCAAGTGACGATAAGATCTCGGCAATTCGAATATTTAATTACAGTCTGTTTCATCGGGTTTTACAGTATTCTGTTCTCGCCTCGTTCGTACCCCTCGATGTTTCGTACAATCACACAAATAGGGTGACTTCACAGCCGTGACGGCGCCAATGTTCGAAAGTGTTACCTGAGATCCAGACTGTTCCGCTATCATCATTCTGCGAACGGTATAATATGTCTCGGTCTATCTAATCTCTAAAGGTTTATAAGTCGAGATATTGGCCACTTGAAGCAATACAATAGCATATGTGTATCGCATGTCAGTTTACTTCACTAGATCGAGTTATAAAGTAAGGCCTCAGTCAGGCATCCCAAGAGGTGAGAGTGACCAAGGTGCGCAAAAACGGCGAAAGCGAATAGACACAACTCGGAGGTCCCACGATAGCTGGGCAACGCTAACGTAACAGTTGTCCACGGCGTCAGTTTGTGTGTTATCAAACTATTGTGACCCTGGGTCCTGCACACATTACGAGCCCTCTTTAGCAGACCGATTTTCCCGCTCTTGTGCATACTGGTGAGGCAAAAAGGCCAACCCAATGGCATAGAGGGACCAGAAGACCTATACAAACGACTCAGCAACATGAAATGCCGCTTGTGTGGTTCGACTTACGATGACCAATGCCAGACAGGCGTTCTTCGCAGATTGTTTGACTAGATGGAAGTCGCCCGTCATGATCACGTTCATAACTTGAAGAGTTTATCAAAAGAACGAGTGCCAGTGACCGTGTGGATGCATTTGTATCGTATCGTTCAATAGAACTTACATCTCATTCATTTCCCCGCTTGAGCTACAGCATGTTCCACCAACACGACAGCACGTCCATCATTTAGCACCTGGCGGCAGAACCAGAGGATTACTTGCTAGAAGCGCGTGTAGTCGTCAAGGATAACATATCATATAGACGTCGTCCAAACATGAATTCGTGGCCACTCAAGCAGCGGCCCGTTCTCCGCCGCTTCCTGCAACAGCTTCTCTGACATCCCGCAGACGATCAGCGAGCAGCGTTCCGTATGGTTCTCACGAAAGATTCCCCTATGAGCATGCAAACCCTTTTGTTCTCACAGCTCGGTGCACGTGTCCTTATCCCAAGTGGGGACGACGACTCGGACGTGCGCGCTGGGGACTGCAAAGTCAATGACGGGTCTAAATGGGTCTAATTGGTCCCTGAATTCCCCGCATCCTGTACGTGTAGCTTTCAAAATGTTCCTGCAAACAGGATGGACACGTATGTACTACACCACTTTGCTACGGTTTCGCAGGTCCTTATGTCACTAGCATCGGCGGCACAACGGGCTATCAGCCCGAAGTCGCGGTGATCCTATCTCGGGGTGGATTCTCGTCCCACTTTGATGACTCTGACTATCAGAACGAAGCCGTTTCCGCATGCCTTCAGCAGTATGATGGTCTCCACAAGTGCGTTCGCTACCATTATTCGATCCCAATTTATGATTCATTGCAGCCTTGAGGGTACGCGGCATCCCCAACACCTTAGCGCAGGTGCTCAACAAAGGCGAAGCTGCTCTCATTTAGAGTACTAGCTAGACGACGCCCATCCGTTTTCCCTTCACGTAATCGTTCCTCCATAACACCCAGCTGAGCACCGACGTTCAACAGGCTGTGACCGGCATCATTTCACTGCTGAATGACTGCCGGATTTCAAACGGCAAGTCCCCGCTTGGTTTCACTATCTGGCTGTACGGAGTCGCTCGCGTAGTCTTCAACGACATCAAATCTGGCCTAACCCGGGCTGTAACACTGATGGTTTCCCCGCCATCCCAGGATGGGATCCTGTGGGTCCCGCAAACCTTGAGTCTTTTCAGTTTCAGACTTTCAGTGATTGCTGACTCTGAACGTGTATTAGGTCCCTGGTCTCGCTTGAGTACCTGCACTATATACTCGATCTAGCAGCGCCACTTAGCTCTGAGTCTGGAATCTGACCAGTCACCGAGATAGGCCAGGCTTCCGGATAACGGGGTTACAATGGTTCTGCTTGAAACTTGAAGCTTGAAGCTTGACACCTACATAACTTACACGCCGCAAGTCTACGAGAGAGTCCAGGGCAAATAATGCCATTAGAATTATTAGATCCTCACGAAATATATTTACGAACAGTTTTATAGTAGCTTGTGACTTGCTGGTAATTTGCGGGCTTGAACCATTCAAGAGCAGAAACCGAATTCAACGATATTCAACACGTGACTGTCTACCGCAGGTTTCATCGGCCTCGTCAGATGCCACACCTTCAACCAACCTCAGTACAACCTCTCCAAGATCATGCCCCTACATCCGTCTTTGACACGAACCGTAGCATCAACTTGAGCACTCGGTAGTCGCGTCAGTGATGGGTCCTCTACCCGATCGCGGGCCAGTTGGCCAACCCCATCCCCTACCTCATCGCCAATTCGGACCTGGACCATTGCCATCGCCACCAAGAGAGCGCCCCGGGCTATCAAAATCGCCGTCCTCTTCCTCGTCTTGAAATCGATATCACGAACCTACATCCTCATATGCAGACTGATGGTTCCATAAACCCTGCGTGCTGCCTGAAGCATCGTACTTCGCTCCATGCTGCAGACCAAGCGCGAGTAGTGTACTTGTGTTTATGGCACTATAGGGCTAGGTGAGCTTTCTGGTACCACTCTTCACCTGTTCGAGCAAGAAACATTGTAGACGTCAGACGTCAAGTACGCAGTTGTGAGGCTGTCGGCGCAGGCCAAGACACATGTGAACCACCGGTACCACTTGATTCAAGGTCTGTAGGGGAAGTACCTGAACATGAGTAGGTGTATCAACTTCGGGCTTTGCGTATATGGGGTTCTCCCTAATCGGGGTCCTACATCAATTATTGTACTTTAGTCTCATACGGTACGACTGGCCCTATTTCTATAGGCTTCCCCAGGTATAAATAATGGTTTTTTTTTTTAAATTAAAAAAGTACCGCGCAGTGCAGATAGGTGGTGATAGTGTGGTGATACCCATGAGCAAGAGGCGCCTGAACTTTGACACGTTGCGAAGAACTTGCCGCCATAGCCTTTTGCACCTGGCCCTTTGAGCCCCACTCACTTCGCATGGCCTCTATACTCCATCTCCTTCTCAAAATTTTGCGCAAGTTACACTTTCCAAGCCGTTCCATTCGTCATTGCATCAAGCGTTGGGTTTTGCTTTTAGTCTTCCTTGGTCGCAAGTTGGTCATTCACTGCCCGTGGAACGACGGAAAACGGATTACATCTCATAAACCCACGCAGGGGACGGAGACGCGTTTAAAGTCGGAGGATGTGGTGGCTGCAAGTCGCGTACCAGCCTCAGTGAGCCACCCGGCGCCGAGCTTACATGATTTGCCGAGTGCAACGACTCGGGTCCAAGCACAAACCACCACTTCATCCGCCACTCCTCCAGGCAGTCCAGTAGAACCTAACCGAGATAATACTCGTTCGCTGGGCACCCTCGACGTGGGGATTCACTCGAACCACAGCACTGCCAACGTGAGCACTCATAGTCGCGCCAGTGAGAGGCTCTCTATCATCCAAACACATTCACGCGAATCTTTGCACGCGCCAAGAGCCCCTCATCACCAACTTGG
>Ga0137359_10003499_pt1 | contig 12732 bp, 12 predicted proteins | sample Mad1_40_16metaG_FD_108281 | JGI IMG/M metagenome (GOLD analysis project Ga0137359, IMG submission 108281) | Vadose zone soil microbial communities from Angelo Coast Range Reserve, California, USA - Mad1_40_16 metaG | ecosystem: Environmental > Terrestrial > Soil > Vadose zone | place: USA... | reverse complement strand
GGGAAATCGCTCGCGGCGGATTTCTTTGCATGCAGCCAAGATCACCGGCCCGCCGGCGCGATGAATCGCCCCGTCGACTCCGCCGCCGCCCATCAGCGTGCTGTTGGCCGCATTGACGACGGCATCGACAGCTTCTTGGGTGATATCGCCCACTTTGACGATCACACGGCCATTTAAAAAAGTTCCGAGAGCATTCATAATCCAGCAAAAATCATCTTCTAATCAAACTGAACAAAACGCGACGCCCGCGGACCAAACGGATCTAAAGTTTCTTTCAATCCGCTGAGAACCGGCGAATGAAATTGATTCGATAAAATTATCGCGGCAACTCGCTCAACCCAGCGGCGCAAGCCGTTCTAGCGCCGGCTTCAACTCATGGTAGCCATGAATGAGGGCTCGTGGTCGCGCTGCTGTCAATGTTTCCTCGTCGTTGTACGATTGCTCGGTTGCGAGCGCGATCGGAATCACCTCGAGATAACTGTCTCCGACTTTGCAACCATCGGCGTTGTTGCCGGCTCGAATATAGGTGGCCGTCCCCGAAAGTAGAATAATACGCATGTGTTTAGGCTTGTGCTTACGATATAGATAATAGAGGCCCTGTTCCTTGGCATAGTATGTTTCATCGCGGTCGACGATCTCCTCAAAATAACCGCCCATGCCGGCTTTTTCCATCGCCTGGTGTTTATAGCGCCGGCCGCCGGTGGTCATCAAAACATTGCGCAAGCCGGCTTCCTTCGTCTCCTTGAGTGAAGTTTCTATCCCCGGAATAAATTCCGGCGGGTTGACGTCGTATCCGTGACTTTGGGCGATCGCAAGCGCTTGCCGGCGAATCTCGACGCGCTTGGCCTCGTTGAACGGTAGATTGCGATCATTCTCGCACTCTTTAGCGAAGATCAGTGGGATCAAGAACAAATCGAAGGGACCGTCCGCGATTTTTCTAAGCCGCTCGAATGTAAGCGGCGTAATGCCGTAGCGGGACAAAATCTCGTTGGCGATGACATGGACGCGCTGGATATCGGTCTCCACCGTGTCGGACATCGTGCGCACTAGAAAGGTTTCGGCTGCCATCGTTTTGCCCTCCGACGAGACGATACTAGTGAACGCCGCAACCCGCTGCAAGGGGAAAGCTATTTGCGGCCGTTTTCAAACGGCAGGCGATGCGTGCGCTCGGAGTTGCACGTCTTGCAGCTCGGCACCAGGTTTCCCTTGGTCGATTGACCGCCGCGAATAATCGGTACCAAATGATCCATCGTCAGATCCGTCGGCGAAAATTTCTCCCCGCAATGATGGCAAATACCGGTCGCGCGCCTTCGCTTCCACCATTGGCTCGCGCGCAGTTGGCGCGCCTTTTGCCGCTCGCGGCGAATCTGCTCTTCCGAAACTTCGACTAAGAACGGCGCAGAGTCCACGGCAGTGCTCACTTTAATTTGTACAAGCGCGGCAAATTCTTGAGGTAAATGCCGAATCCGAGAGCGACAAAGAGATACAAAACACACCGCGCGACAGCCCAAGGATCGCCGCTATCGGAATAATTGCGATACTCCCAAAGAGCGAAGAAAAAGAAGAATGCCGTGGCGCTGCCGATGAGTATCTTGTGTGCCGTGATCAGTCTCATGGGTCGTATGGTCTAATCAAGCATATCAGCCGCGCTGGACGCAAGTACGACGCTCCCGCTTCGTTGCGCCCGGTAAAAATCTTGATATAGGTTTTCCCAATAGATCCAAAGGAGAACCTCCCGATGAACAAAGAAGTCATCAGCACCGTCAACGCCCCAAAAGCCATCGGCCCCTATGAACAGGCGATCAAGGTCGGTGAGTTTGTTTACGCCTCCGGCCAGATCCCGCTCGATCCAAAGACCGGCAACGTCGTTGAAGGCGGCATCGCCGTTCAAACCCGCCGGGTCATGGAAAATCTTAAAGCCGTCGTCGAAGCCGCCGGATCGTCGCTCGAACGCGTCGTCAAGGCCACGGTATTTCTAAAAAACATCGGCGATTTTGCCGCGATGAACGAAGTTTACGCAGAATATCTTGATCAGTCGAAGCCCGCTCGCTCCACGGTCGCGGTGGCCGATCTACCGCGCGGCGCCTTGATCGAGATCGATCTGATCGCGCTGGCCTAAAATTGCCGCACCGATCAGATTCCGAGAATCATTCGCACCAAGGCCTGTAACACGAGCTTCGCCGCTCCGCCGAGGCTCTTGCCAACGAGGTCGTCGCCTTCCTCTTCGCCGCGCGGATAGGCATAAATGCCTTTCGTGCCGGTAACCACCCAGGATTTCGGATTCGCGTACACTTCAGGCAGTTTGGCGGCAATGGTTTCCATCGACATTTTCTCGGCGCGCGTGCCTTTCTGATAACCTTTGTAGCGGTGAAATTGGCCGCGGTTGAGCCAGATGCCGTCGCAATGATGGCAGCGTTGCAACTGAATCTCTTTCGGCAAAATCGGATCGGCAAATATCCGCAGCTCATCCGCGCAGCGCGGGCAGTACAGTGTTTTTCGTTGGAGCGGCAATGCGTCGCGCAAAAGATTTTCATTCAACGGATCCAGCCGATCGGCTTCCTCGGGATCGATTGGAAAGAGTTCCCACTTATCGCACCAGATGCCGCCGCATTTTCCGCACTGATCCAGTTGAATGAGCGAGCCCGGATTGGCCCGCGCCATCACTTCGGCCATCTCACGATCGCATTGGGGGCAATGCAGCATGGGTGAATTCCGCTCTATTGAACCATTTGAACTTTTGACCCTTGAACGACCGGCCGAAGTATCCCCGCCATTCGGTACAGCAACCCAATGCGCCGGTCGATCGGCGGATGGCTCGAAAGCAGGTCCGCCAGTTTTCCCTCGTGATCATCGACTCGCCTGCGCAATGGATTGACAAAAAATAGATGCGCTGTGCCGCGCGTCGCTTTGTGAAACGGCATCCCCGCGTCGCGGATTTTTTCCAATGCTTGCGCCAGGCCGCGCGGATTGCGCGTGTATTGAGCGGCGCCGGCATCGGCCAGATACTCTCTCTGACGCGACACCGCCATCGCCAAAAGCCGTGCGATCAGCGGCGACAAAGCGATCAAGATCAACAGCGGGATAAACAACAGCGGATTTTTGCCGCCCAACCGCCGTCCTGACCGTGAGCTATAAAAACCCCGTTGCCCCCAGTCCGCGAGAATTGCGATACCACCGAGAAGAATACTCACGAGCGTCATCAACAAAACATCCTCGTTGCGAATATGCGAGATCTCGTGCGCAACCACGCCCTGAGTTTCCTCCCGGTCCATCAACGTCAGCAGGCCCGTCGTCACACAAATGGCCGCGTTTTTTTCATTGGTCCCGGTCGCAAAGGCATTGGGCGCCGGATCGAAAATGACGAAGAGCCGCGGCATCGGCGAACCGGAGGCCAAGGCCATTTCCGTCACGACGTTGTGCAATTCGCGGTGCTCGGGAAGTTGGAGATTGAGTTTCTCGGCGCCGAGAGACGAAAGAATGATATCGCTGCCGCCGTAATACGCCGTGAGCGTCGTGAATGTGGCGAAGCCGAGGGCAAAAATCGTCGCCACCGGAAACGCTGGCCCAACGGCCGTGAACGCATCCAAATAAATATAGTCGATAGCGCCGCCGATGAAAATAAAAAACAAGATAAAAACGCCCACCAAGGCGGCGCTGCAGCGCTGGTTATGCACTTGACGCTGAGCGAAATCCAAAGCCGGCGATGTGTCCAGCGGCAGCCCCTGCGCTAGCGGGTAAGGGAAAGATTCACGCGCGGCAGTGTCTTCTCCGCCTCCGCGACTTCAAAGAACTCGCTGGGTTTAAAGCCGAACAATCCGGCGAGCATGTTCGACGGAAACACTTGCTGCTTGGTATTATATTGCGTTACCAGATCGTTGTAGTACTGGCGCGCGAAAGCGATCTGGTTCTCGGTCGTCGTCAATTCCTCTTGCAGGTCTGAAACGTTTTTGCTGGCCTTGAGCTCCGGATAATTCTCCATCAGCGCGAATACTTTGCCCAGCGACTGCGTCAGAGCGGTTTGCGCCTCGGCGCTTTCTTTCACTCCTTTCGCCGCCATCGCCTGGCTGCGCGCATCGATCACCTTCTGCAGGGTATCCTGCTCGTACTGCATGTAGCCCTTGACGGTCTCGACGAGGTTGGGGATCAGATCGTAGCGCCGCTTGAGTTGCACGTCGATCTGCCGCCAAGCGTTCTGGATGCGCAGGCGCAATGCAGTGAGACCGTTGTACGTCGAGATAACCCAGATACCGAGCACGAAAACGATACCCCAGATGATGTAAATCATAAGGCGTGCGCTCCTCCCGGCTCGTCGCGAAACAACATCGACTTGGTTACGTCGGCGATGCGCGCCGCGCCGGTCATGGTCATGACCCGCTGCATTTCCTCGGTAAAGATCGCGAACACCCGTTCCACGCCAAGCGCGCCGAAAGCGCCCACTCCCCAGGCCACTGGCCGGCCGACGAGCACCGCTTTCGCGCCGAGCGCGAGCGCTTTGACGATATCGCCGCCACTGCGAATGCCGCTATCGAACAAGACGGGAATCTTTCCGCCAACTGCATCGACGACTTCGGGCAAGGCTTCCAGCGCCGCGCGATTGTAGTCGAGAATCCGCCCACCGTGATTCGAAACCACCAACGCGTCGGCGCCGGCATTCACCGCCGCGCGCGCGTCGTCACCGCCCATGATGCCCTTGACCACCACGGGTAGGGAGACCTGCTGTTTCATCCATTCGATATCCTTGGTCGTCGACTTGTGGCCTCTGCGCGGTTTGCCGTCTTTGGTCGAAAGCGGCACTTCGTCGCCGATTTTGACTGGGCGAACCGTGTCCATGGTGATTCCCACCGCAGCGAAGCCGAGATCCTCCGACAATTTGGCGTAGTCGGAAACCTCTTCCTTGCCGCGGTTCATGTAAGCCATAAACACCAGCGGCGATTTGTCCGCGTCGCGCCAGTCTTTCGGATTGAACTTGGCTGCTTGACTGATAAACATCATCGCGCCAGCCTGATCGGTGCCTTCGGCGACTTGCCGCTCGGCGTCTTTGCCGAAAAGAATGAAGCTTCCCACCGGTGCAGTGATCGCGGGGGTCGGGAGCTTGTGGCCGAACAGCTCGATGGAAACATCGGGCTCCGAGACATCGTGGAAAATCTTTTGGCGAAAAAGATACTGGCGAAACGCACGCGGATTACGGTGAAAAGTCGCCTTGGTCTCGGCGGCGCCGTTGAAATGTTTCCACGCTTCTGCCGGCGCCTTGCGCCGCATGATCTCGCGCAAATCGCGCAGGCCCATTTGTTCGAGAGGTTTTTCGATCATGAAAACCTCAGTTTGGAAAAACGACTTCCCAACAATTGGTGCCTGGGTCACGGAAGCAGAACGAAGCCGTGCCGTTATTTTCTTGCAGCGGAAACAGCTCGCTCACACCAAGCTCTTTGCCCGATTGGCTGAACGCTCGATGAGCGTCCTTCACCATGTCCTTCGAAGCCACGGTTAGAGTATTGCGAAAGTTTGGCGAAAAAACTTTTGGATTCTCGCGCAGGGCGCAAACGATGTAAGTCTTCGTGCTTGGATGCTTGACGTAGATCACGTGACTGCTGAAGCGGTGCACTTCCAGGTCCAAAACGCTCGTGTAGAACTCTTTGTTGGCCTCCAAATCGGTCGCGACTAAAGTGCCATGGGTAAAAGCCTGCGGCACGTAGCCGCGCCCGGGAAAACGTTCTTCCGGATAGATTTCTTCCCAGTGCGGTTTTTTTACGCCGCCGAATTTTTGCGCCGCCGCTTCTTTGCGCGAAAAATCTTCGTAGCATTCGATTTCCCAACCGTTGGTGCCCGGCTCGACGAAGTAGCAAGAATAGGATCCATGGCTCCACGTCGGCTTGCCGATCGCGCCCAGTTTGTACTGTTGTTTATGCGCGGTCAGATACTCGTAAGCTTTGTCGACTTCCGCCGTCGTCATCACGCGCACGCCCCAGTGGTTGTGCATGGGTTTAGCGGGAGCGTCCGCCCCTGCTTCATGCAGTATCAGTACCCAGGGAGAATTGGGATGTTTGAGAGTGGCTTCGCCCGGTTTTTCGGAAATTTTTTCAAACGCGAGCAACTCGGTCATCACCGCCATCGACTCCTGCAGATTGCGGCATTCCATGTGAGTCGCCGCTAGCGCGATGGGCTGAATCATGGTCTTTCTCCTCAATCGAACAGTTGAATCCAAAGTCTAATGGCGAAATTTACAGCGCTCCGTCCGGGGTGTCAAATTGACTCGTTCCAGACTCCCGCCTGGAACGAGTCATCCTGAGCCAAGCGAAGGACCTGCGGCTTTTCCGATTCAGTCGAGAGTATTTCGCCCTGAGCAAAGCGAAGGGTCTAGCTTTCCCGAAGCCGTGCTTGACACAAACAAGTGTTTTACTTAGATTCGCGCAGCTTTGCGGCGAGAGGAGCACGATTGTGGTGCACAAAAACATTGTGACTCTGATTGTCACTGTCATCGCGATTGTTCAGCACCTAGCGAATCCAACATTCGCTCAAGAGCCTTTCTACAAGGGCAAAACCATTCGCATCGTAGTAGCAACTTCCGCGGGCGGCGGCTTCGATACCTATACGCGAACGTTGACCCGTCACCGGGGGAAATTCATTCCGGGTAATCCTGCATTCGTCGTCGAGAACATGCCGGGGACCGGTCATTTGATCGGCGCCAATCACGTGTACAAAGTTGCCAAGCCCGACGGCCTGACCCTCGGCCACTTTCAAGGCGGACTGTTTCTCTACCAAGTTTTCGGCCGGCCGGGCATCGAGTTCGACGCCAAGCAATTCGAATTCATCGGCAGCCCGATCAAAGAAAGCCGCGCCTGCGCGTTCACGAAATCCAGCGGCATCACCAGCGTGGAAAAATGGCCGGCATCGAAAACGCCGGTGAAACTCGGCGGCATCGGTGGCGCCGCGCCCGATGACATTGCTCGCATGCTCGCCGCGACGACGGCTTTGCCCATTCAGCTCGTCGCCGGCTATAAAGGCACTTCGGAGATACGCATGGCGGCTGAGAGTGGTGAGCTTGCCGGCGGCTGCTGGACTTGGGACTCGATCCGCGCCACATGGACGAAAGCGATTCAAAGCGGCGATGCCGTCGTCGTGCTGCAACTTGTATCCAAGCCCCATCCCGAGTTAGCCAACGTTCCACTGGCTCAAAGCCTGGCCAAGTCGGACGAAGCGCGGCAACTGATCCAAGCCGGCGTCCAAGATCCCGCCGACTACTACCGTCCCTACGTCCTGCCGCCGCGCACGCCAAAAGATCGCGTGGAAATCTTGCGCAAGGCGCTCCAGGACACGATGAAGGATCCGGAGTTTCTCGCCGACGCGGCGAAGTCGCGCCTGGACATCGACCCTGTCACCGGCACGGAGTTGGAAAATCTTGTCCGCGGACTTTTCAAGCTGAGCCCGTCCATGATCAACAAACTGAAAACAATTCTGTTGCCGAGCTAATTGGACTGCGAGAGTCAGTTGGCGAAATTGCCATAACCAAGGAGAACAGATGATCAAAATTTCAAACCTGTTGTTACTGTCATGTCTCATGACCGTCGCGAGCGGTCACTGGGAAACGGCGCACGCTCAAACCAACTTTTACGAGGGAAAAACCATTCGGCTCATCGTCGGCTTCACCGCCGGCGGCGGTTATGACGCCTATACGCGCGCCATCGGCCGGCATATGGGTAAACATATTCCCGGCAACCCGGTCATGATCGTCGAGAACATGCCGGGCGCAGGGAGCATGATCTCCGCCAACTACACCTTCAAAGCCGCCAGACCCGACGGTCTGACCATCGGCCACTTCATCGGCGGACTTTTCTTGCAGCAACTGCTGGGCAAGCCGGGGATCGAATTCGACGCGGCGAAGTTTCAGTATGTCGGCGTCCCCGGCCAAGATAATTTTGTCATCGGTATCGCCAAAGCTTCCGGCATCCTCGACGTGGACTCGTGGCTCGCCGCCAAGCAAGTCGTCAAGTTCGGCGGCGTCGCTTCGGGCTCCGGTTCGGACGATATCCCCAACGTGCTCAAGGCGACCATTGGATTGCCGATTCAGCTCGTCTCCGGCTACAAGGGCACCGCCGACGTGCGCCTGGCTTTCAACAGCGGCGAAGTCGCCGGCCTGAGTAACTCCTGGGAGTCGACCAAATCGACGTGGCGCAAGGAACTGGAAAGCGGCGAATTGAAACTGGTTCTCCAGGCGACGCTCAAGCCCCATCCGGAATTTCCCAAGCTGCCGATGGCGCTCAACTACGCCAAGACGGAAGAAGCCAAACTGCTGATCTCGACGGTGGCGCGCGTTCACGGACCGACGGTGCGGCCTTACGTCCTGCCGCCGAACACACCCAAAGACCGGGTGCAAATTATTCGCAAGGCGTTCATGGACACGATGAAAGATCCGGACTTTCTCGCCGAAGCGAAGAAAGCCAATCTCGACATCAATGCCGACGACGGCGCCGCGCTGGAACAAAACGTCAAGGAGATATTGAAACTGGACCCCGGGCTCGTCGCCAAGCTGAAGGAAATTCTCAAATAGTAACCGCTATAGAAACGCCAACGGACAACACCCTCGGTGGAAGTCGAGAGTTCGGCAAGACACTATCAGGACACGACCGCGATGTCGTCTTTAGTGACCACTTTCTTGATGCGCCGTTCCGAATCGACGATGGGGATCATCTGCAGATTGTGTCGCATGAAAAGTTGCCTGAGCGCTTCTCGATTCACGTCTTCCCCGGCCGTGATCACGTCGGTGCGCATAACATCTTGGACAGTCTTGTCGCCCGGCGTGAGTAGCAAATCCCTGAAAGTGACTACCCCCAGCAACCGTTCTTCAGAATCGGTCACGTAGGCGTAATAGATGGTCTGGGCGCGATCCCGAGCATCTCGGCGCAGAAAGCTAACAGCCTCGTCGACGGTCATGTGAGATCGCAAGCGGGCGTAACTTGGATTTATCAAGCCGCTAGCGTGATCCGCCGCGTAATCGATGAGGCCTTTGACTTCCCTGCGGGTCTTGTCATCGAGTAGCGCTAAAAGTCCATCACGTTCTTCGCCGGGCGCTTCCTGGAGCATGTCCAGTGCTTCATCAGAGCTAAGTAGTCGCATCCATACCTTCCGCTCTCCGAGTGGCAGAGCTAAAATCAGTTGGGCCTTGTCGCGGGGACTGAGCTGCAGAAAAAAATTCTCCGCGTCATCGTGCTGGAGCAGCTTAAAACCTTCGACTCGCTCCCGTATGGAAAGGCTTGCCCAGGCCTCATAGAGTTCGCTCAGAGCAAAACTTTTCTCAGCAGTATTTCCGCCCTCACTTTCTAAATATAGTTCCCCGGCGCTGTCGTCGTAAGCAAACAGCTCAGCGTGCCGTCCCCAACTGATGGCCAGGTCTAACTGCTGCTCGCTCAAATCACCGAAGTCTGCTTCCAATTTGTCTAGAAAATAGTCCCAAGACACGCGCCGATCATCGTCTTGCTGGAGGGTTTCATAGATCCAGGCGATAATCGGCAACCGCAAGACCCGCCCCGCGATTATCGCTTTACGTCCTAGAATGGTGGCATCAGCGTACGCGCGCCCGAGCGGGGTCAGTAACAGATCGCCTTCATGCACTGTCATGAAACCCAGCAAGTCCCCCGCCTCGACGATCGGCAAAAGATCATCGAGTTCGAGGACCAGAGCGCTGCTGATCCGGTAGAGATCGACTCGTCCGCCCTCTTCCACAAGCTTCTCCAGCAGACCGGTAAGCGCGCTGAGCTGAGCATTTGGTAATGCTCGGGTTACGCCAGGCTGTCCCGGTTGAGTGCCAAGTGTTTCTTCCTTCGGCTTGGATTGACCGGCAACGGCCGCGTACACTTTATCGACAAGGGCTTGGAAGGCAATATCTTTACGTTGCCGCGGCTGACGAAGCGTAACGGGAATCTCCGTTACAATGTGACCGGGATCTTTGCCCATGATCACGATCCGATCGGCCATCAACACGGCTTCTTCAATGTTGTGAGTGACCATCAAGATGGCCTTTGTGGGGATTTTCTTCTTCAGCCATAGTTCCATCAGTTCACCACGCAATGCCTCGGCAGAAAGCACGTCGAGCGCAGAGAAAGGCTCATCCAAACACAATAATTCCGGTTCCACGGCCATGGCGCGGGCGAAGCCGACTTTTTGGCGCATGCCGCCCGAGAGTTCGCGCGGGTATGCAGACTCAAAACCGTCTAGACCGACAATATCGATCAGCTTGAGAGCGCGCTCGGTGCGAGATTCGGCTGGCACACCGCGGGCTTTTAACGCAATCTCCACGTTCTGCTGCACCGTCAACCAGGGATAAAGCGCGAACGTTTGAAAGACGATGGTCGTGTGCGGATTGACGCCCCTCAGCGGTTGCCCGTGATAGGAAACCACGCCGGAAGTGGCAGCGTTTAATCCGGCGATCATCCGCAGCAGTGTAGACTTGCCGCATCCAGATGGACCCAGTAAGCAGACAAATTCACCCGGCTTGATATGGAGATTGATGTCTTTGACGGCCAGGAACTCTTTGGTCTCTAACCGGTAAGCTTTGGTGACGCTTTGAAGATCCAATAGGTTATCGGTGTCGCTGATTGCTGTTGCGGTAATCATGGATGCCTCCGGTGCGGGACTATTCCATCCGGTAACGTTCTTCGGCCAATCTATAGAGACGGCGCCAGAAAAATCGATTAACTAAAACAACCGTGATGACCAGGGCGAGCGTTGCGGCCAATAACAGCGCGTAATCACCCATGGCGGTCGCCTGCGCGATCAGCGCGCCGACTCCCGTTGTGGCGTGAGTTTTGCCGCCGAATTCCACGTGTTCAGCCACAATGCTTGCATTCCATGCGCCGCCGCTGGCCGTGATGGCGCCGGTGATGATGTACGGAAAGAGCGCAGGCAGGGTCAAAGTACGCCAGCGGTCGAGCGATGAAAGTCGGAGCAGATCCGTCGTGTAAAGTAGATCTTGCGGAATAGCTGACGCTCCCGCAATCACATTGAAAAGCAGATACCACTGTGTCCCCATCAGCATCAGGAGCACAGCGGCGATATTTAACCCGCCCGGCGCTTGCAGCAATGCCAGCAACATCACCGGGAAAAGCGCCGTCGCCGGAATGGATGCAACCACTTGCACGATGGGCTGAAGAATTGCGGCAAGACGACGATTGGTTCCGATAAACACGCCGACCGGAATCGTCCAGATCAACGTAATCGCGAGCGCAACACTCACCCGAAGAAAAGTGGCCACAATGCCTTTTCCCAAATCCGCCCATGTGGAACCAGAAAGCTTAGCCAACAGGGTTGCTGCCCGATAGCCTCCGTATAAAGCCACTAGCAAGAACCCCGTCAGAATCCCTATCGCCAGCCAAGAAGCCTTCGCCTCGGCAGACGGTTCAAGGGACGCAATGACTCCACTCGTGCGTCGCTGAAACCCTCGATCGACCCATTCACTAAAAGGCCGCCAGATGCGCGCGCCAAACTGCTCTGTAACCCAGGCGCGTGAAATGAGGTCAAGAAACCACGAACGGGGCGGCTCATCGCCTTCGACCATGTCGACTTTGAATTTATCGCTCCAGGCAATCAGTGGCCGCCAGACAAATTGATCGAGCAAGACAATCACGAAAACCAAGGTTGCCACACCCAAAATGACAGCGCGCAGATTTCCCTCGTTAGCGGCGGTTTGCAAATACGACCCGAGTCCCGGCAAGCGAAAATCCCGACTCCCGACGTTGAAGATTTCGGCGGCCATGAGAAAAAACCAACCGCCCGACCAACTCATCATGCTGTTCCACAGCAATCCCATCGCCGCGAAAGGAAGTTCTACGGTTTTAAAGCGTAACCATGGATCGAAGCGAAACACCGCGGCGGCTTCACGCATTTCGGTCGGAATCGTGGTCATGGACTGATAAAAACTAAAGGTCATGTTCCAGGCTTGCGAGGTGAAGATCAGCACAATAGCGGCAAACTCGGCGGCAAATGCTTGAGGGAGGACCGCGCTCAGACTGAGCAGGACCACCGGCAGAAAGGAGAGGATAGGTACACTCTGCAGGACGTCAAGCACGGGCATGAGCACCGTTCGCGCGGTGCGGTTGCGCGCAGCGGCGTAACCGTAAAACAAACTGAACAACAAAGAAAGAAAGTAGGCGGCGGCCATACGGCCGACGGAAAGTAAAGCATACCAGGGCAATGCAAGAGGAGAGAGTGAGATTTCTGGGCCGCGGATTATTGCAGGAACGTTAAATGCCAAGCGCAGGCCGGCGTATAGAGCGCTCGCTGTGCCCAGGAGAATCAGCCCGTCGCCGATGGTGAACGGTGGAGTTTCCGGCAGGGCCGGACTAAATCGAAATTGCCGCATTGCTACCTCGGGGTAAACCACCGTCACCTCCTTACCGACGGCGGTCAAGCCCGACGGGCTTGCGACGTCAAATACTAGGCGAGACGAGCGGTGTTACGCCAATGTGGATTATCCAGAGAATCCATAGTTTCCTGGAAAAGGATAAGCCCGCGTTGGCTGCCAGTCAAGGCAACGTGGTCCTGTCGCTAATTGAGTTTGGACTGCCAGAGGAAAACATTTTAAAAGCTTTGCAGGCGGCGGCAAATGCGCGTGGCGCAAAAACTGATTCTACGCTTGATGATAAACATCCGTAGCGACAATCTTCTAACGTCTTCTCACAATGAGGCAGGTTTTCCAACTCCAGTACTCCGAAACGCGCGACAACTCGATCACCGAAGTTG